>Ga0160430_101160_pt1 | contig 10605 bp, 7 predicted proteins | sample HID1971I_E0MG_FD_108274 | JGI IMG/M metagenome (GOLD analysis project Ga0160430, IMG submission 108274) | Enriched millipede-associated microbial communities from UW Madison campus, WI, USA - HID1971I_E0 MG | ecosystem: Host-associated > Arthropoda: Insects > Digestive system > Unclassified ...
CGTGGGTCACCCCGCCTACGCTGAGAGCATGACCTCCGACGACGGACACGCTCGCCGTGCTGTGGAGGCCGTCTGGCGGGACGAGTCAGCCCGCATCGTCTCGGCGCTGACACGCCACACGGGCGATTTCGCCTGGGCCGAGGATCTCGCGCAGGAAGCGCTCGTCGAAGCCCTCGCGAGCTGGCCGGCCAGCGGCATCCCGGACAATCCCGGAGCGTGGCTCATGTCGGTCGCCAAGCGGCGAGCCATCGATGGGTGGCGCCGGCGCGAGCGGCTGACGCAGCGAGAACCGCTCTTCGTGACCGAGGCGCTCCAGCGGGAAGCTGTCGATTCCGTTCCCGACCAGGCGGATCCCGACCACATCGACGATGACATCCTTCGTCTGGTGTTCGTCGCGTGCCATCCCGTTCTCCCCGCGCAGGCGCGGCTCGCCCTCACTCTGCGGACCGTCGCGGGTCTCACCACCGAGCAGATCGCGCGCGCGCTGCTCATGACCGTGCCGACGGTGCAGCAGCGGATCGTCCGCGCCAAGCGCGCACTCGCCGACGAGGGTGTGGCTTTCGAGGTGCCCGATCGTTCTGAGCGGCCGGCCCGGCTCGCGAGCGTGCTGCAGGTGATCTACCTCCTGTTCACGGAGGGCTACTCCGCCACGGAGGGGGAGGGGCTCGTACGTGTCGACGTGGCACGCGAAGCGGTGCGCCTCGGCAGGCAGCTCGCCGCTCTCATGCCCCACGAGCCCGAGATCTGGTCGCTCATCGCCCTGATGGAGTTCCAGTCGTCGCGGTTCTCCGCACGCATCGACGCGGACGGCACGCCGCTGACGCTCGAAGAACAGGATCGGCGTCGCTGGGATCGCTCAGCCATCGCCCGCGGCAACGAAGCGATGACGAGAGCACTCCCCGCGCCCCCTTTCGGCGATGGCGCCGGCACGGCCGCTGCGCCGAAAGCGGCGATGCGTGCGGAGAACCGCGGCCGAGGGGTCGGCTACTACGGACTGCAAGCGGCGATCGCCCAGTGTCACGCCGTGGCCCCCGCGTTCACCGCGACGGACTGGGACCGCATCCTCCGGCTCTACGACGCCCTCTACACCCTCGCGCCGTCGCCCGTGGTGCGACTCAACCGCGCGGTGGCCCTGTCGATGACCGCCGGTCCTGAGCGGGCCCTCACAGAGGTGGACGCACTCGCCGACGAGCTGGCCGGGTTCCGGCCGCTGCCCGCTGTGCGCGGCGAGCTGCTCGAGCGCCTGGGAGAGACGGATGCCGCAGCCGCCGCGTTCCTCGAGGCCGCCAGTCTTCCGGGCAACGACGCCGAGACGGCCCTGCTCCGACGCCGCGCGGCGCGCGCAGCCTCCTCGGCACCGGGTCCCACTTAACCCGGCGTCACGCTGGGCCGTACCCCGTCTCGCCCAGTTCGCCGAGAATCCGGTTGAGATCCTCAATACTCGCGAAATCGATCGCGACCTGGCCTTTTCTAGCTGTCAGCGAGATCTTCACGCGGGTGTTCAGACGATCGCCGAGTCGCTCGGCCACCTCGTCGAGGTGTGCCCGGCGTGAACCGGCCTGTGGCTTCGCCGCACGTGTGGGCGAGGCATCCGGAAGCTTCGCCGCGGCCTCCGCCGCACGCACCGAGAGGTCCTCGTTGACTATCTTGTCGGCGAGCCGCTGCATGGCCGTGGCGTCCTCGAGCGAGAGGATGGCGCGGGCGTGGCCGGCGGTCAGCACACCGGCGGCCACGCGCTGCTGCACCGGCATCGGCAGCTTGAGCAGCCGGATGGTGTTGCTGATCTGCGGCCGCGAGCGGCCGATGCGCGTCGCGAGCTCTTCCTGCGTGATGCCGAAGTCCTCGAGCAGCTGCTGGTATGCCGACGCCTCTTCGAGCGGGTTGAGCTCGGAGCGGTGAAGGTTCTCGAGCAGCGCATCGCGGAGGAGGTGCTCGTCGGCGGTATCGCGCACGATCGCGGGGATAGAGGTGAGTCCCGCCTCCCGGGCAGCGCGCGTACGACGCTCACCCATGATGAGCTCGTACTCGCCCTTCTCGTTCGTCCGCACGACGACCGGCTGCAGAACACCGAACTCCCGGACGCTGTGCACCAGTTCGGCGAAGTGCTCGTGATCGAAGTTGGTACGCGGCTGACGAGGGTTGGGAACGATCTCGTGCGGATCGATGTGGGCGAGCCGCGCACCGGGAACCTCGACGAGGTTCTCCTGGACGTCGGCACCGGCCGGTTCGGGCGACGGCGCTTCGTCGATCGCGACCGCCCGGGGGAAGAAGACGTCGGAGGGACGGTCGTCAGCCTGCTCGTTGGTGGGGATCAATGCGCCGATTCCGCGGCCGAGCCCTGTGCGCTTCGCTGCCATCAGTCGCCCCTTTCGTTCGAGGCGCTGTCGCGCCGGATCATCTCAACAGCCGCTTCACGGTACGCGATGGCGCCGGCCGACTGTCCATCGTAGGCGAGCACGGACTGTCCGAAGCTCGGTGCCTCGGAAACGCGCACCGACCGCGGGATGATGGTGTCGAGCACCTCCTTGGGGAAGTGCTCGCGCACCTCATCAGCGACCTGCTGCGCGAGGCGGGTTCGCCCGTCGTACATGGTCAACATGATCGTCGACAGCTCCAGCCGGGGGTTCAGGTGCTTCTGGATCATCCGCACCGTTCCGAGCAGCTGGCTCAGGCCTTCGAGTGCGTAGTACTCGCACTGGATCGGAATGAGCAGTTCGGTCGCCGCCGTGAAGGCATTGATGGTGAGCAGACCGAGCGAGGGCGGGCAGTCGATGAGGATGAAGTCCAGCTGTCCCTCGTGCTTCGCCAGGTATTCGTCGACAGCGACGCGCAGCCGATGCTCGCGGGCCACTTGGGAGACCAGCTCGATCTCGGCGCCGGCGAGGTGGATGGTGCTCGGCGCGCAGAGCAGGTTGGGCGACTCCGGACTGACCTGGATGATGTCCGCGAGCGGGAACTCGTCGATGAGCACGTCGTAGACGCTCGGGATGTCGGCGGTGTGCGGAACGCCGAGGGCCGTCGATGCGTTCCCCTGCGGATCCAGGTCGATCACCAGAACGCGAGCACCGCGTTCGGCGAGGGCAGCAGCCAGGTTGACGGTGGTCGTCGTCTTGCCGACTCCGCCCTTCTGATTCGAGACCGTCAGCACCCGGGTGCGTCCGGTGAGTTGGACCCGCGCCTCCTCCAGCGCCTTCCGGCGCGCGGTCAGGTCGGCAAGCTCCCGCGCGATCGGAGAGTCGTCTTCGTCTTGCGCGATCGTGATGCCGGCATGCTGCGCGATGGGGGATCCCTCTTCCTGCGTGGCGGTGGTGCCCTCGTCAGTGGTGTCGTCGCCGACATCGACGGGCTCCAGTGCAGTCTGGTCGGTCGCGGCGACTTCGGCCGCGTCGGCAGTGACACTCGCCTGCTCTTCGCGCGGGGCGCCGTCTTCGCTGGGCGCGGCGTCTTCGCTGGGCGCGGCCTCTTCGCTGGCGGGGAGTTCGTCATTCGGGGGGAGTGGTTGGTCTGACGCGAGCGCGTCATCACCGGTGAGCGCTTCGCTCGGGGTGACCGCTTCTTGCGGCGCTGCGTCGTCGCTCGACCCCTCGGCATCGGCGACCGCGCGCAGCTCCGTCTCGACGCCGGGCTCGACATTTGCCTGGGCTGCGGCAGCTTCAGAGACCTTGTCGTCCGCATACGGAGCCGCATCGTTCGAGTCCGAGGCCGGCGAGTCAACCGGCGTGGTGGCGTCCGCGCCATACCCCTCGGATGAACCTTCAGCGGGGCTATCCGTGGACGTTGCGGGGGACTCGGGCGCCGACGCCGTGAGCGAACCATCGGACGAGAGGGATGCCGGGGCCTCGGTCTCGTCGGGTTGTTTCACGTGAAACTCTCCCCTTGTCGCGAGCCGCTCAACATCGCCTTCCACCTTATCCCGCCTTCCCCCCATCCCCAGCCGTCGGAGCCAGTTGTTCATGCGTTCCTTACCGTTGCGAGCGGGAATCCTGTCTCCCCTAGTCAACCCCGCCGTGGCCCCTCGGACGCGCTAACCCGCCGCTGCGGCTCGAAGCCACGAGGCCTGGTTCTGCGGGAAGGGCGTGACTCCGCGGTCGGGCTCAGAACAGAGGATGTGCCTCCGTTTCTCGGCCTCAAGCTGCTCGACTCGCGGGGTCCGCAACCGCCGAGATCCGCGGTGCGAGCAGGCTTCCGTGTAACCGAGTCAGCACGGGAGCGTCGTGGCCTGCGCATGTGGCGGAGCCCGCCAAGCCCTCAGCATGATGGCGTTTCACGTGAAACACGCTTGTGTCGCAAGCTTCTCAACGACTCGATTGGCGCGGCCACTCGCCGCTCCTGGGCGCGTGCGCGCGCCGAACCGGCTGGGTCGTCGCCAGCCGCGTCGGCCGCAGCCCGCGGCCTGCTGCCGAGCGGACAGGGTGCGAAGTGCGTCAACTCGTTCACGGCCCAAGGGGCACCGTCCAACCTGGGAGCGTGTGGCGACTGGCCCGCGTGTGGCCTAGGGATATCGCCCGTTTCACGTGAAACATCGATCTTACGATTGGCGCCAGGGTGGACGCTCGATGGGATCGCATCCTCCGACGTCGGGTGGGTCTTGGTCTGCTGCGCGGCAGGGCCTGTCAGTCGGCACGCGGCTGAGGCTCGGACGTCAGACCTGGTCGTGACGGTTCACCTTCGACCAGCGTCGGACGCCGCGCCAAGCTCCCAGCGGGCACCATGCCGGCTTGCACGCCACACAGTGACGGGCACCCACGGCGCGCGGTGGACCGAAGCCGTCCACGCCTGTAGCGAAGGCGAGTGGGAAGGGGCGCTGCTGCCCGGCCACTCCAGAACGCCACCTCACCTCCGCGCAGGTGATGCTGGGTTGCTGCCACGGGCGTTGGCACGGCGTCGTTCGTGCCGGACCGCTGCGTCATCGGGTACTGCCTGCGCTGCGTCATCGGGTGCTGCCTGCGCTGAGCCCTCTCGGAGGCGGAGGATCGGCCGCCGGCGAGCGTCGTGTGCCAGCCAAGCCCAGCTGAACAGGTCGTCGGCCGATCGGGACCTTCTCAAGCGGACACGGGAGTGGTTGTCGAACGATCTCGCGTCTGCGAAGTGGGCAGGGGTCGCAGGGCGCGCCACGCTGAGCCTAGCGAGCCGAGCGCCGCCACTCACGCAGCGGCTCGTCTCCCGTGGGGTCGTCGAGGGTTGCGCCGACTGACCACGCTTCTCTGCCTCAACACACGTGTCCGTCGCTTCTCCGCGGTCCCCGACACTCGCCCGGTCTCGTCCCCTCGGCCACGCGGCGTGCTCTGATCCGCCATGCCGGGGAGCGGCACGAGGGATACGAGGCATCCCGCCCGCCTCCATGCCGGGCCGGTGCGGGGCCGTCCACCCAGAACGCCTCGTCGGCCGATTACGCCGCACCTCGGCGCTCCCTGAGGTGGGGGGCACCTCGCTGCATCTTGGTGCTGCGACAGGCAGCCCGGTCATGGCTGCACCCTGGGCGCGGGCGAATGCAACACCCAAAGCCTCGACGTTTCACGTGAAACACTGCATTCGCTCCTCGAGCACGCCACGAACCTGTTCGCGCTGACCGCGGGGCATGCCGCGGTGCCCCCGTTCAAACTCCCGCCACCTCCACCGTCCGCTTCCTGGCACCTCGAACGGGCACAATCCCGGCACGGCTCGATCGCAATGATCACGTCACACACCGAAGCCAGCGTCTGGGACCCCCGAGCCCGTGTTCGGGCACCCGCCACACGTCGGCCGCATCACGATCGCGCTGCGTGACCTCCCTCGTCGGTCGCGCGCGTCGTGGTCGTGATGCCGCTCCGTCGTTCCTCAGTTGTCCCTCACGCCTCCAACGAGCCTTTGGTGGCCCTACATCCTGGCCGACACCCGCTTGTCGAGCTGCCTCAGAAGCCGAATTCATTGGACTTCATGCCCCGCGGATGAAGACCGGGGGGCACGTGCCTACCGCGGTGACGACACCCCACCCCGCACGGTGCGCGCCAGGTCCTTGTCACCATGGCGCCGCCGAAGCTCCGTCGGGGACACCAGCGCAGGTGCGGGGGACGTCAATGCAGGGCACGGGCCTGCAGCCGCCATGCTGCCCCGGAGGATCAAGCTCGCGTGACGCCCGATGGTGCCTCGGTGTTGACGTGCGACTTGCCACCGCGCAGGCATCGAGTAGGTGGGCCGGCAGACGCAGGAGTGGTCGCGGAACAGTGCCTCCGCGCGGGCACGACCGACGAAGGGAGGCTTCGCGGTTCGGACGAGCTTCCTGAGTGTGGGCACAGCGCGACGCCGGCCGCTTCTGCGTCGCCGCAGAGTAAAGGGGAGACGCTGGATGGATCATCCACCCGGAGCTGGCGGTGGCGCCACGCGTGATAACCCGCCCAACGGTCACCCGTGGACCACGTACGGGGTGTTTCACGTGAAACGCTCGGTCATCCGCACGCCCGGACAGGTTCTTGCGCGTTCGGATGACGACCGAAGCAGGCCTCACTCCATCGGCGGGCCGTGGCGGCGGTATTCTGGCTGATGGATCGCGGCCCGCTCCGGCGTTGGCCGGCCAGGGTGACGCGATGCGGGCTCCAGCCCGAGAATCCGCGCTGGCACCCGGCTGGCAAGCAGCCCACCCCCGCATGCGCCGCGCTTCACGCGGGACCCTCGGTCGTTCGCCGGCCTGGACCGTTCGGTGCGCGGTCTCCGATCTCCGAATGCGGGCCTACTCCGTCGTGGCTCTGGCGCGGCACTTCGCCTATGCAGAGCGGTGGTGACGAATCAGCCGCGACGCCCCTTCAGGGCCCGACTTCCCCCACCACGCCCAGCAGCGCCACGCTTGGTCCGTTTCACGTGAAACATCCAGTCCATATGCTCGCTCAGTCGCCAAGCCGCCACACCCCGCGAATGCGGGCGAGTATCCGCCGCACGCTACGTGCCGGCATGTCGTCGGCGGCACCACGGTTCTTCCGTCTTGATTCACCCAGTCGCGGCCGTTTCTCCAGAGGCAGCGGTCGGCGCCCCGGCGAATGCGAGCTGTCTCCGTCTTGTTTCGGAGATACGCGACGACGCTGTACTGCGCCCGTTTCACGTGAAACGGGCGCACCTCGATGCCCCACTCCGATGCGTTCACGCACCAAGATCAAGATGTGACGGCAGGCGGCCGTCCGCACGCCAGCTCTGCATTGGCATCTCGGCCACCACGCTCCTCGCGCGATGAGCGACAACCTTCTTCGCCGCGAACAGCCTCCGCGCGTACCGACCCAGCCGGCTAACGGACGTGCGGCGCGTTTCACGTGAAACGACCCGTTCGTATACTCGCGCGTACGCCACGCCGCCAAGGCTCCTCGGATGGAGGCGACGCTCTACCCGATCACTCTGGGTCCACACACTCACTCTGCGTGCGCGATGACGTCGATCGGCCCGACGCCACCCGCGGCTCTATAGGACCCCGGTCGCCACACCCTCTGTGGGGGCGATACATCCACGTCCGGTCTCGGTGGGTAGCACCGATGCCCGCGCTGTGTCCGCCCACGCGAAACGACCGTTCACTGACCTCCACTCACGTTCCGCGCCGCCGTACCCTGAAGGCTGGCGGTCCTCGCGCTCCGCGCTTCGTGCGCCATCTCGTCTACAGCACGACTATCCACCCCGGTGGGAGACAGTTTGCGACGTCCGTTACAAGCGCGCGAAGCGCGTGCGATCCTGCGGTAGAACCGCGACTGTCCCTCGAGCCTGGCGCGCACGTCAAACGCCTCTCTTCCACGCCGGCGCGGCTCCACGCCGCCGGCAACCCGAATGCAGGCAACCTCCGCAGGCTGGTTCCGCGGGCCGCGGGTCGCCTGCGGCACCCAAGTGAAAGTGGAACTCCGTTCCAGGTATCGCGAGCAACACGGACGACGGGGCATCGGATGTTTCACGTGAAACGCCGCATGCGCGGCCATGCCACCGCCCGCCGAGCGGCGGTGGCACCTTCGCCGCATGCGCTCACTGCCCTCGCCGATCCGGCGCGCGGCCGCCCGCGAGCTGGAGGACCGCCATCGCGGATCGACCGACCGGGTGTCTCCGCTGGCGCCTGTGTGGGAAGCACACGACCGAATGTGCGCCCCTCTGCCGCAACCCGCAGCGTGGTCGACGTCAGTTCGCGCGGAATCGATGAGAGCGATGCCTTCGGCCAGACGACTGCCTGTCACGGTCGCCGACCAGCTGCGCTCGCAGGCTCACCGATGCTGCGGGCCTCAGGGGAGCGCGGTGCCCGCCCGTAACGAGCATCGCAGTCGTGCCGCGCCCAATAGTCCGGCCATCGGCCGGCAAGCCTCGTGTTTCACGTGAAACATTCCCGGGCCTTCGGCAGCAAAGATTGTGCGGACGAGCAATCCGCATGTTTCACGTGAAACACACCCGCTCAGTGGGCCCAGACGCGGCTCGTATTGTGCCCCCACCTCGCGGCGGCTACGGCGCATCTGGCGCTTCGATGACCCATGCTTCGACCGTGGCCCCGCGATGCTGAAAACGGAGGACGCTGCCCAGGGCAAGTCCTCCGGCGATCTCCGGATCGCCGCCGTTCCAGACACCCACGTCGGCAATGAGCTGACCGGATCGTGGCGCACACACAGCTTGCAGGGTCCGTTCGCTCGATTCTTCGACGAGGATCAGGCAGGGATTGTCGAGGTCGTCGACCGCGCTCCACACGGCCACGCCATGGAACGCGCCGTAAGGGGTGAGGGTCTGCTGATCGACAGTCCGATCCATGAACAACCCCTCCTCGCTACTGAAGACGATCCAGCGCGCCTCCGCCGCGGCATCAGCCGTCTGCGCCCCCGCCCGCAGGATGGCGGCCGGACGCGGGGCGAGCGCCCAGTAGATACCGCACACGACGGCCGCGCACACCAGGGCAGCCGCAAGACCCAGGAAGACGTAGCGGCGCGAGTTCCTCAGCGTTCGCCCCCACGGGGCGCCATACCCGCGGCGGTCCAGGCGAGTCGCTGGCGATATCGCAGCGGCAGCGACGGCCTCGGCGCTCCCGACCGCTTCGACCTCAGCGGGGGCGACTGGGGGCGCTTCGCCAGGAGTGGCGATGGCTGCGGGGGACGGACCGGGCCCCGCCGGGCCTCTCGCTGCAACGGCGCGACGATGCGCTTCCTCGAGCTCCGCGAGCCGTGCGATTGCCGCGGGATCGCTGTCGATGTCGGATGCTGGTCCGTACGCGCGTTCCCGCAGTTCAGCGAGTTCACGCTCCGGGTCGAACGCTTCACCCGATGGCTCGCTCATCATCCACCTGCGTCGGGCAGAAGAAGGCTCACGTCGACCGCATCAGAGCGCAGAGTGAACCGGTAGGCGGCGCCGATGGGCAGTCCGTGTGCGATCGTATCGACGAACGTCGTCGCCCCAACGGGCACGCAGGAGGTGCCCAGTACGTCTTGCGTCCGTCGATGGATCGCAATGACACAGGAGGAGCCGAACGCGTTCGAAGCGGACCAGAGCTCGATGCCTTCGTGTGTACCGAAGCTGCGAAGAGTGTCGAGGTCTATCTCGAGGTGTTCCGCCTCGGGCGGTTCCAAGACACGAAGAACGAGCTCATCAGGGGGAGTTCCCGTTGCCTGAAGGGTGGCGTCCGGCCGCGCGTCGCTGCCGCGTGTCACCGCAGCCACGGCGACGGACCCACCGATGATGACACCGACCGTGAGGGCAAGCACCGCCAACCGCACGGAGCGCGAGCGCGGGATACCGCTTCGCAGATCACTCCCATGTTCGGCGCCCGAAGGCGTCGAGCTCCCCATGCGGCGCAGGCTACACCCGCACAGCAGCTGCTGCCATGGCCCGGTTGCTATTGCAGCCGGCGCGGGCGACCCACGGAGTGCGGTGTTTCACGTGAAACGCCGGCCATCGGTACGGCGCGCCCAGTGCAGCGGGTATCCCGCGTCTCGCTCCCGCGTGCCGTCCTCTCATTCCGTGATCCACGGTAAGCCGACGGCGGCCGTGAGACCACCGCGCGCGTCCAGGTCGTTCAGGCGCCGTCGCATTCCGCCCCGCAACTGCTTGCGCCCGTGTCAACCGCTCGCATCGACGCCGAATCGGACAGGGCGAGAGGCGCAACCAGGGCGCCCGGCTCGCCATCGAGTATGAACCACACCGAGCCTCCGTAACGCTGCTGCGCCATGGGCGTCAACGATGAGGCCCTGGTCCTCACACATGACCTCCCGAAATCGACACCGATCGCGACAATCGGGCCGTCACAGCCGATTCGACACCGGTGCGCGGATCGAGGCGCAGATGCGAGGCGGCCATTGACGCCGCAGATGTCGTCAACAGCCGACGTTCGCGCGTGGGGGATGGGGTGGTGTTTCACGTGAAACATGGTCGCGCCCGGTATGCGATCGCTTCATCGATGTCCGCTGTGCGGCACGGCAGGCAGACAGGGGACTGAGCGCGCAGCGACCGCTCGTTTCACGTGAAACAACGTCGATACCCGCGCGAATACGGGTCTCGCACGAACACGCGCGGAGAAAGCGAACCCCACGGTGGACCCGCGACCGCGGCAAGCAGGAAACGGTCGGTGGATGAGAAACTCCACTGCAGGTACAGATCCCGCTCGCCCCCTTTGGCAGCCGCAACGGCGTACAC
>Ga0160430_101161_pt1 | contig 10602 bp, 12 predicted proteins | sample HID1971I_E0MG_FD_108274 | JGI IMG/M metagenome (GOLD analysis project Ga0160430, IMG submission 108274) | Enriched millipede-associated microbial communities from UW Madison campus, WI, USA - HID1971I_E0 MG | ecosystem: Host-associated > Arthropoda: Insects > Digestive system > Unclassified ...
AGCGCCGGGCCATGGACCTTCATGTAGAGCAGGTAGGCGCGAACGGGCTTGAGCGCCATGGCCCATGCGATCAGCGCGTTCACGCGCGCCATGAACCCCGTCTGCTTCGGCAGCCGCTCGGGCTCCCTGATCTCGCCACCCATGCGGTCAGGCTATCGAGAGCGGATGCCGCACGCAGGCGCTTGACTCCGGGCGCGTCGGATGCGATGCGGGGCGCCCGTTGCGCCCGCCCGGGGCGACCGGAATCGAGTCTCGCGGCGCCGGCCCGACGCATCCGGAGACGACGATGGCGCCCGAGCCGGAGCTCGGGCGCCATCGATGCGATCGACGGGGATGGGGTCAGTACCAGCCCTGCGACTCGGAGGTGCTCCAGGCGCCGCACGCGCTGCCGTAGCGGTCGGCGATGTAGCCGAGGCCCCACGCGATCTGCGTGGCCGGGTTCGAGGCCCAGTCGGCGCCGGCCGAGGACATCTTGCTGCCGGGGAGGGCCTGCGGGATGCCGTAGGCGCCGCTCGGGTTGGAGGCGTAGACGTTCCAGCCGGACTCGCGGTTCCAGAGGGCGACGAGGCAGCCGAACTGGTCTTCGCCCCAGCCGTAGCGTGCGGCCATCATGTCGCGCGCGATGGCCTGGGCCTCGCTCGGGTTGGAGGGGGCGCTCGGGGCGGCGACGCCGGTCGAGCCGGACGATGAGCCGGAGTCGGCCTCCGCCTCGGCGGCCTCGCGTGCGGCGGCCTCGGCCTCGGCCTTCGCCTTGGCTGCCGCCTCGGCGGCGGCCTTCTCGGCGGCGACTCGGTCGGCCTCGGCGACGGCCTTCGTGACCGCGGCGGCCTGCTGCTTCGTCGTGCCGACGAGTTCGAAGACCTTGCTCGGGCTGAGCAGTTCGTAGGAGTCGAGCGCGGCCGCGGTCGTGGCGAGCGCGGAGGCGTCGGCCTTGCCCTTGGCAGCGGCGATGGCCTTGCCGGCGACGGTCAGGGTGTCCTCGGCCTGCTTGCCCGCCCGCACGTCGAGCACGGTGCCGGGATCGACGCCGAGGTCCTGGCGCGAGTCGCGCTCCGCGGCGAGCGCGAGTGCGGCCGTGTCGGCGACGCGCTCGGCCTTCGCGGTGGCCTCGCCCTGCACGGCGTAGCCGGTGCCGACGAGGGCGCCGACGGCGATGATGGCGCCTGCGGCGAGGAACGGGGTGCGGAACCGGCGGATGGTTCCGGCGGCCCGACGACCGCGGCGGGTCGGGGCGGTCTCGCGGTCGGGCTGGGTCGTACCGGGGGAAATCTGGGTCGTACTGGGGGAAGGAGTCTCGTTCTGCATGTCTGTCACCTGGGCGGCAGCGACGTACCGGGGGGCGCGTCGAGCCTGTGCTTGGCGTTCCACGGACGCGGGGGCGGCCGGGCGAAGTCGCCAGTCTGCCGAGGAGTTCTGTACAACCCCTCACTTCTTCCTGTGAATGTCATCTGCGGTATTGACGAAACCTCAATGATCACGTTTTGGAAACATCGCCTGATGGAAGGCGTAATTCGAGGCTGATCTGCACGGCGTCCAAGGCCTGGAGCGCCTCGGTGAGCGCCGTCGAGCTGAATCCGCCGACGTCGCGCTGCGTCGACAGCGCGGCCCGCTGTTCGCCGATCACCTGCAGGCGCAGCCGCAGTCCGTGCTCCGCGTGCGCCTTCGCGGCGTCGCCGGAATCGTCGCCCGACGGGCGAGGCGCGCCGGCGGAACCGTCTGGCGACGCGCTGGGGCCGGCCGCCTCGGATGCCGCCGCCGACGCCTCGGCAGCCGCGGCGTCGGCCGCGACCCGCCGCGCGATGTCGCGCAGCAGGTCGTCGATCTGCTCGCGATCGGCGTCGACCGCCGCCCGGTCGAAGAGGGCCGGCCTCACCCAGCGCACGAGCATCGGCAGGGTGCCGCCCTGCACGATGAGCGAGGCCGCCGCGACGACGAAGGCCACGAACACGAGCAGCGAGCGGTCGGGGATGTCGGAGGGCAGCGTCTGCGCGGCCGCGAGGGTCACGGCTCCCCGCATGCCGGCCCAGACGATCACGGTGCCCTCGCGCCATCCGAGCGGCTCGGCGGTGAAGTAGTCGATGTCGGCGACCTTGCGGCGGATCCTCCGACGGAACACGGCGAGTCGGTCCTTGGACAGCGCCGGCGCAGGCTCCCCTCGATGCGGGCCGGCGCGGCGGTCGAGCCGAAGCGGATGCTGCTCGTCCACCTTCTCGAGCCGGTGCTGCATGTCCGCGAGCTGTCCGCGCACCGCGATGCCGCGCCGCGCACGCCGGCGCTGCAGGCCCAGGGTCGGCAGCACGTACAGCGCGCGCACCGCGATCACGGCGAGCAGGGCGACGCCGGCGATCACGAGCCCGCTCGCGATGCCGGCCCGACCGCCCTGCACGTCGGCCACGATCGCCGACATCTCGAGCCCCATCACGAGGAACACACCCCCCTCGAGGATCAGCTCGACGGTGCGCCACGCCTGGGTGTCCGACGCGCGGTGCTGCGGCGAGAGCCGGGTCAGCGCACCGCGACCGGTGACGAGCCCGGCCATCACGGCCGCGACCAGCCCCGAGGCGCCGAGGGCCTCGCTCGGGACCGCGGCCAGGAACGGCACCGTGAACGAGATGACGGTGTTGGCCGTCGGATCGACGACGCGTTCGCGCACCCAGAGGTTCGCCTTGCCCACGACGTAGCCGATCGCCAGCGCCACGATCACGGCGAACACGAAGTCCCCGACGATGTCCCAGAAGCTCACGGATGCCGCGGTCGCGACGATCGCCGACCGCAGCAGCACGAGCGCGGTCGCGTCGTTGAGCAGGCTCTCGCCCTCGAGCACGGTCACGATGCGCGGGCTGACCCCGATGCGCTTCACGATCGAGGTCGCGACCGCGTCGGTCGGGCTGACGATGGCGCCGAGCGCGATGCCGGCGGCGAGCCCGATGCCCGGGAGCAGCACGGTGAAGAGCAGCCCGAGCACGACCGAGCTGACGATGACCAGCCCGACCGACAACCCGCCGATCGCGCTGAACTCGCGGCGGAACTCCATCGCCGGCATCGAGACCGACGCCGAGTAGAGCAGCGGCGGAAGCACGCCCGCGAGGATCCACTCCGGGTCGATCTCGATGTCGGGCACGATCGGCAGCAGGCTCGCCCCGATGCCGACGATCACGAGCAGGAGCGGCGCGGCCACCCCGAGCCGTGGGCCGAGCACCGCCGCGGCGGCGATGCCGAGCAGGCCGAGCACGACCACGACGAGCAGTTCCACCGCCCCTCCCTCCGCACTCCCCCGGACACGACATCCACCACCGAGGCTGTGGAAAGTCTCGCGCACCGCGGGCGGGCTGTCACGGCTGCTCGGCTGCGAGCCCGTCGGCGCTCACAGCGAAGTCACAGCGTGCAGGCCCGACATCCGGAACAGCACGCCCCGCTCGATGGTTTTCTCTCATGTCGCGCTTCGCATGGCGACCAGCGACCCAGAGGGTGCCGCAGCCAGCGGTGCCCCATGAAGGAGGAACGAATGTCGAACGACTACCGCAGCACTCCCGAGGCGATCGCCCGCCTCACGCCCCTCCAGCGCAGCGTCACGCAGGGCGACGGCACCGAGCCGGCGTTCCGCAACGAGTACTGGGACAACCACGACGACGGCATCTACGTCGACGTCGTCTCGGGGCAGCCGCTCTTCTCCTCGACCGACAAGTACGACAGCCGGTCGGGCTGGCCGAGCTTCACGAAGCCGCTCGAGGCGACCGCCGTGACCGAGCATGTCGACCGCACGCTCTGGATGAAGCGCGTGGAGGTACGCTCGTCGGGTGCCGACAGCCACCTCGGCCACGTCTTCGACGACGGGCCCGCCGACGCCGGCGGACTCCGGTACTGCATGAACTCGGCGGCACTGCGCTTCGTGCCCGTCGCCGAGCTCGAGGAGCAGGGCTACGGGGACTTCCTCAGCCTGTTCACGACGACGGATGGCGCGGGCGCGGCATCCGAGAAGGAGAACGCATCATGACGAACACCGAGACCGCGGTCCTCGCCGGCGGCTGTTTCTGGGGCATGCAGGACCTGATCCGCAAGCGCCCCGGCGTGGAGTCGACGCGTGTCGGCTACACCGGCGGCAGCAACGCGGAGCCCACCTACCGCAACCACCCCGGCCACGCCGAGGCGATCGAGATCGTCTACGACCCCGCCGTGACCAGCTACCGCGAGCTGCTGGAGTTCTTCTTCCAGGTGCACGACCCGTCGACCCTGAACCGTCAGGGCAACGACATCGGCACGAGCTACCGGTCGGCGATCTTCCCGCAGAGCCCCGAGCAGCAGGAGATCGCGCTCGACACGATCGCCGACGTCGACGCGTCGGGCCTCTGGCCCGCGAAGGTCGTCACGACGATCGAGGAGGCCGCCCCGTTCTGGGAGGCCGAGCCCGAGCACCAGGACTACCTCGAGAAGTACCCGAACGGGTACACGTGCCACTTCGTGCGTCCCGGCTGGAAGCTGCCGAAGCGCGACGCCACCACCGTCGCGTAGTCGCGAGCCCTCGCGGACGGCGCACTGCGCGCGCGCGGATGCCCCGTCGGACCCCGGTCCGGCGGGGCATCCGTCGTTCCCGGCCCGACCACGCGCATGGTGCCGCCATGCAGCTTCGCGAACGTAGGCTTGACACCATGGCCGTGCCCGATCCGAACCCCCTTGCAGACTCGCTGCCGACGGATGCCGCACCGCCGACCCTGCTCGACGCGACCGCCGAGGCGTTCAAGGCGGCGTTCCGCGATCACCCGGCAGGGGTCGCCCTCATCACCGCGATGACCCCGCTCGGGCCCGTCGGCCTCACGGCGTCGAGCGTGGCCTCCGTCTCGGCGGACCCCGCCGCGCTCTCGTTCTCGGTCACGCGCGCGACCGGTTCGGCCGGCGGCCTGCTCGCGGCCGAGTCCGTCGTCGTGCACCTGCTCGCGGCCGACCAGGTCGAGGTCGCGCGTGCGTTCGCCCGATCCGGCGCCCCGCGCTTCACGCCCGAGCAGGGCTGGGACTCGTTGCCGACCGGCGAGCCGTGGCTCGTCGGCGCCCCCGTGGCCCTGCGGGCGCGCATCACCCACACGTTGCCCGTCGGCGGCTCGTCGCTCGTCGTCGCCGAGGTCCTCGACGTGCACCTCGGCGAGCGGGCGCCCGCACTCGTCTATCGCGACCGCCGGTTCCACGCGATCGACGACGCCTCGCCGCAGGTCTGACGATGCACTCGACGACACCGCCACGACGCCGACGGCGACGGCGTCCGCTCTCGGTCGCCCTGCTCTCGGTGCAGTTGCGGCGCTACGGGCTCGTGGGCATCCTCGCGCTCACCGCGATCGGCACGCTCATCGCCGCACTGCTCAGCTGAGCCGTCGGCCACCCGTTCAGGCCGCGACGCCCAACCGGTCGAGCGCGTCCTGCACGATCGTGAGGCCGGCGAGCCCTGGCATGCCGCTGATGCTCTCGTCGACCTTGCGAGCCGCGCGCCGACCCTCGGCGCCGCTCATGAGGTGGGTCATGACGTGCCGCACGTCGTCCTCCGACGAGATGCTCGAGCCGACCGGCGCCCAGAACCGGCTGAGCGCGAACCGTGTCACCTTCTGCGCCTTCGTGCTCGCGGCGAGCCGTTCGCGAGCCTGCGACGTGTAGAACGCGACGTGCCTGGCCTCCTGCTTGGCGATGCGGCGCAGCAGTTCGGCGAGCACCGGATGCTCCTCGAGCTCGGCCATGCGCTGGTATGCGGTGATCGCCGACCACTCGTTCGCCGCACCCCAGGACATGTGCACGGCGACGAAGTCGTGGCCGACGAGCCCGCCGAGCACGGACTGCTTGATCGGGTCGAGCCGGTCCTTCCACCCGAGCTTCATGCGGTTCGCCTTGAGCGCGTCGTAGTCGACCGTGATGTCGTGCATCGCGAGCACCGCGGCGAGCGCCTCGCCGTGCCAGAACTCCTCGCGGTTCCACATCGTCATGAACGCGCTCATCTCGGCCTCGCGATGCGACGGCGTCGTGAGCAGGTCACGGGTGTAGCAGACCGTGTGGTACTCGACGTCGGCCATGTACCGCAGCGTGCGCAACGACGACTCGGGCAGCGGTTCGCGGCGGAACGCCTCGAGGTCGAGGTCGCTCCACGCGACGCCCACCGAGGTCGCGGTGTACCGGTCGATGTCGAAGGCCATGCTCCCCTGCTCCCCCGTGCTGTTCTCGTTCAGGCGCCGAGTCGTCGGACGACGGCGGCCACGGCACGGTCGTCGATGCCGGGCAGCGAGCGGATGCCGCGGGCGAGCGCCGCACGCGCCTCGGCGTCGGGCACGGCGAACCGCCCCAACGCCTCCCGATCGCCCGTGGCGACGGACCCGCTGCCGAGCGGCCACGCGGAGCGGGCGAGCTCACGTCGGGCGAGCCGAGCCGCCCGAGGCGATGCCGCGAGCCGTCTGGCCGATTCGTCGGCGAAGGCCGAGTGCCTGGTCTTGACCGCCCTGATGCGCGCGATCGCGTCGACGAGCGCGGCATTCCCCCGGTCGGTCGCCTCGGCCGCGGCATCGGCCTCGAGACGCGCGTAGGCGAGGTCGAGCACGAGGTCGTCGACGTATCCGAGCGCGAGGTGGGCGCCGACGACGTCGGGCCCCTGGGCGAATCCGGCGAGCGCGCGACGGATCGGCCCGCGGCCGGCGGACGTGCGGGGAGCGATCACGCCGGCGTCGGTCGTCGACGCGTGCGCCGCGGCATCCGTCGACTCCGACGCGATCGCGTCATCGATCGCCGTGACGATCCGGCGCAGCGCATCGGCGATCCAGTACTTCTCGTACGCCCACGACACGAGGAACGCCGTGACGCGCGCGTCCTTGTGCGTCGGGGTCACGAGCACATTGCGCAGGTGCTCCATGGTGGCGCCCTCGAGCTCGGCGAGCGTCGCGATCGTGCGCACCACCTCATGCGAGATCCCCGCACGCGCCATCGCGTCGAGGTCGAGGTCGGCGCGCAGGCTTCCCTGGGCGGTTCGCGCGAAGGCCCGAACGTCGAACGGCGCCGGCTCGGACCCCGCGGCGGGGGTCCGGCCGACGCCGACGGACTGGGTCATGAGCCGAGGCTACTCCGCGATCGGAGACCCGGCACTGGGCGCGGGAACGACGATCGCGAGCCGCGGCATCCGCTCAGAACTTCTGGCCGAGGGCCTTGGCCTTGATGGCCTCGAACTCGCCGTCGGAGATGACGCCCTGATCGCGCAACGCGGCGGCCTTGGTGATCTCGTCGGCGGGATTCGCGAACGAGACCTTGCGCACCTCCTCGTCGGAGTACTCGACGATCTCGGGACGTCGGGAGGCGGAACGCTCGGCCATGCCCTGACCGCGGATGATGAGGTACACGACGCCGGTCAGGAACGGCAGGAACACCAGCAGCAGGATCCACAGCGCCTTCATCCAGCCGCCGAGGTCATGCGAGCGGAAGATGTCGACCGCGATGTAGATCAGCGCGAACAGGTAGGCGACGTAGGCGAAGATCCAGAAGCTGAACCAGATCCAATCCCACACGGTGGCGAACATTCCCATGGCGGGCCCTTTCGATCGGGGGCGCGATGCGGATCACGCCGTCTGGCGCTCAACCTATCGGCGCTCGAGCCCCCGTGGAAGAGGCGCGCCCGAGGTGCGACCGGCCCGGCGGGCGCGCGCCCCCCAGCGCCCGTCGCGGTGCTCGACGTCGATCGGATGCTCGAACGCCGCGGTCACGTGTTCGCTCGTGATGACCTGCCGTGCGTCGCCGCTCGCGAGCACGTGCCCGTGCGCGATGAGCAGCGCGTGGGTCGTCGTGCTCGGCAGCTCCTCGAGGTGGTGCGTGACGAGGATGGAGGCGACCTCGGGGTGGGTCTGCTCGAGCAGGTCGATCGTCTCGAGCAGCTGCTCCCTCGCCGCGACGTCGAGACCGGTCGAGGGTTCGTCGAGCAGCAGGAGCTTCGGCTCCGAGACGAGCGCCCTGGCGATGAGCGTACGGCCGCGCTCGCCCTGCGAGAGGGTCGGCCAGCGGGAGTCCGCCTTGCCCGCGAGCCCAAGGGTCTCGATGAGCGCCTCGGCGCGATCGACCTCGTCGGTCGACGCCTCCCAGCGCATCGCGGTCTCGATGGTGCCGGTCAGGCCGGTGAGCACGACCTCGCGCACCGAGAGCGGCGAGCGCAACGGATGCCGCGGGTTCACGTGCCCGATCTCGCGGCGCAGCGCCTGCAGCTCGACGCGCCCGAGCCGCCCGCCGAGCACCTCGACCGTGCCCGACGTCGGATGCGTCACGGCGCCGCAGAAGCCGAGGATCGTGCTCTTGCCCGCGCCGTTCGGGCCGAGGAGCGCCCAGTGCTCCCCCGCCTCGACCGTGAGGCTCACCCGGTCGAGGATCGTTCGGCCGTCGCGAACGAAGGTGACCTCGTCGAGCCTGAGCACGGGCGCATCGAGAGGGGTGGACTCATCAGCATGGGCGGGACCGATCACCCTGAGATGCTAGGCGACGCGTGCGCCCGTCTCAGACCGCCGCCGCCGATCTCGAACGAGGCCGCGATCGCCTGCCGCTTGCCGACCCGCGACCAGCGCGGACATGCGGACAGTGTGCCGGATGTCGCGGGCGGGCGTGAGGCCCCCTGTGGAAGAGGCGCGGTGGTCAGCCGAGCGAGTCGAGCCAGGCGTCGAGCGACGGCAGCGCGAGGTAGGCGATCGTGCTGTGCGTGGCCAGCGGCACGACCTCGTAGTCGACGTCGTCGCCCAGGCCGCGCACGTGCTCGACGAACGTCGCGGTGTCGGCGGGCAGCACGAGCTCGTCGTCGGCACCCTGCGCGATGAACACGGGCGCTCCGATGGCGTGCTGCCCGGCCGAGTTGTCGGCGAGCAGCGTCGCCCACGGCTCGGTCGTGGTCGGGTCGTGCGCGAAGAAGTCGCCGACGAGCGGCTGCCCGATCGTGTGCAGCTTCTCGAGGTTCGTCAGCAGGCAGAGCCGATTCATCTCGGGCGCCTTCGCGACGGCCGCAGGGGTCAGGATGTCGTCGAGCTGGGCGCCCGGCAAGGTCGGCCCGTAGACCGAGGCGAACGCGGGGAACGCGTACGACCCGATCGTCACGCCCGAGATGTCGTCGAGGTGGGAGCCCACGAGGGCGGTGAGGTCCGCGGCCGGCGCCGCCGCGGCGACCCCGGCGATGGTCAGCTCCGGCGCGTAGTCGGGGGCCTCCTCGGCCGCGAAGAGCACGGCCTGCCCGCCCTGCGAGTGCCCCCAGAGCAGCACGCGGTCGCTCGCATGAGCCCTGTCGAGGTGCTGCGCCGCGCGCACGGCGTCGAGCACGCTGCGTGCGGCCGTCTGCGCGACGAGGTACGAGTCCGGGCCCTCGGTGCCCATGCCCGCGTAGTCCGTCGCGACGACGGTGTAGCCCCGGTCGAGCATGAGCCGCAGCCCCTCGATGCCGATGAACGGGTCGAAGCCGCGCGACGGCGCGCAGGAGGCATCCGTGCCCGTCGTCGGATGCCCCCACGCGAGCACCGTGCGACCGCCGTCGGGTGCCGGGCCGAGCGGGGTCACGACGACGCCGGTCACGACGATCGGGTCGCCGTTCAGGTCGGTCGAGCGGTACATGATGCGCCAGGCCTCGGATGCCGCGGGCACGCCCTCGAGCGCCTCACTCTTGACGAGCGTGCCCGGCGCGCCGTTCGCGGCGTCGGCCGGTTGCTTGTAGAAGGCCGCGAGGCCGGGCTGCTCGGCGGCATCCCCCGCGATGCGGATCGCCTCCACCGCGACGAGCACGCCGACGACCGCGATCACGGATGCCGCCACGATCGCGACCACTCGTCGAGCCCGCATGCCGACTCCCCCTCGCGGCGCGTGCCCGCCCGCGTGACCAGCATCACCCGCGAGCAGCATCCGGCGCAATGCCCGCGGAGGAGGCGCTCCTCATCCGACCGCGTCGGGATGCACGGCGATAGAGTGGCGATCGGTCGGCTCGGACGAAGGAGTCTTCATGAGGGCGCTGCTCACCAGGTCGACGGTCGTGATCCTCGTGGTCGCGTGGGCGACCACCGTGTGGGCGCTCGCGTTCGGACACGACCTCGTCGCGCATCCGCCGAACGCCGCCGTCGGCGTGATCGTCTTCATCGTGATCCTCGCGGCCATCATGGTCGCGGCCTTCGGCGTCGTGCGGCAGGCCGAGCATCTCGCCGAGCAGGTCGGAGAACCGTTCGGCACGCTCATCCTGACGCTCACCGTGGTGGTCATCGAGGTCGCCCTGATCGCGTCGGTCATGCTCGGCCCGAGCGGTTCCGCGACGATCGGCCGGGACTCGCTCTTCGCCGTGATGATGATCATCATCAACGGCGTCATGGGCCTGGCCATCCTCCTCGGCGGACTGCGCCACGGACCGCAGAACTACAACACGGTCGGCACGTCGGTCTACCTCGCGGTCATCGTCGCGCTGTCGCTCTGCACGCTGGTGCTGCCGAACTTCACGAGCTCGACCCCGGGTGGAACGCTGACGGGCTCCCAGTCGATCGGCATCGCCGTGCTCGCCGCCGCGCTGTACGCGTTCTTCCTGGTGATGCAGGTCGGCCGGGATCGCACCCTCTTCGTCCAGCCGGTCGTCGCGCCGGCGGCGGC
>Ga0160430_101164_pt1 | contig 10563 bp, 5 predicted proteins | sample HID1971I_E0MG_FD_108274 | JGI IMG/M metagenome (GOLD analysis project Ga0160430, IMG submission 108274) | Enriched millipede-associated microbial communities from UW Madison campus, WI, USA - HID1971I_E0 MG | ecosystem: Host-associated > Arthropoda: Insects > Digestive system > Unclassified ...
AAAACAGGCCCAGGCCGAAGCCTTTGCCCTTGGTGGTAAAGAATGGTTTGCCGATCTGCTCGGCAATGGCCAGCGGCACGCCCGCGCCGTGATCACGAATGCTGATGGTGATGTTTTCTGCGTCCCAGTCCAACTGCACGCCCAATCCTTCGGGGCAAGCGTCGGCGGCGTTATTCAAAAGATTAAGCAACGCCTGGGTCAGGTCCGGCGGTGGCGCCATGCGCGGCACGCTGCCTTGGCCCAGCAGATTGAAACGGTAACTGGCCTCGGGACGCATCAGGTGCCAACGGTTCAAGGCTTCGTCGAGCCAGTGGGTCACATCCTGCATTTCGACCGCCAGGCGGCGATTGGCCTCGGCGGCGCGCACCAGTTGCTGCAGCGTCAGCTTGCACTGCTTGACCTGTTCCTGCAGCACACTGAGGTCATCCTGCAGGGCCGGGTCGTGATGGTCCTGGGTCATCTCTTTGAGCAATACGCTCATGGTTGCCAGCGGCGTGCCCAGCTCATGGGCGGCGCCGGCCGCCTGGGTGGCGACGGCCAGCAACTGCTGATCACGCAAGCCCTCCTCACGGCGAATGGCGCGCAGTTCTTCCTGGCGGCGCAGCTCTTCGGCCATGCGTGCGGCGAAGAAGGTGATGACCGCGGCCGATAGGGCGAAACTCAACCACATCCCGTAGATCTGCAAGTTTTCCCGGGCAATCGGAAAGGTTTGCAACGGATAGAACTGCGCCAGCAGCAAGGTATAGAGCGTCAGGGCAATGCCCGAAAGCACCACCGAGTAGCGCCATGGCAAGGTCACAGCGGCAATGGTCAACGGCACAAGGTAATAAGAAACAAACGGATTGGTGGAGCCGCCGGAGAAATACAGCAACACACTGTGGATAAACAGGTCGCAGGCCAGTTGCAGTGCGTACTCCAGCTCGGTGACCGGCCAGGTGGTGCGTAGCCGGATAGCGGTGAACGCACAGAGCACGGAGGAAAAGCCTAGGGTCACAGCCAATTGCAGCCACGGCAGCGGTAGCAGGTCGAACCAATAGGCAAGCCCGACGGAACCGGCCTGTGCGGCCAATACCAGGGTGCGAATGAACGTCAGGCGCCAGAGGTTCTGGCGAGTGGCGGAAGTCAGTTTTACGGCGGCGAGCATGAGCTCTCCCGATGAGCGCTGCAGGCGGATCGGCACGAGTATAAACGAAGCAGGCCGGCTGGCACGGCGTGTGTGGCTCTTTGACGCAGGGCGAAAAAAATGACCGTTCGTCGGGCCTGCCATAACTTGTAGCTATTGTGTAAACCCGAAGAACCCGATGCCAGCGTCTACAGTCATACCGACACGACTATCTCAAGGAGCTTCCATGTCTCGTTTCACTCGCAGTGCCGCTGTCCTCACCCTGAGCGCCAGTGCCCTGGCCAGCTTCCAGGCCATGGCCGCCGATGAACTGCATTACAACCAGATTTCCCTGCGCGCCGAAGTCAGCCAGGAAGTGGCCCGCGACAAGATGATCGTCACCCTCTATACCGAGTCGCAAAATGCCGACCCGGCCAAGCTCGCTGCCGAAATCACCACCACCATGAACCAGGCCCTGGGCCAGGCCCGCGAGGTCAAAGGCGTGACCCTGCGCCAGGGCAGCCGCAACAGCTACCCGATCTACGACAACAAGAACCAGAAGATCACCGGCTGGCGTGAACGCGCCGAACTGCGCCTGGAAAGCGCGGACTTCCCGGCGTTGTCCAAGCTCACCGGCGAACTGCTGAACACGCTGAAAATGGAAAACATGGACTTCGCCATCGCCGACGCTACGCGCAAGGCCAGCGAAGATGCGCTGCTCAAGGATGCAGTTGCCGCGTTCAAGGCTCGTGCCCAGCTGGCGACTGACGCATTGGGTGGCAAGGGTTACAAGATCGTCAATCTGAACTTCAACACCAACGGCTATCCAATGCCTTATGCCCGTGGCGGGATGATGATGAAAGCGGCCATGGCCGATTCGGCGCCAACACCTGAAGTGGAAGCCGGTACCAGCCAGGTCAACATGAGTGCCGATGGCGTGATTGAAGTACAGCAATAAACATTAAAAAAAGACAATGGCGCAGCCTTAACAGCCTGCGCCATTTTTTTTGCACACTGTTTCAGCGTCACCGCAACTTAAGTCGTCTGGCAACGCCTTAACAGGCGTCGTACACCTGAAGCTTATATAAACAAAGTACCAGACTCACACTGTCTGATTAGGATGTGGAACTTTCCTGTGTAAGCAGCCACACACTTCACACTAAATCACTTCATCATCCCAACCAGGTAATCAAAAGTGGAAAACTTAAATCAGTTTACTATTATCCGTTATCCGGCACCTGGGTCTACTGAACGCACCCAGGCGCAGGAACAGAAACCGGATGTGTCGCTTAATAATAACGAAGCCTATACAGCCGACAACACTATCTCTACGGCCCAGCGCCACTCCGATGACTACAAGGCAATCATTTATGGCTCAGACCCTGTCCAAGCGCCCGGAAACAGATATACGTTAAAGCAGCGCGAAGATCGCATTGATGCCTACGCCACGCGTGTAAATACGCAGATAAAAAATATCGAAAGTGGCAGTGACGGCGAGAGAAACATTAAGTTCCAGAACGTTCGCCTGTTCATGGAACCTTCCGGTTACTTCAGTGGGGGTCTATTAGCTGCAGGGTTCGATCCGCATGAAAAAATCACTGTGACGTTCGACACTTACGTCGGTATGGGGACCGGAGAAAATCTGTCCGATACCGAAACCCGTACCTACTCTGCATGGGAAATCGCAGCGGGTGTGCTTGATCACGACAAACCCGCACGGGGCGGGATTGTCAATTTCCATGGAATGGTCATTGATCCAAAAGACCGGAGCAAGATTAATGATCTGCAATCGTTAGGCAAACAACTTCAAAACCACTGGGAGCAGGATATAGCCACGCCAATTCGTGGCAGCGCCAGGGTCAACACCCTTATTGAGATTACGGATGACTTTCCTCTCATACCCCACCTCCCATTCCTACCTAGACCCAAAATATCAACAGTAATACCTGAACGCTCGGGCAAAGCAGACGCCTATGTCGCGCGGGGCGCTTTGCAGAGTCTTCATAGCGATAAGGAGGCCTTTGAAAAGTTAAGCTCTTCCGGTCAAGAAGCGATTAGCCGCACGCTGGATAAGAATGGGCAAGTGATTATTCCCAATATCTACGGTTACCCCCTGAGTGGGTACGCGTTCATTCCCTATACGCCCTATAATGGCAATTACAACAACCGGCCCAATCAGGGTGTCATGCTTGATTTGAGAAGTGGTGCTGTCAGCGAGATAAAGGGCGATGACGAGTTTGCGGCGTGGGCCAAAGACAATCGTAACCAACTGATAAGCCGTTTCAATGCCAGTGACCTACAAGGAGGAAGGGACGCGCATTGGCCACCGGCCGCGACCGTACTCGACAGTCTGATCCTGGATAATACATCCCACTACCCAGGGCGGGACACGTTGGTAAGCGACAAGTCCGTACCCGTTCGGGAATTGTTTAATTATACCCAATCGCGAGGCGGTGACTATGAACTGAAATTTGGCAATCTGAATAAGGGTATTGCCTCGCATTATCACGAGATGAACGCCAAGAACGCGCTATGGGACGATCAAACCAAGGTTTTTGGCGCCATGGAGCAAGGCTGGAAGGCCGCAAAAGAAGTATGGGGCGATACCTTTGGCTACGTACCCGTCCTTGGCAACGCGGGCAATATTGTTTTCGGCAAGCATGACGCCGCCCATGGCATGACGGCCAGCGATCGCGTTGGAGGCAGGGCCGGGGTAGTGATATCAGGCCTGCTGCTGGCGCATGAAATTATACCGGCTGGGGTAGAGGCAGGACTGGGTGAACCGGCCTTGAGTTTCAACACCGCCGACAGCCAACATTACGGCTGGAGATACAATGAGCAGGCCAACCGTTTTGATTTCGTGAAAAAAGTAAACGCCTCCAATGAAAGCGATATAACCCCCGTCTCCAACACCGCGTCAAACGAACCGAGTACGCCACACGCCAGTGAAACGGAAGGTGCCCATCCGACAATCGAACCACCAAATAGTAAACGTGATTTTCTAAATTCCATAGAGAACTTACCCACCGGCGAAGATCTTTTTTCCACGCTTGAAAAAAACGTAATCCTGAGTGGAGAACTCAATGAGCTAAACACCCTTAACGAAAAACTCTACACATTTACCGATTTCAACAAAAAAGGCACTCAAGAACGACTCAACATACTGGTACACGGCAGTGTCGACCCTGATACTGGCATCTCGAAAGTTTCATATAATGGAAAACTCAATACGCCACAAGAGTTACTTCAGACACTTCACAACGAAGGTATTCACCCCGAGACGTTTGCCAATGTAAGACTGCTCTCATGTGACTCTGCAAGTGGTGGAGATGCCTCCTTCGCAGCTGAATTTCAGAAGCTCATAGGGCGCCCGGTCAAAGGCTATAGTGGCACCCTCAGCGCTAACCTCACACCAGAAGATGTAAATGCAGCGGTTGTAAAAGTAGAAAGTGCTTATTTGGAAGCCCTGGAAAAAAATCAGGCCACCCCCCTGACTGCCGCCGATAGGGCATTGGCTAGATCCGAAGCTGAAAAATACGCCGCCAAAGAACTGGCGAAAAAAACAAACTTCAAACCGGCAAAGAAAAATCCCTATTGGAATCCGTTGAAGTGGTGGGCGTTTACTTATAAACCCGAGACCTTCCCAAAACCGTAACACCAAGAATATGCTCGCCATCGAAAGAGTAGTCGTCAAATCGCCCTCAGCGCCAGTGCAATTGCCAGCCTCCCGGCCATGGCCGCCGATGCACTGATATTACAATCAGGTATCGCTGCGCGCTGACGGCAGCCAGGAAGTGGCTCGCGACAAGACGATCATGACCCTCTACACCGAGTTGCAAAATGCCGACCCGACCAAGCTCGCTGCCGCCCCCCACCACCATGAACCAGGCCCTGAGCCAGGCCCGCCAGGTCAATATGAGTGCAGATGGCATGATCGAAGTTTTACAGTAACTTTTTTAGACAAGACAAAGGCGCAAACCCAAGGGCTTGCGCTTTTTTTTGCGTTCGCTGCCGCCACGTCATATCCAGCAGCATATCTCGCTGGAATTACGTTCAAGGTCTTCACGACTCAATACTGCCATAGCTACCAGGGAGGGCTGTGCTGGCATTTATTCATACAGTGAGAGCCAAACTTATGTCCCTATCAGTCAATGCAACATCGCCCGTATCGCTGGCGTCGGTACTCGGCGCCCCAAAGTCGATAACTGAAGCACAAACCTCACAAGCGCCTCAAACGTCCATTGGAAACCCGGCCCAGCCCGCCGAAACGGAACTGCTCAAGGCTTACCTTGAGGCTGTGCAACGCAAGGTATTGCACAACAATGCCGGGCTTATCACGGTCCCGCCCCAGAGCAACCTGGGTCAATGGCTTGGACTGTATCGCGCACATTTGGAACACCCTGTTGTGCAGGGTTGGCTGCGCGAACAGCAGATCGAACCGAACACTCTCCTCTCAATCAACCCGTCTACAGGTACGTTGTCCGCCGAGGTGAGGGGCGAAACGAAAACCTTCCGCCTCACGGACACATCGGGCTGGGGACAAATTTCGGGGCCTCTGTTGGCGGCCGCCAGGATCATCGCCCCAGGCAATAATGGTGATTTGCGCGTGAGGCTGGGTGAAAACTCCATACAAGTCAGCGCAAAAGTAGTAGCAAATTTTGAAGGGGTGGCACTTCCCCCAACGTTGTCCCAGGCCCGAGCACAAATAAGGCACCTGGAGCATAAAGACACCTTCGATCCTATTTCCGCCGATGATCACTTGCGTCCTGCCAGCAGCCGCTCGGCAAATGCGCTGCAAGTGCAAAGACAAAATGCGGCCACGTACTACAGCACCGCGCCGCAGGCATTGGCCTACAAGCGCTTGGCGGTCGACGTTGCCACCAACCTGCCCGACACACGGGCAGAAGCCAAGAAATGGGCGGACGAGTTGCTGCTCAAGCTCACGGGCAAACCGATCGATTCAGATACCGTTTATTTGAACCGCTTCAAGGGCGGCGAAAGCGCAGATACTGTGACCGGCTGGGAGCACAAGTTCCAAGAACCCTGGTCTTCGCTGCGCCTGCCCGATGCCTTGCTGAAGAATTTCTCCGAGCACGACTGGGTACCCGGAAACCTGGATCTCGACGCGGGTCTGTATACCCAACCCAGTGGGCAAAGCGAAAAAGGCGGCTACGGCAAGCATAATCAAATCGACCTTAAGCCGTCGCAAGTGATGCACGAAAGCTGGAAGACCGACTTCCAGGCCCAGATGACCCAGAAAATCGACACCTTCTGGAACACCCATACCGATAGCTACCAGACTGCAATTAAAGGCGAGTTCGTCTTCCAGGCCCGCGAACAATTGAAGACGGCCGAAGCCCGATCACCCGCCGAGCGAGCCTTACAAGCACCCGAGCATCGATTCAATCGAGGTGACTACCGCTTGGTGATGGAGGCTGCCGGCAACCTCCCGCTCGACGAGAACGCTGCGTTGAGCATGGAGCAGCTCAAGGCACAAGCGCCGGTAAACGGCGACACTCAAGTGCATGCCCTTAGCATCCACGGTTTTAAGTCCAGCGACATTGTGCGGTTCAGCGATGACGATGGAGGTCGCCAGGTACTTTATATACCGGGAGCAAAGCCGGCATTCCTGCGCTTCGACTCCCTGGAAAAACTCAATCAGTGGGTGGTTGAGCAAAGTCAGGATCCGAAAAAAAGCCAGGCGCTGCTGGCACATTTTTCATTGATTGATCGCCAGGACCATAAGCCCGGCATCCTGCCGCAACTGGGAATCGGCCTTATCCCTGGCTTGAACTTTACGGGAATAGGCGACAAGCAAGATGGCCTGGACGGCCTGTTCAAAAAAATGGCTGCCGGTGATCTGAATACCCCGGTGCTCAATGACAGCCGCGCAAAAATCGAGGGAGACGTATTTTCCACATTGGCGACCGCCGCGAAACAACGCATGACCAACGATACCGACGTGGTCATCAAATCCAACAGCGAAGTGACTCGCGACACCTGGCTGAACGACATAACCGTGGCTGCGGGTCTGCTGGCCAAGCTTGCGCCCATCGCAGCTCCGGTTGCGGGCGCTGCGGCACTTGCAGGGTTGACCGAGCTGGGGTTGGGCGCAGAAAAAGCAGCGTCCGGTGACACCGAGGCAGAGCGCAGCGATGGGGTGTCCAAGGCATTCGATGGTTTGCTGAATACGCTGTTCTCAGCCGGGGCAAGCGCAGTCCCGGAGGATCCTTTTGCGCTACCGCCTGAGAAAGAACTGCCGAATGTAGAGCCCCGTGTTCAACCCGAAATCAATGCCACCGAGGAACCCACACCCGGGCCATCCAGTGGCATACGCGTTGTCAACGAGCCTGGGGCTGCCCTGCCAAAATCACAACCACTGCTCCCAATGGCACCCCATGCAGTACCTGACGGTGATGAATTGATAATGAATGCTCCCCGCGATGCACTGGGCGTCTATCGAATAACCGACAGTGAGGGAATACAGCGCCAATTTGTGCGGTTTACCGATGAGACCGGTACGAGCAAGGTATTCGAGATATCCGGTCGCTACAGGACCGGCGACAGGTTCGCCACCATCATTAATCCCGATAAACAATCAGCAGTGATGGTCATCACGCCAGGGCGTGACGGAGAGTGGGCTCGCGCACCTGGCGATGGCGGGGTGAAGTGGCCGTGGCAACGTCCGATTTCGCCGGCCCCGAGTAACGACTTAAAGTCACCCTCCCGCTTTTCGGACAACTTTATTGAGTTAGACGGATCAAAAATGGAGGGCGCCGACACACTCGACAAATACCTCAACTTTGAGGAGCAGACGCAGTATAGATTTGGCGTCAGCGTTTATGAGGAAAACGGTACGGTTAAAAGTCGCCCTGTGCTTTCATGGGAAGTAGACGATAGAAACTTCACGGTCTCCGCTTCGGAAGCGGCATCCCCTTCAAAGTTCGGCACCAGCAACTACGCTGGCCAATTCACCACAGATATCAACAGAAACCCTTACACAATAAGGCGACCGGGCTTGCAGGACGTTGAAATCAACATACCCCAGCAGATAGAAGAACTTCATATTCCGGGCAATAATGCAGAGCAGTCAGTCGTCGATGGTTTTATCCATGACGGAATCGAAACCTTTGAAAATGCGGTCCCCGACCCCGACATGCGGGCGGCGATTTCAGAGGTAGCGCATCAAGGATCGGCCGCTACGGCGTGGCGTGAATTGCAGCCCCCCCGAGTAAAAGACGACTACGTGAGCAGCGCTGGCGACCGACACTTTTTCATCGACTATTCGCCTTTGGAAAATGAGACCAAAGTCACGGTGACCTCGCAATGGAAACTCGTTTATGCAGGCGGAGATGAGCCCATTCCCGCTTCAGACTTGAGCATCACAGCCAGCCGGACGTTCACCCTTCGTGAGAGTAATGCAGTGGATGGACCGCCCGTTATAATCGACAAATCTGCGCCTACCCGCATAGAAGTCTCCCCTACCTAACTCGCTTGAACGGCGGTAACCTCGATGACCGCCGTTTTCGTTTGGGCAGCTTTTATATGCCTGCCATTTCAGGGGTCTCCATGGAAAGAATCGCCGTCAAGCCACTGTTCCTCGCCGCCAGCCTCCTGGCCTTTATACCAATGGCCCAGGCCGCCACAACCCTGGTCTACTGCTCCGAAGCCAGCCCCGCCGGCTTCGATCCCAGCCAGTACACCAGCGGCACTGACTTCGATGCATCCGCCGAAACCGTGTTCAACCGTCTGACCCAGTTCAAGCGTGGAGGCACCGAAGTCGAACCCGGCCTGGCAACCAGTTGGGACATATCCAAAGACGGCCTGACCTACACCTTCCACCTGCGCGAGGGCGTCAAGTTCCACACCACCGATTTCTTCACCCCGACCCGCGACTTCAACGCCGATGATGTGTTGTTCACCTTCAACCGCCTGCTCGATGCCGATAGTCCGTTTCGCAAGGCCTACCCGTCCGAGTCGCCGTACTTCACTGACATGGGATTGAACACCACAATCAAAAACCTCGAAAAACTCGACGAACACACCGTGCGTTTCAACCTCAACAATGTGGATGCCTCGTTCGTGCAGAACCTGGCCATGAGTTTTGCCTCGGTGCAATCGGCCGAATATGCCGCGCAGCTCCTGAAAGAAGGCAAGCCCGAGCAGATCAATCAGAAACCGGTCGGCACCGGGCCATTTGTGTTCAAGCGTTACCAGAAAGACTCGCAGATTCGCTATGGGGCCAATAAACAGTATTGGAAACCCGAGGACGTGAAGCTCGACAATCTGGTGTTCGCCATCACCCCGGACGCCGCCGCGCGCCTGCAGAAGCTCAAGGCCGGCGAATGCCAGGTCAGCGGTTACCCGCGCCCCGCCGATATCGAGGTGATGAAGCAAGACCCCAACCTGCGCGTGCTGCAGCAAGCCGGATTCAACCTGGGCTTCCTGGCCTACAACGTGACCCATCCGCCGTTGGACCAGCTCAAGGTGCGCCAGGCCCTGGACATGGCCATCGACAAGCCTGCGATCATCAAGGCCGTGTACCAGAGCGCCGGACAATTGGCGCAGAACGCATTGCCACCGGCGCAGTGGTCTTATGACCCGAAAATCCAAGACGCGCCCTACGATCCGTCCAAGGCGCGGTTGCTACTAAAAGAAGCAGGGGTTGCACCAGGTACCACCATCAATCTTTGGGCGATGACCGTGCAGCGCGCCTCCAACCCGAATGCGCGAATGTCCGCGCAAATGATCCAACAGGATTGGGCCAAGGTCGGCATCAAGGCCAACATCGTCAGCTATGAGTGGGGCGAGTACATAAAACGCGCCAAGAATGGTGAACACGATGCGATGATTTATGGCTGGACTGGCGACAATGGCGACCCCGATAACTGGCTTGGCGTGCTCTACAGTTGTGCCGCGGTCAAGGGCAGCAACTACGCCAAATGGTGTAACCCGGCCTACGACACGCTGGTGCAGCAGGCCAAGGTCAGGAACGACCGCGAGCAGCGCATCAAGTGGTATCAACAGGCACAAAAAATCCTTAAGGAACAAGTACCTATAACGCCTATTGCGAACTCGACGGTTTTCCAGCCTTTGCGCAAGGAAGTACGCGACTTCAAGATCAGCCCCTTCGGGCTCACGCCGTTCTATGGTGTGGGTCTAGATAAGTAACAACAGCGCCCCAACCGAGTGCGCTAGACGCCTCGGCTGGGCTTTTTTGGTGCACCTGTTGCACCGAAAAAACCCTCCAAACAGGCATATTTGTGTCGAAACTTTCATAATTGCGACATTCCTGTACGTTCGTACCACTGTTTGCCGCTCCTGGCCGCTCTGCATCTTGCATTGGGTATGGCGCCTGCATAAGTATCCGCAGGCCGACTCACGAGGTCGCCCTCACCACCAAAAATGACAACAAATCATGAGGCCAACATGCTTAAACACGCAGTCCTTCCGTTATTAGT
>Ga0160430_101165_pt1 | contig 10557 bp, 9 predicted proteins | sample HID1971I_E0MG_FD_108274 | JGI IMG/M metagenome (GOLD analysis project Ga0160430, IMG submission 108274) | Enriched millipede-associated microbial communities from UW Madison campus, WI, USA - HID1971I_E0 MG | ecosystem: Host-associated > Arthropoda: Insects > Digestive system > Unclassified ...
GAGGACGGTTCTGCACACCGAGTGAGCCTCGGCGCGACCTCACCGCGCCGAAGCTCCCTCCACGCGCGGCAGCCGCCCGGGGCGGGCGCGCGGGCGCGCGTCAGCGGCGCGGGGCGTAGCCGCGCAGCCAGTGCGTGATCGCCGCGTAGGCGGCCGCGCGCACCGGCCCGCGCGAGAGGAACACGTCGTGCAGCGCGCCGTCGATGCGGGCGACCGTCACCTCGGGTCCGAGGCGCAGCGTGCGCTCCGCGATCTCGTCGACGACGAGCACGATGTCCGACGAGCGCATGGCCTCGTCCCACCGGGGCAGCAGCGTGGAGCGCGCAGAGAGCAGCGTGAGCACCGGCGCCCCGACGTCGATGCGGCGGGCGACCGTCGCGTGCCCGGCGAGCACGCCCGTGAGCCAGGCGGGGTGCACCGTGAATCCGCGGTCGGGCCGCCACTCGTGGGAGTACTCCCACTCGCCGCCGAACTCCTTCGCGACCGTGCGCGTGTAGAACCCGAGGTCGACGTTCGGCATCGGGCCGAGCGGGTTCACGCGTGCGCCCCAGCCGATGACGGGCGCGAGCGCCGCGCGCCCGGCGCTGCTCAGCTGGAACTCCAGCCACGGGCTGTTCAGCACGAGCGCCGCCGCCCGTCCGCGGTTGCGCGCCGACCAGAGGCTGAGCGTGAGGCCGCCGGTCGAGTGGCCGAGCAGCACGAGCGGACGAGCGGATGCCGCGCCGCCGCGCCCGTGGCCCATGACGCCGAGCGCCGCCTCGAGGTCCTCGTCGTACGTGGCGAGGTCGGTGACGAAGCCGGGCGTCTGCCCGGGGCGCAGGCTCCGGCCGTACTTGCGGAGGTCGAGGGCGAAGAACCGTGCGCCCGCGTCCGACCAGTAGCGCGCGAGCTCGGGGTTGAAGAAGTAGTCGCTCCAGCCGTGCACGTAGAGCACGTCGATCCCGGATGCCGCGCCGCGCCGCAGCGACCATCGGAACCCCGGCACGTGCCGCACCAGTGTGGCCACGACCTCGCCCTCGTCGTCGGTGCCGAGGGGCAGCGTGCGCTGCTCGAACCCGGGACCCAGCACGTCGGGGCGCCAGCGCTCGTCGTGCCGCACGGCAGGCTGCCCGGCAGGCGGGTCGGCTGGCTGGTCGGACACGACACCTCCCCCGGGGTCTCGGTGCGCTCAGCCTATCGTCGGCACGCAACGCGCCGCCGAGGTCCGATGCACGCCGGGGCGCACGCATGCACCCTCGCACGCCCGCTGTGCACGCTGCGGCCGCCTCAGCCGGCCGCCTCGACCGGCCGCCTCGACCTGCCGCCCCAGCCGCTCGCCTCGACCCGCGACCTCAGCCGCCGGCAGCGCGCGGGCCGACGAGCAGCAGCGCGACGAGGGCTCCGGCGAGCATCGACGGGCCGAACGGGATCGATCCGCGCAGCGTCACGCGTCGGAGCGCGAGCCCGGTGATCGCGATGATGCCGCCGATGACGAACGCGGCCAGCAGGCCGATGATCCACGCGGCGAGGCCGAACCAGCCGAGCACGAGTCCGACGAGGAGCGCGAGCTTCACGTCGCCCATGCCCATGGATCCGGGCGAGATGAGCGCGAGCAGCAGGTAGACGGCGAACATCGCGGCCGCGCCGCCGAGCGCGAAGAGCGCGAAACCCGACCGGGCGGTGAGCAGCAGCGGGAACACCACGAGCAGCACCGCGACCGCGCCGAGGGTCGGGAAGATCACGGCGTTCGGCAGTCGGTGCTCCAGGAGATCCACGAGGGCGAGCACCGTCGCGCCGGCGGCGAACACGAGCAGCGCGGGCAGCAGCGGCCACGACCCGAACCGGAGCCCGAGCAGGCCGAACGTGGTCGCCGTGATGACGGCGGACCAGACGCGCATCGTGCGCGGCGACATCCGCTCGCGCTGCCCGCCGAACGGGTTCCGCAGCGACCGGCGGACCCACGCCGCGAGCGGCCACCACCCGAGCGCGAGGCCGAGCACGGCGGCGCCGACGGCGGTCGCCACGTCAAGGGCGGTCAGGTTCTCGAGTGGCATGTCGTGCAGCGTATCGGCCGGGTGCCGTCGGGCCGAGGCGTCATGCACAGGTCGCGCCGCGGCATCCGCTCATCGGGACGGGGAACCACGCGGCCCTACGCCCGTCGCGCGAAACCTAGCCCCCTCGCGTGAAACCTACGCCCCGTCGCGCGAGACCTGCACCATGTCCTCGCGCGGCACGACCTTGATGCGCACGCGGCCGTCGGCCTCGCCGAGCGAGCGCTCGTGCTGGTCGAGGCGGTGCCATCCGTCGAGGTCGGTGTAGGCGATGCCACGCGAGTCGAGCAGCTCGAGCACCGACTCCTCGGAGGGCGACTCGGGGGTCCACCAGTTGCCGAGGTCGTTGATGACGTGCTTGATGGTCTCCATGGCGTCGGACTTCGTGTGCCCGATGAGGCCGACGGGGCCGCGCTTGATCCAGCCGGTGGCGTAGACGCCGTACATCTGCCGCGACTCGCCGGTCTCGGGGTCGCGCGTGAGCACCTGGCCCTCGTGGTTCGGGATCACGCCGAGCCGGTCGTCGAAGGGCACGCCGGGCAGCGGCGACCCGAAGTAGCCGACCGCTCGGTAGACCGCCTGCACCGGGATCTCGCGGATCTCACCCGTGCCGACGACCCCGCCTGCGCCGTCGGACCGCGTGCGCTCCCAACGGATCGCGCCGACTCGGCCGCTGCCGTCGTCGACGATCTCGAGCGGCTTGGCGAAGAAGTGCAGGTGCAGGCGACGGCTCGCCTCGCCGACCGACCGCTGCCGCCACTGCTGCAGCACCTTGTCGATCACGAAGACCTGCTTGTTGCCGGCGACCGCGGCGCGCGCGGAGTCGTCGTAGTCGAAGTCCTCGTCGTGCACGATCATGTCGACGTCGCGCAGCTCGCCGAGCTCGCGCAGCTCGAGGGGCGTGAACTTCACGGATGTCGGGCCCCGGCGCCCGAACACGTGCACGTCGGTGACGGGCGACTCCGCCAGCCCCGCCGCGACGTTGTCGGGGATCTCGGTGACCATGAGGTCCTCGACGTGCTTGGCGAGGATGCGGGAGACGTCGAGTGCGACGTTGCCGTTGCCGATGACGGCGACCTCGCGGGCCTCGAGCGGCCAGGTGCGCGGAACGTCGGGGTGCCCGTCGAACCAGCTCACGAACTCCGCGGCGCCGTAGGACCCCTCGAGGCCGACGCCCGGCAGGGTGAGCGAGGCGTCCTTCACGGCGCCGGTGGCGAAGATGACCGCGTTGTAGTGGTGCTTCAGGTCGTCGAGCGTGAGGTCTTCGCCGAAGCGCACGTTGCCGAAGATGCGGATGTCGCCGCGGTCGAGCACCTCGCGGAGGGCCGTGATGATGCCCTTGATGCGCGGGTGGTCGGGTGCGACGCCGTAGCGCACCAGCCCATATGGCGCCGGCAGGTGGTCGAAGAGGTCGATCGAGACGTCGAAGTTGCGCTCGGCCTTCAGCAGGATGTCGGCGGCGTAGATGCCCGCGGGCCCGGCACCGACGATCGCGAGTCGTAGCTTGTTCCTGGTCACGGTGCTCGATCCTCCATCATCGGAATTCGGGATGCCGGTGCGTCGGCCGCGTTCGTCGTCAGGCCGCCCGGTCGACGACCGTCTCGGCGAAGCGGATCAGCGCCTTCTTCACGGTGCCCTCGGGAAGCGGGGCGAGCGCCTCGACGGCCTCGCGGGCCCAGCGGTGCGCCTCGTCGAGCGTCGCCGTGGTCGCCTCGTGGTCGCGCAGCTCGGCGACGATCGCGTCGACGGTCTCGCGCGACGGCACGATGCGGGACGCGAGCGTGTTCGTGTCGTGGGGGTCGCCGAAATCCGCCGGGTCGACGAGCACCATGACGTCGCGCTCGATGCGCCTGAGCAGGTCGGCCGACGCGGCATCCGTCTTCGCGAGTTCGGCGAGCCGCAGCACGGGCAGGGTGACGACGCCGGCGCGGAGGTCGGTGCCCGGCACCTTGCCGGTGGTCTCGGGCTGCGGTGAGAGGTCGATGACGTCGTCGATGAGCTGGAACGCGATGCCGATCTTCTCGCCGAACTCGACGACCGGGGCCTCGTAGGCGGGGTCGGCGCCCGAGAACACGAGCCCCGACTGGGCGGCTGCGGCGATGAGCGAACCGGTCTTGTCGGCGAGCACCTGGATGTAGTGCTCGATGGGGTCGTCGCCCTCGCCCGGCCCGACCGTCTCGTGCAGCTGCCCGAGCACGAGGCGCTCGAAGGTGCCGGCCTGCATGCGGATCGCGCGCTCGCCGAGCTCGGCCATGAGCTGGCTGGCACGCGCGAAGAGGAGGTCGCCGGTGAGGATCGCGACCGAGTTGCCCCAGACGGTCTGCGCGCTCGGCACGCCGCGCCGCCGCTCGGAGTCGTCCATGACGTCGTCGTGGTACAGCGACCCGAGGTGCGTGATCTCGATCGCCTCGGCGGCCGTCACGACGTCGTCGGTGATGCCCGCGCCGAGCTGCGCGGTGAGCAGCGTCAGCATGGGCCGCACGCGCTTGCCGCCGGCGTCGAGCAGGTAGCGGGTCGAGGCATCGGCGATCGAATCGGCGAAACTGACCTCACGGACGAGACCCGCTTCGACCCGATCGATGCCGTCGTCGATGGCCTTCGCGATCGCCTTGTCGGCGGATGACGCGAAGAGGCGCTCGCTCAGACCGAGGTTCGCAGCGAGCGCTGAGCCGCGACGCACGACCGGATGGCTCGGATTCACGTTTTCGAGTCTATCTGGGTGGACCTGTGCACTCGGTCGACGCGGCTTCCACGGCGAGCCCCCGCGTTGGACACGACGGCGAGCGGCCCGGATCCCGTGGCCGGGCGGCCGGGAGCGGCCCGTGGCCTGGCGCGGCGCGGCGGGAGCGCCAAGCCGATCAGGCGAGCGGCTTGCGCGCCCGGTGCAGGGCCACGATGCCGCCGGTGAGGTTGCGCCATGCGACATCGGTGTAGCCGACGCCGCGGATGAGCGCCGCGAGCTCCGGCTGCTCGGGCCACGCGTCGATCGACTCGTTCAGGTAGTCGTAGGCGTCGTCGTTCGAGCTCGACAGGCGCACGAGCGTCGGCATCACGTAGCGCTGGTAGGCGTGGTAGGCGAGGCGGATGACCGGTGCGGGCGGCTGCGAGAACTCGCAGATCACGAGGCGTCCGCCCGGCTTGGTGACGCGGAGGAACTCGGCGAGCGCCTGCTCGGGGCCGTTCACGTTGCGCAGGCCGAACGAGATGGTCACGGCGTCGAACTCGTCGTCGCCGAAGGGCAGCTTCGTGGCGTCGGCCTCGACGAACACGAGGTTCGGCACGTGCGCCTGCCTGGCGCGGCCGACCTCGATCATGCCGGGCGAGAAGTCGGCGGCGACGACGGAGGCGCCCGACGCGGCCAGGCTCGCGCTCGACGTGCCCGTGCCCGCCGCGACGTCGAGGATGCGCTCGCCGGGCTTCGGGGCGACGGCGCGCGTGGTCGCGACGCGCCAGAGCGGTGCGTTGCCCATGGAGAGCACGGTGTTGGTGCGGTCGTAGCGGGCGGCGACCCGGTCGAACATCGCCGAAACCTGGCCGGGATCCTTGCCGAGATCTGCGCGCGTCATCCTTCGATCCTAGGCCGCGGAACCAGCGCATGCGCTGGGAAGCATGCGGCGGAATGCGCACGACCCCGCGAGCGTTCGGTCCCTATGGCCGTGATCCGGCCCGCACCGCCCACCGAGCACGAGGAGCACGCATGCAGGCCATCTGGAACGGCACGGTCATCGCCGAGTCCGACGACACGGTCGTCGTCGAGGGCAACCACTACTTCCCCCGCGAGTCGATCGTCGACGCGCACTTCGCCTCGAGCGAGAACCGCAGCGTCTGCCACTGGAAGGGCACGGCGAGCTACTTCCACGTCGAGGTCGACGGGGCGCGCAACCCGAACGCGGCGTGGTTCTACCCGACGCCGTCCGAGGCCGCTTCCGAGATCGCCGGGCACGTCGCCTTCTGGCGGGGCGTCGAGGTCGTCGAGGCCTGAGCCGGCTCCTCGACGGGCATCCAGCGGCCGAGTCGTAGGCTGATCCGGTGATGAACACGGATGCCGCCCCCGAGCGCTCCCGGTCCCGCCTTGTCGTGCGCACCGAGCCGGTCGACGAACTCGCGCCGCTCATTCCCCGCGCCGACCCGCGGCATCCGCTGCTCTGGATGCGCCGAGGCGAGGGCATCGTGGGCCTGGGCGAGACCCTGCGCATCGAGACCTCCGGCGTCGACCGGGTCGCCGACGCGGCCGCCGTCTGGACCGAGCTCTCGGCCGACGCCGACATCGACGACCGCGTCGGGCTGCCGGGCACGGGCCTCGTCGCCTTCGGGGCGTTCGCCTTCGCCGACGAGTCGGCGTCCACGAGCGTGCTCATCGTGCCAGAGCTCGTGCTGGGGCGCCGCGACGGCCGCGCCTGGGTGACGCGCATCGCGCTGGCCGAGCGGTCTGTCGACGACGATCACGACGGTACCGACGACGACGCCGCCGCGACCGGCGCCGATGGCGAGGCGGATGCCGCGGCATCCGTCTCGCTCGAGATCCCCGAGCCGGCGCCTCGCCGTCGCGTACCGCGCGTGACGTTCACGCCCGGTGCGGTGCCGCCCGAGCACTACGAGGCGGCGGTCGCCGAGGCCGTGGGCCGCATCGACGGCGGCGAGCTCGCGAAGGTCGTGCTCGCGCGCGAGCTCGTGGGCGAGCTGCACGAGGAGGACGGCCTGCGGGCCACGATCCACCGGCTCGCCGAGGACTACCCCGACACGTGGGTGTTCGCCGTCGACGGCCTCATCGGCGCGAGCCCCGAGACGCTCGTGCGCGTCGACCACGGCACGGTCTCCGCCCGCGTGCTGGCGGGCACCACCTCGCGGGGTGCCGGCGAGGCATCCGATCGCGAACGCGCCGTCGCCCTGACCGAGTCGGCGAAGGACCGCGCCGAGCACGCGCTGGCCGTCGCGAGCGCGGTCAAGCGCCTCGAGCCGCACACGGCCCGCCTCGATGCGAGCCCCGAACCGTTCACGCTGCAGCTGCCGAACCTCTGGCATCTCGCGACCGACCTCAAGGGCACGCTGGGCGACGGGTCGAGCGCGCTCGACCTCGTGCGCGCCGTGCACCCGACGGCCGCCGTGGCGGGCACACCGCGTCGCATCGCCCTCTCGGTGCTCGCCGAGCTCGAGGGCTTCGACCGCGGGCGCTATGCGGGCCCCGTCGGCTGGGTCGACGGCGACGGCGACGGCGAGTGGGCGATCGCCCTGCGGTGCGCCCAGATCGACCCCGACGGCACGGTGCGCGCGTACGCCGGCTGCGGCATCGTGCACGACTCGGTGCCGGCCGACGAGCTCGCCGAGACGGACATGAAGTTCCGGCCGATCGTCGAGGCCTTCGGCGGGTAGGCGGACCCGTCGGTCGAGTAGGCCGTCCGCGGCCGTATCGAGACCCTCGCGAGCAGGTCTCGATACGCTCCTCCGTCGCACTCGACCGGCGTAGCCGCCCTCAGCTCGCGGCGAGCCTCGCCTTCTGCTCCTCGACGTCGTAGTCGGCCTTCGGCCAGTCGAGGTCCATGCGCTCGAGCGCATCGGTGAGCAGGTGCTGCACGGCGAGCCTCGCGTACCACTTGCGGTTCGCGGGGATCACGTACCACGGGGCATCCGGCGACGCGGTGCGCTCGAGGGCGACCTGGTAGGCCTGCTGGTAGTCGCCCCAGAGCAGTCGCTCGTCGATGTCGCCCGGGTTGAACTTCCAGTGCTTGTCCGGCCGGTCGAGACGTTCGCCCAGGCGCCCGCGCTGCTCGTCGGGCGAGATGTGCAGCATGACCTTGATCACGGTCGTGCCGGTCGCGGTGAGCTCGCGCTCGAAGTCGTTGATGGCGCCGTACCGACGCTCGATCTCCTCGGGCGGGGCGAATCCGCGCACGCGCCCGATCAGCACGTCCTCGTAGTGCGACCGGTCGAACACGCCGATGAGGCCGGGGCCCGGCACCTCCTTGTGGATGCGCCAGAGGAAGTCGTGCGCGAGCTCCTCCTCGGTCGGCTTCTTGAAGCTCGCGAGGTGCACGCCCTGCGGGTCGACCGCACCCATGACGTGCTTGATGATGCCGCCCTTGCCCGCGGTGTCCATGGCCTGCAGCACGAGCAGGATGCGGCGCTCGTCGCCCATGCGGCTGCCGGCGAAGAGCTGCTCCTGCAGGTCGGCGAGGCGGGCGATGCCGGCTGCGAGGGCGGCCGCGCCGGCCGACTTGCCGCCGTCGAATCCGGGTGAGGAGTCGGGGTCGACGTCGGCCAGGCGGAACCCCGCGCCGACGTGCAGCAGGTCGAGCGGGTCGGCGGTCCAGTGCGGCGCGTGGTTCATGCGGCTCCCCTCGCGCGACGCGGCGTCGCGCAGGGTTCCATCCTGTCGAGCGAGCGGATGCCGCGGCAAGGCCCGGCACCGACGGCGCCGCATGGGCGGCTCACGGCCCGACCGACCGACGGCTCAGCGGGGCAGCGGAACCTCGAGCAGCGCGGGCCCGTCGACCGGCACCGCGAGCGCGTCGCTCAGCTCGCCTCGGGTCGTGGCTCGCGCGTAGCCCCAGCCGTAGGCCGTGGCGAGCGCCGCGAGGTCGACCGCCTGCGGCGTGTACTGCACGCGGTCGAAGGCCTCGGTCTCGGCGGAGCCCGCGACCTCGAGCGCGTCGAAGATGGTGCCGCCGCCGTCGTTGCCGACGATGACCTGCAGGCGGGGTCGCGCCTCGCCGGCGCCGAGCAGCAGCGAGCCGACGTCGTGCAGCAGCGTGAGGTCGCCGATGACGGCCCGCGTGACGGCCCCGCTGGCGATCGCGATGCCGGTCGCGGTCGCGACGGTGCCGTCGATGCCCGCGAGTCCGCGGTTGGCGTGCACGGTGATGCGGCGGCCGGCGACGGCGCGATCGGCGTCGCGGATCAGCCTCGACGCGCCGAACACGAGCCGGTCATGGGGCCAGGTCGCCGCCCAGACCGCGTCGACGAGCATGCGCCTCGACACGGGTTCGCGCACGGCCGCGAGCTGCGCCTTCATGTACTCGCGCTGCGCCGCGTAGTCGGAGACATGGCCGGTCTCGTCGACGCCGCTCATGAGCCCGAGCGTCTGGGGAAGCCCGGCGTCGACGATCGACCGGCTCGCGTGCACCCAGCGCCCGAGCCATTCGCGGGCCTCGGGCGGCAGGGGCGCGGGGTGCGGCTCGGCGCGCACCGCGCGCTCGAACCGTCGGACGCGTCGCCCCGGGTTGTACCACTCGATGCCAGAGGGGGCGACGACGATCGACTCGACGTCGCGACGCTGCACGAGCGCCGGGACCTCGCGCGACAGCGTCGGGTGTCCGAAGACGACGACGCGCTCGATGCGGTCGCCGAATCCGGCCTCGTTCAGGAGCTCGCGGGACGCGACGACGAGGTTCGGCCCGAATCGGGCGCCGCTGGTGACCTCGGCGAGCAGCGGCCATCCGCCGTCGCGCGCGAACTGCTCGGCACCCGGGCCGGCCCCGGCGCCGGCCACGACGACCGTGCGGGGCCCCGCCGCGATGAGCGCACCCTTCGGGGCGGCCTCGGCTCCGGCGGCGGCGGATGCCGCGGCGGCCGTCGCCCCCGTCGCCGCGGCGGTCACGGGGTCGCCGAGGTCGACCGTGGGAGCCTCGTCGAGGTGCACTGGCGTCGAGAGCGGCTCGGTCAGCTGCAGGTTCAGGTGCACGGGGCCTGGGCCCGGATGCGCAGAGGGCACGCCCCGATCGTCGCGCCCGAGCGAGACGGCGACCGCGACGCGCGCGAGCCGCGCCGCCGCCTGCGCCTCGGCCGGATCGCCGACCGGCGCCGGCACGTCGCGTTCGAGGCGCACCGCGCCCGCGAAGATGCCCGGCTGCACGGTGGTCTGGTTCGAGCGGATGCCGCGGAGCTCGACCGGTCGGTCGGCGGAGCAGACGATGAGCGGCACGCCCGAGTGGTGCGCCTCGAGCACGGCGGGATGCAGGTTCGCGACCGCGGTGCCCGACGTGACGACGACGACCGTCGGCCGCCCGGACTCGACCGCGAGGCCGAGTGCGAGGAAGCCTGCGCTGCGCTCGTCGATGCGCACGTGCAGGCGGATCGCGCCGACCCGCTCGAGCTCTGCCGCGACGAGCGCGAACGCCTGCGACCGAGACCCGGGGGCCACGACGACGTCGCGCACGCCGGCGCGCACGAACCCGCTGAGCAGCGCGAGCGCGGAGGCGGTCGCGGGGCTTCGGTCGTGCGGGGTCGGGCCTGCGCCCGACGCCTCAGCCATTCGGCCGGCCGGAGGCTCCCGACTCGCCGGGGGCGTCGGGGCCGTCGTGGTGCTTCGGCTCGTGCGGTTCGTGGGGGTCGGCCTTCGAGCCGCCCTTCTTCGGGCCGCCCTTCTTGCCGTCGTCGCCGTCGAGGTCGGCGAGCTCCTGCTCGAGGCGGCGGATGCGCTCATCCTGCTCGGCGTCGGCCCGGAGCCCGCGGAGGAAGTCGGGATCGTCGTCGGGCGCCACCGGGCCCTTGCCGCCCGAGCGATACGCCCGGCCGCGGCCGATGATGAACC
>Ga0160430_101167_pt1 | contig 10530 bp, 9 predicted proteins | sample HID1971I_E0MG_FD_108274 | JGI IMG/M metagenome (GOLD analysis project Ga0160430, IMG submission 108274) | Enriched millipede-associated microbial communities from UW Madison campus, WI, USA - HID1971I_E0 MG | ecosystem: Host-associated > Arthropoda: Insects > Digestive system > Unclassified ...
AGGGCGAACCCGAAATCGATCGCGATGGCACCGACGCGCAACGGCGGAATGAAGCGCCGGAACAGCCTGATAGGCGGGTCGGTGACGGTGTAGATCAGCTCCGCGACCACGAGCCCGGCACCCCGCGGACGCCATTCACGGTTGAAGAACGGAATCCAATCGAGGATCAGCCGCGCCAGCAACACGAAGACATAGAGCAGCAGCGCGAGGTTGAGGATCGCTGCGATGAGTTGTACGACGGCCACGAAGCCAGACTACGGCTGCGTGAAGGGGACCGACTCCGGGTCCGCCTGGGCGACGGCACCGTCGCCCGAGACGGCGACGTTCTCGGGCGAGAGCAGGAACACCTTGCTCGTGACACGCTCGATGCGGCCGTACAGGCCCAGAGAGAGCCCGCTGGCGAAGTCGATCAGACGGCGCGCGTCGGCGTCGCTCATCTGCGAGAGGTTGATGATGACGGGGATGCCGTCACGGAAGTTCTCGGCGATGACCTGGGCGTCCCGGTACTGCTTGGGGTGCACCGTGAGGATCTCGTTGATCGTCGCGGGAGCCGGCTGACGCACGACGGCGGGCCGGTGGATCGGAGTGATCGGCGCCGCGGGCTTGTCGACCACCTGCTCCGACTTCCGAGCACGCGGCTGGGGCGCCGGCTCTTCGTAGACCTCTTCCTCGTCGGCGAGGCCGAGGTACACCATGGTCTTCTTGAGCGGGTTCGACATCTGATCCTCCGTAGTGCTCATCTGTTCCGAGGTTAACCGTGTTGTGGTCTGGGGCCGGTGATTGCCGAACCGATCCGAAGGTGTGTCGCGCCGGCGGCGATCGCTTCCGCGAAGTCCGCCGTCATCCCGGCGGAGATCCAGTCCGCATCAGGCACGACCGAGCGGACGGTGCCCGAGAGCGCGTTCAGGCGCGCGAAAGCGGCTCCCGGAGGCTCGTCGAGCGGCGCGACGGCCATCACCCCACGCACGCGCAGCGAAGCGAGCGCGGCGACGTGCGAGGCGAGCGCCTCGAGCTCGCCGGGATCGACTCCGCCGCGCCCTGGATCATCGGTGAGATTCACCTGCAGCAGCACGTCCAGCACCGGCTCGTCCGGTTCGCCGGCCGCGTCGAGTGCGTCGGCGAGGCGCGCGCGGTCGAGCGAATGGACGACGGATGCCGCGCCACGGATCGCGCGCGCCTTGTTGGTCTGCGCCTGCCCGATGAAATGCCAGCGCAGTCCGGGGAGATCGCCTACCTCGACCACCTTGCGGCTGAACTCCTGCTGCCGGTTCTCCCCCACGTCGCGGACGCCGAGCTCATAGAGCTCGTCGACGAGCGACGCGGGGTGGAACTTGGTCACGACGATGCGCGTGAGGGACGCCGGATCGCGACCGGCCGCGCGTGCGGCATCCGCAATCCGCTCATCGATCGTCGCGAGGCGCGAGCCCAGTTCTCCCACGGTTCCTGACCCTGTCGAACGACGGTCGATGGGCGTCCCTGACCGGCTACTTGAGGAAGTCGGGGATGTCGAGGTCGTCATCGCCGAACGCCGCGTCGTACGACGACTCCGTGACGGCTCCGACGGGCACCGGCACGGGCGACTGCTCGACGACGTCGCGGTCCTTGGCGGCTTCGTCGGCGGGCGTCACCGGCACGGCCGGGGTCGACACGATGCGCGACGCGGTGATCGGCTCGATGCGCTTCTCGGGCTCGCCGCCGTCGAAGCCGGCCGCGATGACCGTGACCCGCACCTCGTCGCCGAGCGTGTCGTCGATGACCGTTCCGAAGATGATGTTGGCCTCCGGGTGCGCGGCCTCCTTGACGAGCTGGGCGGCGTCGTTGATCTCGAAGATGCCGAGGTTCGATCCGCCCTGGATCGACAGCAGCACACCGTGTGCGCCCTCGATCGACGCCTCGAGCAGTGGCGACTCGACTGCGAGCTCGGCGGCCTTGATGGCACGATCTGCCCCGCGTGCGGAGCCGATGCCCATGAGGGCCGAACCTGCTCCCTGCATGACCGACTTGACGTCGGCGAAGTCGAGGTTGATGAGACCCGGCGTCGTGATCAGGTCCGTGATCCCCTGGACACCGGCGAGGAGCACCTGGTCGGCGGTGGCGAACGCCTCGATCATCGAGATGCCGCGGTCGCTGATCTCGAGGAGGCGGTCGTTCGGCACCACGATGAGGGTGTCGACCTCTTCCTTGAGCTTCGCGACGCCTGTCTCGGCCTGCTGCTGGCGACGACGGCCCTCGAACGAGAAGGGCTTGGTCACGACACCGATGGTGAGGGCGCCGATCGACTTCGCGATCTTCGCGACCACCGGCGCGCCGCCGGTGCCCGTGCCGCCGCCTTCGCCCGCGGTCACGAAGACCATGTCGGCGCCGCGCAGCGCCTCTTCGATCTCTTCGGCGTGGTCTTCGGCGGCGCGACGACCCACTTCCGGGTCGGCGCCTGCGCCGAGCCCACGGGTCAGCTCGCGCCCCACATCGAGCTTGACGTCGGCGTCGCTCATCAGCAGCGCCTGGGCGTCGGTGTTGATGGCGATGAACTCGACGCCCCGCAGGCCGAGCTCGATCATGCGGTTGACCGCGTTGACGCCGCCGCCGCCGACGCCGACGACCTTGATGACCGCGAGGTAGTTCTGGTTCTGGCTCATGCCGGCCTCCGTAGCCCTGGACCTTCTAAAACCTTCAACCTCTAGTAGAGGTATAAAGAATTGCCCGGTATGCAATTCCTTGACTCGAAAGTAAGCGGACACCGCGCCCGGGCCCGCAACGCATCGGCGTGTCGCGGCATCCCGTGTCGGAAGTCGTGGCGGCGGCGCCGTCAGGGTCAGCGGATGACGATCGCGTCGGGCGACGACACGTCATAGCTCACGACATCGGCCGGCGGCCGCGCCGCCATGGCGGTGGCCAGCACCATCGCCTTGCGTGCGGACTGCTCGGCACTCCCCCACACGACCTGTGCGTTCGAACCGCCCAGCGTGAGGGTGACGTCGTCGGGCGTGGAGGCCGTCACTTCCGTCACCTGCGCGCGGATGTCGTCGGGCAGCGACCGCATCACCTGACCCGCGGCGGCGAAGGCGTCCGAATCCACGCCGCCGGTGACCGTGAGCAGGGGTGTGCCGGGACTCGGCGCGCCCGAGCCGGAAGTGGACAGCGCCACACCGGCCGCATCGACGAGCGTGTACCCGGCGCGGGTCTCGATCAGTCCGATGGGCGTGCGCTCGACGATGCGCACCACCAGCTCGTGGGGCGGACGCGCCTCGAGCGCGTAGGTCTCGATCAACGGGAACGCGACGAGCTCGGCCTTCACAGCGCTCTCGTCCACAAGCGGCAGGGGCGTGCCGAGCTGTCCGGACAGCGCGTCGGCGACGTCGTCGGCAGGGAGCTGCTGCGCACCCACCACCGAGATCTTCTCGACCCCGAACAGCGGGCTGTAGGCGGCGCCGATCGTACCGAGAGCGAGGAGGACGAGGGATGCCGCGACCCCGAGCCAGATCGCCCGGCGGCGTCGCTGACGCACGGTGAAGCGGCGGATCTCGGCGCGCAGCGCCTTGCGCCGCGCCCGCGAGGCCTTCCAGACCTCGCGGAACCCGACGTCGCCGGCATCCGGAGTCCTGCCAGCCCCGGCCTTGTCGCGCGGGGCCTTCGCGCGTGGGCTCTTCTCCGTGCCCGGCATCCGCCCGGCATCCGTCGCAGACGCTGTGTCCGGCGGAGCCGTCGCAGGCGACAAGGGGATGACGGGGGCAGTCTCGTGCTCATCGACGGGCAGCGCCTCCGGGTGCTCCGACTCCGCGACGCCGCTGGATCGCGGCTCGCGAGAGCGATCGTCGGGCGCGGGCCGCCCCGGCACGGCAGCACCCGCCACGCCGCGCGAGGCGACCGGCGACTGCGGCAACGGCGACGGGCGACGCATGCGGTGCTACTCCGTGCGGCTTGTGGTGTCGGAGGGGCGAGACGAGGCGGAGGTCGGGCGGCCCAGCGCCTCGAGCACCTGCGGGATGATGAGGTTCACGTTGCCGCAGCCGAGGGTGATCACATAGTCGCCATCGCGGGCGACCGACGCGGTGTAGTCGGCGGCCTCCTGCCAGTCGGGCACGAAGTGCACGTGCGACGGGTCGGCGAAGGCGTCGCTCACGAGTTCGCCGGTCACACCCGGCACGGGATCCTCACGGGCGCCGTACACATCGAGCATGACGGTGTGGTCGGCATAGCGCTCGAGCACATCGGCGAACTCCTGGTACATGTCCTTCGTCCGGGAGTACGTGTGGGGCTGCTGGATCGCGATGATGCGCCCCTCGCCCACGACGGTGCGAGCGGCCGCCAGGGCCGCCGCGACCTCGGTCGGGTGGTGGGCATAGTCGTCGAAGACGCTGACGCCGCGTTCGACCCCGTGCAGCTCGAAGCGCCGCACCGTGCCTGCGAAGCCCTCGACCGCGCGTACTGCCGGCTCGAGCTCGTGACCGAGTGTCAGGAGCACGGCAACGGCTCCTGCGGCGTTGATGGCATTGTGCGCGCCGGGGATCGGCAGCCGGGCGTCGACGGTGGTCCCGGCGTGCGTCACGCGGAAGGAGACGGGTCCGTCCGTGACGATGCCGCTCACGCGGACCGTCGCATCCTCGGCCTCGCCGAAGGTGACGACGTGCGGATGGGTGAGCTGCGCGGCCACCAGCTGAGCGCCGGCATCGTCGGACGAGATGACGACAGCTTCTCGCGCCTCGTTCGCGAACCGGGCGAACGCCGCGTAGAACGCCTCGCGCGTGCCCCAGTGGTCGAGGTGGTCGGGGTCGACGTTGGTGATGAGGGCGATCGACGTGTCGTACAGGAGGAACGTCCCGTCCGACTCGTCCGCCTCGATGACGAAGAGGTCGTGCCCGCTGCCACTCGACACGCCGAGCTGCGCGATCACACCGCCGTTGACGAACGTGGGGTCCACATCGAGGTCGCGCAGCGCCGTCACGATCATGCCCGTGGACGTCGTCTTGCCGTGGGCACCGGCGACCGACACCAGCCGGCGTCCGCCGATGAGCCAGTACAGCGCCTGCGAACGGTGGATCACGTGCAGGCCGCGTTCCTTGGCCAGCAGGAACTCGGGGTTCTCGGGCCAGATCGCGCCGGTGTGCACGACGGTGTCCACGTCGTCGGCGAGGTTCGCTGCGTCGTGACCGACGTAGACCGTCGCCCCGAGCTCGGCGAGTTCGCGCAGACCGCGACTGTCGGCGCGGTCGGACCCCGACACGCGGATGCCGCGCTCCAGGAACATCCGGGCGAGCCCCGACATGCCGGATCCGCCGATTCCGATGAAGTGGGCGGCGGTGATGTCGTCGGGGATGGGAAGACTGAGATCGGGTCTGATCATGGCCCGTCAATCCTAAGTTGGCCGGCGGGGAGCAAGGCCCCGGCGCGCTGTGCGGTCCGCTCGCGGCCGAAGACGGACTATGTATTGACACATTGTTACAATGTGCAGCACAATCGACGGATGGATCCGGATCAGATGCGTGCGATGAACGTCGCGGTCATCGCGGCGTTGATCGCCGGCTTCACGGTCATGGTGTGGGTGGTCGGCTCGAACTCGTCCGCCTACGCCCGCGCGGACCGCTTCTCCCAGCGAAGCCGACTGCCCTACGGAACGACGAAGACGCGGGAATCGGTCGTCCGACACGTGCGCTCCGCAAGTCGGGCCGGAACGATCGCCGCCCTGGCGGGACTTCTGGCCGCCTCCTGTCTGTTGTTCACGCCGCTGGCGACGACCCCCGTCTTCCTGTTCGTTGTCGTGTTCCCCGTGCTGATCGTGACGGGCACGGTGTCCGCGGCGGTGAGTGTGCGCGAGCGGCTCTTCCACCCTGCGCCGGATGCGCCGCGCATCGCACGGGCTCGAGCGCTCGGCGTCGGCGACTACCTGGATCCCTTCCGCCGCCTCCTCCCCTGGGCGCTCGCCGCGTCTGCGACGCTGGCTCTGGTCACCGTCTGGGTCAGTGGGACGGGCTGGCGGGAACGCACCGGCGAGGCGCTCGCGGTCAGTCTGCTGATCGTCGCCATCGTTGCAGTTGCGGCGTTCGTGGCGGTGCCGATCCTCGAGAGGAAGGTGCTCGACCAGCCGCAGCCGGCGTCCGACACGCTCGAGCTCGCCTGGGACGATGCGTTCCGAGCCACGACGATCGGTCAACTTCACCTCTCACTCGCGTTCGCGGCGTGGATCGTCCTCGCGCTGTCCGTCGGGGTGCTGTGGCCGGGAGCAGACGGCCCGTTCACCGGGCTTGCTGCGCAAGTGCCCACGTGGGGCATCATCGCCCTCCACCTCGGCTACCCGCACACCGGCCGGCCGCTGCCCGCCGGGCTCTACCCCGAGTGGCTCCGCCGACCCGTCGCCGAAGGGACTGCCGCATGATCACGATCGACCCGTCGTCCCCCGTGCCGCCGTTCGAGCAGCTCCGGTCCGGCCTCGTCGACGCCGTCGCATCCGGCGAGCTCGGCGCGGGCGAGCGCCTGCCCACCGTCCGCCGCCTCGCCGAAGACCTGGGCATCGCGCCCGGCACCGTCGCCCGTGCGTACCGAGAGCTGGAGGCATCCGGCATCATCGAGACCCGTGGCCGCAACGGCACGTTCGTCGCGTTCGACGCCGATCCGGCTCGTCAGCAGCTGCAGCGCGCCGCGGCAGCCTTCGCCGACCAGGTGCGGGAACTGCGCCTCGACGCCGATGAGGCGCTCGCGATCGTCACCGCCGCGCTGCGGGGCGGAGAGGCGTCACCCGCGTCCTGAAGGCTGGACGGCCTCGTCGATCATCGCGACGACGTTCTCCGTTCCGGTGCGGGTGCCGACGGATGCCGCAGCCGCCGCCATCGTGGCACGCCGGGCTTCGTCAGTGAGGAGCGGGATGACCTCGGACCGCACGCGGTCACCTGTGAACCCGGCATCCGGAATCAGCATCGCGGCTCCGGCGCGGACAGCGGACGAGGCGTTGAGAGCCTGCTCGCCGTTGCCGACGGCGTACGGGACGTAGACGGTCGGGATGCCGAGTGCGCTGATCTCGCTGACCGTCGCGGCACCGGCGCGCGACACGACGACGTCCGCCAGCGCGAAGGCGAGGTCCATGCGGTCGAGGTAGCGGCGCACCGCGTATCCGGGCACGCCGGGGTCGGGGAGGGTGGAACGCTCCCCCGTCGCGTGCAGCAGCTGCCAGCCGGCGTCGAGCACGTCGCGCCAGGCGGCTCCGTGCCCCTCGCCGAACGCCTCGTTGAGCCGCTGGGCGCCGAGTGAGCCGCCGAAGACCAGCACCACGGGCTTGGCAGGGTCGAGCCCGAAGTGCTCGGCCGCCTCCGCCCGGAGCGCCTCGCGGTCGAGGGTCACGATCTCGCGGCGCAGCGGCATCCCCACGACCCGCGACCGCTTCAGGGGCGTGCCCTCGAACGCGACGCCGACACCGGCGGCTCGACGCGCGCCGAGCACGTTCGCCAGACCGGGCCGCGCGTTGGCCTCGTGCACGACGAACGGCACGCCCGCGCGGCGCGCCGCGACGTAGGCGGGCGCCGACGCGTAGCCGCCGAAGCCGACGACGACATCGACGCGGCGATCGGCCAGGTGACCGCGTACCTGCGCGATCGCCCGCTGGAACTTCGCCGGAAACGCGGCCGCGGCGGTGTTCGGGCGCCGCGGGAACGGCACCTTGTCGACGAAGAGCAGCTCGTAGCCGCGTTCGGGCACGAGACGCGCCTCGAGGCCTTCGCGCGTGCCGAGCACGAGCACCTCGGCATCGGCATCCCGTGCGCGCAGCGCGTCGGCGACAGCGAGGAGCGGGTTCACGTGTCCGGCGGTACCGCCGCCGGCCAGGAGGTACGTCGTCACTCCCCGAGCCTACCCGGCCGAGCCGACGGGGTTTGGGGCGCACGGCGGTCGCTCGGGGCGCACGTCACGCGCCCCGGACGGTCGCGGCGCGCCCCAAACTCCGGGGGCATACCGAAGGTGACGGCACGACGACGGCGGGGACGGATGCCGCGGCTCAGCGGACGGCGCGGAGCTTCGCGCGCTCGCGCGCGGCCCGCGCGGCGGCGATCGCCGCCTCACGCCGGGCGACGGAGGCCGGGAGGGAGCGCGCGAACGCGAGCAGCACCCCGGATGCCAGCAGCACCGACAGCAGCGATGTGCCGCCCTGCGACATGAACGGCAGCGGCACGCCCAGGACAGGCAGCACGCGCAGGACGACGCCGATGTTGATGAGCGCCTGCCCGATAATCCACACCGTGATGCCGCCCGCGGCGATGCGCACGAACGGATCGTCGGTCTTGCGGATGACGTGGAAGGCGCCGACGGCGAACAGGGCGAACAGCGTCAGCACCACGGCGCAGCCGATGAGGCCGAGCTCCTCCCCGACGATCGCGAAGATGTAGTCGTTCGCCGCGGCGGGCAGCCAGTCGTACTTCTCACGCGAATTGCCGAGGCCGAGTCCGAAGACACCGCCGCTGGCGAGGCCCCAGATGCCATGCAGCGGCTGGTAGCAGGAGTTGAGGTAGTCGGCGAGGCAGTCCTGATCCAGGAAGCTCATGATGCGCTTCATGCGGTTCGGGCTGGTGATGGCGAACGCCGCGAGGCCCGCGGCGGCCACCAGCAGCGGGATCACGAACAGCCGCAGCTTGACGTTGGAGAAGAACAGAGCGCCCAGAAGGACGAGCACCAGGATGATCACCGTGCCGAGATCGTGCCCGGCGAGGACGGTCGCGAAGACGGCGATCGACACGGGCACGATGGGGATGAACACGTGCTGCCACTTGCTCAGCAGGGTCTGCTTGCGGAACAGCACGAACGCGAGCCAGAGCGCCAGACCGAGCTTGAGGAACTCGGACGGCTGTGCCTGCACCCCGCCGATGTTGATCCAGTTGCGGTTCCCGTCGTTGTCGATGCCCAGCGGCGTGAACACCAGCATCTGGACCGCCACGCCGATGATGAGCGCGGGCCACGCGATCTTCTTGTAGAAGGTGATCGGCAGACGGCTGGCGATGAACATGAGCGGGATGCTCACCGCGGCGAACATCACCTGCTTCAGCACCATCTCCCACGGCGCCTCGCCCTGGGCGGTGGCCGTCGCCGACGTCGCCGACAGCACCATGACGAGGCCGAAGACCGTCAGCAGGAGCGCCGTGGAGGCGATGAGCAGGAACTCGCTCGGCACCGGCGCGAAGACCCGGCCCAGCGAGACGCGGGCGGCGAGCCCGCGTCGGGCGGGAGGCTCAGGCGGAGTCGGGCTCTCCCGGGTTCGGGGCGGCTGCGTCGTGGTCATCCGGCTCCCCCGTTCCGATCCGTTCCCTCACCGCCGCAGCGAATCTGCGACCGCGGTCGGCATACGACGCGAACTGGTCGAAGGATGCCGCGGCGGGAGCGAGCAGAACCACGTCCCCGTCACGCGCCACCCCAGCCGCCAGTTCGACGACCTGCGCCATGACCTCTTCAGTCTCAGCGGCGTCGACCTCGAATACCGGCACTGCCGGCGCGTGTCGCTCGAACGCGGCGACCACCGCTGTCCGGTCGACGCCGATCACGATGGCCGCCTTCGCGCCGGCACCGCGACCCGACACGAGCTCGGAGACGTCGACGCCCTTCAGCAGTCCGCCGACGACCCACACGGCGCCCGGGTAGGCGGCGAGTGACGAGGCGGCCGCGTGCGGGTTGGTGGCCTTGGAGTCGTCGACCCAGGTGATGCCGGCGTGGCGCGCGACGACCTCGATGCGGTGCGGGTCCAGGCGGAAGGCGCGCAGGGCATCGCGGATCGCGGCAGGCGCGACGTCCAGCGAGCGTGCCAGCGCGGCAGCCGCCAGGACGTTGGAGACGATGTGCGGGGCGGCGAGGCCCAGCGAGGCGAGCTCATCGACCGTGGTGAGCTCCAGCGCACTGGTGCGCCGGTCGTCGAGGAAGGCGCGGTCGACGACGATGCCGTCGACGAGACCGAGGTCGCTCGGCCCCGGCACGCCGAGGTCGAAGCCGATGGCGCGCGCACCCTCGACCACCTCGGCGTCTTCGACCATGCGCTGGGTCGCGGCATCCGCTTTGTTGTAGACGCACGCGACGCGCGTGTTGTCGTACACGTGCGCCTTGGCCGCGCGGTACTCGTCGAAGGAGCCGTGCCACTCGAGGTGGTCGTCCGCGAGATTCAGGCACACCGCCGCCCACGGCGACAGCGGGTCGGGCGAGTCCTGCAGCCCCAGATACCAGAGCTGGTGGCTCGACAGCTCGACCACGAGGGCGTCGAAGCCCGACGGGTCGCGCACGGCGTCGAGCACCGGCGTGCCGATGTTGCCGACGGGAGCTGCCCGCAGTCCCCCCGCCACGAGCATGCTCGCGGCGAGGCGGGTGGTCGTGGTCTTGCCGTTGGTGCCGGTGATGAGAAGCCACTCCGCCGGGGTTCCGTCCGCGCGCAGGACCTTGTCGCGCACGCGCCAGGCGAGCTCGACGTCGCCCCACAGCGCGATGTCGTTCTGCTGCGCCCACGCGATGACGGGATGCCGCGGCGAGAAGCCGGGCGACGCCACGACGACCTCGGGCGCGAAGTCCGCGAGCTCC
>Ga0160430_101169_pt1 | contig 10528 bp, 9 predicted proteins | sample HID1971I_E0MG_FD_108274 | JGI IMG/M metagenome (GOLD analysis project Ga0160430, IMG submission 108274) | Enriched millipede-associated microbial communities from UW Madison campus, WI, USA - HID1971I_E0 MG | ecosystem: Host-associated > Arthropoda: Insects > Digestive system > Unclassified ...
AACTTTTTTTGGGCCGCTAGCGCAGTCGCGCAATAACCGCATTGGGTCAACCACGCGAGCGCAACATCAATTAGTCAAAACCGAAGCACTGTCACCAAAAAAGTAAACTGTTTTATTTTCGGCCGTCTAACCAGAAACGTCGCGCGGGCCAATCCACGCAACGCATTTGCCGATTTGTTGCCGCGCTTCAATTGCTGCGTGAACACTTGGAATCTCGTCGAAAGTCAAGCTGGCTGCTATATCAATAAATAATTGACCATCCAAAATTGCAGAAAATATCGCATCTGCGCGGCGCTGGACTGTTGCGTGGCCTGCCATATAATCTGCCAAACGCGGGCGGGTGAGAAATAGTGATCCTTGCTCACCGAGCTCATAGGGGTCCAGATCATTAACAGATCCTGAAACATTCCCATAATTGATGACGAGACCGCGCGTGCGTGTGGCGCGCATGCTGTCACGCAAAGTCGTTTTTCCTAACGAATCGAAAACCACGTGGACTCCACTGCCCGACGTAAGCTCCCGAACCCGGTCAGCGAAAAGTCCGTCCTCGTAGGCAAGCACAACGTCGGCCCCTCGCCGAGTGGCTGTCGCCCTTTTCTCTTCGCTACTGGCCGTAGCGTACACTGTTGCGCCAGCGAGCTTGGCCATTTGGATGAGGATCTGGCCGATGCTACCGGATGCAGCATGAACCAGACAATCCATCCCCTGCCTTAATTCGGCAACATCGTTCACCAGATAATGCGCGGTACATCCTTGGAACATTGCAGCGGCTGCGACGTCAAAACCTATCTCATCGGGGATTACGGCAATGAGTGAAGCGGGAACGCAAACATATTCTGCAAAACTGCCCCAGGAGATACACCATGCCACGCGCTGCCCTACACGCAAGAAATCTACGCCGTCTCCCAACGCAACGATGGTGCCTGCCCCTTCCATCCCAAGAGTACAGGGTGCCCGCACTGCATAAGTTTGGGAATTGGCATACTTACCTTGTCTCGTGTGAATGTCCATGAAATTGATACCGGCACATGCTATTGCAACCAGAACCTCTCCCTCACGTGGCTGGGGAACGGGTACATCGTTTTCGTACTGGACGACTTCTGGGCCTCCGTACCGGTTAATTGTTATGGCTCGCATATGACTTCACTTCCTGTTGACGTGGATGTTCCCGGGCAACTGGCGCTACGACCAGCCCAAGTGCGCTTATGAACATAATGAGGTTCATGCGGGCCCAATATTTCGCTCACGAATGAGTTTGCCCCAACGGGTCGATTCAGACTCGATAAATTGACGCAATTGGGCCCGTGAGGAGGCTTGCGGGGTGAGTCCATGATTGAGCAATTCCGCTCGCACTTTTGGACGTTTCAGTACAGCAACCATATCCTCATTTAGTTTGTCCAAGATGGGGGACGGCGTTTTTCCCTGGGCCATAAAACAGTACCAGTTAAGTGCTGAAAAGTCCTTGAATCCGGATTCAGCAATTGTCGGTACATCAGGAAGTATTTCAGAACGCGTAAGACCGGTTGTCGCCAGAGCAACTAATTTGCCGGAATCGATAAAGGGTTTGGAGGAAGAAGGCGTGGCGTAAAAGGCCGTTAAGGCCCCGCCTATAACATCTACTAGCGCGGCTGAACCGCCTTTGTACGGTACATGCAGGATATTAACCCCGGCGTTACTGTTCAAAAGTTCGCCTGCCAGGTGAGATGACGACCCGATACCCGTAGAGCCATAACTCAGTTTTTGAGTCCTGGCCAGTTCGATAAATTCCTTGAGGGTCTTGATGCCAAGTGCGGGGCTCACGACCAGGACATTCGGAAAAACGGCACCCATTGTTATCGGAGCCAGATCTACCAGTGGATCATATGAGATCTTCATCAAATGAGGCGCCACGGCCAGCGGTCCTATTGCGCCAAGCAACAATGTACTGCCATCGGGCCGGGAAGAAGCAACTAATTGATGTGCAATAGTGCCGGCGGCGCCTGGACGATTTTCAACAATGTGAGGCTGCCCTCTGATTTCAGAAAGCCCATTAGCCATTACCCTGGTAATGGTGTCGGTCCCGCCGCCTGGCGCGTATGGACAGATTACCCGCACCGCAGGGCTCGCAGAACGAACAGACACGGAAAATCCTCCCAAAGCGCCCGCAACCGTCGAAGCTAAAATAAATTTACGTCGTGTAATAGTCATGTTCTCTCCTCCTTTAGCAGAGAAATAATTCCTTCCAAAGAATCCAGGGATTCCAGCATTAATACCTGGCGTACCAGTTCTTCTGCTGTTGTTTTATTAAGTAAATGTGACGAGTTTGCAAAAAACTTCTCTGTGATCTCTGCCGGGATCACCGGATTTTCCGGACTACCGCGTCTTGCCCAAACATCATGAGAAAGCAGTTGTCCTGATTTGGTTTTTACCTGGAGCCTTGCGGCATGCCGGGCTTCTGCACCACGACTCTCGATAATCTCGTCCTCGAATGGATGAATTCGAGATATAAAATCCATAACTTCTGGATCTGCGATTCGAGCTTGGGCGTAGTCGCGTGCGGAAACGGATCCTCTCAATGCCATCACAGCCAGGCCATAGAACAGGTTCATCTGCGCTGCGGTTACGCCTTTGGGCTCGTATCGCCATGCGGTATGCACATAGGTCATATGCCCACAACCGACTTCAATACGATCTATATCAGAAGCATGTACTCCGTGCTCCCGCATTAGCGCTTTCATTGCATCCAGTGCCGCATGGATGCTGGTCACGTTGGGGTACATCTTGTAGCCAACTTTTCCCGCTTCCCAATCCGTGCCCAATCCGTCCAAAAGTCGCTCCGGTTTACACGTCCGGGCAAAGGCACTTAAGAATCCACCGTAGCCCGCCTCCAATATATTTTCGATTCCGGTAAAGCCCTGCTGAGCCAGGAGTGCTGCCTGCAATCCTGCTTGCGCCGCTCTGCCCGCGTGCAAACGCTTAACCATTGCCCCCTCCTGAGCTGCCATCAGCCCAGCCCCCATAGATCCTGCTATACCAAGCGTGTGTTGCATCTGGCCAGGCGTCAGTCGCAAAAGTCGTCCTGCTGCTGCCGCAGACACAAAGGCGCCGGTCGTTCCCTGAGGATGAAAGCCATTGAGAAAAAGTGCGGTCGTCGCTGCATTTCCCACTCTCACACCAATTTCTGTTCCTGCCGTTAATGCTGTGATTACATCGGCTCCACCAATGCCAGGATGTCCTTCAGCAAGGGCCAGTACCACAGGCACCCCCAGCGAATTCGGGTGCAGGACAGAGTTCTTGTGAATGTCATCCATCTCAAAGGCATGGCCAGCCGTTGCATTAACAAGAACAGCGTTCAACGCTGAGGTACGCCGGCCATCACCCAACAGGGTCGCCACCGGGGTACAGCCCTCGGCCATGGCGATCTGGGCGACGTGTTGCGTCCACGGCAACTGTGAGCCATATAACGCGACCCCGATACCATCCAGCAAATGTAACTTCACATCGTCAACCAGCTCCGCCGGGATTTGATCGAAAGTTAAGGATGAGGCGAATGCAGCAAGTGCCATTGTCGCTGGCTGGTCTATGAGATCGGTCGTTTGCATAGTGACAAAAAAGTATGTGTAGTGAAAGAAGTGAAAAAAGTTTAACAACACTACTACTGCCTGTCTAATATATAATACAAGCTGTCCCAATACGTTTTTTGAATCAAATGGAACTCAGACATCTACGTTATTTTGTGGTGACAGCCGAGGAACTTCACTTCACGAAAGCCGCGCGGCGCCTAGGTATCTCTCAGCCTCCGCTGACATACCAAATCAAGTCACTGGAAGAGGAAATTGGCGTCAAGCTTTTTGATCGCCAGCCAGGTAATGTCAGATTGACAGAGCCGGGGCAAGTTCTCCTCGCTGAGTGTCGAGTGATCCTGGAGCGCGTAGCCAAAGCAACCGAACGGTGCCGATTAGCAGCCGCCGGACGGATCGGCCGGCTTAGCGTTGGCTTCACCGAATCGGCCTCATTCACAGGTGAAGTGACCTGGGTTCTACAGAAATTTCGCGAACTATACCCCGAAGTCGAATTAACTTTGGAGGAACACAGAACCGAACCACTGATGGAGCGATTACGACATAGACAACTGGATGTTGCTTTTGTACGGCTTCCGATCGGACGTGATTCCGACATGGAATTCAAGCTGGTTTCCACGGAACCTATGGTCGTTGCTTTGCCTAAATCGCATCATTTGGAAAATAAAGAAATACTTGAGTTAACTCAGTTGCGCGACGAGCCATTTGTGCTCTACCCGCGGCCGACCCGGATGGGTCTGACAGATCAGGTAATTACCGCATGCGAAAGGGAGGGCTTTAGCCCTCGCGTGGTACAGAATGTCCCGCAAATTTCATCCACCATTAATTTGGTGGCGGCATCGCTTGGAATAACTATTGTTCCAGCTTGCATGAGCACAAGTCGCGTCGATCAAGTGCGCTATATACCCATTAAGGGGGCTGACCTGGTGGCCAGCCTTGGGGTCGCATGGCGCGAAGATTCCGCTACAACAGCGCTCAGAAACTTATTAGCGCTCCTGGAAGAATCAAAATCTAATGTTCAACGCTAGTAAATTTTCATGGGTGCGCCTTGCTCAGTGCACTCGGTACGCATCTATATTGATCGGGTCGCTCCGGATGTCGAACTGGTGGCCGGCATGACAGCGATCGTCGAAATCATTCGACTCGAGCCTGGAGGCGACCATGCGTAAACAGCCATGGTAACTCTTCACGGTATATTGCAATGACGATCATTGCCCGTGAGACACGACAAAATGCGGATACCGACAACCATTGGGCGAGCTAATATTCTACTGTTCCCCGTAAAAACTTAACTATGCTAAGAATATAGAAATGATTGTCCTTCCAGCCTCAGTACGGGCTCACCGGATGCCGCGTTTCAGAACTCAATTTTTTAGATATTCCGTGGACCATCCAACACATTTGCGCATTACGCCCGAAATCACGCTTGTATTTACAGCGTTAATTCACCTCTAGCCCTGGCTTGGTCATCTCCTGGTTAATCCCGCCGCAAGATTTTCCAGCCAGTGATCAATTAATGAAGTCTGTGACTAACTGATGAATTTCGATCATCAATATCCTGAATTCCAGCTAATTGATCATTCACCGCTTAGCCAATACAGTGTCTTGTGTGACATGAAAGGTAACAAACCACCTTTCCATTATCAAAATAGATTGTAGGGACACAAGGTTTGGCGTAATACATAGTCAATCACCAATCGAAGAAAATACCGTTCGGACCATATTGCTGACGGGTTTCCGAGAATGAGAGGCCGGCGGTCAACCATCGCCGGCTTGGACTATAGCCAAAGCGATGCTGTGCCAATCCATCATAATAAGCGAGGCAACAGTTATGAAGATGCTAAGAGCATGGATGTCTTTGGTGCTTGTATGTTCGACGGGGCTAATAGTTGGTGCTGCAGTTGCCCAGGATGGTTATCCTTCCAAACAGATACGATTAGTCGTACCCTACACTCCTGCAGGGGGCACGGACTTGCTGGCACGAATGGTGGCGCGCCGTCTCGGCGAATCACTGGGCGTAACGATCGTCATTGACAACCGGCCCGGTGCAGATGGAACGATTGGTACCAATGTTGTGGCCAAGGCCAACCCGGATGGCTATACCTTATTGCTGGACGGGACCAGTCAGGCGTACAACGTGGCATTTGGAAAACAGATGCCTTATGACCCAGCCAGGGATTTAATGCCGATCGTCCAGACAGGGAACCAGCAAGTACTGCTGATGGTCAACAACACGCTTCCGGTCAAGAACGTCAAGGAACTGATTGCTTATGCAAAAAAACATCCAGGTCAGTTAAATTACGGATCAAGCTCGAATGCCAACGCTTTGCCAATGGAGCTGTTCAAAGTGATGACCGGCACAAAAATGGTCCATGTTCCTTACCGTGGTTCTGGACCCATGCTGACGGATCTGCTTGGCGGTCAGGTACAGCTTGCAATGAGCGGTGCGGCAGCTCCGTTGCCGCATATCAAGGCTGGAAAGCTGCGTGCCCTGGGTATTGGTGATCGTCGCCGCTCCCCTTCCTTGCCGGATTTTCCAACCATTGCGCAAAGCGGCGTGCCTGGCTTTGAAACCCTTCAGTGGAACGGGATGTTTGCTCCCGCCGGAACACCAACTTCAATTATTGATCGCCTCAACCGTGAAGTCGTGGCAATTCTGCAAGATCCGAACTTCAAAAAGGAAATGATAGAAGCCGGTTTTGATCCTGTGCAAGGCCCCAATACTCCACAAACATGGCGCCGGGTCATTGCAGACGATGTCACAAAGTGGTCAGCCATAGTTAAGCAGGTCGGCTTGCTGGCGAAATAGGCTAGATGCGGAAAAATCGTTTACTGGCATCGATCAGGGCGAATATTGTCATCGTAATCAAGGCTTGAAGCATAAACAAAAATCTGAACAATGCACTATCTGAACAAATGCATTCTGCTTTTTTTTCATATTTGGGAACAAGGATGAGTAAGCAAGCCGTTATTACCGGAGCAGCATCTGGAATTGGTGCCGCATCCTGTCGCGATTTGCTCTCAAGGGGATGGGCAATATTCGGCATAGACCGAGATGTGGAAGGCCTGAACAAACTGCAAGATTATTCGAGGCAGGCAGGTGCAAAATTCGTTCCTTGTATTTGTGATATCACCGATGCCGAAGCCATCAGCCAAACGTTCGAGCACATCAGTGTACAGACCGAAGTGCTCGACGCACTCATCTGTTCTGCAGGCGTATTTCGCACCGGCCCGCTTTCGAGCATGAAAACTGAAGACTTTGACCGGGTTTTTGCCGTCAACACGCGAGGCGCCTGGTTGACCGCCCGCGCCGCCCTGCCCTTGCTCGGACGTTCAAATATACAGGCAACGCCCGGGAGAATTGTATTTGTGGCTTCTATCGCTGCGCTCAGGCCAAAGGTCGGCGGCGGGGCATATGCCGCTTCCAAGGCGGCGCTCAGCCATGTCTGTCGTGTCCTGGCGGCAGAAGTCGCAGAACAGGGCATTCTCGTCAATGCAATTGCTCCGTCGACAGTGGACACGCCAATGATCGAGACTCTCATGTCCTCGCATAATAATTACAACGTGTCAGGCACATCGCCTTTGGGGCGTATCGCGACAACGGATGACATTACGTCGGTCATCCATTTTTTGCTTAGTCCAGGCGCCTCTTACATCACCGGGACAATATTGCCAGTTGACGGCGGCACATCAGCCGCCTTCAGGCCTGGATAGCCCAGCAGATTTCATTTTTTTATCATTGAGGTGGAGACCATGAAGAGATTTACAATTTTAGTGTGCCTGGTTTTGGGTACGCTAGCAGGCGTATCATCAGTAGCGCAGACGTTTCCAAACCGTCCGGTACGGCTTATCGTCCCCTTTCCACCTGGCGGAGGCACCGACATTCTGGCAAGACCGGTAGCGGAAGCGCTCTCAAAGAAGTGGGGCCAACCGGTGGTAGTGGAAAACAAGGGTGGTGCGGGAGGCAGCATAGGCACAGATGTCGCAGCGAAAGCAGCCCCTGATGGATACACGCTGGTCCTTGGCACCGTCGGGACACACGCAATCAACCAAAGCCTGTATCGCAAACTTCCCTACGATGGCGTACGAGACTTCGACACCATCACGCTCATGGCAAATACGCCCAACATCCTGGTGGTCAATCCCAACGTGGCTGCAAAATCGGTACAGGAACTGATCTCTTTCGCCAAAACCCACCCCGGTAAGTTGAATTACGCCTCGCCCGGCAACGGAACACCGCCGCATCTTGGGGCGGAAATGTTTAAAAAACTGGCCGATGTGTCCATTACCCATGTTCCTTACAAAGGAACAGGGCCAGCCCTGACTGATCTGATGGGCGGCACCGTGGATTTAATGATTGGAAATGCGCCGGCTGTACTTCCATATGTCAAGTCGAAAAAATTAAGGGCCCTGGCCTCTACCAGCGAGACCAGGCCTGGCATTCTGCCCGGTCTGCCAACGCTAAGCGAGAGTGGTTTGAAGGGTTACGAAGCCGATACATGGTATGGAATCTTCACGGCCAAGGGAACACCTATTGAAACCGTCAATAAACTTAATGCCGACCTCGTTGCCGTACTCAACTCGGACAAGATCCGTTCTTTTTTTGCGGAGCAAGGGGCCGAAGTCATCGCTAACAGCCCGCAAGCAGCATCACAGAAGGTACGGGCCGACGCACAAAAGTGGAAGACGGTCATTGATGATTTGAACTTGAAACTGGATTGATAAATGACACACCCTTCTCACTCCCTGTCCAGGCAACTGGGAAACTTCGTAGCGCAGACCATGTTCGAATCGCTCCCGCGCCCTACCGTCGAGGCCGTCACGTTGCGTATTCTTGATCTGTTGGCCGCCTCAAGCTCCGGATTGAGCGCAGGTAATCACCTCCCCCTACTCCAACTGCTGACCAGCGACGGACAAGCCGTTGTCTGGGGAACGAACACACGTCGCTCCTTGCGCGATGCCGTTATGATCAATAGCGCCGTTGCTCACTCGACGTATGTTGAAGATGGATCGCGATATACCGGCGGGCACCCGTCCTCCGCGATCATTCCTGCTGCATTGAGTCTCGCTGTCGAACGAAATATGAACGGCAAAGCGCTTATTGTCGCTATCGCTGTTGGATATGAAATATTTTTACGCCTCGGACACGCGATCTATCCCTCTACCGTCATACGGGGCTTCCAGAGCACGGCCATCCTTGCGGCGCCGGCAACTGCCGCCGCCGCAAGTGCATTGCTGGGTCTTTCCGGCACTCAGACCTCCCATGCTATTTCAATTGCCTGCAGCCAAGGGGCCGGCCTCAAAGAAGCACTTCATAGCGCCAACAGCCAGCCCCTGCAGGTAGGCCGCAGCAGTGAAGGCGGCCTGCTTGCAGCGCTGTATGCGGCGCAAGGTGCAACCGGAGCTCCTGGAATCTTCGAGAATGGTTTTCTTAAAGCCTTTGCCGAAAATGCAGACTTAGGCGCAATAAGTTGCGACCTGGGCAATAAATGGAACACAACTGAAACTTATCTGAAACAATATGGGGGTTGCCGCGGAAATCATGCGGCAATTGATGCTGTCATGGAAACACTGCGGTTAAACCGTATCGAACCACCCAGTATTAAGCGGATCGACATACGCGTCGATACTGTCACGTTCGCAGCGGCAATCGAACCGCCATCGAATGCTGAGCAGGCCCAGTTCTCCATCGCTTTTTCAGTTGCCGTAAAAATCATCGAAGGCGACGTTCTTCCGGAGCGTTTTCGCAACGACATACTGTTTGCACCTGCCATTTCCCAACTAATGAATCGAATACATGTCACAGCCGACACCGAGCTGGACAAAGACTACCCTCGCTACCGACCTGCGGTTGCCACGATCACGACTTGTGACGGCAACGTATTTACCCATAGGCTGGATTTTGCAAAAGGTGAACCTGAAACCCCGTTAAGTTCCGCCGAGATTGCCTGCAAGTTCGAACGACTGGCCCGACCGATTTTCGGTACATCAGCTTCGCGAATCTGTGAAGCGGTATCGGAACTCGAATCGGCTAACACCTTAACGCACTTGAACCAGCTTTTAGCAGTTGCTAAGCTATGACGCTTAACACATAACGCCCAATTGACTTGACCCTGCATACTGTTACCGGACAAGAGACGAACAGCGGTGGGATCGCCAGCCGTCAAAAATTAAGTCATCCTGTCCGGTATCAGCCAATTGAGCAGGCCATCCTCGAACAACCCGAGGCTTCTTTCATTCGGCACTAATAGAAAATTTCACCCGGATTACGTGGCCTGTGCATAACGACGTTCCAGTTCATCATATAAAGGCTTGTCTACCAGGCGCTGTCTTTCCTCAAACGGCGCTACCAGCCCAGAGGTCTCGTCGAGACGGCCGTCCTGTTCAAGCGTACCCAATGCGCGTTGCATGCCTGCTACCGCCCCCTGCAATGCAGCATTGGCGTATAGCACGATACTAAAGCCCAGTTTACCCAGTTCATCAGCGCGCAAAGACGGCGTTTTACCACCAATGACAATATTGATCAGCTGCGGTTTATCGAAACATTGAGAAAGTTTCCGGATTTCTTCATCGCTCTCGATCGCCTCTACGAACAAAATGTCCGCGCCGACTTCCGCAAAGCGATGTGCACGCTCAATTGCACTGTCAAAACCTAGCGAGGCACGGGCGTCAGTTCTGGCGATAATAAGAAATCCATCATCGCGCCGCGCGTCGGTGGCCGCTTTGATCTTGCCCAGCATGTCTTCCAACGGGGCGACCTCTTTACCGGCGAAGTGACCACACCGTTTTGGAAACGTCTGATCTTCAAGTTGAATCGCATCCGCGCCTGCCCGTTCAAGCGTCCGTACCGTGTTCCATACATTGACCGCATTCCCGAAACCCGTGTCCCCATCGACAATAAGGGGCACGTCAACGGCGTCGCGGATCCGTGCTGTGCAGTCGGCAACGTCCCTCAATCCCATCATGGC
>Ga0160430_101170_pt1 | contig 10526 bp, 8 predicted proteins | sample HID1971I_E0MG_FD_108274 | JGI IMG/M metagenome (GOLD analysis project Ga0160430, IMG submission 108274) | Enriched millipede-associated microbial communities from UW Madison campus, WI, USA - HID1971I_E0 MG | ecosystem: Host-associated > Arthropoda: Insects > Digestive system > Unclassified ...
CGTCGAGGGTCTGCAGGAACGCGTCGGGGCTGTGCCCGTAGTCGATGTAGACGATGGGTCCGCGCTCGCCCGAGATGCGCTCGGCGCGGCCCGGGATGTACGCGTCGATGCCGTCGGCGCCGAGGGCCGCCTCGATGCGCGCGAGGTCGTAGCCGGCCTCGACGAGCATGACGATCGCGAGCGCGGCGTTGGCGGCCATGTACCAGCCGAGCAACGGAACCCGGGTCTCGAGCACGCGACCCTCCGGCCCCTCGAGCCGGAACGCCGTGTACGCCGGCTGCTCGTCGAGCACCGTGAGGCGCCAGTCAGCGGCGACGTCGGGCTTCGTGGTGAGCGTCGTGACCGGGATGCGCGCGTCTTCGACGAGGCGCCGGCCCCACTCGGAGTCGACCGTGACGACGCCGCGGCGCGCACGCTCCGGCTGGAAGAGGTCGCGCTTGGCCTCGTAGTAGACGTCCATCGACGCGTAGTCGTCGAGGTGGTCGTGCGTGAGGTTCGTGAAGCCCGCGATGTCGAACACGAGGCCGTCGACCCGGTGCCGCGACAGGGCCTGCGCCGACACCTCGACGCCGACCGCTCGCACGTCGACCTCGCGCATGCGGGCGAGCAGGGCGTGAAGCTCGCTCGCCTCGGGGGTCGTGAGCGAGCTCGTGACCGCTTCGTCGCCGATGCGGCGTTCGGCCGTGGAGGTGAGTCCGGCGACGACGCCGAGCTGGCGCAGGATGCCGAAGAGCAGGTAGACGACGCTCGTCTTGCCGTTGGTGCCGGTGACCGCGAACAGCGTCGCCGGGTTCTCGGCGGTGCGGTGGATCCACGCCGCGACGTCGCCGAGCGTGGCGCGCGCGTCGGCGGCGACGAGCACGGGCAGGCCAGAATCGGCCGCGAGCTCGGCGCCCGCGGCATCCGTCAGCACGGCGACCGCGCCGGCGTCGCGTGCGGCGGCGGCGTACTGCGCACCGTGGGCGTTGCGCCCAGGCACGCCGACGTAGAGGTCGCCGGGACGCACCGTGTTCGACGACAGCACGACACCGGTGACCTCGAGGTCGCCGGGATCGCCGCGCACCTCGAGCGCGAACGTCTCGGCCAGACCGCGAAGCGAACGCGGGGCGGGGTGCTGCGGCCGGAGGGCCGTGGGAGGCGATCCGGTCACGAACCCAACTTTCTCACCAGGTGGCTGGCAGGTCAGGCGCCGCAGCGCCGGATGGAGTGGTCCGATACTTCTTCAACACCTGGCTCATGACCTGTTGGAACACGGGAGCGGATGCGGCGGACGAATTCATCTTAACGGGATCCATGATGCTCACCGAAACGACGAACTCGGGATCGTCGGCCGGGGCGTAGCCCGAAACCGACACGAGGTACCCCGTCAGGTACCCGCCGTTGCCGTCGGCGACCTGCGCGGTTCCGGTCTTCGCGGCGACCCGGTAACCCGGGATGTTCCACTGGGGGGCGAGCCAGCCCTGGGTGTAGACGTTCTCGAGCATCTCGGTCGTCTCGCGCGACGCCTTCTCGCTGATCACGCGCGTGCCCTTCACGTCTGGCGCGGTCGTGTTGCCCTCGGCGTCGGTGCAGCCCTCGACGAGTTGCACGGGCATGCGCACGCCGTCGTTCGCGATCGCCTGGTAGGCGCTCGCGATCTGCACGGCGGTCGTCGTCAGGCCCTGTCCGAACATGGTCGCGTACTTGGTCTGGTTGTCCCACCCGTCGGGGCCGCCGTGCAGGTCGCCGGACTCCTCGCCCGGGAACCCGACCTCGCTCACCTTGCCGAAGCCGAACTTCTGCATGTACTCGAACCGCGCCTGATCGGACATCTGCTCGCCGAACTTCGCGGTCGCGGTGTTCGAGGAGTCGATGAGCGCGCCCGTGAGCGTGTACGGCGTGTCCTCGTGGTAGAAGCTGTCGCGGAAGTTCGCGCCGTTCGGCGCATCGTAGGAGTAGGGGGCGATGACCTGGCTCAGCGGGTTCGCGAGGCCCGCGTCTTCGAGGGATGCCGCGGTGACGGCCTTGAACGTCGACCCGGGCTCGAACGGCGCCGTGAAGGTGCGCGAGCCGCGATCCTCCTTGTCGGTGCCGCCCGGATCGTTGGGGTCGACGGTCGGCACGTCGGCGACGGCGAGCAGCTTGCCGGTCTTGGCCTCCATGACGGTGACGGTCGCCCACTGGGCGCCGACGGCGAGGCGCTGCGCCTCGGCGATGCGCTGCACCTCCCACTGCAGGTCGGAGTCGATCGTGAGCTGCAGCGTTCCGCCGTCCTTCGCCTGCTTGTGCACGACCTCGGTGCCGGGGATCTCGACCCAGTCCTGCAGGCTCGGGATGAAGGTGACCTCGCCGTCTTCGCCGGCCAGGCACTCGTCCTGCCCCAGCTCGACGCCGGCCTGAGCTTCGCCCTCGTTGCTGACGAACCCGAGCAGGTTGCCCGCGACCGCGCCGTTCGGATAGCTGCGGCTCGGATGCGGGTACTGCACGACCCACGGGATGTCGAGTTCCCTGACCTTCTCGTAGGTGTCGACGTCGACGAGCTTCGCGACGTAGGCGAAGTCGGAGTCGGGGTCATCGGCGAGCTCGGACGCGATGATGCCGAGCACCTGGTCGCCCGTGAGCCCGACGATCGCACCGAGCTCGGCCGCGGTCTGCTCGAGCGGCACCTCGACCTGCTTCGTCTTCTTCGGATCGGCGGGGTCGGGCTCGTCGCGCGTGATCTTGCTCTTCTTCGCGTTCTTCGGCGAGAGCGCGACGTCGTAGCGCATGACACTGTCGGCGAGCACGGTGCCGTTGCGGTCGACGATGTCGCCGCGCGCGCCGTAGACCGTGATCGGGTCGGTCGACCGCACCTCTTCGGCCTGCTCGTTGAGCGCCGATGCCCGCACCACCTGGATGTCGATCAGGCGCGCCACGAACAGCCCGACGAGCACGACCAGCACGATGCCGGCCGCCAGGATCCTCCGCATCGGATGACGGCTGATGCGGTTCACCTGGATTCGCCTCCAGCGGTTCGGTACGTCAATGTGTCGTGGGCGTCGGGAGCGAATCGCTCACGGGCGGCGGCGCCGGCGCCACCGGATCGGCCACGGGTTCTCCGAGGCCGGCCCCCTGACCGCCCACGGGTGCAGTCTCCCCCGCCGACTGCTCGGTCACGAGCGGCACGCCGCTGATCAGCGCATTCGGCACCAGGGCAGCGGATGCCGCGACTCCCCCGCCGGCGGCCGCAGGCTGTCCGAGCACCGCGCCGTCGCTGAGCCGCAGGAACACCGGGTTCGTGTTGGGCACCATGCCGAGCGCCTCGGCGTTCTGCGCCAGGTACTGCGGCGACTGCACGCGGTCGAGGTCTTCGGCCAGCGTCTGCTGCTGCCGCGAGAGCTTGGCCTGGCTGAGCTCGTAGCCGTCGATCTCGTACGCGCCCTGGGTGACGGCGATCGAGAGCATCAGCTGGGCGAGCGCGATGGCGACGACCCCGCCGACCGCGATGATCGCGTATGCGAGCCGCGGCTTGGGCCTGGCGGCGCGATCGGGCGCCGGGCGCAGGATGTCGGGGATCCAGGCGCGGCGCCGGATCGGACTGGGTGCGCTCTGCGCGGGAAGGGCGCTCACGTCGCGCTCCTCACCCGCTCGGCGGCTCGCAGCCGCACCGGCTTGGCACGCGGGTTCTCGGCCTGCTCGGCCTCGCCCGCGAGCTCGGCGCCACGCACCAGCAGCTTGAACTGCGGGCGGTGCTCTGGGAGCTCCATCGGGAGGTCGGCGGGCGCCGACGACGTGGACGCGGTCTGGAGCACGCGCTTGACGATGCGGTCCTCGAGCGACTGATAGGCGAGCACGACGATGCGACCGCCGACGTTGAGCCCTTCGAGCGCGGCAGGCATGGCCCGCTGAAGCACCGAGAGCTCCTCGTTGACCTCGATGCGCAGCGCCTGGAACACGCGCTTGGCCGGGTGGCCCTGCCGCTGCACCGCAACGGGGGTCGCGTCGTGGATGATCGAGACGAGTTCGGCCGAGCGCAGGATCGGCTGGGTCTCGCGTGCCTTCACGATCGCCTTCGCGTACCGAGACGAGAGCTTCTCCTCGCCAAAGTCCTGGAAGATGTGGCGCAGCTCGGTCTCGCTGTACGTGGCGATGATGTCGGCCGCGGTGCGGCCGGTCGTGCCGTCCATGCGCATGTCGAGCGGCGCGTCCTTCGAATACGCGAACCCGCGCTCGGCGCGGTCGAGCTGCAGCGACGAGACGCCGAGGTCGAAGAGCACGGCGTCGACCTCGTCGAATCCCTCGGCTTCGATCGCGTCGAGGATGCCGTCGTACACCGTGTGCACGAAGCGTGCACGATCGCCGAAGGGCGCGAGCCGCTCGCGGGCGATCGCCAGCGCGTCGGTGTCGCGGTCGAGGCCGATGACCGTCAGCGACGGGAACCGCTCGAGCATCGCGGCGGTGTGGCCGCCCATGCCGAGCGTGGCATCGACGGCGACCGCGCCATCACGGCGGAGGGCGGGTTCGAGGAGTTCGAGCGTGCGCTCGAGCATGACTGGGGTGTGGATGCGTTCGATGTCCATGATGCCTCCGGGATCGTGTCCGACGGATTCCGATCCCCATCCGTTCGTCCTGTTGCGGGGAAGTGCAGCAGGCGCGTACGGCTGGGAGTCGCAACCCGTCGAGCTAGAAGAGCCCGGGAATCACCTCCTCCGCCGTCTCTGCGAAGGCCGCCTCCTGTTCGGCGAGGTACGTCTGCCACGCCGTGGCATCCCAGATCTCGACCCTGCTGCCGGCGCCGATGACCGTGAGGTCTCGGCCGAGTCCCGCATAGCTGCGGAGCGTTGCGGGGACGGTGATCCGGTGCTGCTTGTCGGGGGTCTCCGCGGAGGCCCCTGAGAGAAAGACACGCATGTAGTCGCGCGCCTGCTTGCTCGTCACCGGGGCTTGGCGGATCTTCTCGTTCATCTGCTCGAACTCCCTGGCGCTGAACACGTAGATGCAGCGCTCCTGCCCGCGCGTGAGCACGAGACCGGTCGAGAGTTCGTCCCGGAATTTGGCCGGAAGAATGACGCGGCCCTTCTCGTCGAGCTTCGGCTCGTAGGTCCCGAGGAACACCGCACCACCCCCTTTCCTCCGACCAGGATCCAGGTGCCCCCACTTTACTCCACTCTCATCCCCAAGACAACGACACGCGGGCGATCGATGCCGAACCGCAGCGATTCGACCGCGAGAACACGCGGAAGTCGGCCGTGGAGGGCGGTGGAGGGAATCCGGCACGACGGGGAGCCGATGGGCGCGAACGACCCGCGCGACGTGCGGGAGGCGAGCATTCGCACGCTCACGACCGGGCCGCGAGCGGTCCGGAATCAGCCGAGAAGCCGCCGCACCCGGCCGGAAACGGCCCGGACATGACGAAACGGGCCGATCCGGAGGATCGACCCGTTCAACGGTGGAGGACGGTGGAGGGCTTAGTCGCCGCGCTCCTGGCGGCGGTCCCAGCGCTCGTTGAGGCGGTCCATGAAGCCGGCGGACTGGGCGCCGTGGGGCTTGCCGGCGGAGGGCGAGCCCTCTTCGGGCGCCGGAGCGGCCGCTCCGCGCTTGCCCGGCGTGATCGCGACGAGGACACCGGCGAACATCATCGCGAAGCCGAGGATGCCGACGATGAGCATCTGCAACGCGACACCGGCGATCAACGCGCCGGCACCGATCACGGCGAGGAGGACTCCGAGCACGATCGCTCGATAGTTCGGGCGTCTGCCACGGCCACCCCCGACCGCATGCACGAAGTCGGCATCGTTGCGATAGAGGTTCCGCTCCATCTCCTCGAGAAGACGTTGCTCCTGCTCTGAAAGCGGCATCTCTTTCCCCTCAGGCTCGGGACCGACGCATCCGGGCCCATTCTAGCGCCGCACGGCCTCGCTAGGCTAGGCGGGTGACTCAAGGTTCTCGACTCGTCGATCTGGTTCAAACACGCATCGATGAGTTCCTCGATGAGCGCAGCACCATTCTCCGCTCGATCACCCCCGAGCTGGAGCCGCTCGACCTGTTCTCAAGGCGCTTTCTCAGCGGAGGCAAGCGCTTCCGGGCCCTCTTCTGCTATTGGGGGTGGGAGGCGGCCGGCGGGCGCGGATTCGACCCGTTCGGCGACGGGGCCGAACGCGACACGTTCCCGATCGTCTCCGCCGCCTCGGCGCTCGAGGTCTTCCACGCCGCCGCGCTCGTGCACGACGACCTCATCGACAACTCCGACACCCGCCGGGGCGCACCGGCGGCCCACCGACTGTTCGAGCGGCTGCACGCCGACGCCGGCTGGCTCCGGAGCAGCGACGAGTTCGGCCGGGCCTCGGCGATCCTGCTCGGCGACCTCCTGCTCGGCTGGAGCGACGAGCTGCTCGACGAAGGGCTCGACACGCTCACCGACCGCGTCGCGGCCCGCTCCGCGCGGGCCGAGTACGTCCGCATGCGCACCGAGGTCACGGCCGGGCAGTACCTCGACATCCTGGCCGAGCAGTCGTGGCACACCAGGCCCGACGGCGAGCAGCGCGCGACCGCCGAACGCGTGATCACCTACAAGGCGGCGAAGTACTCGGTCGAGTCCCCGCTCGCCCTCGGCGGACTCATCGCGGGCGGCTCCCCCGAGCAGATCAGGGCGCTGCGCGAGTTCGGACTCCCCCTCGGCATGGCCTACCAGCTGCGCGACGACCTGCTCGGCGTCTTCGGCGACCCGGAGGTCACCGGCAAGCCGAGCGGCGACGACCTGCGCGAGGGCAAGCGCACCATGATCATCGCGATCGCGCGCGAACGCCTCGCCGCCGGACCCCGCAACCTGCTCGACGAGCTGGTTGGAGACCCGGCGCTCTCAGATGAGCAGATCCGGATGCTGCAGCGCACCATCTCGGACACCGGTGCCGTCGACGAGGTCGAGTCGATCATCGCCGCCGAGGTCGGTCGTGCGCGTGCGGCCCTCGAAGACGCACCGCTCAGCTCGGCCGCGCGCACCGAACTCGCGTCGCTGGCGACGACCGTGAGCCGCCGCAGTAGCTGAGCGCGAGCGTCAGAGCGCCTGGGCGACGCGCCTGACCTCGGCCTTGCGGCCGGCGAGCAGCGCGTCGATGGGGCTGACGCCGAGACTGTCGTCGACGTTCAGCAGCCAATCCAACGCCTCGGCGTCGCTGAACCCTCCGTCGCCGAGCACGATGATCGTGCCGTGCAGCTCGGGCAGCGGATGGCCGTCGCGGATGAAGGCGGCGGGCACCTTGAGCACGCCGTCGACGCGGGCGGCGAGGAGGTGACGGTCGTCGATGAGGTGACGCACCCGGGTCGGGGTCGAGCCGAAGAGCTCGACGAGCTCGGGAACGGTCAGCCATTCGGGTGCGGTCGAATCGGGCGCAGTCGCATCGGTCACCCCTCTAGCCTAGCCAGACGGCGGATCAGGGAGGTACCCGTCGTCCGGCCGCCCGAACCGGGCGCCGTCCGGCGACCATGCCCCGATCCGGCCACTCCCGGGGACACGCGCGCATGTCGTTGACACGACTCGACGGCTGTGGAACCGTGACGCCCAGTGCCGATGGGGGTCGGCCGAGGGGGCAGCATGACGAACAGCGAAGCGCCGGCGTCCGAGACGCCGGAGCCCGCAACCCGGCGCGAGCGTTCGCACGCCCGCCGGCCACGCGGCATCCGCCGCCTGTTGACCCTGCCGATCGCGGTCGTCGGCACGCTCGCCGTGACGCTCGGCATCGTGCAGCCCGCCGAGGCCGCACCCCAGACGGCGAAGCGGCTCACGAAGGCCAAGGCCACGAACGCCGAGGCCCGCCGCACGGCGGCCGTCGCGACATCCGCCCCGCCCGCGGAGGTCGTCGTCGCCGCGGGCGACACGGTGAGCGGCATCGCCGAGCGCTACGGGCTCGCGACCGCCGAGGTGCTGGCCGCGAACGGCCTCGGATGGTCGAGCCTCATCTTCCCCGGGCAGCGGTTGGCCCTGCCCGGGGGGTCGGCGCCGGTCGCACCGAAGCCGACGGCGGCCAGCGACATCCGACGCCACGCCGTCGTCGCGGGCGACACGATCAGCGGCATCGCCGAGCGGTACGGAGTGAGCACCCGCGACGTCCTGAGCGCCAACGGTCTGAGCTCGTCGAGCCTGATCTTCCCGGGCGAGTCGATCGTGCTTCCGCCGACCGGCGGGGCGACGGATGCCGCGGCGCCGCCCGCGGCTCCGGCACCCGCTCCCGCTCCCGCTCCCGAGGCGCCGCCCGCGGCCCCCGTCGTCGCGGAGCCCGTCGCCGCGGCGACACCGGCACCGGCTCCGGCCCCCGAGCCGGACCGCCCGGCCACGCTCACCGACGAGATGCGCGCGAACGCGCAGCTCATCATCCAGGTCGGACGATCGCTCGGCGTCCCGGACGGCGGCATCGTCGTCGCGCTCGTCGCAGCGGCGCAGGAATCCGGCCTGCGCGACGTCGACACCGGGGATCGCGACTCGCTCGGACTGTTCCAGCAGCGGCCGAGCCAGGGCTGGGGAACGGTCGAGCAGGTCTCCGACCCGGCGCACGCGGCGCGCTCGTTCTACGGCGGCCCCGACGGACCCAACGTCGGACGCGCACCCGGCCTCCTCGACGTCGACGGGTGGGAATCGATGCCCGTCGCCGCGGCCGCGCAGGCCGTGCAGCACTCCGCGCACCCCGACCACTACGCGAAGTGGGAGACGGCGGCGCGCGTCTGGATCGCCGACCTCGGCTGAGCGCCGGCACCACGCCTCAGCCGACCAGACGGCGGACCCGCCCGATCGCATCACGAAGCGGTTTCGATCCCCGCGCGCCCGGTGTGTAGTCGGCCATCGGCATGCAGGAGTTCGTACACTCGTCTGGTGACCACTGCGCCCGCCGACCCGATGATCGGCCGTCTCATCGACGGCCGGTACCAGGTGCGCTCGCGCATCGCGCGCGGCGGCATGGCGACGGTCTACCTCGCGACCGACCTGCGGCTCGAGCGGCGCGTCGCGATCAAGATCATGCACGGCCACCTCGCCGACGACAACACGTTCAAGACGCGGTTCGTCCAGGAGGCGCGCTCGGCCGCCCGCCTCGCGCACCCGAACGTCGTCAACGTCTTCGACCAGGGCCAGGACTCCGACATGGCGTACCTCGTCATGGAGTACCTGCCCGGCATCACCCTGCGCGACCTCCTGAAGGACTACAAGCGGCTCACCCCCGAGCAGACCGTCGACATCCTCGACGCCGTGCTCGCCGGACTCGCCGCCGCGCACAAGGCGGGCATCGTGCACCGCGACCTCAAGCCCGAGAACGTGCTGCTCGCCGACGACGGCCGCATCAAGCTCGGCGACTTCGGCCTCGCACGGGCCGCCAGCGCGAACACCGCGACCGGTCAGGCCCTGCTCGGCACGATCGCCTACCTCTCCCCCGAACTCGTCACCCGCGGCGTCGCCGACGCCCGCAGCGACATCTACGCGGTCGGCATCATGGTCTACGAGATGCTCACCGGCGAGCAGCCCTACGTGGGCGAGGCGCCCATGGCGATCGCCTACCAGCACGCCAACGACCAGGTGCCGATGCCGAGCACCAAGAACCCGAACGTCCCGGTCGAGCTCGACGAGCTCGTGGTGTGGTCCACGGCCCGCGACCCCGAGGCACGCCCGCGCGATGCGAAGGAGATGCTCGACCGCCTGCGGCAGATCGAGCCCGAGATCCGCGGCGGCCAGGCCAACGTCACCCAGACGACCACGGTGCTCACGGGTGCCGGCCTCGGTGCCGCCGCCCTCGTCGGCGCGCCGACCGCGGCGACGACCGTGCTCACGGGCACGGCGCTCCCCCCGCGCCCACTCGCCTCACCCGCCGGTCCGGCCTCCGACGCCGACGGAGACGGCCCCGATGCCGCCGCGCTCACCACCGCGACCGCACGGCGCCGTCGACGGGGCTACTGGATCCTCGCGCTCGTGCTGCTGCTCACCGGACTCGCCGCCGGCACCGGCTGGTACTTCGGCGCAGGCCCTGGTTCGTATGCGACCGTGCCTGCGATCGTGAACGAGACCCCCGCCGACGCCCAGGCCATGCTGGTCGACGCCGGATTCCAGGTCACCCAGGCCGAGCGCAGCGATCCTGAGGTCGCCGCGGGCCGCGTCTCCGGAAGCGACCCCGAACCCGGCGCGCAGGCGCAACGCGGGTCGAAGCTCACGCTCTACGTCTCCACCGGGCCGGCCATCATCGCCGTGCCCCAGGTGATCGGCGCACCCGAGGCCGACGCACGCTCGCAGCTCGCCGACTTCGCCGTCGACGAGAAGGCGGTCGAGCAGTACTCCGGCGACGTGCCCTCCGGTTCCGTCATCGCCGTGCTCACGGGCGACGGCGAGCCGGTTCCCGAGCAGTACGCCGAGCGCGGCCAGCTGAGCCTCGTGGTCTCGGTTGGCGCCGTGCCGCCCGTCGAGGGACTCCCCGCCGACGAGGCGGAGTCCAAGCTCACCACGGCCGGCCTCACCGTCGAGTACGCCGACGCCGTCTTCGACAACGACGTGCCGAAAGACCACGTCAAGACCGCCGACTGGGCCGACGACCCCA
>Ga0160430_101174_pt1 | contig 10516 bp, 7 predicted proteins | sample HID1971I_E0MG_FD_108274 | JGI IMG/M metagenome (GOLD analysis project Ga0160430, IMG submission 108274) | Enriched millipede-associated microbial communities from UW Madison campus, WI, USA - HID1971I_E0 MG | ecosystem: Host-associated > Arthropoda: Insects > Digestive system > Unclassified ...
CCTGCCAGCTTGACGAAAGGTTCCCCCGTGACCGTGCACGACCAGGATCCGTACTCCCAGGGCCCCCTCGACAGCGATCCGGAGGAGACCGGCGAGTGGCAGCAGTCCCTCGATGAGCTGGTCGATGCCAAGGGCCATGGCCGAGGCCGCGAGATGATGCTCAGCCTGCTCAAGCGCTCGAAGGAGCTGCACCTGGGCGTGCCGATGGTCCCGACGACGGACTACATCAACACCATCGCCTCGGAGAACGAGCCCGAGTTCCCGGGCGACGAAGAGGTCGAGCGTCGCTACCGCGCCTGGATCCGGTGGAACGCCGCGATCACGGTGCACCGCGCGCAGCGCCCCGGCATCGGCGTCGGTGGCCACATCTCGACGTACGCCTCATCGGCAGCTCTGTACGAGGTCGGCTTCAACCACTTCTTCAAGGGGGCCGACAACCCCGGCGGCGCGGACCAGATCTTCATCCAGGGTCACGCCTCCCCCGGCACCTACGCCCGTTCCTTCCTCGAGGGACGCCTGAGTGAGGACCAGCTCGACGGTTTCCGTCAGGAGAAGTCGCACGCCCCGAACGGCATCCCCTCCTACCCGCACCCGCGTCTGATGCCGGAGTACTGGCAGTTCCCGACCGTCTCCATGGGTCTCGGTCCGATCAACGCCATCTACCAGGCGATGTCGAACAAGTACCTCGAGAACCGTGGCATCAAGGACACGTCGCAGTCGCACGTGTGGGCATTCCTCGGCGACGGCGAGATGGACGAGGTCGAGAGCCGCGGCCAGCTGCAGGTCGCCGCCAACGAGGGCCTCGACAACCTCACGTTCATCGTCAACTGCAACCTGCAGCGCCTCGACGGCCCGGTGCGCGGCAACGGCAAGATCATCCAGGAGCTCGAGTCGTTCTTCCGAGGTGCGGGCTGGAACGTCATCAAGGTCGTCTGGGGTCGCGAATGGGACGACCTGCTCGCCCGCGACACCGAGGGTGCGCTGCTCAACCTGATGAACGTCACCCCCGACGGTGACTACCAGACGTACAAGGCCGAGTCCGGCGCCTACGTCCGCGAACACTTCTTCGGACGCGATGAGCGTGCCGCCGCCCTCGTCAAGGACTACTCCGACGAGGACATCTGGAACCTCAAGCGCGGTGGCCACGACTACCGCAAGGTCTATGCCGCGTTCAAGGCAGCGACCGAGCACAAGGGCAAGCCCACCGTCATCCTCGCGAAGACCGTCAAGGGCTACGGCCTCGGTCCGCACTTCGAGGGCCGCAACGCGACCCACCAGATGAAGAAGATGACGCTGGACAACCTCAAGACGTTCCGCGACGCGATGCACATCCCGATCACGGATTCGCAGCTCGAGGAGAACCCGTACCTGCCCCCGTACTACAACCCGGGCCCCCAGGACGAGACGATCCAGTACATGCTCGAGCGTCGGCAGGCTCTCGGCGGCTACCTGCCGGAGCGCCGTTCCACCCACGTCGGACTGTCGCTCCCGGACGACTCGGCCTACGCCCTGCCCAAGAAGGGCTCCGGCACGCAGGAGATCGCCACGACCATGGCGTTCGTCCGTCTGCTGAAGGACCTGCTGCGCTCGAAGGACTTCGGCCACCGCATCGTCCCGATCATCCCGGACGAGGCTCGTACGTTCGGAATGGACGCCTACTTCCCGTCGGCGAAGATCTACAACCCGAACGGCCAGCACTACACCTCGGTCGACCGCGAACTCCTCCTCGCCTACAAGGAGAGCCCGCAGGGCCAGATCGTGCACGTCGGCATCAACGAGGCGGGCGCCTTGGCGGCGTTCACCGCGGCCGGCACGTCGTACGCCACGCACGGCGAGCCGCTGATCCCGATCTACCTCTTCTACTCGATGTTCGGATTCCAGCGCACCGGCGACGCCCAGTGGGCGGCCGGCGACCAGATGGCCCGCGGGTTCATCATGGGCGCGACGGCAGGTCGCACCACCCTCACGGGTGAGGGCCTGCAGCACGCCGACGGTCACTCGCACCTGCTCGCCGCCACCAACCCGGCGACGGTCTCGTACGACCCGGCCTACGGCTACGAGATCGCGCACATCATGCGCTCCGGTCTCGAGCGCATGTACGGCGGCAACCACGAAGACCCGAACGTCATGTACTACATCACGCTCTACAACGAGCCGATGGTGATGCCCGCCGAGCCGGAGAACGCGGACGTCGACGGCATCGTGCGCGGTATCCACCGCGTCTCGGTCGGCGAGGGCGAGGGCCCCCGCGCCCAGCTCTTCGCGTCGGGCGTCGGACTCCCCTGGGCCCTCGAGGCGCAGCAGCTGCTGAAGAACGACTGGGGCGTGATCGCCGACGTCTGGTCGGTCACCTCCTGGACCGAGCTGCGCCGCGACGGCCTCGCCGCCGACGAGCACAACTTCCTGCACCCGGAGGAAGAGCCCCGCACCGCGTACCTCACCCAGAAGCTCCAGGGTGCCGAGGGACCGGTCGTCGCGGTCAGCGACTTCATGCACGCGGTGCAGGACCAGATCCGCCCGTGGGTCCCGAACCGTTTCGCCACGCTCGGTGCGGACGGCTTCGGCTTCTCCGACACGCGTGCCGCCGCACGTCGCTTCTTCAAGATCGACGGCCCGTCGATCGTCGTCCGTACTCTGCAGTCGCTCGCCGAGGACGGGGTCGTCGACCGTTCTCTCGCCGCGCAGGCCATCCAGAAGTACAGCCTGCACGATGTGAACGCCGGGACCAGCGGCAACGCGGGCGGCGAAAGCTGAGTCCTCGGTGACAGGTTCTTCTCCTTCCGGCATAGACAAGGCCGCGACGCTCACCTGGCTGCGCCGGATCTCCGGTGACATCGCCTCGGTGACGATCAAGCGCCTGGAGGACACCCTCCCGTGGTACGCCGACATGCCACCAGCCCGCCGCTCTGCGGTCGGGCTGGTGGCCCAGGCGGGCATCACGTCGTTCATCCAGTGGTACGAAGACCCCACCTCCACCCCGTGGATCGCGGCCGACATCTTCGCCGCCGCTCCGCGTGAGCTGCTGCGCAGCGTCAGCCTCCAGCAGACGCTGCAGCTCATCCGCGTGACCGTCGAGGTCACGGAGGAGCGCGTCGCCGGCCGCGGGGACGATCTCCGCGAGGCGATCCTGCTCTACTCCCGCGACGTCGCCTTCGCCGCGGCGGACGTGTACGCCCGGGCCGCCGAAGCACGCGGCCTCTGGGATGCGCGTCTGGAAGCGCTCGTCGTCGACTCGATCCTCACGGGCGAGGCCGACGAGGAGCTCCCGAGCCGGATCGCCGCGCTCGGCTGGCATGGTCACGGTGAGGTCGCCGTCCTCGTCGGCACGACCCCGCCGCAGTTCGACGTCGACCTGGTCCGCCGGACGGCGCGGAAGCTCGCCGTCGACGTGCTCATCGGCGTGCAGGGCTCCCGTCTCGTCCTCGTGCTCGGCCGCGCCCGCGTCGAAGGCCAGGAGGGCGAGGAAGAGGAGCTCGGCTTCCAGGAGATCGCCGCCCGCCTCGAACCGTCGTTCGGCCCCGGGTACGTCGTGCTCGGCCCGGCCGTCGCCGCGCTGGTGGACGCGAGCCAGAGCGCGCGTGCCGCCCTCGCGGGTTTCGCCGTCGCCCGCGCCTGGCGCGGAGCTCCCCGTCCCGTCGAGGCGGACGACCTGCTCCCGGAGCGTGCTCTCGCCGGAGACCCGCTCGCGAAGCAGACGCTGATCGAGCGCATCTTCCGCCCCCTGCAGGCACACTCCACCGACCTCGTCACCACGCTGTGGAGCTACCTCGACAACGGGCGCTCCCTCGAGGCGACGGCGCGCGAGCTGTTCGTGCACCCAAACACGGTGCGCTACCGCCTCAAGCGCGTCAGCGAGGTCATCGGCTGGGATGCCACCGGCCCCCGCGAGGCTCTCATCCTGCAGACGGCCCTGATCCTCGGCTCGATCGGTGCCGCGGAGCAGGTGCGTCGCCGCGTGCCGCTCCGACGCCCGCAGCGCTGAGCGTCTCCCGCCGACTTCTGTACGCCACACACAAGGGTTTCTCGCAATCTTGTGATGGATCATCCACCGCTTCGCCGCAATCGTTGGCAGACTGGGTGGGTGATTGTCGTCGTATGCCCTGGACAGGGCTCGCAGACCCCCGGATTCCTCGCCCCCTGGCTCGAGCTCGACGGGGTGGCCGAGCGCCTCGCCGCGTACTCGGACGCCGCCGAGGTCGATCTTCGCGAACACGGCACCGTGTCCGACGCGGACACGATCCGCGACACGCGCATCGCGCAGCCGCTGATCGTCGCCGCCTCGCTCATCGCGGCTGACGCGCTGACGCAGCGGGCCGGTCGTCGTGCCGACGGCACCGCGGGACACTCGGTCGGCGAGATCGCCGCCCTCGTCGGCAGCGGCGTGATCGATGCCGAGACCGGCATGCGCCTGGTCGGCATCCGCGGCCGCGCCATGGCCGATGCCGCCGCTCAGGAGCAGACCGGCATGAGCGCGGTTCTCGGCGGTGACGAGGAGGCGCTTCTCGCCCGTCTCGCCGAGCTCGACCTCTCCCCCGCCAACTACAACGGCGGCGGACAGATCGTGGTCGCCGGCGCACTTCCCGCCCTCGCGGTCCTCGCTGAGGAGCCCCTCAAGGGCACCCGGGTCGTCCCGCTCCAGGTCGCCGGCGCGTTCCACACCCGGTACATGGCCTCCGCGGTCGCCGCCCTCCGCGACGCCGTCGCCGACATCACGCCCGCGAACCCCGACATCACGCTGTGGACCAACCGCGACGGCTCCGTCGTGGCGGACGGCACCCAGGCGCTCAGCTACCTCGTCGACCAGGTCTCCTCGCCGGTGCGCTGGGACCTGTGCATGCAGTCCTTCGCCGACGCCGGTGTCACCGGTGTGATCGAGCTCGCCCCCGCCGGCGCCCTGGTCGGACTCGCCAAGCGCGGCCTGCGCGGCGTGCCGACCGTCGCGGTGAAGACCCCCGAAGATCTTGATGCAGCCGTCGCGCTGCTGAACGGAGAAGCCGCATGAGCGTCACCCTCGCCCAGGTCACCGGTCCCGCCTACACCCGCATCTACTCCTACGGCGCCGCCCGTGGGGAGAACGCCGTGCCGAACGACGACCTGATCGGGCCGATCGACTCCAGCGACGAGTGGATCCGCCAGCGCACCGGCATCATCACCCGCGCCCGTGCCGACAAGGGCACCGACGCGATCGACCTCGCGACCACCGCGGCGGCCGAGGCCATCGAGAAGTCGGGCGTCCCGGCGGACCAGGTCGACCTCGTGATCGTCGCGACCATCAGCAACCCCAAGCAGACCCCGTCGGTCTCGGCGATCGTCGCCGACCGCGTGGGCGCGAACCCGGCGGCCGCCTACGACATCAACGCGGCCTGCGCCGGCTACGCGTACGCGATCGCCCAGGCGGACGCACTGATCAAGGCCGGCGCTGCGCGCTACGCCCTGGTGATCGGCACCGAGAAGCTCTCCGACGTCGTCGACCCGACCGACCGCAGCATCTCGTTCCTCCTCGGCGACGGGGCGGGCGCGGCCCTGATCGGTCCGAGCGACACGCCGGGCATCGCACCCGCGGTGTGGGGTTCGGACGGTTCCAAGGCCGATGCCGTGGGCATGAACGCCACGCTCACCGAGTTCCGCGACGGCGAGGTGCCGTGGCCCACGCTCCGCCAGGAGGGCCAGACGGTCTTCCGCTGGGCGGTGTGGGAGATGGCCAAGGTCGCCCGCGAGGCGCTCGACCGAGCGGGCGTCGAGCCCACCGACATCGCCGCGTTCATCCCCCACCAGGCGAACATGCGCATCATCGACGAGTTCGCCAAGCAGCTGAAGCTGCCCGAGACCACGGTGATCGCCCGCGACATCGAAACCACGGGCAACACTTCGGCCGCATCGATCCCCCTCGCCAGCCACCGCCTGATGGCCGAGCACCCCGAGCTCTCGGGTGGACTCGCGCTGCAGATCGGCTTCGGCGCAGGACTCGTGTTCGCCGCACAGGTCGTCGTCCTTCCCTGAGAATGCGCTGACCTTCCCTAGACTGTTCCACGGTTCCGAATACAACCCGTAAGAAAGAGGAAGACCACATGGCTTTCACCAACGATGAGGTCCTCGCTGGCCTCGCAGAGCTCATCACCGACGAGACCGGCATCAACGCCTCCGAGGTCGCCCTCGAGAAGTCGTTCACCGACGACCTCGACATCGACTCCATCTCGATGATGACGATCGTCGTCAACGCCGAGGAGAAGTTCGGCGTCACCATCCCCGACGACGAGGTCAAGAACCTGAAGACCGTCGGCGACGCCGTCAACTTCATCGTCGCGGGCCAGGAGTAATCCCGGCAGGATGCCACCCCCGCACCTCGCGGGGTGTGGCATCCTCCGCCCTGCCCTCTCATCCCCTTCGACGTTCGACAAGGAACCACACCTCATGACCAAGCGCATCGTCGTCACCGGCATCGGCGCCACGTCCGCCATCGGCGGCACGGCCCCGGAGAACTGGACGAACCTGCTGGCCGGAATGTCCGGCACCCGCACGCTCGAACACGACTGGGTCCAGCAGTACGAGCTGCCCGTCACCTTCGCCGCCGAGGCGATCGTCCGCCCCGAAGAGGTGCTCCCCCGCCACGAGGCCAAGCGCCTCGACCCCTCGTCGCAGTTCGCGCTGATCGCCGCGCGCGAGGCGTGGGAGGATGCTGGTTCCCCCGAGGTCGCCCCCGAGCGCCTCGGCATCGACTTCGCCACCGGTATCGGTGGCCTCTGGACGCTTCTGGACGCCTGGGACACGCTGCGCGAGAAGGGCCCCCGCCGGGTCATGCCGCTCACGGTCCCCATGCTCATGCCGAACGCCGCCGCAGGGAACCTGTCGCTGCAGTTCCAGGCCCGCGCCTACGCGCAGACCGTGGTCAGCGCGTGCGCATCGAGCACCGAGTCGATCATCCACGCGTACCACCACCTGCAGGACGGTCTCGCCGACGTCGTGATCGCCGGTGGCACCGAGTCCGCGATCCACCCGATCACGATGGCCTCCTTCGCCTCGGCGCAGGCGCTCTCGCGTCGCAACGACGACCCCGCCCACGCCTCCCGCCCCGGCGCGATCGACCGTGACGGCTTCGTCATGGGCGAGGGTGCTGCCGTGCTGATCCTCGAGACCGAGGAGCACGCCAAGGCCCGCGGCGCCAAGATCTACGGCTACGTGCTGGGCGGCGGCGTCACGGCCGACGCCTACCACATCACCGGGAACGACCCCGAGGGCAACGGTGCGGCCCGCGCCGTCACGCAGGCGCTCGAGGAGGCCGGCATCACCGCCGACCAGGTCACCCACATCAACGCGCACGCGACCTCGACGCCGGTCGGCGACCCGAACGAGTACGTCGCCCTGAAGAAGGTCTTCGGCGACCGGATCGACGAGATCCCCGTCTCCGCGACGAAGGCATCCACCGGGCACCTGCTCGGCGGCACCGGCGCCCTGGAGGCGATCTTCTCCCTCCTCGCGCTGCGCGACCGCGTGGCGCCGCCGACGATCAACATGACCGAGCCCGACCCGGCCGTGCCGTTCCGTCTCTCCGGCGAGCCGGCCCCGCTCGGCGAGGGTCCACAGATCGCCATCAGCAACTCCTTCGGGTTCGGCGGACACAACGCCGTCCTGGTGGTCGCCAGCGCCGACTGACGACTGCAGACACGAAGAGAGGCCCTCGGGAATCCGAGGGCCTCTCTTCGTGTCTGCGGGGCTCCGCTCAGCTCGGACGCCGTGCTCCGAGCTGTCGTGAGCGCGCTTCGCGCATCCGGGTGATCCGCGGCAGGAACCAGCCGATCAGCGGGCCGACGCCGAACGCGAAGAGCACGGTGCCCACGCCGACGGGGCCGCCGAGCAGGAAGCCGACCAGCAGCACGCCGCCCTCGATCAGCGTGCGCACGAGCCACACCGGCCATCCCATCTGACGCACGAGCCCGGTCATCAGCCCGTCACGCGGCCCCGGACCGAAGTCGGCGGCGATGTAGAGTCCGGTGGCGAAGGCCAGCAGCAGCAGGCCGAAGACGAACATCGGTGCGCCGATCCACACCGAGGCCGGCGCCGGGATCACCGCGAGTGCGAGATCGGCGCTGGGCCCCACCAGGAGCGCGTTCAGCACGGTGCCGAGCCCGACGCGCTGACGGAGGGGGATCCACAGGAGCAGCACCACGATCGAGACCAGCACCGTCATCGTGCCGTAGCCGATGCCCGTCTGCCCGGCGAGGCCGAGCGCCAGCACGTCCCACGGCGCGACGCCGATGCCGCCGCGCACCATGAAGCCGAGGGCGACGCCGTAGAGGAACAGGCCCAGGAGGAGCTGCCCGAGACGCTCGACGAGGTCGCGCCGACTGGTGGCGGCGACGGGCAGGAGGACAGCACGGAGAAGCATGCTCCCACTCTGGCGTGTGCCGCCCGGAAGACGACCGTGCCACTGACGGGAAAGTGGCCTGCATACTTCAGGCCACTTTGCGTCATGCTGGAGGCATGGGATCACGACTCGTCGCACAGCTCGGCGCGCACACCGTCGCCGGCGCGACGGCGGCAGCCCTGGCGGACCACATCCGCGCGCTCGTCCTCGACGGCCGCCTGACGGTCGGCGAGCGTCTGCCGAGCGAACGCGCTCTCGCCCTCGAACTGCGGCGGTCGCGCTCGACGATCACGCGTGCCTACGGGCTGCTGGAGGCCGACGGCTACGTCTCCCGACTGCACGGCGGGAGCACACGCGTCACGCTCCCCCACGGCCACACCGCCCCGAGCGGCGACGCCGACGACGACGCCATCGACCTGTCGATCGCCTCGATGGATTCGACGCCGGGGCTGTACGACGCGACGGTGCGATCGCTCCCCCGTCTCGCGGCGCTGCGCGGCACGAGCGGCTACTCGCTGCGCGGGCTCCCCGAGCTCCGGGAGGCCGTCGCGCAGCGATTCCGGGATCGCGGAGCTCCCACCTCCGCGGACGAGATCATCATCACATCCGGCGCCCTCAACGCGGTCAACCTCATCCTCACGGCGATCGGACGGCGGGGCGAGAGGGCACTGGTCGAGCAGCCGACCTTCCCGCACGCCCTGGAGGCACTGCACCGCCACGGGTACCGACTGCTCCCCACGCCGGTCGACGTCGACGGCTGGGACACCCGGCACCTCACCGACACGCTGCTCAGCGCACGACCCCACGTGGCCTACCTGATCCCCGACTTCCACAACCCGACCGGCGCCACGCTTCCCGACGAGGAGCGGTCATGTGTCGTGACGACGGCCCGGAACGTGGGGACGCATCTCCTCGTCGACGAGACCACCACCGAACTCGACGTCGACCGCGGATGGGCGCCGACGCCGATGGCCGCGAGCGGGCCGAACGTCATCACCGTCGGCTCGATGTCGAAGATCGCGTGGGGCGGGATGCGGATCGGCTGGATCCGTGCGGAGCGCTCGATCATCGCCCGCCTGCTCGCCGTGCGCCCCTCTTTCGAACTCGGCACCGCGCTGCTGGAGCAGTGCATCGCCGTCGAGCTGCTCGCCGACATGCCCGCGCTCACCTCGCACGTCCGCCGGCGTCTGCGTGCGGGCCGGAACGCGGTCGAGGACGGTGTCACCGGGATCCCGGGCTTCCGAATGCCGCCCACTCCGGGTGGTCTCTCCGCCTGGGTCGACATCGGCGCCCCGCTCTCGACCTCGCTGTCGCTCGCCGCACGGGATCGAGGGCTCGTCCTCCCGCCCGGGCCGCGCTTCACGACCGGTGGCGTGCTGGAGCGCCGACTCCGCATCCCCATCACCCTGCCGCCCGACCGCATGGACGAGGCGATGCGTCGGCTGTCCCTCGCCTGGGGCGACGTGCGCGGCGGGACCTCGTCCGACCTCGCCGAGCTTCCGCACGCGGCGGTGATCTGACGTCCACGACGAGGACCCCGCCTCGTTCCCGGGGCGGGGTCCTCGTCGTGCGGAGCGGGGATACGTCTTCTCGGCGTCCGGGATGACTCACCGGCATCCGATACTCACGCCTCCCCGCGCCCGGTCTGTGGTGTCGGGCTACCCGACCTTGTGGAGCCAGACGACCCTGGCGTCGTCGCTGGCGTGACGGAAGGGCTCGAGCTCCTCGTCCCAGGCGGAGCCGAGTGCGATGTCGAGCTCACGCTGCAGCTCGGTCGCGCTCCCGGCGGCGATCTCCATCGCATAGCGGATGCGGTCCTCGCCGATGACGATGTTGCCGGCGGCATCGGTCTGGGCGTAGTGGATGCCGAGGTCGGGCGTGTGCAGCCAGCGGCCGCCGTCACTGCGGGGCGTGGGGTCTTCGGTCACCTCGAAACGGAGGTGCTCCCACCCGCGGATCGACGTCGCGAGGGCAGCACCGGTGCCGACAGGGCCGTCCCAGTAGAACTCCGCGCGGCGCGCGCCGTCGAGGACGGGCTGCTCGGTCCAGTCGAAGTTCACCGCACGCCCGATAGCGCGACCCACCGCCCATTCGAGGTGCGGGCAGAGCGCGCGAGGCGCAGAGTGGATGAACACCACTCCGCGTGCGTAAGCC
>Ga0160430_101178_pt1 | contig 10478 bp, 8 predicted proteins | sample HID1971I_E0MG_FD_108274 | JGI IMG/M metagenome (GOLD analysis project Ga0160430, IMG submission 108274) | Enriched millipede-associated microbial communities from UW Madison campus, WI, USA - HID1971I_E0 MG | ecosystem: Host-associated > Arthropoda: Insects > Digestive system > Unclassified ...
CGGGCCACGCACCCCGAATGGCGCGGCGTGCTGCTGATCGCGCCCTCGGGCAAGGTGGTCTTCAGCAGCGAGGGCTCGGTGGCCGGACCCGGCGGCGAGGTGGTCGAGGCCGCCAGCCTGGCCGAGGTGATCCGCACGCGCCAACCCGGCATCGGCGCGCTGACGCCGGGGCCGCGCGGCAACCTGGCCTTCGCGGTGCGGGTGCCGGTGGTGCGCGACGACGCGGTGCGCTACGTGCTCACCGCCATCGTGCGACCCGAGGCGATCGGCGCCGTGCTGGCGCGCCAGCGCGTGCCCGAGGGCTGGGCGGTCTCGGTCTTCGATGCGGCGCTGACGCGCGTGGCGCGCTCGCGCGAGGACGATCGCTTCCGTGGCCGGCCGCCCAGCGACAGCCTGCGCGCGCTGCTGCAGACGATGAAGGACCGGCGCGAATACGTCGGCACCACGCACAACGTCGATGGCACCGAGGTGCAGACGGCGGTGGCGCGCATCGACGTCGCGCCGTGGATCGTCGCGCTCGGCGCGCCCACCGCCGTGGCCGACGACGCATTGCGCCGCACCCTGGTCGCCTATGGCGGCGGCCTGCTGGTCTCGCTGCTGCTCGGCGCGCTCGCGGCCTGGTGGATGTCGCGCTCGATCACGCGGCCGATGGCGCGCCTGCGCCGCAGCGCCGATGCGCTGGGGCACGGCCTGCCGGTCTCGACCCATGCCTCGGGCATCGCCGAGATCGACGCCGTGGCGCATGCGCTGGCCGATGCCGTCACCCAGCGCACCGAACACGAGGCCGAGCGCGACAGCCTGCTGAACGCCGAGCGCGAGGCACGCACCGGGGCGCAGGCCGCGCAGACCCAGCTCGAGCGTCTCGTGAGCGCGAGCGCGGTGCTGTCGCGCTCGCTGGAAGAAGAGTCGACCCTGCAGGCCATCGCCGGCATCATCGTGCCGCACGTGGCCGACCTCTGCCGCATCGACCTGCTCGACGAGCACGACGTGCTCGAGCGCAAGCTCACCCACCATGCCGATCCCGCGCGCAGCGCCGAGATCGCGACCTTCGTGGACAACAGCGCGGCCCCGACCACGGGCCCCGGCTCGTTCCCCTGGGCCGTCGCCAGCGGCCAGACCTTCATCGGCAACCTCGACAACCCTGGCGACTTCGAGCTGCTCGACCCGCAGCTGCGCGCCTTCGTGCAGATGCTGGGCATCACGGCCGGCTGCGTGGTGCCGCTGGTGGCGCGCGGCCGCACCATCGGCGCGATGGCGATCCTGCAGGACCGCTCGAAGCGGCGCTTCTCGCCGGCCGACGGTGCCCTGATCGGCGAACTCGCGCAGCGCGCCGCGCTGGCCCTGGACAACGTGCGCCTGCTCGCGCGCGCCCGCAAGGCGCAGACCCAGGCCGAGGTGGCGAGCCAGGCCAAGGACGAGTTCCTCGCCATGCTGGGCCATGAGCTGCGCAACCCGCTGGCGCCGATCTCGCTCGCGCTCACGCTGATAGAACGCAAGGACGAGAAGGCCTTTCCGCGCGAGCGCCAGATCATCGAGCGCCAGGTGCGCCACCTGTCGCGGCTGGTCGACGACCTGCTCGACATCTCGCGCATCGTGTCGGGCAAGATCGTGCTGCGCCCCGAGCCGGTCGATCTGCGCGATGTGGCCGCCAAGGCGATCGAGCTCACGCAGCCCGCGCTGCAGCCGCGCGCGCGCATGCCGCGCCTGAGCCTGCCCGACCAGCCGGTGCCGGTGCTCGGCGATCCGCTGCGGCTGGTGCAGATCGTGTGCAACCTGCTGAACAACGCCGCCAAGTTCACCCAGCCCACCGACGACGTCGCGCTCGACCTGCGCATGGCTGGCGGCCAGGCCGAGCTGTCGATCAGCGACGAGGGCATCGGCATCGCGCCCGATCTGTTGCCCCATGTGTTCGACCGCTTCGTGCAGGGCGCGCAGCAGCTGCAGCGCGCGGCCGGCGGCCTGGGCCTGGGCCTGGCCATCGCGCAGAGCCTCGCGAAGCTGCATGGCGGGCTGATCGAAGCGCAGAGCGCTGGCGAGGGACGGGGCAGCCGCTTCATCGTGCGCCTGCCGCTGGCCGGCGCCGCGGCCCCCGAACCCGAAGCGCCCGCCGATGCGGCCGCCGTCGGCGCGCCCGCGCTGCGCCTGCTGCTGGTCGACGACAACCTCGACGCACTCGACGTGCTGGCCGAGTGGTTCGCGCTCGAAGGGCACGATGTCCGCAAGGCCGGCAGCGCCGAGGAGGCGCTGCAGCTGCTCGAGGCCGGGCCGGTGGACGCGGGCATCTTCGACATCGGTCTGCCCGGGATGAGCGGGCATGAGCTCGCGCGGCGCGTGCGCGAGCGTGAGCGCGAATCGGGCACGCGGCGGATCGCCCTGCTCGCGCTGACCGGCTATGGCCAGGAATCGGACCGGCGCCAGGCGCTGGAGGCCGGTTTCGACGCGCACTTCTCGAAGCCGGCCGACCTCGGCAAGCTGCGCGAGGCGCTGCAGCAGCTCACGGACGACGCGCCGGCCACCGCCTGAGCGGTGGCGTTGTCAGTCGAGCCTTTGCTGCTGCGGCAGCGAGGTGATGAAGAAGCGGATCGGCACCTCGCGCCAGACCACGGTGCCATCGTCGGGCGTGGGCTTGAACTGCCACTTCCAGACCGTCTCGACCGCCGAGCGGTCCAGCCGCGGATAGCCGCTCGATTTCTGCACCTCGATCGCGGCCGGCTTGCCCGCCGGCGTGGTGCGCACGCGCAGCATCACCATGCCCTGCTCGCCATTCGTGCGCGACTCGGCGGGGTACGGCGCATTGGGGTTGGGCGGGTTGGGCTTCCATTCGCCGGGGTCGGCGGGCGGGTTCGAGGCGCAGGCGGCCAGCAGGGCGAGGGTCGCGCCCACGAGCAGCACGCGGGCGGAAGAGGGACGGAGGTTCATGAAGCTGTTGTCGTGGCGGTGGTCTCTGTCGACGGCATTCTGCATCGCCGTGCCGAGGCTGCCGCCTCGCGTCATCCCGGATACAGGCGCGCGCTCAAGCTCGCACTCGCTTTCTGCAGCGCCGGCAAAAAGGCTTCCCGAAACTCCGCCAGCGTCATGCGCTCGGTCCGCACCGCGATGCTCATCGCCGCCACCACCTGCTGCGCGCGGTCGCGCACCGGCACGGCCATGGAGCGCACGCCAAGTTCGAGCTCGCCGTCGTTGCTGGCGTAGCCCTCGCGGCGGCAGCGCGCGACGATGGCCAGCACCTCGGCCGCGTCGGTGACGGTGCGCGGCGAGAGCCGCGGGCGCGGCATGGCGCGGATGCGGCGCTCGGCTTCCTCGGGCGGCAGGCTCGCGAGCAGCACGCGGCCCAGCGCCGCGCAGTAGGCCGGCAGGCGCGAGCCGATGCCCAGGCCGGTGCTGAGGCTGCGCCGCGCGGTGGAGCGCGCGATGATGATCGCGTCGTCGTCCTGCAGCAGCGCAAGCGAGGCCGATTCGCGCGTGCGCTCCGACAGCGCGTCGAGCAGCGGCTGCGCCACCGAAGGCTCGGGCCGCGACGCCAGATAGGCATGCGCCACCAGCAGCGCCTTGGGCAGCAGCCAGAAGCGCTTGCCTTCGCTGTCCAGGTAGCCGAGCGCGCGCAGGGTCAGCAGCGAGCGCCGCGCCGAGGCCGGCGTGCTGCGCGTGAGCCGCGCGACCTCCGACACGTTGAGGCGGCTGTGCTGGCGGCCGAAACAGGTCAGCACGGCCAGCCCCTTCTCGAGCGAGGCGACGAAGTTCTTGTCGGGGGCGGGCTCTTCCTCGCTCGGGGCTTCGGTTTCGTTTTTGCGCATAGCGCAAATCTAGCTTGTCCGCCCACCTGCTCGCAAGGACACTGAAAACCCTCGATGCACGAACAAGACGGAGACACACGATGTTCCACAGACTCGCCGCGCGCACGCTCGGCCTGGCGGCCCTGGCCGCGCTGATGCTGCCCGCGCTGCCGCCCGCCGCGCAGGCGCAGACCGCCAACGAGAGGTCGCGCGCATGATCGTGCCCTTCCCCGCCGGCGGCACCGCCGACGTCCTGCCGCGCGTGGTGGCCGACAAGCTGCGCGACCAGTTCTCCGGCGGCCTGGTGATCGAGAACCGCACGGGCGCCGGCGGCAACATCGGCGCCGACGTGGTCTACCGCGCCGAGCCCGACGGCAAGACGCTGCTGGCCTCGCCGCCCGCGCCGATCGCGATCAACCAGCACCTCTACAAGAAGCTGGGCTTCGATCCCACGCGCTGGGTGCCGGTGACGGTGCTCGCGACGGTGCCCAACGTGCTGGTGGTGAACCCGAAGCTGCCGGTGCACAACGTGGCCGAGTTCATCGCCTACCTCAAGGCCAACCCGGGCAAGGTGAGCTTCGCCTCGCAGGGCAACGGCACCACCTCGCACCTCACGGCCAGCCTGTTCATGCAGCTCACGGGCACCGAGATGACGCACGTGCCGTACAAGGGCACGGCGCCCGCGCTGGTCGACCTGATCGGCGGACAGGTCGACGTGTTCTTCGACAACATCTCCTCCTCGCTGCAGTTCGCGCGCACCGGCAAGGTCCGCATCCTCGCGGTGGCCGACGAGCACCGCAGCCCCGCGCTGCCCGAGGCGCCGACCTTCGCCGAGCAGAAGCTCCCCGCGATGAATGCCGTGACCTGGTTCGCGGTGGTCGCGCCGCCAGGCACGCCGGCACCGGTCGTGGCCTCGACGCAGAAGGCCATCGCCACCGCGCTCGCGCTGCCCGACGTGAAGCAGAAGTTCGCCGAACAGGGCGCCGAGCCGCGCGGCTGGGACAGCGCCCGCACCGGCCAGTTCATCCAGGCCGAGTCCGCCAAGTGGCACAAGGTCATCCAGAGCGCCAACGTCACCCTCGAGTAAGCCCGCCATGTCCATCGCTTCATCCACCGCGTCCGCGCAACCGATCCACTGGTCGGGGCCCGGCCTCACGCGCATCCCCTTCGGCGTCTACAGCGACGCGCAACTGGCCGCCGACGAGCAGGCGCGCATCTTCCGCGGCGAGACCTGGAACTACCTGTGCCTCGAGGCCGAGTTGCCCGAGGGCGGCAGCTACCGCACCACCTTCGCGGGCGAAACGCCGGTGGTGGTGGTGCGCGACGACGACGACGAGATCTATGCCTTCGAGAACCGCTGCGCGCACCGCGGCGCGCTGATCGCGCTCGAGAAGTCGGGCCGCAGCGAGAACTTCCAGTGCGTCTACCACGCCTGGAGCTACAACCGCCAGGGCGACCTCACGGGCGTGGCCTTCGAGAAGGGGGTGAGGGGCCAGGGCGGCATGCCCGCGAGCTTCTGCAAGGAAGCACACGGGCCGCGCAAGCTGCGCATCGCGCGCTTCTGCGGCCTGGTGTTCGGCAGCTTCTCGGAGGACGTGCCCTCGATCGAGGAATACCTCGGCGACGAGATCTGCGCGCGCATCGAGCGCGTGCTGCACAAGCCGGTGGAGGTGATCGGCCGCTTCACGCAGGCGCTGCCCAACAACTGGAAGCTCTACGTCGAGAACGTGAAGGACAGCTACCACGCGAGCCTGCTGCACCTGTTCTTCACCACCTTCGAGCTCAACCGCCTGTCGCAGAAGGGCGGCGTGATCGTCGACGAGAGCGGTGGCCACCACGTGAGCTATTCGATGATCGACGCGGCCGCGGAAAAGGATGCGTCGTACAAGGAACAGGCGCTGCGCTCCGACAACGACCGCTATCGCCTGAAGGACCCGAGCGTGCTCGCGGGCTTCAAGGAATACGACGACGGCGTGACCTTGCAGATCCTCTCGGTGTTCCCGGGCTTCGTGCTGCAGCAGATCCAGAACTGCCTCGCGGTACGCCAGGTGCTGCCCAAGGGCACAGCGCGCACGGAACTCAACTGGACCTACATCGGCTATGTCGACGACACGCCCGAACAGCGCTGCGTGCGGCTCAAGCAGTCGAACCTGGTCGGGCCCGCGGGCTTCATCTCGATGGAGGACGGCGCGGTCGGCGGCTTCGTGCAGCGCGGCATCGCGGGCGCGGCCGACCACGAGGCCATCGTCGAGATGGGCGGCGACGGCGCCGTCTCGAGCGAAGGCCGCGCCACCGAGGCCTCGGTGCGCGGCTTCTGGAAGGCCTATCGCCAGCACATGGGCGCTTGAGCACCCGACGAGGAAAGAACACCCATGATCGACCTGCTGGCGCTGTGCGCCTTCAACGCGGCCTATGCCGATGCCATCGACAGCGATGCGCTCGAACGCTGGCCCGAGTTCTTCGCCGACGACTGCCACTACCGCATCACCCACGTCGAGAACGAGCGCGAGGGACTGCCCGCGGGCATCGTCTACGCCGACTCGCGCGCGATGCTCGAGGACCGCATCGCCGCGCTGCGCGAGGCCAACATCTACGAGCGGCAGCGCTACCGCCATCTGCTGGGCATGCCGCTGCTGCTCGAGGCCGAGGGCGACGCGGCGCGCGCGCGCACGCCCTTCATGGTGGCGCGCATCATGGCCACGGGACAGACCGAGATGTTCGCCACCGGCAGCTACGAGGACCGCTTCGTGCGGCGCGACGGCCGCCTGCTGCTGCAGTCGCGCGTGGCCGTGTGCGACAGCACCGTGACCGACACCCTGCTCGCGCTGCCGCTGTGACCATCGAGTCTTCTCATCGAACGCCACGTCGGCTCGCGCTCACGGCGGGCGACCCCAACGGCATCGGGCCCGAGATCGCGCTGAAGGCCCTGGCCGCGCTGCCGCGCGAAGACCGTGGACGCATCGCGCTGTACGGACCTGCCAATGTGTTCGAACGCACGGCGGCGCAGCTCGGCCTCGACGCGCTGCTGCGCGATACGGCGCTGGTCACGACCGGCGACCTCGAAGCGCGATCCGGACAGATCGACGCCGCGGCGGGCGCTTCCGCGGTCGCATCGGCCACGGCCGCGCTGCAGGCCTGCCGGCGCGGCGAGGTCGATGCGGTGGTCGCCTGCCCGCACCACGAGACCGCGATCCATCGCGCCGGCATCGCCTTCAGCGGCTATCCCTCGCTGGTGGCGCGCGTCTGCGGCATGGCCGAGGACCGCGTGTTCCTGCTGCTCGTGGGCGGCGGGTTGCGCATCGTGCATGCGACGCTGCACGAGAGCGTGCGCACCGCGCTCGAACGTATGACGCCCGCGCTGGTGGCCGAGGCGATCCGTGCCGGCGCGCGGGCCTGCGCGCTGCTGGGCGTGGCCCGGCCTTCGATCGGCGTGTTCGGCATCAACCCGCATGCCTCCGAGGGCGGGCTGTTCGGGCCCGAGGACGCGACGATCGTCGCCCCGGCGGTCGAGGCCGCGCGCGCCGAGGGCCTGCGCGTGGCCGGGCCCTCGGGCGCCGACCTGCTGCTCGCGGACCGCGCGCACGATCTCTACGTGGCGATGTTCCACGACCAGGGCCACATTCCCGTCAAGCTGCTGGCGCCGCGCGCCGCAAGCGCTTTGAGCATCGGCGCCGATGCGTTGCTGTCGAGCGTGGGCCATGGCAGCGCGATGGACATCGCGGGCCGCGGCATCGCGAGCCCCGAGGCCGTGCTGCGCACCATCGCACTGCTGTCGGGCGCGCCGCGAGCCACTGGCGAGGTCGTGCCATGAGCCAGCGCATCGCCATCGCCGACAGCGACCTGGCCTTCGACGGCAACGAGGGCGAGACCGTGCTCGACGCCGCCTTGCGCGCCGGCATCGAGCTGCCCCACTCGTGCCGTAAGGGCGTGTGCGGCAACTGCGCGGGCACGGTCGCGCACGGCGAGGTCGCGCCCACGGGCCGCGGCGCGATGGTCAACGAGACCTGCGGGCCGGGCCAGGTGCTGTTCTGCATGTGCACGGCCGCGAGCCCCGCGCTCGAGATCCGGCCGGTGTCGTGGCGGCGCGTCGATCCCGCGGCGCGCAAGCGCTTCGTGGCCAAGGTGTTTCGCCACCAGCTCGCGGCGCCCGACGTCTCGCTGCTCCAGCTGCGGCTGCCCGCGGGCCAGCGCGCGCGCTTCCAGGCCGGCCAGTACCTGCAGCTGAAGCTCGACGACGGCAGCACGCGCTGCTACTCGATGGCCAATCCGCCGCACGAGAGCGACACGCTGACGCTGCATGTGCGCCATGTGCCCGGCGGTGCCTTCAGCGCGCGCGTGCCGCGGCTCGAAAGCGGCGAGCTGCTCGAGGTGGAGCTGCCGTTCGGCGCGTTCTCGCTGGCCGGTGGCAGCGAGGACACCGGCCCGCTGGTCTTCGTGGTCGGCGGCACCGGTTTCGCGCCTGTCAAGTCCATCCTCGACGACCTGATGAAGCGCCGCGTCGACCGGTCGATCACGCTGCTGTGGGGCGCGCGCCGCGCACAGGACATCTACCTGCCCGCGGCGGTCGCGCGCTGGCAGCGGCAATGGCCGTCGCTGCGCTTCGTCGCGGCGTTGAGCGACGAGGACGCGACGCTCGACGAGAGCCTGCGCGCCGAACAGGTTCGCGGCCGGGCCGACGAGGCGCTGGTGCAGGCCTGCCCCGACCTGCGCGGGCATGCGCTGTACTGCTGCGGTTCGCCCGCGATGGTGGCGGCGGTGCGCGAGGCCGCGCTTGCGCGCTGCGGCCTCGATGCCGCCGACTTCCATTCCGACGTGTTCGTGGAGGGTCCGGCGGCCTAGAACCGCGCTCAGCCGTGGCGCTGGTTGATCAGCGCAATCAGCGCATGCGGCTGCAGCGGCTTGCCCAGGTGCGCATCGAAGCCGGCCTCGGTCGCCTTGGTGTGGTCCTGCGGCCGGGTGAAGGCGGTGTGGGCGATCGCGTAGATCCGCGGCTCGCCGCGCGCGACCTCGAGCTGACGCAGCTCGCGGATCAGGTCGTAGCCGTCGCGTCCCGGCAGGCCGATGTCGCTCACCAGCACGTCGGGCCATTTCTGGTCGAGCAGCTGCAGCGCGCTGTCGTAGTCGGGCGCGATGCGCACCAGCGCGCCCGCGTCGGACAGCACCACCGCGAGGATCTCGCTGGCGTCGACGTTGTCCTCGACCACCAGCACCTCGAGCCCCGCGAGCAGGTGGTCGGAAGGCGGATCGCCCGCGGCCTGGCGCGCGTCGAGCAGGATGATCCCGCCGTCGCCATCGGGCACCACGCCGAGCGACACGCGCAGGGTGGCGCCCTTGCCCTCGCCTTCGCTGTGGGCCGAGACCTGACCGCCATGCAGCTCGGCGAGGTTCTTCACGATCGACAGCCCGAGGCCGAGCCCGCCATGGAAGCGGTTGTCGGGCGAGTCGCTCTGCGAGAAACGGTCGAACAGGTGCGGCACGAAATCGCTCGCGATGCCGCGGCCGAAATCCTGCACCGACAGATGGAGCCGGTCGCCGCTGCGCACCAGGTCGACCACGATGCGACCGCCCTCGTTGGAGAACTTGATGGCATTCGACAGCAGGTTCCACACGATCTGCTGGAAGCGCGTGCCGTCGAGCCAGGCGGCCTGCTCGGCGCCTTCCTGGTTGAAGTGGATGGACAGCTTCTTCGCGGCCACGGCCGCGTTCGAGGCCTCGATCGAGGCGCTCACCAGCGCGGCCGGGTCCACCCATTCGCGGTGCAGCCGCAGCTTGCCCGAGCTGATGCGCGAGACATCGAGGATGTCGGAGATCAGCCGCGCCTGCGCCTTCACGCTGCGGTCGATGGCGTTGAGGCCCTTCTCCATCTGCTCGGGCGCGCGATTGCCGACCTTCAGCAGGTGCACCCAGCCGCCGATGGCGTTGAGCGGATTGCGCAGCTCGTGCGAGAGCACGGCCACGAAGTCGTCCTTGGTGCGGCTCAGGCGCTCGGCCGAGGCACGCGCCGCCTGCTCGCGCTCGAGCACCTCGCGCCGGCGCGATTCGAGTTCGAAGCGCTCGGACACGTCGAGCGCAATGCCCACGCGCAGGCCGGGTTCGATCGGCGTGGACATGGTCCACTCGAGGCGGGTCCAGCAGCCATCCTGGCGCAGCAGCGGAAACTCGCCGGTCCAGCGCGCCGCGGGCTTCAGCGGGTCGGTGCTCTCGACGGTGTGGGTGCGCACGAAGTCGGTCCAGTCCGGCGGCGCGAAGGCGCTGACCGCCTGTCCGATCAGTGTCTCGCGCGAGCGCCCCAGCATGCCGAGCATCGCGGGATTGACGTCGGCGAAGCGCCCCAGTGCATCGATCAGCGCGATGCCCAGCGGCGCCTGGTCGTAGATGGCCCGAAAGCGCGCCTCGCTCGCGCGCTGCCGCTCCTCGGCCAGCCGCGCGCGGATCAGCGCCTGCAGGGTGGCGATCAGCACCGGCGGCTCGACCGGATGCACCAAGTAGGCATCGGCACCGGCGTTGAGGCCCGCCACCTTGTGCTCGTTTCGCACGAAGGTCGCCGACAGGTGCACCACCGGCAAGGTCGAGGTCTCGGGCCGCTGGCGCAGCTGCTGGCAGACCTCGAAGCCGCTGAAGTCCGGCAGGTGCACGTCGAGCACCACCGCCGAGATGTTCTTCGGCGCCAGCCGCACGGCCTCGCCACCGGTGCCTGCCTCCTGC
>Ga0160430_101181_pt1 | contig 10418 bp, 8 predicted proteins | sample HID1971I_E0MG_FD_108274 | JGI IMG/M metagenome (GOLD analysis project Ga0160430, IMG submission 108274) | Enriched millipede-associated microbial communities from UW Madison campus, WI, USA - HID1971I_E0 MG | ecosystem: Host-associated > Arthropoda: Insects > Digestive system > Unclassified ...
CCTGACGCCCTCGAACAGGACGAAGCCAGGGAGTAACGGCGTCGGTCCCTGCCTTCGCGTCGTCCACCCGATCTCTGCCGCCGCATCGAGGACGCGGGAAAGGGTCCTCGATTCCGCACCCGTTGCGGCAATGAGGTGAGTATCGTGCGGGGTGATGCCAGACGTTGACGACCACGCGCCGGTGTCGGCGTCACGGGCGAAGATGAGCACCTCGGACTTCGGGAACTCGGCAGCGTATTCGCTCCCTCGCACCCGGAACCCATGCGTGATGCGGTCGAAGGTCACGCCGGGCGCGCAGTTCGCGGCGTAATACCTTGAAGGCGGATTGACGGTGAGGGTGACTGGTCCGTCGCCCGATGCCAGGCCGGCGAGCGTGACGGTCTCCGCCGCTGCGTCCTGGACGGGGAACAGCCAGGCAGTCGTCCAGTCCTCGAGATCGATGCCGAGCTGGATGGCGATGCGGCGGCGGCCGTCTTTCGTGATGACCTGTCCGTCCCACGCAGCCGCGCACGCCAGAACGACTGCGGCAATCAGTCCTTTAGTGTCAGCGTCGTGGAGCGCCTCCATGAACGTGTCGCCGAGTCTGTTCGAGCTCGCGGACGTCCAGACTTCGAGCGCTTTCAGCATCGAGTGCTCGTCGGGGAGTCCGTACTCGCTGATGGCGAGCGCCGCGAAGAACCGCGTCAGCTCGGCGCGATCGTTCCTTGTCAGAAGTGCTTGCGACCGCGGGTAGCCGATCCGCGTTAGCCGGTCGTGTGTTCGGATGGTCGATACGCCCACTCGACCGTCCTGCTCGCCGATCCACCCATCAAAGGCGCACCACATGTCGACGACGTCGAGGAAAGCGCTCCCGTCGACCTCTGCCTTCAGCTGCGTCACGCGCGACGCGCTCGCACCGGGCTCAATCGACTCGGCAAGGCGCCTGTAGTAATTCGTCGAGAGTGCCTGGCCGTCCGAGCGCATCCGGGTTGCTGCGAGCACGGTCAGCGCCAGCACCGGGAGCACAGGGGGCGGCGATGCGTGGTCGCCGCGCTCCCACGCCCGGCGGGCGGTCGCTACCCTGCCGAAGTACTCGCCCGGCGCATGCGAGCTCGCGTCGCGAATTACCTGCGCCAGGTCGCCGACCGGGTCCTCCAGACCCGGAGCAATCTTGCCTAGCTCGTCGTCGTCTACGAAAAGCACGAGGGGTCCGTCTTGCGGCACCAGGAAGTAATCAGCAAGCTTCTCTTGCCACCACTGGTAGCGCTCAGTCATCATCGGCAGATCCCCCTGAGACAAACCATACTGATGGGTACCGTCACCAGGACCGGTCACTTAGCCGCTCGACCATCGCGGCGCACTCTAGCGGCGCGTGTTCGCGTGTGCTCCTCGCCCACTTTCAGTACCCGATCAGCAGTGACCCCCGAAACGGAAGCCTCAGTCTCTCGACGCATATATCGCCGATAGCGGATCACGTGACCGCTCAAACGCATTCGTACTCGTCTTGCCGTAGCGGTAGGTCGTGGGCGTCATGAGCGCCATGAACTTGGCGTCAAGAAGCAACGACATTCTGATTATGTCGCGGACATCAGCTGACGCGGCTGCGGTTGCTCGTCAAATACTCGTTGCGCCTGTGATCAGCCTGGCCGGTGAAGCCTTTGAAGCCGCCGAGCTTGTAAGACGTGGTTCGATCAGTGACTTTGACCTCGAGATCGAAGTCCTGCGCGAGCATCGCGAGGTGTTGCTCGACGGTAGCAGTGGTTGTCTCCGAGATTATTCGGACGAGGCGTTCGAGAGAAATGAACTGATCGGCGTTTGCAAGGGCTCGATACACAGGGTCGTGGACGTCCGCGCTTAGCTGGGGGACTTCGTGGGGTGTGCCTTCGTGGGCAAGCGCCGCGCGAATCGACTCGCCAACGGCTGCAGCAACCGGGGGAGGGAAGGCGTTTCCGATCTGTCGATATTGCGACGTCTTTCGGCCCGCGAACTGCCAGTGATCCTCATCTCTCCACCCCTGTAGGCGGGCGACCATGGGGATGGTCAGTCGTGGATGCCAGACTGACGGGTGCAACGCGTTCGGCTCCGGAGCCGCGTTAGCGATCCCGCGACCGTCGACGGCGAGCTTGGCCCATGCCGCCTTCGCACGAGTGGGCCCGAGATCCGCGCCCCCGTGTTTCTTGCTGCCGCCTACCAGAGTTGGCCCCACCCCGTTGGCCATGGCAGCCCAGTCGTCGGCGTACTTCCAGCCTCTCTCACCCATTAGGTCGCGGAGGGTCTCGCCGACCGTCGAGGACGATGCCAGCGGTTCGGGCCACCGGAAGTAGGCCGCGTCTTCAGGGCGCATTGCGACCAGCACGAACCGTGGTCGGAGCTGGGCGACGCCGAAGTCAGCCGCATGAAGGAGCTTCCAGTTCGCGACGTAGCCGAGCTGGGCAAGCCGGTCAAGTACGCGCTGACGATAGCCCGAGAATCGTGGAGCAGTTAGCCCGCGGACGTTTTCCAGCATGAGAGCTCGGGGCTGCATCACAGCGACTTGCTCAACTGCCCAGGCAAACAGGTCACGCTCGTCTGAGGACCCGAGTTGTTGCCCTGCGATCGAGAACGGCGGGCATGGGACTCCGCCAGCGAAGAGGTCGATTCCCTCGTAGTCGGATGGGCGCCAGACAGCGGTGTCTGCGACATCACCCACGGCTACTTCGAATCCGGTGCTCTGGCGCAAGGTCTGGGCGGCAAAGCCATCGAGTTCGACGGCAAGTACGTGATCGAAACCAGCTCGATGCAGTCCGAGAGCTTGGCCGCCGGCGCCAGCGCAGATCTCTACGACTGTGGGCTGCGACCGCTTCTGCATGTTTGAGTCTCCCGAGTGCGATTTCGTGCGTAGCTCACCCTAGTTTCATTCGGTGCTCGGACATCGCATCGGCGTCGGCACGTCGCGCTCAGCGGCCGCAGGCAGTGCGCGCCGCACTATGGCGACGGCGTCAGACACATCGGTATGCTCCCAGATTCGGAGTACGAGCCACCCGGCACCCTCGAGCGCGCGTGTGTTCGCTCGGTCGCGAGCGCGGTTTCGCTCCAGTTTTGGTGTCCAGTAGTCAGGATTGGCTTGTGGGGTTCGGCCATGTTCCGGGCAGGAGTGCCAGAAGCAGCCGTCCACGAAGACCGCAACCTTGGCCCGAGTGAAGGCGATGTCCGGGCGTGCTCGCCCGCCCGCGACGTCTATGCGGTAGTCGCAACGGTACCGGTACCCGGCGGCGTGGAGGGCCTTGCGGAGCGCAAGTTCAGGGCGCGTATCGCGCCGCCGAATGGCTTGCATGTTCCGGCGACGACCTGCGGTCGGATGTGCTTCGTCCACAATTGGAGCTCTACGACGGTCAGAGTTTTGTTTGCGAGCCCGGAGATGACGGGCGCATCAATGCTTCAACGGCATCCCGGGTGTCGGCGGGTAACCGGCGATACGCGCTCCATGCGCGCTCGAGCGGCGAGGTCTCGCGGCGTCCCATGGCCATCCAGTGCAGCAGGGTTTCGCGCTGGCGTGGGTCGAGCGCAGCTATTCGCTGCAGAGCCTCGTCGTGCGACAGGCTTTCATTGGTCCCGCCCGACGCGCAACGCCGGCATTGGGTGATCAGGACAGTTTCGTCGTCGTCATCAGCCGAGGGCCGGCGCACGACGCCAATGCTTGCCGTTTCCAGGCCTCCATCCGGATAGTGGTCACCGGCCGATACGCCGCAGGTCACGCACATGTAGTCGTCACGGGCAAGGACGGCCGCTCTGAGCTTCGATGAAATGGCGCTTTTCGGTGCGGCTGTCTTGCGTGCTGCTGGATCCCAGACGGGCACACCGACGTGGACGAGTCGCTGCTCGTCGGGCCTGAGGGTGCCATCTTCCGCGCTTGAGTGGAGGACCCACTCGTAGTCACGCAGATCTCTCACGCGTCGATCAATCTGCCCGACCCTCGGGAACGCTTCTCGAAGGCGAGTCTTCGTGAAGGTGTTGCCAACGCCGACCTCTTGGACAAGCCACAGCGCTCCGAGCACCATACTTCCGGTGGTGAGCTCCGGATCGTTCCATCGTGGGATGTCCATCGGCCTTCATCCTCCAACGTCGGGCCAGGGCAGCTGTCCTATAGCCCTGGCCACGCGAACAACTCTCGTGCCTCATTCTTGCCGAGGATCGGAGATAAGGGGCCAAGCCCTGGCACGATTGAGTCAGTAGGCACATCGACCCGGCAGGTCTCCCAACTGCCGTGGTCTCCCGTGTCCGTGGGCATCTGTTGCGCGAGCCACGCCGAGTCGATCGTGGCCACCGACCGCAGGCGGAAATCGTCGGGATCTAGCCGCAGCGCGACAAGTATCCAGGCCGGGTCCCTCTGTGACACCAGGAACTCGTTCCGGCTCAGATGCAACGTGAGGCGGTGTCGCCTCGTTGTGCTCTTTACCTCCAAGTGACCTTCTTGGAGGCCATGCCGAACCGATACGTCGTAACCCAGCCCGTCTGCCCAGAGCGCAACATGATCGACTATCGCGGCGGGGTTCGCTTCCAAGAGCTCGACGAGCGCCCGCTCGCCGGCCGATCCGATTCTCGCTCTCAACTCGAGGTCGACTTTTCCCCACGCTGAACGGATGTAGCCTGCCGCGGTCGATGGTTCGATTTCTAGTGCCTCGGCGGCAGCCGCCACATCGTCCGGGAGCAAATCCGGATCATCGGCAAACTCGTCTGCGTTTGGCAGCCAGACGGCGTCGCTGGTCTCGATGGCGGAGATTAGGACCCGGTGATTGGGTGGAACCGAGCCCGGCTCGGCTTCCAGCATTCCGGTGCTTCGTAGCCACTCGTATGCCGTTTCATATTGCGTGCTGGTTAGGTCGCTGTACCGCGGGACGGTCGCGAACGTTGCCCGCGTGCGCGTCTCACCGTGCTTCGGCAGCAGCTCCAGCCACCGCTGCGCTGCGAGCAGAATCGAGCCAGGCCTAATGGGCATCGATGTGTGCCAGTAGTTGGTTCAGATCCTCGGCCGAGAGACCCTCGCCAAGTGGCGGTTCATCGTCGACCTGAGCGAGCTCGTTAAGTGCGGGGTCGTCGAGCACTGTTCCCATGAAGTCCAACTTCAACTCAAGGCGCTGCGCGACGATTTCGTCGATCGACCCCTTTGAGACGAGGATTTTAACGCGAGTCTCAGTGCCGGGCGCTAGCCCCAGACGATGAATCCGGTCAACGCTCTGCAGGTAGCGGCCCGCCGCGAAGTCTCTGTCTATGTAGATCGCATCGTGGCATTCGTGGTGGAGGCTTATCCCTTCCCCGAGCGTGGCAGGGTTCGAGAGCAGCACCATGCAGTCCGGGTCGCTCCGAAAGCGTGCGATCTGCGCCTCTCGATCTTCCGTCCCGCCGTGGACGATCGCTGGATTGAACGGCTTCAGCAGACGATCGAGTGTTGTGAGATTGCGGATGAAAGTTGACCAGACGAGGGTCTTTCGCCCAAGGCTGGCATTCTTTCGGACCTGGGCCAAGACCTCACGAAGCTTAGGTGACAGTTCGAGGGACGGGAGATCGCGCATCAGCGTCGAAAGTGCAGCGTCTTGCGCGACAACAAGCGGATCGACCCGATACGCAAGAGGCTCATATCTGGTTGCGCCCGCGGCGAGCAGTGCGGGACTTGTCGCAGCCATCAGCAGATACATGATCACTCGGCCAAGCGCCGCAAAGTCGCCGGCCTCGGCGGCGGCCCGAACCGACATCTGGCCAACCAGGGCGTCATATATTTCGCGGTGAAGTGGAGGCATCTCGACTGGAACGAGCGTTGTGGTGACGGCAGGAAGCCCGAGCTCGTGCTTCGTGGTACGTGTATACAGCGGCTTGAGGATACGGCTGGCCTGAGTCAAGTTGCCGCCGGCAACAGCGGTTGTCACTGCTCTTCGACCTTGCCCCGGCCAGACGAATCCGAAGATGCTCTCGAGATCCCGCACTCCGTTGGGCGCGGGCGTTCCCGTGAGCGCTAGGCGGTGTCGGCTTCGCGGTCCGAGTGCGAGGCACGCTGCTCCGTATGCGCCGTCCGCGCCCAGTTTCATCCGGTGGGCCTCGTCGAGAATCAGCATCGATGGACGTGCGCTCAGCCACTGGCCCAGCTCATTGACGCTGTTCGGGAGTCGCTCGTAGTTCACGATTACCGCGTCCAGGCCCGCCGACGCAATCGCGGGGTAGTCGGCCATCCGAAGAGGCTTATCTAGGCACTCAGTGTTTTCGTAGTGCCACGCCTCCCGAGCGGATTTGGGAGCGACAATAAGCAGTCGCTCCACACTTCCCTTGGCCCGGAGTGCTTCGAACACGGCGAGGCCAACGCGCGTCTTCCCGGCGCCGGGAACGGAGAAGTTGGCGCCGTGTCTGAGTGACATGAGCTTCGCGATGTCGCGTTGCTGGAAGGGCGTCAGATCTCCCGCCCAGTTTGGTCCGATGTCGAGGTCTGCGGCTTTTAACTGGGGGTCCGGGGCACCTGGCTGCTGCTGTAAGTGGTCGTGCACGATTTGGGCATCGACGGTGACGTCGCTCGCGAGTCGGGCGAGCTCGTGATCCCACGAGACACCGGCGGGATCGGACCAACTTGCCAGCGCCACGAGAGTCGTCAGCAGTTCGTCGAGGTCGACGTCCACAACACCTGACACGGGATGCCGGGCCGTCGCAAAGCGCAGAGACAGCTCGCGAAGCTCGGCTTCGAAGCCCGGTTCTGCGACCATGCGCGCAGTTGTTGGGGAGCCCGCGAAGCCGATGTGAAGGCTCACGCCTGATCAGCCGGATGGGTCGCGGAAGTAAGAAGCCACGCCACCCCGTCGCCGGGAGAGTCGAAGGCGCGCGCTGCCTGCCTTGCAAGTTTCAGCAGGCTGTCTCGCAGCGATTCGAGGGCGTCGTCGAACGCATCCTCGTCGAGCACACCCGTCGCGCGCGCAGTTGCAAACTCAGCTACGGCCTGATCGATGTACTCCGTCGCGTCAGACAGGCGATCAGGCACTGCTGATTTCTTCTTTCTCAGCGTGGCGTTTCGTCCGGCCAATTCTACGGCTGTCTCGAAGGTCGCTCTTGCGGATGCCAGCAGCTCGGAAGACTCGTTCAGCTCAGATCTGGACGACTCCGTGGGCGGATTCTTCTGGACTGCGCTCGCTCGCAATAGGGCATCTGTGAGCGCAACTACCTGCTTGGTAGCAGTGCTGTTGTCAGCCACCTCGATGCCTGGAAGCCCGGGGATCTGAACCTTCGCCTCGTCTGTCGCCTCGGTCCGAAGCGCTTCAGGGAGGCGCGGTTGAAGGTACTCGGCGAAGAAGCCCTCGTCAGCGAGGCGGAGCGAAGTTTTCGCATAGTTCAGGACGACCATTTGGAGGCGGGACTCTTTGAGTCGTTCGGCTGCGTCGGGATCGGTCGGCTTCAGCTTGAAGTAGTCCCGACTCAGCTCTCGCAGTTTCTCTTGGTGCTCTTCAAAGTCAGAAAGCGCCAGCATCGCACCGTTCGAGGTCCGGCTTCGACCTATCGCGTCCTTGATGAGCCCGTACACCCAACGGTCCTTCTGCAGGGTGACGGTCTTGACGTTGAAGTCGCGTGCGACGTCCTCTTCCTTTCGGCCGCTCGCGATCTGTTCGTCGATCGTGATCAGCCGGTTGACGTACGAATAGTCTCGCCGCTTGTCGCGCCGGAGCTGGAGAGACAGCTCGACCCGGTTGATGTCGTCCCAGGTCGAGGTCTCGGGCAGCACGCCGACGCGGATGTCGGGGACTCCAAGGTCTCTGAGGGCCGCGCACCGCGTGTTTCCATTCGCCAGGATGCCGTCTCGAGTGATCACCCCCGGCTCGCGCTGGCCGAAGCTCTTGAGTTCATCTCTCAGCTGTTCGTAGTCCGGATCAATTTGACCAGGCGCCGATGGCCGCCATGAAAGCAGGTCTTTGAGGTAAGCCTGACCGGCAGCCCCCCAGGGATCTTGCGTCAGCTCCGCGTCGCGCTCCGGATTGCTTGTTCGCTGCGCTCTCACACGATGTGTGTCGGGATTCAGGTAGAGCATGTCCGTCGGCATGGCTATTACATAAAGGTGCTTCTGGGCGCCGCGGTACTCGACCGTGAGTTTTTCCGCGTTCTCCAGCTCCGCCTCCCTCAGGCGGTCTGCGACAAGCGCGCGGATGTCCTCAGCAAGCGGGGGGGTGCCCGGGGTGGTGCTCACGTTCTCGATCTGCCTTCCACGTGATTATCGGCCCGCCATACAGACTGGCCCAGTCTCTCGCCACAATAGCCTCGGCAATGCGGCACTCGAGCGATCGCCGCCCGGAGTGGCTGCCATCACCCGCGTGATGGGTCTCCGCTGTGCCGCGGCCCTGACCCGGACGGCTTGTAGCCGCCGTCGTCCGAGGTCTTGCTGGTCGCGACTGCTGAGGGTATGCGCAGAGCGGCGGGTCGCAGATGCACGAGGCGAACGCGGCAGCTGCCAGGCAGCCCTCGCCAACCCGCGGAGCTTCGACGCGCAATCTTCCCGTTCGCCCTCGACCTACGCTGCGAGATGTCCTAGCGCGAGTACATGCGCGAGTTCGCCGACATTGCTCTCGATCTGGTCGATGCTTCCGGCGAGTGGGATCGCGTGAACGTGTACCGTGACCCCCGCGGACGGGATGTTGCGCACGCGGGCGCTTACCTCTCCTGCGACGTCAATGAGGTGGGCCGTTGGCACGCCTAGTGCGAGCGCGTATGCAACCGCTTGATAGACATCCCCGTTGGGCACGGCGCCACCGCCGTCGGTGAGCACCTTGTACTTGGTATCGGCTACAGTCACGGTCTCGGCGACATCAGACACGACTATGTCCGGCCGGAGGCTGACCGCGTGCTGCGCGTCGAGCCACCACCCGCGATCCTGCGCGGTGACATACAAGCCGCGAAGGCCAAGCTGCGACTGCAGGCGCGAAGCGACGAATCCCTCGAACACCGCCGCCATGTCGACGAGGAAGGTGCCCCCTCCGAACGCGCCGTCCCGGTGCGTCCACGACACCGATTCGAGGATGATCTGCGCCAGCTGCAGCGGAGCGCGGTAGTGATCCGTGAGGCGCGTGAGGCGAGGAGTCCGGACGGGCACGCCGCGCGGCATCCGCGATACCTCGGCGAACAGCACCTCCATCGATCCGATCAGGCGGCGAGTTTGCTCGGGTAGGCCCTCAACCGTGCGCAGGACCCGCAGCGCCGAATTGAGTATCCGGTTCTCGTCGATGTCTTCGGTGAAGTCGTCGAATTCGATCTCAAGAGGCAGCGGGACTCCAGGGCGGGCCGCCAATTGACGAGCGATGTCCCATCGTCCTCGCACGACCGAGGAGGAATCCTGAGCGCTTCGATAGCCCTTGACCAGCCCTCTTCGTGTCGCACGATCCAGCTCGGACAGGTAAGCGTGCGCCAATGCCGACGGCAGCGCCGTGTCTGCGGCATGACCGATTTCGCTGGCGTGCAACCTGAGTTGGGTTTCGCCACGGGAGGCCATATAGACGATGTTCTCGAGCGGGGTTTTGGGTACGACATGCAGGGCGAGGTCGCCGATGACAGCGACGCCGACTTTGGCGGTGTCGCTGATACGCCAGCGTCCCTCGACGGAGGTCGGCGTCACTCGGCAGAACCGAAGGTCCTGCAACTCCATTGCTTCCGAGAGGGTGAGATCGACGTACGTCTCACCCTTCTCGCGCACGAGAACGCGTCGCGACATTTCTGCGCCTCAGTCGGTAGGCTCTGCCGGCTGGCTGAGATCGTCGGGCCCCTTGGCGGTCGAGACCTCCTTCATCAAAGACGACAGTGCGAATCTGGCCGCGACATCGACCTGCGTGCCGAGATGACGCTCCTCGAGCAGCGGCAGCAGACTCTCGGTCCAGATTGCGAGCAGGTCTGACTCGCTCAGATCTTCCGGGCGGAGCAGGTGGCTGGGACCGATGCGGTCTTCACGATCACGGATTCGAGAGTTCAATTCTGCGAAGAGTTGAGGAAGGGGGTGCGTCTGCGGATAGGTCTCGACCCAACGATCCAAGATGCCGGCAACCGGTGGGACGTCAGGGTGCAGCTCGAAGAACGAGAATCGGCGTCGCATCGCTGAGTCCAGAAGAGCGATCGACCGATCTGCGGTGTTCATCGTGCCGATGATAAGGACATTCGGCGGGAGCGCGAACGAGTCCTCTCCGTCGAAGCCCGAGCCCTGGTACAGCAGATCGATGGCCTCGTCGCGGTACTCGAGGAGGTAATAGAGCTCGCCGAAGACCTTGGAGAGGTTGGCCCGGTTGATCTCATCAATCAGCAGCACGTGGGGTTGGTCGGGATTCGCGCGGGCAGTCTGCGCGATCTTCCAGAGGGGGCCCCGCGTGAGTTCGAAGACAAGCTGCCCGGTGTCGGATGTTCGGGGACGATACCCCGCGAAGAAGTCCTCGTAGGTGTAAGACGGATGGAACTGCAGC
>Ga0160430_101185_pt1 | contig 10399 bp, 7 predicted proteins | sample HID1971I_E0MG_FD_108274 | JGI IMG/M metagenome (GOLD analysis project Ga0160430, IMG submission 108274) | Enriched millipede-associated microbial communities from UW Madison campus, WI, USA - HID1971I_E0 MG | ecosystem: Host-associated > Arthropoda: Insects > Digestive system > Unclassified ...
GTCCTCGACCGCGTTCCGGCCGGCACCGATCACGCTCTCGGTGGCCGTGCCCATTCCCGCTGCTGCCCGCAGCGCCGGGAAGAACGCCATCCCCCCGCCGCGCATCGCCTTGACCACGCCGCCCGCGAACGGCAGCACGGCCACGACGTCGAAGACGAGGTCCCAGACGCCGACGCGTTTCGAACCGGCGACCATCATCCCGATGTGGATCACCAGGGTCAGCACCGCCGCGATCGTCGCCGCGACGAGGAGGAAGGCGGCGAGCGGTCCGGTCGCGATGAGGGCGGCGATGACGAGGATCGTGCCGATGACGGTGAGCGCCTGCGCGAGGAAGTCGAAGGCGTCCTCCCACGGGTTGTCGTCGATGCCCGACGTCGTGTACGCGCTCTCGAGGTCGCGCACCGCGGCCTCGTACGCGTCCTCCCAGACGCCGTACCCGGACTCGAACGACGTCCAGAGCCCGTCCAGCTCCCCCTCGCGGAGCCCCTCGGCGTGACGTGCGTCCGAGAGCGCGTCGTCGGCATTCGCGAGCTGCTGGTCGGTCGCCTCGTCCTGCCACGGCCACGGGTTGCGCAGATCGTCCGCGGTCCCCTCCGCGTCCTGGCGCGCCTCCATGGCGGCGTTGTGCCGGTCGATCGCGGCCCAGATGTCGTCGATGAGAGGGTTGACCGTGCGCGTCTGCGCGGTCAGCAGCGCGCCGGCATAGGTCACGAGCACGGGTCCGGACGCCGTGTAGCGCTTGGCCACCTGGCCGAGCAGGTGCGACAGCTCCCCCGCGTCCTCGCGGATCGCGTCGAGCCCCTCGGCCTTGTAGCGCTCCTCGCTCGACAGCTTCTTCAGCTCTCCGGAGGTCCACTCCATCCGCTGGCCGACGAGCGTGTAGCTCTCTCCGGCGGACTGGATGCCGCCCGGGTCGCCGTCGAGCGCCTCGAGCCGGAAGTGACGATTGGGTGAGTAGGTCATTCCGGGTCCTTCGCAAGCTCCACGTCGAGTTCACCGATGGTGTCGACGAAATCCTTGAGGTGCTGATAAACCTTGTCGAGATCCTCCACGACGACTTCGCGGTTGCCGTCCCACCCCGACTGGAACTCGTCGACCTTGTCGCGAAGCTCCGACCGTCCTGCGGGCCGACCGACCGCGTCCGACACGTCATCGGTGTCGCCGCCGATCTCCTCGAACTCCGTCTTGAAGTTCCCGAGTCGCGTCACCATCGTCCGCAGGTCGTCGACATCGACGTCGATTCCGTCACCAGCCATGCGCGCAGCCCCTCTCGAGATGGACAGATGGATGCCGGCGGCCAGGGCCGCCGGCATCCATCAGAGAATCAGTGTCAGTTGCCGGCGAGTGCCTGGTCGGTGTCCTTGATCGCCTGCTGCATCTTGCGCAGCGACTCGCCCATGTCGGAGATGCCCTCGATGGCCTTCTCCAGGCCGGTGGTGAGCTCGTTGTAGCCCTCACCGAACTTGCCCGACGCGTGCTGCGTCTTGAAGTCGTCGCCCAGCAGACGGTCCACGTCGCTCTTGAGGCGACGCAGCACGTCGCCGATCTCCTCGCGACCGGAGTCGAGCTTGCCCGACATGGCCTCCATCTCACCGTAAGACGCCTTGAAATCAGCCACGATCCGTCCCTTTCTTGAAACCAGTGGACCCGATCAGGCCCACGGACAGGCTACGACACAGTGCCGCGTCATCCACATGGGGAACATTCCCCATGTGGATGCCTCGCACTCATCCGACCAGTGGAAGCTGCACGGTGACGAAGCGCCCGTTCTCCACGAACAGGCCGCGGCCGGGCGGGAACTCGTGGCGCTGCACCTTGGGGAACGGCACCTTGAAGAGGGACTCGCCGTCGTAGCTCTCGGGTCGCAGCGCGATGCCGTGCCGGCCGGCCTTGAGCTCGCCGATCAGTCCGTAGCCGCCGGACAGCTGCGTCACGTCGCCGTCCGCGACCAGGAAGTGGTCGCTGCGGTTGATGGCCTGGAACAGCTCCTTCAGCGGGCGCTCGGCATCGGTGTCGCCGAACTCGGTGATGTTCTCGACGACGATCGCGATGCGGCTGGACAGCGTCTCGTCGGCGACGATCTCCTTGAGCTCCTTGGCGAGCGCGCGGACATCCTCGATGCCGATGGCCGAACGTCGCCACGCCCGGTCGTCCCGCAGCACCGCGCGCCGGCCGCCGAAGTGGAACAGCTCCACCTTCGGGTCGAAGCGCTCCAACGCCCGCACGATGCCGCGCACGGCGGTCGTCTTGCCGGACTGCGGGGGCCCCGCCACCACGAACGTCCCCACCGGCTCGAAGCCCTTCGGACCGAGCGTGTCGTCGCCGATGCCGAGCACCGGAAGGTCGTCTGTGCGATCGGGGAGGGACGCGGCATCCAGTTCCGTCGGAAGCGAGCCGATGTTGCGGGCCTCGACCGCACCCGCGGCCCGCAGCGCGGCGGCGAACTGCTCGGCGGCCGCGTTCTGCTCGGCGACGTTGGTGGTGCCGCCGATGACCGCGATCTGCGTCTCGAGGCCGTCCACGATGGCACGGCCGGGGACGCTCCGCTCGTTGAGCACGTCCTTCGGCACCCCGAGGATCGAGTACGCCCCCTCGTCCGACATGCGCAGCACGACCCGCTTCGTGACGTTGGCGCTCACTGCGGTCGGCACGGCGCCGTAGCGGTCGGCGGTCGCGACGACGTGGATGCCCAGCGGGCGGCCCTCGCCGAGGATGCGCATGAAGATCGAGTAGTACGCCGCGCGGGCGGAGGTCGTCTCCCAGTCCTGCTTGAACACGCCGAACCCGTCGAGCAGGACGATCACGCGCGGCTCGTCCACGTCGCCGGTGATGGCACGGTACTCCGTCAGCGACGCGGCGCCCGCCTCGGAGAACCGCCTGCCGCGGTCGTCCAGCATCTGCCGGATCGTGCGCAGCAGGCGCTGCACGCGCTCGACGTCGTCGCCCGAGACCACCGAGCCCACCTGCGGCATCGTCTCGAGCGAGCGCAGCGCGCCGGTGCCGAAGTCGATGCCGTACACCGCGACGCGCCCCGCGCCCGGCCGCGCCCCCGCGGCGATGCCGATCGTGCGCAGCGTCGCGGACTTGCCGGCGCCGCTCGTGCCGTAGACGAGCATGTGGCCGTCGGTGTCGGGGCTGAAGAACACGGCCTCCTGCAGCTGCCGCTGCGGGATGTCCGCGAGGCCCAGCGGAATGCGGTCGTCGCCGGTCATCGGCAGGTTCCGCAGGTCGATGGACGTCGCGAGGTCGTCGAGCCAGGGCCGACGGGGAGCCGGGATGCCGGCCTCCGCGGCCGCGGCGACCAGATTGGCCACCAGGCGCTTCTGGTCGTTGGGTCCGAGATCCTCGTCGTGCGTGTCCGACTCGCCCTCGCCGTCGGTCTCCCAGAGCGCCACCGAGCCGAACCGCAGCTCGGCGATGCGCACCTGCGCGTGCTCGGGCTGATCGGTCGTCCAGCCGCCGGCATAGCCGGACTGGAACGGGACGAGCCGTCCGGGGCCGGTCTTGGCGATGCCGCGACCCGGGATGGACGGGTCGAAGGTCGACGCGACCGCGTCGCCGACGACGTCGTTCGAGTCCGCGGCATCCGCCATCCGCAGTGCGACGCGCAGGTTGGTGTTCGCGCGCAGGTTGTCCTTGATGACACCGGCAGGGCGCTGCGTGGCCATGATCAGGTGGATGCCGAGAGACCGGCCGCGCTGCGCGATGTCGACGACGCCGTCCACGAACTCGGGCACTTCGGTGGCGAGCGCCGCGAACTCGTCGATCACGAGCACCAGGGCCGGCGGGGTCTCGGGGTCCTGCCGCTTCTCGAGCTCGAGCAGGTCCTTGGCCTTCTTGCGGTTGAACAGATGCTCGCGGTGGTGGAGCTCCGCGCGCAGGCTCGTGAGCGCGCGGCGCACGAGGTGGGGGCTCAGGTCGGTCACGAGGCCGACCGTGTGCGGCAGCTCGACGCAGTCGGCGAAGGCGGATCCGCCCTTGTAGTCGACGAACAGGAAGGTGACCCGGTCGGGACTGTACTCGGCCGCCATGCCCAGGACCCACGCCTGCAGGAACTCGGACTTGCCGGAGCCGGTGGTACCGCCCACGAGGGCGTGCGGACCCTGCGTGCGCAGGTCGAGCGACATCGCGTCAGGACTCCCCTGCCCGATGTAGGCCTTGAGGGTTCCGGCGCGCTTCAGCCGCGGCCTCGGGCCTCTCGTGCGGTCGATCACGGAGTTGTTCTGCCGCCACCGCTCGATCGCGGCCTGCGGCTCGGCGGCCATGTCGGTGCCGATCAGGCGCAGCATCGACACGCTCGCCGGCAGATCGGACGAGTCGGCCGCGACCGAGCTGGAGTCCACGACGGGTGCGAGGCGCTTCGCGAAGATCTCCGCGTAGCCGCGCGAGACGCCCTCGATCTGCACGGAGTGCGCGCGGTGGCCCGCGCGCACCCAGCCGAGCATGGCGTCGTCGAGACCTCCCGACACGTCGATGAACGTGCGGCACGCGGCCGGCAGCGACTCCACGGTCGGTGCGACGAAGATCGTATAGACGCCGGCATCCGGTCCGCGTTCGATGACCTGCGTGAGGCGGGGGCGGTCGACGGGCGCGTCGTGGGTGACGAACAGCACGAGCGACACATCGGCCACGTCGGCCGCGTCGCGTCCCTCTCCGACGGTCTTGCCCATCGCCATCGACGTCTCGCTCTCGGCCACCGGCCCGCGGCGGGTCGCCGATCCCGAGAGGCGCTCGAGGATCGCCTCCTCCAGACCGTTCAGCAGGGCGGTGCCCGCCGACTGACTGTCGGCGAGTGCCATCTCGGCGAACGGCGAGCGGGGGCTGGTCGTGTGCGGCAGCCACTTCATCCACTCCATGTCGCCGGTCCAGGCCGGGTCGATGATGGCGGCGGTGACGACCTCGTTCGGGGCGTGCAGGCCGAACAGCTGCACGCCGAGGCCGCGCACGACGTCGGCGGCGAGCTCGCGCGGCCCGGCGATGCCGATGGCGCCCGCCGAGGGCAGCAGCTCGATCGCGGGCACGTCATCGAGCTGCGCGAACCGTTCGCGCAGGCCCCGCACCTGCTGGGCGTACTGCGCGATGCCGCGCTGGTCGTTGGGCTCCTGGACGGTGTTGCGGCTGTCGGCGGTGCCGACGCCGAGCCGGAGGCCCAGGAAGTTCCAGTGCTCGGGTCGCCGGGTCCACAGCAGCGGCCCGAGCGACATCGCGTTCTCGTAGATGGTGGCTGTCGCGGGGGCCTCGGCGCGGCGGCGCTCGCGCTGCAGCCGCTCCTCGGCCTCGAGCGTCTCTTCGAGCTCGTCGATCTGCGACTCGAACGTCTCGATCTCCAGCTCCAGCTTCTTGCCCTGCTGGGTGCGCTGGCCGATGAAGTTGCCGAGCATCATGAGCGGCGCCATCGCCACGATGAGCAGCGACGTCGGGCGCTGCGTCATGGCGAACATCGCGAAGCCGAGCAGCACCGGCGCCATGATCATCGGCCAGGGGAAGATGCGGGGGTCGGCTTCGTTGGGGATGATCGGATGCCGGAACTCGCGGCCGGTGTAGCGGTCCTCCACTCGCGGCGAGCGGTTGAACATCAGCGCTCCGCCGCGTTCGAGCACGAGGGCGTCGTCGGTCTGCACGCGCGGTGCGAGCGCGAACGACACCTCGGTGGCGCCGAGGGTGATGCGCTGGCCCGGCTGCACGCGCACGCGCTGCACGAGACCGCCGTCGACGATGAGCCCGTTCGCCGAGTTGAGGTCGATGAGGTCGATGCCCTGGTCGACGTCCACGCGGGCATGGCGCTTCGACACCAGCGGGTCGTCCAGCAGCACCTGCGCCGGTGCGACACGGCCGATGACGCTCGATCCCGCCGGCAGCGGGATCGTCCGGCCGGCATCGGGTCCGGAGTGGATGCGCATGACGGCAGCGGTGGCCGCGGCATCCATCCCCGGCGCGAGGGCGGGGACGATGGACGCGTCGAAACCCGACCCGATCGGGGCGTCGGCGATCGGCATCGCGGGGTTCAGGTGCACCGGCTGACCCGCCGGCGAGGCCACCAGCAGCGTCGGCACCTCGCTCGCATTGACCCCGCCGGGCGACGCCAGTGCATCTCCCACGGCGAGGGTGCGCGCGACGTCCTGCACGGTCGCCGTCGCGTCGGCGGTCACGAGGACGTCGACGGACGATCCCACGCCACGACGCAGGCTCAGCTTCAGCTTCACGAATCGGCACCTCTCGCCACGAGTTCGAACGATCTGCCGCCCACCTGCACGGACCAGCCGATCGGCACGCGCGCGGCCTGTCCGGCCGGCACGTCGACCACGTCGCCGCCCGGCGACACCAGCTGGGTGCCGTTCCGGGAGCCGCGGTCGGCGACCCACAGTCCGTCGGAGTCCTGCCCGAACGCGGCGTGGGTCTTCGACATCAGCCGCTGCGGGTCTTCCAGGCGCACGAGCGCCTCGACCTGCTCGCCCGCAGCAGGCTCGGGATCGCGGCCGATGAGCCCCCGCGGCGGGACGCGCACGATCGACCCGTCGTCGAACCGGATCATCGCCTGCGCGCGGCGGGATCCGACGGGGCCGGTTCCCGGCGCGACCGGAGCCGGGGCAGCCGTGGCCCGGGGGGCGGCGCCGGGGGCGCCGGTGACCAGGCCGGAAGCGGCGTGGGCGGTGGCTGCGTCGACGGGGACCTGGGCGATGAGGCTCGCATCCACCCCGTCGTTCACCGCCTCCCACTGCGCGCCCGTGCTGCCGGGCCCGACCACGCCGGCACGCGAGCGAACGCCGGGGATCCGCAGCGCCGTGGCGGCATCCGCGTCGCTGGCCATCGACGGCAGGTCCTCGGTCTGCTCGGGGCGCCCTGCCACGGCGCGGCGCGCGTGGCGCAGGGCCTTCGGGTCGAACGGGTCGAGACCGGCTCGGGCGTCGATGACCCAGCATCCGCCGACGAGGTCCAGGATGCTGCGACCCCGGGACTGCGGGTCCCACAGTCCCGACGCGAACACGAACGCGGGACCGACGAGGGGCACGATGCCGCTCGCGCCCAGCACGAGCACGCGCAGCACGACGTGCCAGAAGCCGGGACGGCCGAGGTCGTCGACGGCGACCGAGCGGAGCCGCATCGCGGCCTTGCCCGCGGTGACCCCGCGGCGCCCGTGCAGCACGAGCTGCAGCAGGCCGAACAGCAGCGGAAGCGCGACGCCGACGACCACGAGGATGAGGGCCACGAGCGACGTGTCGCCGGCCGCCAGCATGACGGCGCCCACGACAGCGGGCGACGCCAGCAGCAGCCAGATGCTCACGTCGATGGTGAACGCGAGCGAGCGGATGCCGGGCGCCGCGGGCACGACGCCGAGCGCCGCGGCATCGGGGCCGGAGACGCGCGCGTGCGGGACGGAGGCGGAGGGGGTCATCGGAGTCCTCGGGGAGGTCAGGTGAGCAGCAGCAGAAGCGCGACGACGGCAGCGACCAGCACCACGACGGCCACGGCCGCGGCGATGAGCAGCCGACGGCGGTGTCGGCGGCGGCGCGACGCGACCGCGTCGGGAGCGGGCGGCGGCGTGACGGACGACGGTGGCAGGACAGGAGCCCGGTTCGCGATCACGGGTCCGGCGGACCGCGGTGCCCGGCGATCGGATGCCTCGTCTCCCGGCGTGTAGGCGGCGCGACCGGCGACCGCCGGCGACGAGTCGGGCGTCGAGGCGGGCGCGGCCGTTGCGCCTCGGCGCACCGAGCGCAGCAGGGTCTGCTCGGTGCGGTCCTCGACCGTCGTCCCACCCGCGGTGTGGGTGTCGGACGGGGCCGACGTTCCGGCGACCGACGTCGCGTCGAGGTCGTCAGGAAGGGTGGGCGTCGCGACGCGACGCGGCGCGAGCTCGGTGTGGTCGTCGATCTCGTCCGTCCTGGGCGCGAGTGCACGGCGCGCCGTCAGCACCGTGGCGTCGTCGACGTCGTCATCCGTGCGCCGCCGCGCGGACTGCACTGCATCGTCGTCCGGCACGAGCGAGGCGTCCTGGCGTGCGGCGCGCCGCGTCGGCTCGGCGTCGGGAGCGATCACCCGTCGCTCCGCTGCAGGCGCACCTCGGCGTCGCCGAGCAGGAAGCGGTCACCCGCCTCGATCTCGACGCCGGGCGTCGCCTCGACCTCGGTTCCCATGACGGTCGCGAACAGGACGCCGTTCGTGGAGTCGAGATCGGTGACATACCAGCGGTCGTCGCGCAGCTGCAGCCGCGCGTGGGTCTTCGACACCGTGCCGTCCGAGATCGACACCAGCTGCGCGCCGGGGAACTGCGGGTCGGGTGTCGGGCGCCGCCCGAGGATGACGACCTCGGAGGCGAGTGCGACAGGGTCGCCGGTCGGGGGCAGGAGTGTCCAGTCCGTGCGCTTGCGGCGCACGATGACGGTCTCGTCGAGGATGTCCTCGTCGGGGAGCTCGGGACGCGCGTGCCGTGCCGACACCGACGAGCGCGCCGAGAACGGGGCACCGGCACCGGCCACTCCGGCGACGGCAGACACGGGACCGGACGCCTCGGGGAACGCATCCACCTCAGCCATGGGCGATCGGGCGGGCGCCCAGGGCTCACGGTTCTCGCCCGTGACCGCCGGCAGCGGCACGTCGGTCACCGGCGGACGCGTGATGTCGTCGGCGGGTGCTGCCGCCGATCGCCTCGGCGCATAGGCGTCCGGCGCATCGGCCGCCGCCTGCACCGGCGAGACGGCCGGCGCCGGCACGGCGGAGATCGGCGATGCCGCCCCCGCGAACGCCCCGGTCACCTCGGCGCTGTGGTCGGTGGTGTCCAGCACGAAGCCCTGCCACGGGTCGCCTTCGCCGGAGTCAGGGGACGCCTCTGCCGCAGGCTCCCCCTCGCTCGGAGCCGCGCTGCTCGCCATCGCCGACACCGGGCGGCCGGGCAGCGGCGGCGGGGTCCACCCGCCCGGCGGCGGAACCAGGATCGGCGCACCGGCCGCAGCGGCCTCGTCAGGGATGTCGGGAAGGGCCGGCGCGGGCACCGTCCTGCGCGTCGCAGGCGCGGGGGCAGGCGGCGCGAAGTCGCTCACGACCTGACTCGGCGCAGCAGCCTGCGCAGACACGGCGGGCTCGCCTGATCGCGACACCGCAGTAGGGAACGGCGGCAGCGCGGGCGGCCCGGCGGCGGTGTCCGTGCGACGGCGGGGTGCGGCATCCGCGTCTCGTCCCACCCAGCGCGAGCTCCCCCAGCCGATCACCGACGCCCACACCGGGAACAGCAGCGCACCCAGCACGGTCATGCCGACGCCGAAGCCGAACGCGGTGCTGACACGGTGGATGGCGATGACGAGCACCACGAGCACGGCGATCTGGACGATGGGGACGAGAGCGAGCAGCAGGAGCCACGGCGAGAGCCCCGCCAGCTGCAACAGCACGATCGAATTGAGGATCGGCACCCACGCCTTCCAGGACTCGACGCCGGACTTGCGGAACACGGCGGACAGCGCGAGCGCGATCCAGATGTAGACACCCGCGGCGAGAAGCAGGCTGAACAGCGAGCCGAAGACGGCGGCTGTGGCATCGGTGGCGTTCATGGCATGGGACGCGCGGGCTCGGCCCGTCGTCTCCCCCTCTCGGCGATACGAGTGCGGACGCCGGTTTCGGACGTCAGCGGTCGGAGCAACGATCTCAACGATACGGTCGCGCGGGCCCCGCGCCAGAACCCGCTTTCCCGGCGGAGCTCCCGGCGCTCCGCATCGACCGCTTCCCAGTAGCTGCGGGCGTCTTCGGCCGAGAGTTCCGCGGGCGAGAACACCGCCCGGTCGGCCTCCCGTGCCAGCACGGCCCCCGCCGGCGTCTCGAAGGACGTCGCCAGCTCGCTGCGGGTCAGCGTGCGTACGGCGGTGCGGCCGCTGTCCACTGCGGCGTCGACGTACTCGTCCCAGCCGCCGGCGATGCGCGTCGCGGGCGTTCCGGCGCCCCGGCGCCGGCCGCGGCGCACCGCCTTCGCCCACGCCACCGCGATGAACGGGCCGAACGCCAGCAGCAGCACCAGCAGCGCGATGCCGCCGATCCGCAGCATCGGCCACAGCCAGGCGAGATCGAGCGCGCTCTGCTGCTGGTCCTGGTCGTCGGCCGCCGAATCCTCCTGCGTCGGGTCCGGGGGCACGACCTCCTCGACCGTGTCCGGACGCACCTCGGTCACGTTCTCAGGGTCCCGCTGCTCGGTGACGTCGAGGCTCGGGCCCTGTCGGTACTGCGGTGTCACATCGACCGCGACCCACGCCCCGTCGGCGGACTGCACCTCGGTCCACGCGGTGAGATCCTCGGCCCGGCACGCCCCGCCCTCGCAGGTCGACAGCTCGGGGTCGGCGCTGGACAGGCGGGCGCCGAGCACGACGCGGGACGGGAAGCCGATCTCGCGCGCCATGAGCGCCACCGCGACCGCGAA
>Ga0160430_101186_pt1 | contig 10397 bp, 9 predicted proteins | sample HID1971I_E0MG_FD_108274 | JGI IMG/M metagenome (GOLD analysis project Ga0160430, IMG submission 108274) | Enriched millipede-associated microbial communities from UW Madison campus, WI, USA - HID1971I_E0 MG | ecosystem: Host-associated > Arthropoda: Insects > Digestive system > Unclassified ...
GCACTGTCGGCGGCGTCGGATGCCGCTGCTACGGCCTGGGCGTCATCGCCGGCGCCGTCAGTGGCCGTGCCCGCCGCGTCGCGGAGGCCGTACTCGGCAAGCCGGTCGGCGGCGTCCGTGACGGCCGCGGCGAGGGCATCCACGGCCATGAGCGTGTCGCCCGACGCGTCGCCGAGCGTGACAAGAGGGATGCTCACCGCGGGCTTCACGTCGGCGGGGTACACGGGCACGAGGGGCGTCGTCGCTTCGTCGGCGTACTGCCGCACCGCCTGCTCGGTGGTCACGGCGATCGTCGGCGACGTCGCGGCCGCGGCCGCGGCAAGTGCGTCGGCGGCTGTCGGCACGACGCCGGTGTCGAGTGCGAGCGAGAGCGCGGTGAAGGTGCGCGCGTCGCCGCCGACCGCGGTCTGCAGCGCGAGCAGCGCGGCGGAGCTCGCGGCGACCGCCGACGGGTCGGGCAGAACAGCGGCGACGGTGCGCCCCGCCAGGCTCGAGAAACCGGCGCTGTCGGTCTTCAGGGCCGTCGCGGTGGGCTCGGTCGCCGCGAAGACGACGGGGGTGCTGGCGATGGTGTCGCCGAGGACCAGGTCCGCGGCATCCACCCCGGTGAGTTCCGCTTGACCGGTGACGCGTGCGGGCCACATCGCGGAGTCGGGCACCCAGACATCGAAGTCCGGCGCCGCGCCGGTCGCCAGCGCACCGGCCGTGACCGAGCTGTCCTCCGCACGGATCGCCACGTCCGCGCAGTCGGCGCCGGACGCCGTCAGGTCGGCGACGATGGCCTCGAGCGCTTCCGAAACCACCGGGTCCGCGGTGATGCGAAGTCCTGACACCGGGCAGTCCGCCGCTGCTGCCGGCTGCTCGGGTTCGTCAGCCGCTCCCCGTGCGAAGAAGACGCCGAGCGCGACGACGAGTGCGACAACGAGGACGATGACGACACCCAGGAGGATCAGCGAGCGCCTCCGCTGCTGTGCCGCGCGCGCGGCCGCCCGGGTGGGGGCGTTGCTGCTCGCGGGCGTGTTCGGCTGCACTCGGACCACATGCACTCCGATGGACGGCGGGCGGGGGCCCGCTGGCGGGATACGGCGTCGTATCTGGGGGGAATACGGCATCGTACGTGGGGGGATACTTCAGTGGAGTATAGGTGGGGACCGTCCGACCGCGCGAGTCACGGTCGGACGTGCGGGCGGCCGCGGGGACAGGTCCCTACAACCGCCGACCCTCGTCGAGATGGCGAGCCAGGGCCTCGAGGAGGCCTCGCGTGCCCTCTTCCCGGTTCGGCCCGTCCGCCCAGAACCGATCGAAGAAGACGCCGTGCTCGGCGTGCGTCAGCCGGGTGCCCTCCGGTGTCTGCTCGAATTCGTACGCCGCGACCGAGGTCGACATGTGGACGCCGTCGAGCCACATGTCGTAGGTCGTGACGATGCGGACGTGTTCGACGATGTCGGTGTACACGGCCTCATACCGTGTCAGCGGTCCGTCGTGGAACTTCGCCTCGTCGATGTCGCGCCCGCCGACGCGGAAGTCGAACGCCCACTGCCGCGGCTCGAACGCTTCCGTGCCGCCGAACCAGCTCCGCTTGTGCTCCTCCTCGGCGAACGCGCGCCAGACATCCTCGACGGGTACGGGGTAGTCGCGCGTCAGCGTGAACCCGGCGTGGGCGAGTCGATGCTCGATGGTCATCGCCGCCCCTCTCGGGTGAAGGTGACGTGGATGGTGCCGCTCTCGGCGACTTCTGTCTTCACCTCGTGGGTGTGCTCGAGGCCCCGCAGGTCGTCCCACACCCGGTTGCCGCGGGCAAGCACGATGGGGGCGATCGCGACGTGCAGGTCGTCCACGAGGCCGGCGTGCAGGAACTCCTGCGCGGTGCGGACGCCGCCGCCGACGCGGATGTCGAGTCCGCCTGCCGCTGCGGTCGCCTCCGCCAGCACGTCCTCGATCGCGCCGGTACGGAAGTGGAAGGTCGTGCCACCGGCCATCGGGATGGACGGCCGCGGCGCGGAGTGGGTCAGCACGTAGACCGGGCCGCCGAACGGCGGCTCGTCGCCCCACCAGCCCTTCCAGTCCGGGTCTTCGGGATTCGCGTGCAGGCCGAACATGGCTGCGCCCATGATCTCGGCGCCCACTCCGGTGAAGAATGCGGCGGCATAGGACTCGTCGACGCCGGTCGTTCCGGCGCCACTGGTGTCGCCGAAGACCTTCTGGCGGAACGTCCGGGTGGCGGCGTACGCCGCGGTGAGCGGGCCCCAATCCTCGCCCATCGGGTTGTCTGCCGCCGGATCGGGAGCGGCGGTGTATCCGTCGAGCGATGAGAACAGGTCGATGCGGACGCGGGTCATTGCGAGATCTCCTTGGTGACGGTGCGGGTCAGATGGATGCCGAGCCGGTCGGCCTGCCGTTCGGCGGACGTTCGCTGTTCGCCGAGCCAGAGATGAAGGACGTCGAGCGCTCCCGGTCGCAGGCTGACCGTCCTCACGCGACCCTGCTTGTGGGAAGTGACCACTGTCGCGTCCTCGAGGATGCGGAGGTGCTGAAGCAGCGACGGCAGCGTCATCGAGAACAGGCCCAGGAGGTCCGACACCACCGCCGGGGACTTCGCGAGCCGTTCGACGACCATCCGCCGAGTCGGATCCGCGAGGGCACGAAGCACCGCGTCCAGCTCGGAGGAATAGTTAGGCATGTGCCTAACTATTCCGCCTATGATGCGCAGTGTCAAACAAACCTTGCCGAGAGCCTGGGCTCGTCGCAGACTGTCAGCACCGACGCAAGGAGCCCGTCATGGCCGATGAGGATGTTGCGACCGAGGCGGGCACGGGGACTTCCCACGTCATCAAGCCGCTCACTCCGGAGACCTTCCCGGCGTGGCTGGCGCTGGCCGAGAAGCACAACGGGGTGTGGGGCGGGTGCTACTGCCACTACTTCCACGGCGACACGGAGCACACCGTCAAGAGCGACTACCACGGGCCGACGTTCAAGCAGCGTCTCGTGGCGGAGGGGGTCGCGCATGCGGCCCTGGTCTTCGACGGCGACGATGCGATCGCATGGTGCGAGTACGGCAGCCCGCTCGAACTGCCGAACATCTACCACCGCAAGCAGTACGACGCCGGCGAGACGAACCCGGCACCCTGGCGCATCACCTGCTTCTTCGTCGATCGTGACCACCGGCGTTCGGGAGTCGCGAGGGAAGCGCTGGATGGCGCGCTCGATCTCATTGCGCAGGTCGGCGGAGGCGAGGTCGTCTCGTTCCCCAACGAGCTGGCCCCCGGCAAGCGCACGTCATCATCGTTCCTCCACAACGGCACGAGGGCGATGTTCGAGAAAGCCGGATTCACGTTCGAGCGTCACATCGGCAAGAGCAAGACAGTCATGCGCAAGACGATTCCGGCCCGCGGCTGACACCCTGCCCGAGGGCGGTGGTGCGATCCCGCGCCGCGGGCCTCAGCCGGATGCGAAGTCGAAGGCGAGCTCGAGGAGGGCATCGCGGCGCTCAAAGCCACGCCCGGCGGCGACATCCTGACGACCGGCAGCACCACTCTCGTCCAATCGCTCCTGCGCGCGGGCCTGGTCGACGAGCTGCATCTGCTGATCCACCCCGTCGTCGTCGGCGAGGGTCGGCGCCTCTTCGAGCAGGACACTCCGCTCAGCTTCACGCTGGGCGAATCGGCTGCCCTCCCGAACGGCGTCGTCCACGCGGTGTACCGGCTGGTGTCCGCGAACTGAACGGATGCGCCACCGCCGGACCGGGAGAGAACAGAGATGAGCGGATGCCGCGGGCAGCGGCATCCGCTCAGCCCTTGCTCCGTCGCCCGAGCGGGCTCGACTCAGGGCCGATCGCGGGTCAGAGCACGACCAGGAAGCCGAGCACCGCGCTCGCCGCAGACAGCACGCCCAGAACGACGGACGGCGTGGCGTTCTCTTTGCGCCGGATGTGGACCACGACGGCGCCGATCATGACGATGGCGAGAGCGGTCGCGGCGATGGGGGTGAGGATGGGGGCGATGCCGCTGAGCAGGGGGAGGATCAGGCCGATGCCGCCGATGAGCTCGGCGGCGCCGATGAGCTTGACAGTCGGATCGGCGAAGTCGTCGGCCCAGGCCATGCCACTCGCGACGAGCGCGGACTTCGGGCGGAAGAGCTTCATCGAGCCGGCAGCGATGAACGCGAGCGCGAGCAGGCCGTTGAGGATCCAGAGGGCGATGGTCATGCGGTACTCCAGGGGAGAGATCGTGGGGTCTGTTACTGTTTGTAAGCAACCCCATGATGCGTCACTCCCGAGACGCGTACAAAAGGCACACGGATGTAAGTGGGTGACATCGGATGGCGAAGACACTGACCGTGGCGATCGCGGGCGATCCCGCCGCCACCGGATACGAGCGCTCGTGCGAAGGGGATGCGTCCGGCACCGACCACGGGCGTGCGATCCGCGACGTGCTGGATCGCGTCGGTGACAAATGGTCGCTGCTGGTCGTCGCGACGCTGCGCGATCAGCGCCTGCGCTTCACCGAGCTGCAGCGCCACATCCCGGGCATCTCGCAGCGCATGCTGACCCTGACGGTCCGCCAGCTCGAGCGGGACGGGCTCATCACCCGCACCGTGCACGCCGAAGTGCCACCTCGGGTCGAGTACGAGCTGACCGAGCTCGGCGGCACCCTCATCGAGCTGGCCATGGCGCTCGCCGACTGGGCGATCGAGAACCACCCGCGCATCGAGGACTCCCGCGCCGCGTACGACGCCGTGCACCCCGCCCGCTGACGGCGCCGCTCGCCGATGCCCACGCGGTCGCCGAAATGCTCCGTCATGTCGGCACTCCGCGCCATGATGGGCGAGTGGACGCTTCGTCTCGTTCCCCCCTCGGCGCACGTGCGACGGCTGTGCGCTCCGAGCGGCTCCGATCGCACCGACTGAGCGCCCCCGCGCGCACCATCGCCGAGGCCGCGCGGCACATGCTCGCGACTCAGGCGCAGGAGTTCTGGGGCGGTCGCTGGGCGGTCGCCGCACGCACGCGCGGAGCGATGACGGTGAGCGATGTGGATTCGGCATTCGACCGCGGCGAGATCGTCCGGTCGTGGACGATGCGCGGCACCATCCACCTCATCCCCGCCGAAGACCTGGCGTGGGTGCTGTCGATCACGGCGGAGCGCCAGCGACGTCAGGCGGCGGCGGTGCACCGCGCCGAGGGCATCGACGGGCCGGAGCTCGAGCGTGCCGAGAGCGCCGCGCGCGCCGCGCTCGGCGGCGGCAATCGGCTCACGCGCAAAGAGCTCTTCGAGGTGCTCGAGCTCGCCGGTGTATCGACCATGAAGCAGCGCGGCTACCACCTGCTCGTCGCGCTGTCGCTGCGCGGCATCGTGTGCCAAGGTCCGGTCGTGCCGAGGGTCGGCGGGCCGACGCGCGAGCAGTACATCGTGCTGGCCGACGAGTGGATCCGCGGGTCGGCCGCCCCGGCCGACCCGCTCGCGGAGTTCTTCGCCCGCTTCATCCAGTCCCACGGTCCTGCGGGGGCGCGGGACTTCTCCTGGTGGACCGGGCTGCCGCTGGGGATGGCGCGCGCAGCGGCAGAGGCGGCATCCGCTCGACTGGTCGTGGTCGGTGACGAACCCGAGCCCCAGTACGTCCTGGCCGGCGCTCGGCCGCGGCGGGATCCCACCGCCGCCGACGTGGTCGCGCTGCCGCCCTTCGAGGAGTACTACCTGTCGTACGTCGACCGCACCGTGCCGTGCGCCCCGGAGTTCCTCACGGCGGTCGGCCCGAGCATGAATGGCATCGTGCGCCCGATCCTCGTCGCTCGCGGCGAGATCGTCGGCGTCTGGACACATTCGGTCGCGGTGGGCCGTCACGCCGACGACCCGATCCCCGAGCTGTTCGCTCCGGGTGCCGCGACGGATGCCGAGATCTCGGCCGCCCTCACCCGCTACCGCTCCTTCATCACCGGCTGACCGCGGCTTGCCGCGCTGCACTGCGCGGCGTCAGAAATGTGCGGAATTGTTTGTTTGTTCCCTCTTTCATTGCGTCGTCGCGCCGTCTCTCCTTCACTTGTCGCAGCACCCACGCGTTCAACGGAGAGGCGTTCTCATGGAGCAGCCACAGATCACCCGAACCACCGCCCTGCTGGTCGGCGGAGTCATCGCACTCGCAGCCGTGCTGAGCGGCGCACCGGCCTCGGCAGCAACGTCGGCGTCGGTGTCGTCACCGGCCGCGGTCTCCGCGTCGGCACCTCCACTGCCCCAGATCGACGATCTCGGGCCGGCTGTCGTCCAGTTCTCGCTGATGAGCTCCGTGACCGTCGGCGACACCGTGTACGTCGGATCCCGCAACGTCTCGCCGGCGCGGATCGTCGCACTCGACATCCCGACCGGCGAGGTCACCGCGGTCACCTACCTGGGCACGGGCCACTCCCTGCAGGCGATGGCCGTCGATCCCGCCGGGCGGTACCTGTATGCGGGCGTGCTGCAGGACGCCGCCGGAACGCAGCCCAACCTCTATCGGTGGGACCTCGCGACACCTGACGAGCCCGCCGTCGCGATCGGTCGCATCGGAGACCGCAACGTGCGAGCCATCACGGTCGCTCCCGACGGTCACGTGTTCGCGGTCGGCGACGGGGGAGCCACGCCGCCCCCGCTGTGGGAGTTCGATCCCGAGACGGGTCAGGTGACCAACCTCGGCGCTCCGGATCCGTCCGCGACCGGCGCTCGCGCGGTGGCGGCCACCGCCACGACGGTGTTCTTCGGTGGAGGAACCCTCTTCGGGGGCGGCGCCGCCCGGGCCGGGCTCTACGCCTACGATCGGGCGACCGGCGTCTCCCGCAACGTCACTCCCACCGAGATGCAGGGCGATCCGAGTATCCGCGAACTCGCGGTCTTCGGCGACAGGCTCCTGGTGGGATCGGCCGCGTCCACCGCGCAGTCGAAGGTCGCCGCGATGGACCTCGCGGATCTCGCCAGCTACTCGGTCGCAACGTCGATCGGCAAGACGGCCAAGAAGTTCGCGATGATCGGGGACACCGTCTACTTCGCCAACGAGGGCGGCGTGCTTTCGTACTCGCCCGCGTCGGGCGCGATCGAAGAGGTCGGGTTCGACGGGCCATTCCTGGGGGAGATCTGGGGGATCGGTGTGAGGGCCGGCAAGCTGGTCGTCACCTCGGCGTTCGGATTCGTCGCCGAGATCGACCCCGCGGCGCGGACATCCGTCGTCACCGACCTCGTGACGGCAGGGGCCCCGGCATCGCCACAGGCGGCCATGGGGTTGGCGGCCGGCCGCGGATCGGTCTATGTCGGCGGCACCGGTGCTGTCGCCAAGCACGATCTCACCGATGGAACCGTCGAGTATCTGCGTGCCCCGGGAGAAGCCAAGGATGCCATCGTGGTCGACGGCGTGCTCGTGACCGGCCAGTACAGCTCGCAGGGCATCTGGAGCTACGACCCGAGCGACGGCCGCCCGCTCAGTCAGGTGGCGGCGTTCCCGGGCGAGCAGAACCGGCCGCAGGACGTCCAGTGGGACGACGTGAATCGGCTCGCGCTCGTCGGGGTGCAGTCCGACACCGTCGGGGGCGGCTCGCTGTGGACGTACGATCCGGCCACCGGTCAGTCGGGCATGTTCGTCAACCCCATCGACGCGAAGCAGTACGTCCGCGCCGTCGCCACCCATGACGGCGTCGCCTACCTCGGCGGCGGCCTGCAGAACGCCGACGGTCCTGGCACCGTCGTCGCCGTCGACCCGGTGAGCGGCACGGAGCTCTGGCGCATGGCGCCGATGCCCGGAGCAGGCATCTCCGCACTGGCGGTGCAGGGCGAGCACCTGTACGGGCTGACCCGCAAGGGCGGGTTGTTCGTCGTCGACCTGGCGCAGCGCACCGTCGTGCACACGGCGGACGTCAGCTCGGTCAGCACCGGCTTCGCCGCGCTTGTGACCAACCGTGGCGTCGTCTACGGCGTGTCCGACACCGACGTGTTCCGGTTCCACCCGACGACGTTCCAGCTCACCGAGGTGGTTCCCGACATCGACGGGGCCTGGTACAGCGGTGCCCACATCACCAACGACGAGCTCGGCAATCTGTACACCCTCCAGGGACGCGATCTGGTGCGCATCGACGATCAGCCGATCCCGGTCAGCATCGTGGCTGAGGCCCGGTGCCTCGGATCGAAGATCCAGCTCATGGTGAAGGCGAGGAACGACGGGGACGAGCCGATCTCCTTCACCATCACGAGCCCGTACGGAGAGAAGGCGGTCGCGTCGGTGGCACCCGGAAAGAACGCCACAGCGACGTTCAACATCCGGACGGCGAGCGTGCCGTCTGGCGCGGTGACCGTTCAGGCGGCCCGCGGCTCGGACGGGATGCAGACATCCAACCCGGCGGTCTTCGACGGGGCTGCCTGCCGCTGACCTGACGCTGTTCGAGCAGTTCCACTGCGAGACCAGGACAGCGCCGCATCGTTGCGGCGCGCCGACGGAGAGAGCACATCATGATGAACGGACTCACTCGACGGCAGATGCTCGTCGGCTCAGCCTGCACGGTCGCGCTCGCAGTGACGATGCGACCCGGCGACGCGGCAGGGGCGCAGCTCGAGACCGGGCTCGGCCCGGGGAAGGTGCGCATCCGGGACCTCGGGCCGGGCGTGGTGCAGTTCCCCCTGATGAGCAGCCTCGTCGTGGGGAACACGCTCTACATCGGGTCGCGCAACCTCCAGCCCGCCCGCGTGATCGGATTCGATCTGACCACCCGCCGCGTGACCAGCCGCACCGATCTGAGTTCGGGGTACGCCGTGCAGGCCATGGCGGTCTCACCCGACGGGACGGCGCTGTACATCGGCACACTCCGCAAGGACGACGACACCGGTGCGAGCGTGCACCGGTGGGACCTGACCACCCTCGCGGTGCCCGCCACACCGCTGGCGTCGACCGGTGACCGTGATGTGCGCGCCCTCGCCGTCGCGCCGGACGGCAGGATCTACGTCGCCGGTGGCGGCGAGCCGCCGAAGCCGCCATCGCTCTGGGAGGTCGACCCCGCGACCGGCGCGGTCGCGGACTGGGGCACACCGGACCCGGGGGCGACCATAGCGCAGGCCGTCGCGGCGACCGCCTCGACCGTGTACTTCGGAACCGGGTCCACGCTCGCGGGTGGGGCCGGGAGCACCGGGAAGCTCTTCGCCTTCGACCGCGGCACGCGGGCGTTCGAGAACATCCTGCCGAGCGAGGTGGTGGCCGCGGTGTCGGTCACATCGCTCTCGGAGCTCGACGATCTGCTCGGCGTGGGGCTGAAGGGCCCGGGGAAGTCGCTGCTCATGAGTCTCGCGGCCCCGTCCACGTACGAGGTCATCCCGCAGACCGGCGTACAGCTGCGCCGACGGGGCGAGGACATCTACTACGTGAAGGCGCCGAGCGTCATGGCATACTCCCGTGCCACCAAGAAGATCACCAACCTCCAAAACCGCGACCTGGCCCTGCTCTGGGGTTTGGACATCGCCGGCGATCGCCTGGTCGGGGCATCCGAATACGGGTTCGTCGCTGAGATCGACCCGGCGGCCCGTACCAGCGCGGTCACAGAGCTGCTGGATGCCGGGGCACCGGCCGACCCGCAGGCAGTGATGGGGATCGCCGCCGGTGCCGGGTCGGTGTACGTCGGCGGGACTGGCGCGATCAGCCGGCTCGATCTCGCGACCGGCACCGTCACGCGCATACGGATGGGGGGCGAGGCGAAGGACGGCGTCATCGTCGACGGCGTCCTCTACACCGGGCAGTACAACTCGCAGGGGATCTGGCGGTACGACCCGGGTTCCGGCCAGCCGCCCGCGCAGGTCGTCGCACCCGCGGCGGGCCAGAACCGGCCACTGGACGTGTGCTGGGACCCGGTGAACGGGCTGGTGCTTCTGGGTGCGCAGAACGACACGGGCGGCGGTGGCTCGTTCACCACGTACAACCCCGCCAACGGAGCCCACACGACCGCGGTGAACCCGATCGACGCCCGGCAGATGGTGCGGGCGGTTGCGACAGCCGGCGGCATCGCCTTCCTCGGCGGCGACAACCTCTACGCCGAGGGGCCGCGGAGCACCGTCGTGGCGTGGGATCCCGTCGCGGGCACGGAGCTGTGGCGCGTGGATCCGGGGCTGCCCGCGGGCATCGCGGCCCTCGCGACCGACGGCCGTCGCCTGTTCGCCCTCGGGAGGCGTGCAAGCGGACTGGTGGTCGTCGACCTCGAGAGCAGGTCCGTCGTGCGCGTTGTGGACGTCAGCGGCGTCGCCACCGATTTCGGCGCCCTCAACTGCTTCCAGGGCACGGTCTACGGCGTGTCCGACACGACGTTGTTCCGCGTCGACGCGACCAGCCATCGCCTGTCGGCGGTCGTCGGCGACATCGACGGCGGCTGGTACAGCGGCCCGCATCTCGACATCGACGAGAACGGC
>Ga0160430_101190_pt1 | contig 10354 bp, 10 predicted proteins | sample HID1971I_E0MG_FD_108274 | JGI IMG/M metagenome (GOLD analysis project Ga0160430, IMG submission 108274) | Enriched millipede-associated microbial communities from UW Madison campus, WI, USA - HID1971I_E0 MG | ecosystem: Host-associated > Arthropoda: Insects > Digestive system > Unclassified ...
AAGCGCCCGAACACAGCAAGCTCGGACGCCACCTCCACCGCTGGACCATCCGCCAGGAGACTGCGGGTCAGATTCACGTCGACAAGCTACCGCCGATCTCCGACAGCGCCCGGAGTCGATGCTTCAGCGAGCGTGGCCCGACCGCAGTGCGTCCGCGAGGAGGTTCCCGCGCCGGGCGCGGCGCGCGATTCAGGTTGGGTACGCTGGCCAGGCCCGCGTCGCATGCCGGTGGCAGCCTATGCCACTGTATGGAGGCGTCGAATCGGAGGAGCTGATGTGTGGTCGTCGGCCGATGTGGTTCTGGCGTGACTGAGCACGAGACGACCAGGGTCGTTGCCTGGACGGTCGAACTACGTCGCGTTCACTCGTCCCTTCGAGAAGCGGTGCGCGTCACCCGCGAAGCTCTCGAGGAAGACCCGCGGGATCCGAGCAGCGCGCGCGACCTGCAGCTGTACTGTCGCGGTTTCTGCGTGGCACTCGGCGAACATCATCGGGCCGAGGATCGCACACTGTTCCCGGCGATCGAGGCTGCGCATCCGGAACTCGCTCCCGTATTGCGCAACCTCATGCAAGACCACTCGATGATCGACCACCTGCTGACGTCGCTGTCTGCAGCAGCCGAGTCGTCGGCGCCGCGCGAGGAGCTGGAACGACATCTGGACGGCGTGACCGCGATCATGGAGAGCCACTTCGCGTACGAGGAGCGCCAGCTCCTCGCCGTGTTGGACACGCTCGGCCTCGATCAAGACCCCCAGGTCGTGCTCGGCGCGATGTGACGCTCGAGCACGAGCGGATGCCGGTGAACCCGCTGCCTCGGGCACTCCCGGGTCTGCTGCGATGCGGCGTGCGCGGGTGCGTCAGTGCTGCACGTCGTACCTGACGTGGGTGATTCCCTTGGATTGGATCACACGCGTGGGCTGGAGCCGGATTGGTGCATGCGCCAGCTGGTCGAACAGCTTGACGCCCGAACCGAGGAGGACCCCCGTGATCGCGAGCTCCACTGCGTCGACCAGATCAGCGGAGAGCAGCTGTTGTGCCACGTTGGCGCTGCCCATGATGTAGACGTCGCGTTCACCCGCCGCCTGCAGGGCGCGGTCGAGTGCATCCTCCGCGGAGTCGACGAACGTGAAGAGCGTTCCATTCCTGGTGACGGGCTCGCGCGCCTCGTGCGTGGGGACGAATACCGGCATCGGGAAAACGTCCTCGTCACCCCACGCCCTGTCCCCTGCTCGCAGTGTGCGGGCACCGAAGATCACCGCGCCGGCGTTGAAGAATTCTCTGCTGACCAGCGGATGCATCTCCATCGTCGGGTCTCCGAACGCCCACCCGTGCAGCACCGACAGGTCGTCGTTCGGGCCGGTGGCGAAACCGTCGAGCGACATCGATGCATACAGCACGACCTGGGTCATGACGACAATGTATACGCTGTGAACATTAGCGTCTAGTGCACTCCACCGTCCGCGTCGACGGCGGCGACGCCGTGTCGCGGGGCAACACCCCACGCCGCTGCTTCCGGTGTGAGCGGGCTCCGCACGCTCGCGGCGAGACCAGCCGATGCGAATCACGCGAAGAGTTCGTCGAACGCGTCAGTGCGCACACGCGGCGCCGCTGCGGCGCGCTTCATCGCGGGCTCGGGAGTGACGGCGGCGGTGCTGACTGGCTCCATGAGAGCGCGTGCGGAGTCGGTCAAGAACCTGCTGGGCTTCGCGGCGACGTGCTTGGCCAGGAACGCCGTGGGATGCGTGGGCAACTGCGAGGGCACATACACGTCGAGGGTGTCGCGTGCGCGGGTGAGCGCGACGTAGAACAGGCGCTCCTCCTCGGCGAGCCCGGTGCGCGAGGTGAGTGCCATGTCCGAGGGCATCGCGCCGTCGTTCGTGCGAAGCAGGTGGACAGTGTCCCATTCCAGGCCCTTGGCGGAATGGATCGTGGAGAGCGTCAGCCAGTCCTCATCGAGATGTGGCTGCTTCGCCCAGTCGCCGGCGACGTTCACCGGGTCGATCGCCTGCTCGCTCACGAACGTGCGGAGATCGCTCTGCCCAGCGGCGGCCTGCGCGATGCCGTCGACTTCGGTCACGCGACGGTGCCAGTCCGGGTAGTGCGCGCGCAGCAGCGGATCCACCGCGCCTCGGCATGCCTCGACGACCTCAGGCACGGCGGTCGTGGAGTCGACGGCGCCGAGCAGCGACAGCGTCGACGCGAGCGCGGTGCGCGCCTTCGCCGGTGCCGCCGCGACGGCGTCGGCCGTGCGGCCGACGCCCCGATCGGCGAGGATCCTCGCGAGTGCGCGCGCATTCGCTTTGCCGATCGCACGATGCCGAGTGAGCAGGCGATACCAGGACACCTCATCTGCCGGATTGAGCACCACCCGGAAGCTCGCCAGCAGGTCTCGCACATGCGACGTCTCCAGGTAGCCGATCCCGCCGAACTTGTGGAACGGGATCCCCCGCACCTTGAGCTCGACCTCGAGCTGCGCGCTGTGGGATCCGGTGCGCATCAGCACGGCCTGCGACCGGAGGGGCGTGCCATCGACGTGCGCGACGAGGATGCGGTCCGCGATCGTGCGGGCTTCGTCGTCGGCATTGCGGCAGGTGACCAGCGTCGGCCTTGCGCCCGGCTGCGGACGGTCGGCGACGAGCCGCAGCCTCAGTTCGCCCGGGCGCACCTGGTTGGCAAGATCGAGGATCGGCTGCGTGGAACGGAAGTTGCGTTCGAGGCGCACGAGTGTGGCGTCGGGGTACGCCTCGACGAGCTCGAGCAGGTGCCCGGCGCTCGCTCCCCGGAACGCGTAGATCGCCTGTGCGTCGTCGCCGACGACCGTAAGCCCGTGGCCGTCGGGACTGAGCCCGCGCACGATGTCGACCTGAAGCTGGTTGACGTCCTGGTACTCGTCGACCAGCACCCAGTCCCAGCGCTGGCGCAGTCGCGCTCCGACATCGGGATCAACGACGAGCGCCCGCCAGGCGATGAGCAGATCATCCAGGTCGAGCAAGCCGCGCTCGCGTTTGCGGTCGCGGTAATGGCGCAACAGTCCGGTGATCGCGTCCGCGTGCTCGAGGGCCCAGGGAAACTGTTCTTCGATGACCGCCCGGGCGGGGGTTGCGGTGTTGATGGCGCGGGAGGCGATGTCCGCGATGGCCCGTGTCGTGGGCAGTCGCACCTCGGTGCCGTCGAGCCCGTGCTCGGCGCGCAGCAGGTCGATCAGGTCGATGACGTCGTCGGGATCGATGATCGTCACGTCCTCCAGTCCCAGATGCTGTGCGTGCTCGGCGACGATGCGGTGCGCCACGGCATGGAACGTGCCGCCGGCGATGCGCTGCGCAGCCTGCGCGTCGCCGCACATCGCTGCAGCGCGAGAGAGCATCGCGGATGCCGCGCGCCGGGTGAACGTCAGCAGCAGGATCCGTTCAGGCATGACCCCCGCCTCGAGCAGCCGCGCGACCCGTGCGGTGAGCACGCGCGTCTTCCCCGTGCCCGCCCCCGCCGCGACCACGAGCGGCCCATCGCCGTGCTCGACGGCCTCCAGTTGTGCGGGATCCAGCCCGGCAAGCGCATCACTTACTGCCACGGAGGTGACGGTAACGGGGCCCCCCGACATTCAGTCATCACTCCCGTTGCCCCTGACATCCAGCGCCAGGAGATGTCACAGCGACGGCAAGAATGCACAAAGACTCGATCTACTCGCTGATCGGCTCCCAGATGAGTTCGGCCACGTCGAGCACGAGCCCGACGGGATCTTGCGGGTCGACGCCGGCGCGAACCTCGCCCACGCATACGCAGACGACGTCGTTCAGTCGCCGATAGCGCGGGTCGTCGCTCAGGTGCAACACGGTCCCGACGATCTGGCGCTTCCCGATCGGGTGTGCGCGACCGTACCCGTGGCTCTCGAACATGACGGTGGCGTCGTCGTCAGTTTCGATGACCCCCCGTATGTCGGGTTGGAACGGACCGTCGGCGGCGCGACGAAGGGGATAGTTCGACGCATGGAATCGGCCGGTGAGCGTTCCCTCGCACGTTCCCTCGGCGCGGTAGTAGTGCTGTTGCCATCCACCTTCCAGTTGCACGTCCCATCCCTCGGGGTAGGTGAAGCGGAGTCGGTACAGCGACTGGAGTCGCATCCCTGTGTCCTTCCTCGGCGGCGAGCTCAGCCCACGGCGGAGCGCATCGCCCCAGTCCATCGGAACTCGCCACCGCCCACAACCACTCCGTCCACCTCGCCCGGGAGTCGGTGCTCCAGCGCGCGGATGCCGCTCCATCAGCGCGCGCATCTTGGCGGCTGACCTCCGCCACCACCCGCGTGAACTGCCACCGAATTCAGTGACGGCGATGCGGCATCCGGCGAATGGTCGTTGTCTCGGGCCGCCTGTGTACCGCGATGCGCGGAGAATTATGCTCGCGATCATGACCCTCAGCAGTCTCCCCCTGATCTTGCTCGTGTACGTCGTGCCGATTGCGATCGCTTTCCTGGTCTTGTACGCCGTCGTGCGGGCAGCGGTACTCAGCGCCCTTCGCGCGCATGAGCGAGAGCGTCAGGCGGGCCGCTCCTGAGGTCTCCCGCCGCCAGGCCCTGAACGCGAGACTCCCCGAGAGGCGGCCTTCCGCCCCGTCTGAGCGCCTGCGAAACTGACCGCATGACCTCGAGGGGAGCCCGCGTGGGGGCGGCAGCGCGATATCTCGCCTGCTTCGGATTGGTCGCAGGCGGCGTGCTCTTCGTCGCCGGCATCGTCGCGGACTCCGCTGTCGCCAGAGCCAACGGGGTTCTGCTCATCGTGAGCGTGATGCTTCTGATCGGCGCCACGTACTCGGCGGTATTCGCGCGGGAAGCTCAGGTGGCCCGGCGTGAGATGTCGCGCCGGCAGTAGACCGCGCCAGGCCGTCGTCGCATGCTCGCCCAGGCGCCTACGACGCACTCAGGGCCGGTAGTCCTCTCGGCGAGACGGGAACGGCTCGGGCGGGAGCATCGTCTGCGCGTTCATCTGCTCCGGCGGTTTGAGGACTGAGAGGAAGAAGCCGACCGCCTTCACCAGCGTGAGACCGATCACCGCGACAACGCGGCGAGCCCGGGACTGATAGCGATCGGCCATTTCCCCAGCCTCCTTCATCAGGGCTGCACCCGTCTGGGCTCACGTCACTCGAAGCGGCCCGGAGACCACTCCCCCGCCCCACAGAGACGGAGAGGAGCGGATGCCGCTCCCCGCGGCATCCGCTCCTCTCATGTCATCGATTCAGGCGCGGATTCAGAAGGGGTTCGGGGTCAGCGTGTACTTGGTCTGCAGGTATTCGTGGATGCCCTCGGCGCCGCCCTCGCGGCCGAGGCCCGACATCTTCCAGCCGCCGAACGGAGCGGCCGCGTTCGAGACGACGCCCATGTTGAGGCCCATCATGCCGGTCTCGAGGCGCTCGATCATGCGCTGGCCGCGGGCCAGGCTCTCGGTGAAGACGTACGAGACGAGGCCGTACTCGGTGTCGTTGGCGAGGCGCACCCCGTCGTCCTCGGTGTCGAACGGGATGATCGCGAGCACCGGCCCGAAGATCTCCTCGCGAAGGATGTCGGAGCCCGGCTGCACGTCGGTCACGACCGTCGGCTCGTAGAAGGTGCCGGGGCCGTCGATCTCGTTTCCGCCGGTGGCGACCTTCGCGCCGCGGTTCACGGCATCCTGCACCAGCTGGGACGCCTTGGCGACCGCGCGATCGTCGATGAGCGGGCCGATGGTCACGCCGTCCTCGGTGCCGCGGCCGATGGTGAAGCCGTTGACGCGCTCCGTGACGCGGCGGGCGAACTCGTCGGCGACCGAGCGGTGCACGATGAACCGGTTCGCCGCGGTGCACGCCTGGCCGATGTTGCGGAACTTCGCGAGCATCGCGCCGTCGACCGCCTTGTCGAGGTCGGCGTCGTCGAACACGACGAAGGGCGCGTTGCCGCCGAGTTCCATCGACGTGCGCAGCACGCCCTGCGACGCCTGCTCGAGCAGGCGCTGGCCGACCTGCGTCGATCCGGTGAACGACAGCTTGCGCAGGCGCGGGTCGCGGATGATCGGCTCCGACACGGCGCCGGACGTCGACGTGGTGAACACGTTGACGACGCCCTTCGGCAGGCCGGCGTCTTCGAGCAGCTTCGCGAAGAACAGCGTCGTCAGCGGCGTCAGCTCTGCGGGCTTGATCACCACGGTGCAGCCGGCGGCGAGCGCCGGTGCGATCTTGCGGGTCGCCATCGCCAGCGGGAAGTTCCACGGGGTGATGAGGAAGCACGGACCGACGGGGTGCTGTGACACGATCATGCGGCCGGTCCCCTCGGGGTTCGCCCCGTAGCGGCCCTGCACGCGCGCGGTCTCTTCGCTGAACCAGCGCAGGAACTCCCCGCCGTACGCGACCTCGCCCCGCGCCTCTGCGAGCGGCTTGCCCATCTCGATCGTCATCAGCAGCGCGAAGTCCTCCTTGCGCTCCTGCAGCAGGTCGAACGCGCGACGAAGGATCTCGGCACGCTCGCGGGCCGGGGTCGCCGCCCACGCGGGGAACGCCTCGACGGCGGCATCCAGCGCGGCCTTGCCGTCCTCGGGCGACGCGTTGGCGATCTCCTTGACGACCTCGCCGTTGGACGGGTCGTACACCTTCAGCGTCTTGTCGCCCGCGGCTGCGCGCCACTGCCCGCCGATGAACAGCCCGTCGGGCACGGACGCCAGCAGCTCGGACTCACGGGTTTCGGTGATCGTCGTGCTCACGGGGACTCCCTTGTCGTTTCACGGATGCCGCGGCCCGCGGCATCCGTTCTGTCGATGTCTACCGGGCCAATTCTGCCCGTCGCCGCCGGAGCGGCCGATATACGCGATGTACAGCTCTGTGTGCGGTTTCGCCGCTGCGGACCCACTCAGCCCGCGATGCTCGCCGGCTCGTGCTGGGGAAGGAACACCTGGGCGAAGAAGGCGGCGAGCTCGTCGTGCGCGGTCAGCGGCAGGACAGCGGCGACGTACTGATCCGGACGGACGACGACGACCACGCCGTCGCGCGACAGCCCGCGCTCCTCGAAGATGTCGTCGGTGGTCCAGGCGCTCGGGGCTGCGGCGTAGACCTTCTCCCAGTCGATGAGTCCGAGCGGCCCCGTGCGGGGCAGGAACAGCTCGGGCACCCGGGTGATCTCGATCTCGTCGAAGCGCTGCTGGTAGACGACCTTCACGTCGAAGACGGCGTCGACGTCGGCATCCTCCGGCGTGTAGCGGCGCACGGGTGACTGCGGTGACGTCATGAACTCCGCCCAGTCGGCGAGGGCGGATGCCTCCCCCACGGTCGGCGCGTCGGGTGCGGCCGCGGCCCCGGCCGCGGTGTCGGCGAAGGCATAGACCCGCCAGCGCCCGTCGGCTCGGGCGTGGTGACCGAGGTGCACGGCGTTCCCGTCACACACCCGGACCACCTCGACGGACTTGAAGCGCTTGCCCAGCGGGAAGCCCTCGGCGAGCTGCTGGTGGGCGGCATCCATCACCGTCATCGACGGACCGTACTGCGTCATGAATCCGGACGGGAACTCGGCGGTGCCGAGGTAGAAGGTGGCGAGCTCCTGCGGGTCGGAGATCTCCTCGGGCTTGCGCGCCATGAGCGCCGACCACTCGCGATCGAAATCGATGAGCTGCTGGGCGACGGGCTGGCGCTCGGCCGAGTAGGTCGAGAGGAGCGCCGCGGGGCTGAGGCCGGTGAGCACGTGGCCCAGCTTCCAGCCGAGGTTGAAACCGTCCTGCATCGAGACGTTCATGCCCTGGCCGGCCTTGGCACTGTGCGTGTGGCACGCATCACCGGCGAGGAAGACGCGGGGGTCGTGGCCCTGGTCGACGTCGACGTCGTCGAACTTGTCGGTGACCCGGTGCCCGACCTCGTACACGCTGTGCCAGGCGACCTGCTTCACGTCGATCGAGTACGGATGGAGGATCTCGTTGGCGCGGCGGATGACCTCCTCGATCGGCGTGCGGCGCACACGGTGCTCGTCGTCGTCGGCGACCTCGCCGAGGTCGATGTACATGCGGCTGAGGTAGCCGCCCTCTCGCGGGATGTGAAGGATGTTGCCGGCCTCCGAGTTGATCGCGCACTTGGTGCGCCAGTCCGGGAAGTCGGTGTTGACGAGCACGTCCATGACGCCCCACGCGTGGGCCGAGAACGCACCGACGTGCTGGCGGCCGATCGCCTCGCGCACGCCGCTGCGGGCGCCGTCGCACCCGGCGACGTACTTGGCTCGGACGACGCGCTCCTCCCCCGTGCGCTCCCCCGCCGTGTACCGCAGGCGCACCTCCACCGGATACTCGCCGCCTGAGGCGTCGGCTTCGGCGCCTTCGTGCACGGTGAGGCCGACGAACTCGATGCCGTAGTCGGGGACGATGCGGCCGGGGCCGTGGGCGGCCGCCTCCGCGAAGTAGTCGAGCACGCGCGCCTGGTTCACGATCAGGTGCGGGAACTCGCTGATCTTGAAGGCGTAGTCCTCGGTGCGCGCGGTGCGGATGATGTTGCGCGGGTTCTCGGGATCGGGTCCCCAGAAGTTCATGTAGGCGATGTTGTACGCCTCGGCGACGATGCGCTCGGCGAAGCCGAACGCCTGGAACGTCTCGACACTGCGCGGCTGGATGCCGTCGGCCTGGCCCAGCACGAGGCGCCCCTCGCGGCGCTCGACGAGGCGGGTGACGACACCGGGGAACTGCGACATCTGCGCGGCCAGCAGCATGCCGGCCGGACCGGATCCGACGATCAGCACGTCCACCTCGTCGGGCAGGTCCGCGGGACGATCGACACCCGTGCCGGCGGCATCCTGCACCCGGGGATCGGCGGAGACGTAGCCGTGGTGGTGGAACTGCATCGGTGTCCTCCTCGGACGACGGTGTCGAGGGCCCGCCGCCGAAAGCCTTCGGCTGGGAGCTTGTATGGAAGCTCGGCGTGTTCTATATTCGAACACACCGTTCTACTATTGAACAGATCGTATACGACCCGCGTCGAAGCGGCAAGAGCGCCGCGCGACGAGACAGCGAGCCTCGTGTCCCCTGCTCCCTCCACCGCTCCCGCTTCGCAGACGCTGAGTCGCGGCATCCGGATCCTCGAGGTCCTCGCCGAAGCACGCGGTCCGCTGTCGATCGACGAGATCGCACGACGCCTCGAACTGCACCGGTCGGTCGCCTATCGACTGCTGCGCACGCTCGAGGACCACGGCCTCGTGGAACGCGACGCGGCCGGCCGCATCGAACTGGGTGCGCGCATGGCCGCCCTCGCCGCGGGCGTAGCGCACGATCTGCAGGCCGAGGCGCTTCCCGAGCTCACCGCCGTCGCCGGCGACCTGGGCATGACCTGCTTCCTCGCCGTGCTCGACCACGACGAGTGCGTGACGCTCTCGAGCATCGAGCCGCGGCACGCCGTGAACCCCGTCGCGCAGCGGCCGGGCACGCGGCATCCGATCACGCGCGGTGCCCCCGGCAAGGCGATCCTGTCGCTGCTGCCTGAGGCCTCGTGGCCGGCCGATGTCTCGCCGGCTCTCGCCGAGGAGGTGACGGATGCCGCGGCCCGCGGCTACGCGACCAGCCACGACGAGGTCATCCCCAGCCTGCGCGCCGTCGCCGTGCCGCTCGTCGTGCGCGGGCGCGGGCCTGCGGCGATCGCGGTCGTGTTCGTGGCGAGCACGCACAGCGACGACGAGATCGCCGCGCGGCTTGCCACGTCGGCAACCGCGATCCGCGACGCGCTCGGCGGCTGAACAAGTCAAACGCAACGCTTCGTCTCGCTGGCGCTCGCTCAGCGACCGGATGAATCCGTCGCGCACCAGGCGCAACGCTTCGTCTCGCTGGCGCTCGCTCAGCGACCGGATGAATCCGTCGCGCGCCGAGCGCACGTCTCTCGACTCACGCGAGCACCGGTCGCTGAGCGAGCGAGGAACGAGCGAGACGAAGCGCAACCACGGCGATGCGGACGGCAGGGGCGAGGCGAACGCTTCGACCAGCTCAGAGCCCGGGCAGGGGCTCGGCTCTGGGACGCGCCGTGGGCGTCAGGCGGTAGTCGGGTACTGCGTGACGAGGCGGATGTTGTGCTCGGCGACGCGCTGCGGCACCCCGACGAACGCCTCTGCACGGCCCTCCGACGCCATGTACTCCTTCTCGAGTGCGAGGAACGCCTCGGCGTCGCCCTCGGCGCTGACCGCCCACACGAACTCGTTCGTCTCGGGCAGACCGTAGGCGAACTCGATCGCGAAGCCGGCCGCGGGCCGCACCTTCGGCATCCATTCGGTCCACCACGCGACGAAGGCGTCGTACTCCCCGTCGACGAGCGTGTAGCGGCGCAGCTGGATCGTCTTCATGACTCCCATCTTGGCGGAAGTCCTATACTCGACACGTCCGGC
>Ga0160430_101193_pt1 | contig 10320 bp, 7 predicted proteins | sample HID1971I_E0MG_FD_108274 | JGI IMG/M metagenome (GOLD analysis project Ga0160430, IMG submission 108274) | Enriched millipede-associated microbial communities from UW Madison campus, WI, USA - HID1971I_E0 MG | ecosystem: Host-associated > Arthropoda: Insects > Digestive system > Unclassified ...
CTCGAGCGCCTCCTGCACCTCGGGGTCGGCGCGGAAGGCCGCGGCGCGCTCCTTGAGCAGCAGGTAGGTGCGCATGTTCGCGGCGGCCGAGTCCCAGACGCCGGCCTCGTCCTCGGTGCGCGACGGCTTGTAGTCGAAGTGACGCGGGCCGTCGTAGGACGGGACCCCACCGGGGCCGCCGTTCTCGAGCAGGTCGACGAGGGCGAACGCGTTGTGCAGGTCGCCGTGGCCGAATACGAGGTCCTGGTCGTACTTGATGCCGCGCTGACCGTTGAGGTCGATGTGGAAGAGCTTGCCGTGGTACAGCGCCTGGGCGATGCCGGCGGCGAAGTTGAGGCCCGCCATCTGCTCGTGGCCGACCTCGGGGTTGAGGCCCACGAGCTCGGGGCGCTCCAGCGAGTCGATGAACGCGATGGCGTGTCCGAGCGTGGGCAGCAGGATGTCGCCGCGCGGCTCGTTGGGCTTCGGCTCGATCGCGAAGCGGATGTCGTAGCCCTTGTCGGTGACGTAGTCGCCGAGCAGGTTCACAGCCTCGCGGTAGCGCTCGAGCGCGGCGCGGATGTCCTTGGCCGAGTCGTACTCGGCACCTTCGCGGCCACCCCACATGACGAAGGTCTTGGCGCCCAGCTCGGCGCCGAGGTCGAGCTGGCGGAAGACCTTGCGCAGCGCGAAGCGTCGCACCTGCCGGTCGTTCGAGGTGAAGCCGCCGTCCTTGAAGACGGGGGCCGAGAACAGGTTGGTCGTCACCATCGGCACGATGAGGCCGGTGTCGGCCAGCGCGCCCTTGAGGCGGTCGATCTGCGTCTGGCGCTCGGCATCCGTGGAGCCGAAGGCGAACAGGTCGTCGTCGTGGAAGGTGAGGCCGTAGGCGCCGAGCTCGGCGAGCTTCTCGACGGCGTGGACGACATCGAGCGCCGGGCGGGTCGGTCCGCCGAACGGGTCGGTGCCGTTGTAGCCGATGGTCCAGAGACCGAAGGAGAACTTGTCGGCGCGGGTGGGGGTCGGTCCGGTGGACTGCGTGGGCATGACGCTCCTTTGCGAGAAATGTTGCTGACGACAACCTATACCAGAAAGTCTACGGCGTCCACCGCGCGATCCCCTCCCGGATCCGCCTCTACAGTGAGGGTATGAACGAGCCGGTCGGCAGTCGCCAAGCGAATCTGTCGCGGCTGCTGCGCCTCGCCCATCTCGACGGACCCGTGTCGCGTGCGACGCTGACCGGAGCCACCGGCCTCAACCGCTCGACGATCGCCGACCTGGTGGGCGACCTCGTCGCCCTCGGAGTCGTGGAGGAACGCGCCCCCGACCCCAGCCGTCGCGTCGGCCGTCCGTCTCCGCTCGTGGCCCCGCACCCCCGCGTCGTGACGATCGCCGTGAACCCCGAGGTCGACGCCCTCACGATGGCGGCCGTCGGACTGGATCGCACGGTGCGGCGGCGTGAGCGCCTCGAGATGACCGGGCTGCTCGGCCCGGAGGGCACCGCGCAGCTCATCGGCGAGCGCATCGACGCCTGGCGCCAGGACGACCTCGCCGACGCGGCGATCGCCGGGATCGGCGTCGCCGTGCCCGGACTCGTGCGGGCCTCCGACGGCCTCGTCCGCGATGCGCCGCACCTGCGGTGGACCGACACCGCTCTGCGTGAACTCATCGAGTCCGCGACCGGCCTGCCCACCGTCGTCGGCAACGACGCGGCGCTGGGCGTCCTCGCCGAGCACCTGTTCGGCGCCGCCCGCGGCATCGACGACGTGGTCTACCTCAACGGCGGCGCGAGCGGCATCGGCGGCGGCTTGATCGTGCACGGGATGCCGGTGGCCGGCGCCTCCGGCTACTCCGGCGAGTTCGGGCAGAACCGCCCCGGAATCGCGTCCAGCGACGATCGCCGTGCGGGCGCCGGTGTCCTCGAGGACGAGGTGAGCCGCGCACGCCTGCTCGCGGTCCTCGGTCGCGACAACGCCGACGAGCCCACCCTCGCCGCGATGCTGCGCGCGGCGGGCGCGCCCGAAGTCCGCGACGAGATCGCACGGCAGCGCCGCATCCTGTCCACCGCGCTGGCCAACGCCGTCAACGTGCTGAATCCGAGGGTCGTCGTGCTCGGCGGGTTCCTCGCGACGCTCGCCACCGACGATCTGGACGGGTTCACCGACGCGGTCACCGCTCAGACCATGCCCGCGAACGGCGAAGACCTCGAGATCCGGCCGGCGGCACTCGCCGAGGATCGCCTGCTCATCGGCGCCGCCGAGGCGGCCTTCGCGGAGCTCCTGCGCGACCCGGCAGGCGTCGCGCTGAACTGAGCCCCTGACCCGAGGCGCGCCGAAGCGACCGCGGCTGCCGTCAGGACGGCGGGGCGGTCGTCCCCCGAGGGATGAGCCGCGTCGGCAGCGTGACGTGCGTCGCGGCCGGCACCTCGCCGTCCATCAGGGTGAGCAGCAGCCGTGCCGCCTCGGCGCCCAGGGTCTGCATGGGCTGGCGCACGGTCGACAGGGCCGGTGCGGACTTGGATGCCTCGGGGATGTCGTCGAACCCGATGACCGAGAGGTCGCGCGGCACCGCGAGCCCCAGCTCGGCCGCGACCTTCACGATCTCCATCGCCGAGATGTCGTTGGCGGCGAAGATCGCGGTGGGGCGATCGCCGCGGCGGAGCATCTCGAGCGCGGCGACACGGACGGCGTCCTGACGGTAGCTGCCCGAACCGACGAGGGCGGGATCCACCGAGATGCCGGCATCCGTCAACGACCGCCGATACCCGGCGTCGCGCGCGATCGACGAACGCAGGTCGGGCCGCCCGGCGATGAAGCCGATGCGGGTGTGACCGAGATCGAGCAGATGACGCGTCGCCTGCAGCGCGCCGCCGTAGCTGTCGGACTCGACGGTGGGCAGATCGGCCGGTCCCGTGTGCGGATCGATGGCGACAACCGGCACCTCGGCGCCGACGTTGACCACCGTGGGGGTCACCATGATCGCGCCGTCGATGAGGGTGCCGCTGAGGCGCGACAGCGATCGCCGCTCCCAGCCCTCCGCCGAGCCGTGCGACCCCGAGTACGCGAGGAGGTCGTAGCGGGAGTCGCGCAGCGCCTGTCCGACGCCCTTCAGGATCTCGGCGCTGAACGGCTCGAAGTCGGCGACCAGCACGCCGATCACGCCGGTCGTCCGCGAGCGCATGCTGCTGGCGATGAGACTGGACTCGTAGCCGAGTTCCGCGACCACGGCGAGGACGCGGTCGGCCGTCTCACTGGCCACGCCGTAGCGGCCGTTCACCGCCTTCGACACGGTCGCGACCGAGACACCGGCCGCAGCGGCGACATCCGTGATCGTGGGACGACGTTTCATGATCTCGATAGCGTAACGGCATGGAAACCGTTTTCGAAAACGTTTGACAAACTATTTGTTGCGCACGCACACTTTTGCTTGCTCGGTCGCAGCGCCGAGCAGTGCGCGACCCGATCGCGCCGAACCGCACCCCGGAGCAGAGGTGCTCCTCGATGAAGAGAACGGGAATCACATGATGGGCAAGAGAATCCTCGCGGGTTCCGCAGCACTCGTCGTCGGCGCGCTCGCGCTCGCCGGCTGCAGTGCCGGCGGCTCGGGCGAGAACAGCGACGGCGACGTCCAGATGACGCTCTGGCAGAACTCGACGACCGGCCCCGGCCAGCAGTTCTGGAAGGACGCGATCGCCGCGTTCGAGGACGAGAACCCCGGCGTCACGATCAAGATGCAGTCGGTCCAGAACGAGGACATGGACGGAAAGCTGCAGACGGCGCTGAACGCGGGCGACGCCCCCGACATCTTCCTCCAGCGCGGCGGCGGCAAGATGACCGCGATGGTCAACGCCGGCCAGCTGATGGATCTGACCGACGCCATCTCGGACGACATCAAGAGCGAGATCCCCGAGGGCTCGTTCGCCGCCGAGACGTACCAGGACAAGGTGTGGGCGATGCCGCTCTCGGTGCTGCCGGGCGGCTTCTTCTACAGCCAGGACGCCTTCGACAACGCCGGGATCACCGAGGCTCCCGCGACCATCGACGACCTCAAGGGCGCGGTGGAGAGCCTCAAGGAGACGGGCATCGAGCCGATCGCCCTCGGCGCCAAGGCCGCCTGGCCCGCCGCGCACTGGTACTACTTCTTCGCGATCCGCGAGTGCAGCCCCGAGGTCATCGAGGAGACCGGCGACACGAAGGACTTCAGCGACGAGTGCTGGCTGCGCGCCGGCGAGGACCTGCAGGACTTCGCGGCGATCGACCCGTTCAACGACGGCTTCCTCACCACCGAGCCCCAGCAGGGAGCGGGCAGCTCGGCCGGCCTCATCGCCAACCGTCAGGCCGCGATGGAGCTCATGGGCGCGTGGGACCCGGGCGTGATCGCCTCGCTGACGCCCGACGAGAAGCCGCTTCCCGACCTCGCATGGTTCCCCTTCCCCGAGATCTCGGGCGGCGACGGTGAGCCCGGCTCGATGATGGGCGGCGTCGACGGGTACTCGTGCTCGGTCGATGCTCCGAAGGAGTGCGCGGACTTCCTGAACTTCGTCGCCAGCTCCGACCAGCAGACCGCCTACTACAAGGCCTTCAACTCGCCGCCGGTCAACACCGTGGCGCAGGAAGCCGTCACCGAGCCGTACCTGCAGCAGATCCTCGAGGCGTACAACAACGCTCCGTTCGTCTCGCAGTGGCTCGACACGGTGCTGGGCCAGAACGTCGGCAACGCGCTGAACGTCGCTGTCGTCGACATGCTCGCCGGCAACAGCGACCCCGAGAAGCTCGTCGCAGCGGTCAACGCGGCAGGCAAGCAGGGCTGATCGTGTCTACCCGCGAGATGTCTTCTGACGCTCGCGGTCTTGCAGAGCACGACGGGGGCGGCATCACGCCGCCCCCGTCGGTGCCGCAGGGCCGCCGGCGCCCCCGAGGCCTAGGCTGGGCCGGCCGCCTCGAGGTCATGATCCTGGTGGGGCCGGCCCTGATCTTCTTCGTCGGCTTCGTGATCTTCCCGGTCATCATGGCCGCGTACTACGGGTTCTTCCGCTGGTCGGGCTTCGGCCCGGCGACCGACTTCATCGGCCTGCAGAACTACGTCACGATCTTCACCGACCCGATCTTCCAGCAGGCGCTGGGGCACAACGCCTTCATCGTCGTCGCGTCCCTCGTGCTCCAGGGCCCGATCGCGATCCTGCTCGCGCTGCTGCTCAACCGCAGGATGCGCGGCCAGTCCCTGATCCGCGTGCTCATCTTCGTCCCCTACGTGATCGCCGAGGTCATCGTCGGCACCGGCTTCAGCCTCATGCTGGCCACCAACGGCGCGGTGAACGGCTTCCTCGAGAAGGTCGGCCTGACCTGGCTCGCACAGGACTGGCTCGCCGACCCGAGCATCGCCATCTGGACGCTGATGGCGATCCTGACGTGGAAGTACATCGGCTTCGCCGTCATCCTCTTCCTCGCAGGGCTCCAGGGGATCCCCCAGGAGCTGTACGAGGCCGCCGCGATCGACGGCGCGTCCTACTGGCAGATCCAGCGCACCATCACCCTGCCGCTGCTCGGACCCACCCTGCGCATCTGGGCGTTCCTCTCGATCATCGGGGCGCTGCAGCTGTTCGACCTCGTGTACATCATCTGGGGTCAGTACGTGTCGTCCGTCGCGGGCACCAACACGATGGCGATCTACATGGTCGCGACCGGGCGCAACTCCGGGAACTTCGGGTACGGCAGCGCCGTCGCCGTGGTCATCTTCGTCATCTCGCTGGTGGTCGCCCTGATCTACCAGCGCACGATCCTGCGCCGTGACACGGCAGGGGCCATCACAGAGAGGGGCGTCAAGTGAGCTCCACCGACTCGATGAGCACCCGCACCATCACGCTTCGCGACACCGTCCCCGGACGCCGCCGCGACGTCAACAAGCTCCCGTGGGGCAGCCCGGCGGTCTACTTCATCGCGCTGGTCATCATCGCGCTGATGCTCGGGCCGGTGCTCTACATCATCATCGGCGGCTTCCGCACGAACTCCGAGATCACCGTCGACCCGTCGGGCATGCCGGTGAGCTGGAACCCGCAGAACTACATCGACGTCCTGACCAGCGGTCTGTTCTGGACCGAAGTCCTGAACTCGACGATGGTCGCCCTCGCGACGACCGTCGGCGCGGTGGTGCTCGGCCTCATGGCGAGCTATGTGATCGCCCGGTACAGCTTCGTCGGCCGCGGGGCGCTGTACGCGCTCTTCGCCGCCGGTCTGATGTTCCCGATCACGGTGGCGATCACGCCGCTGTACATCGTGGTGCGAAACCTCGGGCTCATGAACACGCTGCCCGGGGTCATCCTGCCGCAGATCGCGTTCGCACTGCCGACGACGATCATCATCCTCGTCCCGTTCCTGAAGGCCATCCCCGACGAGATCCAGGAGGCCGCGTACATCGACGGATGCGGTCGCCTGTCGTTCTTCTGGCGGATGGTGCTCCCGCTCGCGGTGCCCGGCGTCATCACCGTCGGCATCCTCGCGTTCATCGGAAGCTGGAACGGCTATCTGCTGCCGCTGTTCATCCTGAACGACGAGGCGCAGTTCACCCTCCCGCTGGGTGTCCAGGCCTTCTCGTCGCAGTACTCGGTCGACACGGCCAAGGTGCTCGCCTTCACGTCGCTGTCGATGCTGCCCGCACTGGTGTTCTTCAGCCTGTTCGAGCGGCGGATCGTCGGCGGTCTGACGGGGGCGGTCAAGGGATGAGCGACGTCATGATGCCCGCGGTCTCGCCGCGGGTGCAGTCCCTCCACGCGCAGATGACGCTGGATGAGAAGCTCGCGCAGCTGGTCGGATACTGGGTCGACAAGGGCGGCGAGGTCGTCGCGCCGATGGCCGGCGAACGTGGCAACAGCGGTCCGTACGAGGAGGCGACGGTCCACGGCCTCGGCCACCTCACTCGCGTGTACGGCACGCGGCCGGTGGAGCCGATCGCCCGGGCCGAATGGCTCTGGGCGGAGCAGCGGCGCCTGCGCACCGGGACCCGCCTGGGGATCCCGGCGATCGTGCACGAGGAGTGCCTCACGGGTCTCGCGGCGTGGAAGGCCGCGACGTTCCCGACCCCGCTGGCATGGGGTGCGGCCTTCGATCCCGAGCTGACCGAGGAACTCGGCGCCGCCATCGGCCGGTCCATGGCCGCGCTCGGGATCCACCAGGGCCTCGCCCCCGTGCTCGACGTCATCACGGATCCCCGCTGGGGCCGCGTCGACGAGTGCATCGCCGAGGATCCCTACGTCGTCGCGACCATCGGCACCGCGTACGTGCGAGGCCTGCAGTCGGCCGGGGTCGACGCGACCCTGAAGCACTTCGCCGGGTACTCCGCCTCGCAGGCCGGCCGCAACCACGCCCCCGTTCACATGGGCCGGCGTCGGCTGCAGGACGTGGTGCTGCCGCCCTTCGAGATGGCGATCCGCGACGGCGGCGTGCGGTCGGTCATGAACTCGTATGCCGAGATCGACGGTGTTCCCGTCGCCTCGGACCCGACCCTCCTGACCGACCTGCTCCGCGATGAGTGGGGCTTCGAGGGCACGGTCGTCGCCGACTACTTCTCGGTGGCGTTCCTGCACACGCTCCACGGTGTGGCGGCCGATCTCGGCGAGGCGGCAGTGCTGGCCCTCCGCGCCGGGATCGACGTCGAGCTGCCCACGGCGGACGCGTTCGCCGTGCCGCTGCGGGACCGGCTCGCCGCGCACCCGGAGGAGGTGGAGCTCGTCGACCGCGCCGTTCTCCGCGTGCTCGCGCAGAAGGAGCGGCTCGGCCTGCTCGACGCGGACTTCGCGTCGCCGCCCGCCGACATCGACCTGGACGATCCCGCGCTGCGTGCGCTGGCCCGGCGGACCGCCGAGGAATCGGTCGTCCTGCTGACCAACGACGGCCTGCTGCCGCTGGCGACGCCGGGCCGGATCGCGCTCATCGGACCCAACGCCGACTCGGCCGAGTCCCTCATGGGGTGCTACTCGTTCGCGAACCACGTGCTCGCGCATCACCCGGACACGCCGCTCGGGTTCCAGATGCCGACCATCGCCGAGGCGGTGCGCGGCGAGTTCGCCGGCACCGACGTGGTGATCGAACGCGGGTGCGAGGTCGAGGATCCCGACACGAGCGGAATCGCCGCGGCCGCGGAGGCGGCAGCAGCGGCCGATGTGGCGATCGTCGTCGTCGGCGATCGAGCCGGCCTCTTCGGCCGCGGAACCGTGGGCGAGGGCAACGACGTCGACGACCTCGAGCTGCCCGGTGCACAGCGACGTCTCGTCGAGGCGGTCATCGCGACCGGGACGCCGACCACCGTCGTGGTGGTCTCGGGACGCCCGTACGCGATCGGCTGGATGCTCGAGGGGCCGCATGCCGCGAGCGCGGTGCTGCAGGCCTTCTTCCCGGGCGAGGAGGGCGGCCCCGCCATCGCGGGGATCCTCTCCGGCCGCACGCAGCCGTCGGGGCACCTGCCCGTGTCGCTCCCCCGGTCGGCGGGCGCACAGCCCTACACGTACCTGCACCCGGTGCTGGGCGGGCCGACCGAGATCACGAGCGCCGACAACACGCCGGCCCTGCCGTTCGGCCACGGTCTGACGTACACGACGTTCGAGCGCGCATCGCTGCAGGCGACGGATGCCGCGACCGACGGCATCCTGGATGTCTCGGTCGTCGTCACCAACACCGGAGACCGGCCGGGGACCGACGTCGTGCAGCTGTACGCGCGGGACCGCGTCGCGTCGGTCACCCGTCCGGTCGCGCAGCTGCTCGCGTACCAGCGCGTGTCGCTGGAGCCCGGCGAGTCGGTGTCGGTGCGCTTCGCCGTGCCGGCGGCGCGCCTGGCGTTCACCGGGCGCGAAGGTCGCCGCGTCGTCGAGCCGGGCGCGATCGACCTGTGGGTCGGTCCCTCGTGTGCGCAGCGCGACGCGGAGGCCCAGGTCGAGCTGACCGGCGCCGTGCACGTGGTGACGTCGGCCGATCCCCGCGCCGCGACCGCGACGGTCCGGACCGGAGCGGACGCCCTGCCCGTGCGCTGACCCGGATCGACAGAGGGCCCCGCGGCATCGCGCCGCGGGGCCCTCTCCGTGCCGTCGCGCGCCCGGCTACGCCAGGTCGAGCTCCACCGTCGCGAAGGAGTGCGGGGGCAGCGTCACGGTCAGCACACCGGCTTCGATGGACGTCTCGAGCGACGCCGGCGCCACGGCGTCGGGGTTCTCGGGAGTGTTGTGGGCCGCGGCATCCGTCCCCGTCAGCACACGCGCGCGACGCACCCACGCTCCGCGACCCCGCAGGTCGACGCGCACGTCGAGCGGAGCGTCGAGCGACAGGTTGGAGAGCGACACCAGCGCGGAGTCGTCCCGTGTCGAGGCCGACACCGACAGCCCTGGCACGTCGTCTGCGGCGGCGGGCGCCGACAGCACGTGCGCGGCGAGCGCGGTCGCATCGTGGTGCCCGCGGTTCATCTCGAACACGTGGTACGTCGGGGTGAGCACCATCGCGCCGTCGTCGTCGGTGAGGATCATCGCCTGCAGCACGTTGAGGGTCTGCGCGATGTTCGCCATCTTCAGGCGCCCCGCGTGCCGGTGGAAGGCGTCGAAGTGCACGGCCGCGACCAGGGCGTCACGCACGGTGTTCTGCTGGAACAGGAAGCCGGGATTGGTGCCGGGCTCCACGTTCCACCAGGTGCCCCACTCGTCGAGGATGAGCCCCACTTTGCGATCCGGGTCGTACGAGTCCATGACGGCCTCGTGCCGGCGGATGACCCGCTCGACGTCGAGCGCCTTGCGCATCGTGCCGTAGAACTGCTCCGGCGCGAACGACGTCGCCGACTCGGTGTTGATGCCTGCGCCGGCATGCGAGTAGTAGTGGAACGAGACGCCCTGGAACACCGGCGCCGGCTGCGAGCCGCAGGTCAGGCAGCCGAGCGACTCCATGAGCGCGCGCGTCCACGTGATGTCGTCGTCGGAGGCGCCGGCGGCGATGCGGTACAGCTCGTTGCCGCCGTGGTTGCGGCAGAAGGTGCCGTAGCGGCGCGCCTCGAGCGCGTACTGCTCGGCGGTCATGTTGCCGCCGCAGCCCCATGCCTCGTTGCCGATGCCCCAGAACGGCACCCGCCACGGCTCGTCGCGACCGTTCTCGCGCCGCAGCCGCGCCATCGGCGAGTCACCGTCGCGCGTCAGGTACTCGACCCATTCGCTCATCTCGCGCACCGTGCCGCTGCCGACGTTGCCGTTGACGTACGCGTCGGCGCCGAGCATCTCGCACAGGTCCATGAACTCGTGCGTGCCGAAGTGGTTGTTCTCGACGACGTCGCCCCAGTGCGAGTCGATCATCTGCGGACGGTCCTCACGGGGGCCGA
>Ga0160430_101194_pt1 | contig 10308 bp, 11 predicted proteins | sample HID1971I_E0MG_FD_108274 | JGI IMG/M metagenome (GOLD analysis project Ga0160430, IMG submission 108274) | Enriched millipede-associated microbial communities from UW Madison campus, WI, USA - HID1971I_E0 MG | ecosystem: Host-associated > Arthropoda: Insects > Digestive system > Unclassified ...
CACGAGACGGCGGCAGCCAGTTCGGAGAGCGCGGCAGTGGCATGGGTGAGGGTCATGAGGGCTCCTTCGGTCATCGGGTCGGCACGGGGACGGCGGCGGATCGCGCCGCAGCCGCGGACATGGCGGGGGTCGTGCGTGCGGCGAGGGTCGCCCGCAGGTGGGCGGCGCAACGCAGCAGGAACTGCTCGAGCTCGCTGTCGGGCCGCAGCGCCCGCAGCTGCGCGAGCGACTCGGCGTCGCCGGCGGCGGCGCGCGCCTCGTAGGCGACGGCCAGCGCATCGAGGCTCTGCAGCGCTTCGTCGGTGAGGTCGGGATGCCCCGCCCGCCACGTCGGGTCGGCCACGTGCAGCTTCATCTCGGCGCGGACGACGCCGATCGGCTCGATCGTGAGGTTGATCGACGGGCTCTCCGCGAGAACGAGGTCGAGCGCGGCATCCCAGTCGATGACCCCCTCACCGCAGGGGGCGATGAAGCGCGACAGCCCCTCCGCGGTGCGCCAGAGCGCGGCGTCGCGGAGCTGGGTCGTGCGCACGTGGGGAGCGATGCGGGCGATCCCCTCGAGCGGGACCTCGGCCCGCACAGCGAGGTTGGCAGGATCGAGGCACACGCCGAGCACGTCCTCGCCGACCGCGTCGATGAGCCGCAGCAGCTCGAACGTGGTGATCTCCTCGTGCGTCTCGAGGTTGAGTCGCACCCCCGTCTCACGGAGCACCGGCGCCAGTCGCTGCAGGAATCGCTCCGTCGCGGCCAGCTGGTCGGCCCAGTCGGCGTCGGTGCGGAAGCGGTCGGTGAAGAAGATGCCGGGGTAGGGCTTGTAGCCGCCGACCGCCGTCCAGGTCTCGGTCCAGCCGAACTCGGCGCACGTGCGGATCATCCGCTCCATGCCCGCGAGGTAGCTCCCCTCCCCGAGGTCCCGCACCCGCGGCAGCTCCGAGGTCATGTACGGGTTGACCTTGCCGACTCCCATCTCGACGTAGAGGCCGAGCTCGTCGGCGAGCTGCGCGAAGTCGCGGAGGAACCCCGGGTCGAGGGTCGGCGCGATCTCGTCGAGGGTGCGCACGTTGACGCCCTCGAGCCCCATGGCGGCGACGGCGCGGAGAGTCTGGAGGGGGTCGCCCCATCCGCTCCTGCCATCGGTGAACTTGACGTCGGTTCCCACGCGGGTCATGCGGCGATCTCCTTGTCGATGTGCGGGGTGAGGGCGGCTGCCGCTCGGCGGCGGGCCTCGCGTCGCTGGCGCTCCGTGATGGGATCCGCCCGTGGCACGGCCTCCAGCAGCGACCGCGTGTAGGGGTGGGTGGGATGCTCGTAGACCTGCGCGCGCGTCCCCTGCTCGACGACGCGGCCCTTCTCGAGGATGACGAGGCGGTCGCACAGGTACCGGACGACGGCGAGGTCGTGCGCGATGAACAGCACCGAGAGGCCGAACTCGGCCTGCATGTCCTTGATCAGGTTGAGCACCTGCGCCTGCACCGACACATCGAGCGCCGAGACCGGTTCGTCGCACACGAGCACGCGCGGCCTCACGACGAGCGCCCGCGCGATCGCGATGCGCTGTCGCTGGCCTCCCGAGAAGCTGCGCGGGTACCGCTTGACGTGCGCGGAATCGAGGCCGACCCGCTCGAGCATCTCGACGGTGCGGGCGCGACGGCCGGCGGCGTCGAGGTCGGTGTGCACGCGGAGCGGCTCCGACACGATCTGCCCGATCGTCATGCGGGGATCCAGGCTCGAGTACGGGTCCTGGAACACCATCTGCACCTGGGAGCGGAACACGCGCTCGGCGCGATAGGTCATGCGTCGCAGATTGAGACCGTTGTAGACCAGGGACCCGGCCTGTGGCCGCTCGAGTCCCATCAGACAGCGGACGGTGGTCGACTTGCCCGAGCCCGACTCGCCCACCAGTCCCACCGTCTCCCCCGCGCCCAGGCGGAAGGAGACGTGATCGACGGCGGTGAACTCCCGCGATCCCCGCCCGAAGCGCTTGACGAGGTCTTCGACGCGGAGGTCGACGCCATCCGTGGTCAGCATGTTCATGGCCGTGCCTCCTCGAGAAGGGTGTCGCTCAGGAGTGCGGGTGCGACGGATGCCGCGGCATCCGCTCGCATCACGTCCTCGACGGTCTGCAGCCTGACGTCCGGATCCGCGTCGACACTCGGAATGGACGCCAGCAGCCCGCGCGTGTAGGGGTGCTCGGGCGACCGGAACAGGTCGTCGACCGGGCGGTCCTCGACGATGCGGCCGTGGCGCATCACCGCGACGCGATGAGCGAGCCCCGCGACGATCGCCAGGTCGTGGGTGATCAGCAGCACGGCGAGCCCGAGCTCGCGGGACTGCTCCTCGAGGAGGTCCAGCACCTGCTCCTGCACGCGCACGTCCAGTGCGGTGGTCGGCTCGTCGGCGATGAGCAGCTGCGGTCCGGCGATCAGCGCCGCGGCCATCACCACCCGCTGGCGCATGCCTCCGGAGAACTCGTGGGGGTACGCGCCGAGGCGTGTGGCCGCGGAGGGCACACCGAGCCGGTCGAGCATCTCGACGGCCTGGCGTCGCGCCGTCCGGCGGCCGACGCCGCGGATCACGAGCGGCTCGGCGACCTGGTCGCCGATCGTGAGGACGGGGTTCAGGGCCGTCATCGGGTCCTGGAACACCATGGAGACCGTGGATCCCCGCAGCTGCCGCAGTCGGCGCTCCGGTGCACCCACGACCTCCTGACCGGCAACGCGCACGGAGCCGGACAGCTCGACGGTGGGGTCCAGCCGCAGCACGGCCTTCGCGGTCATGGACTTGCCCGAGCCGGACTCGCCGACGAGCGCCACGCGCTCGCCACGCGCGATCGTCAGGCTGACCCGGTCGACCAGCGTGAGGTCGCCGCGACCGGAGTCGGTGCGGGTCGCCGCGGGCACGCGCACCGTGAGATCGGTGATCTTCAGGACGGGGACGTCGGTCATCGCTTCCTCCGCAGGCTCGGGTCGAGACGTACGCGCAGCGCATCACCGAGCAGCCCGAAGGCGATCGCCGCGATCGTGATGGCCAGCCCCGGGAACGTGGTGACCCACCACGCCGTGGTGATGTACTCGCGGCCCTGGGCGACCATGGCGCCCCAGTCGGCGCTGGGCGGCGGTGCGCCGACACCGAGGAACGCGAGACCCGCCATGAGCACGACGGCGCCGGAGATCTCCATGCTCGCCTGGACATACACCGAGTCCATCGAGTTGGGCAGCACGTGGCGCACGAGGGTCGGGATGCGGCGGATGCCGTTCACCCTCGCCGACTCGACGTAGGCCGAGTTCATCGACACCCGCAGGATGCCGCGGACGAGCCGAGTCGTGCCGGGCCACATGGCGATGACCATGGCCAGCACGACGGAGCCGAGCGACGGGCCGAGGGCCGCGGCGATGCCGAGGGCGAGCACCATCGACGGCAGCGCCATGAACATGTCGCAGATCCGCATGATGGTGGCGTCGACGCCGCGAGGCGACAGCACCGCCGCACAGGCGACGACGACGCCGACGAGCGTGGACAGGGCGACCACGGCGATCGCCGCGAGCAGCGTCATGCCGGCGCCGGCGAGGAGCCGCGAGAGCACGTCGCGCCCGGCGTCGTCGGTTCCCATCCAGTGCGCCGCGCCGGGTGGCAGCAGCGCGTCGGACGGGACGGCGAGGTACGGGTCGTAGGGAGCGAGCAGCGGCCCGAAGATCGCGACCACCACCAGCATCGCGGAGACGACGATGGCGATGCGGTCCAGCGTTCCGGCGTGTGTGCCGAACAGACCGCGCAGCCCCTTCGAGATCCCGCCGCCGAGGCCGGCCGGCGTGAGCCACTCCGCCGTGCGAGGCGGGCGCGGGCGCGGGTCGTCGGACGAGGAGGTCTCCTCGTCGAGTCCGGGGGGATCTGTGGTCAGCGTCATGCGCGAGCTCCCGTCAGATGCGACTCGCGCACGCGCGGGTCTGTCCAGATCTGCACGACGTCGACGATGAGGCTCGCGACGGTGAAGACGACGCCGATGACCAGGACGCAGCCCAGCACGGCGAAGGTGTCCTGATTGAGGACGGCCTGATTCAGGTAGGTCCCGATGCCCGGCAGGGCGAACACGCTCTCGACGAGGAGCGCGGCGCCCATCATCCAGCCGAACTGCATGCCCAGCAGCGTCAGCGTCGACCCCATGGTCGACCGCAGTCCGTGGTGCAGCACCACCCGATACGGTCCCGCGCCCTTCGAGACGGCGAACGAGACGTAGTCCGAGTCGAGGGCGCCGATCATGTTCGAGCGCACGTTGCGGGCGATGGTCGACATGAAGGGAGCGCTCAGCGCCAGGGCCGGAAGGATGAGGTGCGACAGCGAGTCGGCGAACATCGGCGGGCTGCCGGCGAGCAGCGAGTCGACGAGTGTGAACCCGGTGACCGGCGGCGGTGCCATGCCGAAGGAGTTGGCCCCCGAGATGGGGAGCCACCCCAGTGTGGATGCGAAGCCCCACTGGAAGAGGATCGCGAGCCAGAACACGGGCACGCCCCCCGCGAGGACGAACAGGATGCGCGCCGACACATCCGGGGCGCGATCGCGGAGCGCGGCGGACACCGCGCCGAGGGGCACGGCGATGATGACGGTGAGGATCATGGTGACCACGACCAGCTGCAGTGTCGTGGGGACGGTCGCGGACAGATCGCTCACGACGCTCTGGTGCGTCGACGCGGACTGGCCCAGGTCGCCGCGCAGTGCCCGACCGAGGAACACCAGGTACTGCTCGACCACCGGCAGGTCGAGACCGAGTCTTTCGCGGGCCTGCGCGATCTGCTCGGCGGTGGCGGTGCGTCCAGCGGCAACGCGCGCCGCGTCGCCGGGGATCAGCTTCGTCATGAAGAAGACGATGGTGATGATGCCCCACACGCTCAGGAGCGCGAGTCCCAGCCGCTTGGCGATATAGGTCGCCATTCGGGCCTCCTCGTTTCGGGTCGGTCGGGGGGTGGTCGGTGGCCCCGCCGTGCGGCGGGGCCACCGCGGCGTCATTCGGTGACGACGAGCATCGTCGGGTCGAACAGCTGGTAGGTCGGCGAGTAGCGGATGCCGCCGACGCCGTCGCGGAGCATGATCGTGGTGACCGGGTTCGAGACGTTGACACTGACGTCGTCGGCGAGGATCTGCTCCTGCGCCTGTGTGAAGAGGTCGCAGGCGGCGTCGGGGTCGACGGTCGAGATGCCCTCCTCCAGCAGCGCGTCCACCTCGGGGTTCGAGTAGAGCGCGTAGTTCGTCTGGCCGATGAACTGCGAGTCGTAGACCCGGAAGAGCATCGGTCCGATCTCGGGGTAGTACGGGAAGTCCCAGAGCAGGCCGAGGTCCGGCGTCGTCTCGGGAGACTCGATCATCGCGACGTATTCGGGGTAGGTCACGGTCTGCAGCTCCAGCGTCAGCCCGATGTCCTTGAGGTTCGACTGCAGGAGCGTGGCGGCCTTCTGGTGCTCGGGAATCTGCGCCTGATAGGCCATCGTGACGGTCGCGCCGACCGCGCCCGCCTCTTCGAGCAGGGCCTTGGCCTCGTCGACGTCCTGTTCCGTCGGCCCGGCGTCGACACGGCAGGCCACGGTCGGTGCCACCAGGCCCGAGGCGACCGACCCGCGACCGCTCAGGATCGAGGCGATGTGTCCGTCGTAGTCGTAGGCGAGCTTGATCGCCTCGCGCACTCGAGGGTCGGCGGTGATGCCCTCCTGCGTGTTCATCATGACGAACAGCTGGAGCGGGCTCGGCAGCTCCTGCGCCTCCAGGCCGTCGACCGAGGCGAGCGCGTCGAGGTCGGTGCCGACGATGCCGGTGGCGACATCCACCCCGCCCGACTTGAGCTCGTCGCGGAGGGTCGAGCTCTCGGTGATGTAGCGGTAGACGAGACTCGCGGGTCGCGCCTCGTCGAAGCGCCACGAGTCGTCGTAGCGCTCCAGCGTCGCCTGCTGGTTCGCGGTGTAGTCCGTGATGACGTACGGCCCGGAGCCAGCGTCGTTCGTCGCGAGCCAGGCCTGGGCGTGGTCATCGCCCTCGTGCTCCGACACGAATGCCGAGTCCAGGATGTAGACCTTGCTCAGCGCGCCCACGAACGTCGTGTTGGTGCCCGACAGTGCGATCTCCACGGTCGTGTCGTCGACGGCCGTGCTGGAGGCATACGACGAGAGGAACGAGGCGACGCCCACGCCGAGCGCCTTGATGCGGTCGAGCGTGTAGACGACGTCGGCTGCGGTGACCGGGTTTCCGCTGTGGAAGGTCGCGTCGTCGCGGAGGGTGACCGTGACGGCCGTCGCGTCGTCGTTGTAGACCCACTCGGTCGCGAGCATCGGCACGATCGCACCGTCCTCGTCGTAGTCGATGAGCTTGTCGTAGGCGCCGCCGACGGTGAAGTCCGTCTGCACGTCCGACGCGAGCACCGGGTCGAGCGTCTGGGGCGTCGCTCCGGTGCCGATGATGACCGTCTCGTCACGAGCGGCCGTGGTGGGCGCGGTCCCCGAGCCGCCGGCGCAGGCGGTGGTGAGCGCACCGACGGCGAGCGCGGCGATGAGGGCGGTGGCGAGGCGGGTCCTGGTGGTTCTCATGTTCACTCCGGGTTCGGGGTCGGGTGCTGCAGGAACGGATGGATCACGGCCGGGCGGCCAACGCGCCGAGAGTGCGGGGCGCGAGTCTGTGGGAGGCGGAGGTCTGGGCGGCGACCACGCGGCCGGCGTGCAGCACCAGGCGGTCGCTCGGGTTCGCGGCGACGACGGCAGCCGTCGAAGGGCTGTCGACCACGAGGAGGTCGGCGGGGGCACCGGCCGCGACGCCGTACGGACCGACCCCGAGCGCCTGGGCGGCGGCGCCGGTGACCATGTCGAGCGCAACGGCAAGCTCGTCGTCGGTGCGGAAGTTCGACTGGTAGGCGACCTGGCGGGCCACCGCGACCATGTCGCCGTCTCCGAACGGCCACCACGCGTCACGGATGTTGTCGGAGCCCGAGAAGACGACCGCGCCTTCCTCGCGCAGCGCCAGCACGGGAGGCATCGGGCCCGCCGGGCCGTTGGTCATGATGGCGACGCCGGCATCGGCGAACTCTGCTCCGACGCGGCGGGCTGCCTCGGTCGAGATGGAGCCGAGCCCGTACGCGTGGCTGACGGTGACGCGTCCGTGGAGCCGGATCTCGCGCGTCTTCGCGGCGATGAGCGCGTACTGGCGCACGGCGCTCTCACCCAGATCGTGCAGATGGATGTCGACACCGACGCCGTGGTCGGCCGCCAACGCGAACACGATCCCGAGGTGGCGTTCGGCATCGTCGTCGAACCCCGCCGGGTCGAGCCCCCCCGACGACGTCGGCGCCGGCCGCGAGGGCCTCGGCGAGAAGGCGCCCGACGCCGGGCGACGCGAGGATGCCGCTCTGAGGGAACGCGACGATCTGCACGCGCAGCACGTCGCGCAGCTCCTCGCGGAGCTCGAGCAGCGCGTCCAGCGACGACAGGCCGACCGCCGTGTCGATGTCGACGTGGGTGCGCACGGTGCCCGTGCCGAACTCGATCATCGCCGCGGCGAGTGCAGACGCCCGTTCGGCGACCGAGTCCGTGAGCTCGTCGCGGATGGCACGTTCGGCGGCGACCCGCTCACGGACGGTCGCACCGGGGCGGTGCGGCTGCCACGGCGAGCCGGCGAACGTCTTGTCCAGATGTGCGTGGCCGTTCACGAGCGCGGGCAGCACGAGGCGTCCCTCGAGATCGATGGCCGCGAGCTCGCTCGCCGTCCCCTCCTGCAGCGAGGCGGCGAATCGCGGCGACGACACCCCGGGTGCGTCGAACGTCACGACGGATGCCGGGGACACCGATGCGATGCACCCGTCACTGATCGTCAGGTCGGCGCGGGAGCCGTCCGGCAGCGAGCCGTTGAGGAGGAGGAGCGAACGTGGCACCGAGGACCCTTCGGGAAGACGAGGAACTTGGTATACAAGATTCCATTCCCGTGTTTCGCTCGATCAGCCGCTACGTAAACTGCATGTTTCGATCCGCTTGGTAGGCCAAGCGTGTCGTCAGTGCTCGAGGCGCTGCCGCATGAGCCGCAGCGAGTCGACCCGGCTGTGCTCGACGTGCGCGTATGCCAGCGCTCCGGCCCACTCGACGTTGCCGTCGGCGATCGCGTGGCACAGCTCTCGGTGCTCGGCGCACAGCACCCGCTGGTCCCGCTCGCTCTCCAGCCGGAACAGGCGGCGGACCCGGCCGTTGATCGGGCCCATCAGCCCGATCAGGAGCGTGTTGCCTGAGAGGTCGAGGATCTCCTCGTGGAGCGCAGAATTGGCGCCCGCGATGTCGCGGTCGTCGCCGGCGTCCAGTGCGCCCTCTGCTCTCGCCAGTCGGGCGAAGAGTTCATCGGACGAGGCGCCGGTCGCGCACGCCTGTGCGGCGAGCTTGGCGGCGAGCACCTCGAGGCTCGAGCGCACCACGAACAGCTCCTCGACGTCGTTGAGTGTCATCTCGGTCACCACCGCGCCCCGGCGCGGCAGGGTCTTGATGAAGCCTTCGGCCTCCAGCCTCGGCATCGCCTCTCGGATCGGGATGCGGGAGACGTTGAATTCCGCTGCGAGCTCCCGCTCGCGTATGCGCTCGCCCGCGGCGAGGGCGCCCTCGATGATCCGCTCCCGCAGCTCCTCGTAGATCTTGACGGACAGCGACTGGTCGGCGAGGCCGAGCGGAACGTCGTTCGCCATGCAGAGCACCTTTCGACGGAGAGCGAGTGTGGAGGGTGCCTACTGTATGCCAGGGGATCCGACCCTCGCCCGCCATGAGAACGGCCAGGCATGCCGGTTCCGCGCTCGCGAGCGCGGAACCGGCATGCACCTGGGAGGGGGTGCGGATGTCGCGGGCCCGTGGTTTGCTGGCGCCATGCGCACCGCGACCTCTGCTGACGGCACTCCCATCGCGTACGACGTCACCGGCGATGGCCCCGTCGTCGTCATCGTGAACGGCGCCATGTCGACCGCGGCCGACGCGGGCGGATTGGCAGAAGCCCTGAGGGATGCCGGCTTCCGTGCGGTCACGTGGGACCGCCGCGCCCGCGGCGGGAGCGGCGACGCCCGTGGCTCGACGCCCGACCGCGAGGTCGAGGACCTCGCCGCCGTGATCGACGCGGTGGGCGGCGACGCGGCCGTGCTCGGGCACTCCTCCGGAGCGGTGCTCGCCCTGGTCGCGGCATCCCGCGGCGTCCCCGTCCGCGCGCTGTTCCTCTCGGAGCCGCCCTTCCGGTTCGGCGTCGACGAGCCCGCCGACGACCTTGGCGACCGCCTGCAGCGGTACGTCGACGAGGACCGCCCGGACGACGCGATCGTCACCTTCCAGCTCGAAAGCGTCGGCCTGCCGCGCGAGATGGTCGAGGGCATCCGCGCGAGCGACCAGTTCGCCGCCCTGCTGCCGCTCGCCCAGTCCACGGTGTACGACACCAACCTCGTGCGTGAAGCGTCGATCCCGACGGACGAGATGCTCGCCGTCCGGGCTCCGGTCACGATCCTGCGTGGCGAGCAGACGTTCCCGATCCTGCTGACCGCCGCCGACCGCCTGGCCGACGCCATGGACGCCGCGGAACTCGTCGTCGTGCCCGAGTCGGTGATGCATCGCCCCGACCCCGCGGCGACGGCCCGCGTCATCAAGGAGCGGCTGGCGTAGGCCACGTCAGTCGTTGAGCCGGTCCAACAGGTCGACGGCCGCCCGCGCGTAGTCCCCGATCCAGCGATCGTGGATGCGTTTGATCGGCAGCGGCGCGAGCGCGAGGTGGCGCTCGCGGCCGATCCTGCGGCCGGTGACGAGCTCCGCCCGCTCGAGGACGCGCAGATGCTGGAGCACCGTCGTGCGATCCACCTCCGGGAAGCGTGCGCAGAGCGCCCCGGTGGTGAGCGGCTCGGCCTTCAGGGCATCGAGCATGCGTCGGCGAAGCGGTGCGGCGAGCGCTTTGAACACCAGATCGTCGTCTGAGCCCTTGCGCTCGGCATCCATCATGTTATAAAACTACAACATGTCTCACCAACTCTCAGAACTGTCGTTCACCGTGTCGGGACGAGTGGCCCGGCCCGCCGCCGAGGTGTACGAGGCCGTCGCCGACCCGGAACAGCTCTCGAACTACTTCACGACCGGGGGTGCCCGCGGAAGGCTCGAACAGGGTGCCGACGTCACCTGGGACTTCGCGGACTTCCCCGGGCGGTTCCCCGTGACCGTGGTCGAAGCCGACCCGCCGCGGAAGCTCGTCATCCGGTGGGAGGCCCGCGCCGGCGTCGCATCGGAGACCACGACCACGTTCGAGTTCGAGCCGATCGACGACGGCGCCCGCACCCTC
>Ga0160430_101196_pt1 | contig 10293 bp, 14 predicted proteins | sample HID1971I_E0MG_FD_108274 | JGI IMG/M metagenome (GOLD analysis project Ga0160430, IMG submission 108274) | Enriched millipede-associated microbial communities from UW Madison campus, WI, USA - HID1971I_E0 MG | ecosystem: Host-associated > Arthropoda: Insects > Digestive system > Unclassified ...
AGCTGGCGTACCTGCGCGAGCACGACTGAGCCCGACGTGCACGTGCACGCCGGGCTCGAAGTCGATCGTCCGATTCTCGGAGGCTCGGCGATCGGCGGCTCGGCGATCGCCGGTTCAGCGATCGGCGGTGGAGGTCAGGCGACCTCGTAGGTGAGGCAGTCGGCGTCGTCGGACGAGCCGGCGCCGATGCGCACGGAGGCCGCGGTGCACTCGAGCGAGTCGTTGTGGATGCACTCCGACCGCTGGCAGGCGCCGACATGGGTGATCACCTTGTCGAGGCCGCCGCGAGTGCCGAGCGGAATGAAGGTGGCGCACTCCGCATCGCCCACCGCGCCGGCGATCGTGACGGCCGCGGCGTGGCAGTGCGAGTGGTCGTTGTAGGAACAGCCGCTCACCGAACACTCGGAGACGGCGGGCAGTTCATCGAGGGTCATGCTCATGGGAACCTCCACGTGGCTCGACTGGGTACGGCGATGGTACGCCGGAGCATCCGCGATCCGCCACGAAGTCGAGCCGCTTTTGCCCAGATCAACGGTGGTTTTCTTTTTAGGCGAGCCTCACCTATGCGGCCGGTGACGGGCCCGGATCGGGCCGCGGACCCGTCGTCGGCGGTCCTTTACCCCGGCGGGCGGGCCGACCAGAATGGGAGCACGATCTCGAAGGAGTGCGACATGTCGACAGAAGCCGTGATCTGGTCGGTGCTCGGAGTGATCGCCGCCGTGGGCGGCATCGGGCTGCTCGCGTCGATCCTCGCGCTCATCCGCGCCCCGCGCTGAGCGCGCGGCGGTGAGGGCGCCGAGCCGATCGCGTCGCGCTGATCGCGACTCGGCTCTCGTCGGCTTCCGTCAGCGCTTCGGCGGCGTGGTCGACCAGATCGCGAGCGCGACGAGCAGCGGCTGGAAGAACAGCCGCACGAGCCGCGACCGATCGGTCGTGAGCCCGAACGCGTCGCGACGCTCGCGCCACTGCGCGATGTTGCCCGGGAAGACGGCGGTGAAGAACGCCGCGACGATCCAGCCGATGCGGCGCTCCTTCGGCAGCACGACGAGCGCCGAGCCGAGCGCGACCTCGACGACACCCGATGCGACGACGACCCCGTCGGCGTCCATCGGCACCCAGGTCGGCACCTGCGCGCGGAACTCCTTGCGCGCCCAGAACAGGTGGCTCACCCCCGCGAAGACGAGACTGCCGGCGAGAAACCAGCGGCCGATGCTGCGCGGAACCGTCGAGGTGCGAACGTCTGAGGTCATGCTCCGACGCTAGGGCGGCGGGCGGGTCGTTGTCACCCCCTTGCGCCGGGCTCGCGTCGTCGCCCACCCGGCGCCCGGGATACGCTGGCGGAGCCGCCACGTCGCTGCCGCGGCATCCCACCCCAGCACTCTTCCGGAGGCCACCGTGCACGAATCGACGACCGCGGCGCCCGCGCTGCACCCCGAGACGCGGCTCATCATCGCGGGTCGACCGCCGCACGTGCCCGACCAGCCCATGAACGTGCCAGTGCACCTCACCTCGACGTACGTCGCCGGCGGCGACCTCGAGTACGCCCGGTACGGCAACCCGTCGTGGTCCGCGTTCGAGGACGCCCTCGGCGGTCTCGAGGGCGGACGGGCCATCGCCTTCGCGTCGGGCATGGCCGCGATCACCGCGGTGCTCGATCTGGTGCCCGAGGGCGCGACGGTCGTCGCGCCGCGCCACTCGTACACGGGCACGGTCGCGCAGCTCGACCAGCTCGCGGTGAAGGGCCGGCTCTCGGTCGTCTACGTCGACATCAGCGACACGGCCGCCGTCGCCGCCTCGGTCGAGGGCGCGGCGCTCGTGTGGATCGAGTCGCCCACGAACCCCGCGCTCGAGCTCGCCGAGATCCCGGCGCTCGTCGCCGCCGCGCACGAGCACGGTGCCCTCGTCGCCGTCGACAACACGTTCGCGACGCCGCTGCTGCAGCGCCCGCTCGAGTCGGGGGCCGACCTCGTCGTGCACTCGGCGACGAAGTACATCTCGGGCCACAGCGACGTGCTCATGGGCGCCGTCGTCGCGGCATCCGACGAACTCGCCGAGAAGATCACCGCGTACCGGTCGATGTTCGGCGCGATCCCCGGCCCGTTCGAGACCTACCTCGCCCTGCGCGGCCTGCGCACGCTGCCCGTGCGCCTCGAGCGCGCGCAGGCGTCGGCCGCCGAGCTCGCCGCGCGACTGCAGGGCCACCCGGCCCTCGACGAGGTGCGGTACCCCGGCTTCGGCGCCATCATCTCGATCGTGGTGCACGGCGGCAAGGAGCCCGCCGACGCGCTCGTGCAGCGCACCGCGCTGTGGGTGCACGCCACGAGCCTCGGCGGGGTCGAGTCGACGTTCGAGCGCCGTCGCCGCTGGCAGCTCGAGCAGCCCACGATCCCCGACGGCCTCGTGCGCCTCTCGGTCGGCCTCGAGCACGTCGACGACCTGTACCGCGACCTCGTCTCGGCGCTCGACTCGCTCAGGTCGTAGCGCCGCCCCGCGTCGGGGCTGCCGCGCCGGCACTGCCGCGCCCGCACGGCCGCGCTCTGGCCGGATCGACGCCGACCCCGCAGACTGGACACGATCTATCCGGAGGGGACGCACATGACCGACGACCGGGCACCCGCCGCGCTGCGGGCCTTCATCGACAGCACGAACCGCGGTGACGCGGCCGCCTTCCTCGCGGGCTTCACCGACGACGCGACGCTCGACGACTGGGGCCGGGTCTTCCGCGGACCCGAGGGCATCGCATCCTGGAACGAGACCGACAACATCGGCAAGCGCGCGCACTTCGAGCTCGTCGGCATCGAGACGACGGATGACCCCGACACCGTGATCGCGACGCTCACCGTCACGGGCGACGGCTACAACGGCACGGGTCCCATCACCTTCACCTCCACCGGCGACAAGCTGAGTCGCGTGGTCATCGCGCCGACCCACTGACCCCGGGCCGGCTCAGCGCGCGAGCAGCCAGTCCATCGCGTCGGGCACCACGCCGAGCACCGAGACGTGCCCGTCGTCGAGTCGCATCCAGAGGGTGGCGTCGGGCAGGTGGGCGAGCAACCACGAGGCGTGCGTCCGCGGCACCACCCGGTCGCCCTCGCCCTGCACCACGAGCACGGGCGCGGCGACCTCGGCGAGCTCGAAGCCCCACGGGTTCACGAACGCGACGTCGTCGTCGATGAGCCCGTCGCCGCCGAACTCGGCCGACTTCGCGACATCCGCCCCGAGATCAGACCAGGCGCCTTCGAGCGCCGCGTAGTCGGCGGGCAGGAACTGCTCGGGATCGAACTCGTCGACCTCGGCGAACCGCGCACGCGCATCGCGACCGGCCTGCGCGGCGTGGAGTCCACCGGGCGCGCGCATGCCGGCGAACCAGTCGAAGCGGTCGGTGAGCGGGGCGAGGCCGGCGAGCGTCACGACGCCGGTCACGCGATCGGGATGCCGCGCCGCGACCCCGAGCGCATGCGGCCCGCCGCCCGAGGCGCCCATGCTCGCGAACCGGTCGACGCCGAACGCATCCGCGACCGCCACGGCGTGGTCGGCCGCCGACGCGACGTCGCGCCCGGGCAGCGGCGACGAGCCGCCGTACGAGGGCCTCGCGTACGAGATCACGCGGATGCCGCGCGCCGCCGCCGCGGCCACGACGGGCTCCAGCGGCGCCCCCGTCTGCGGCGAGCCGTGGTGCCACATGAGCACCGGGCCGCCCGCGGCGTCCGTCGGCGCGCCGGTGTCGTAGGCGCGCAGCACGCGACCGTCGGGAAGCGGCACATCGAGGGCGATCGGCGTTCGGCTCGGCACGGTTCCTCCTCGATCGGGGTGTGTCCGGCCGGGGGCGGGCCGTCACCGGGCCAGCCTAGGCTGTTCCCCGATGGTGCAACGGTTCCTGCTCGGCGTGCGCATGCTGTTGCGCGGCTTCGGCTTCTGGCGCCGGCAGCCGGGCGCCATGCTGCTCGGACTCGTGCCCGCGGCGATCGTGTGGGTCGTGGTGCTCGTCGGCCTCGTGGCCCTCGGAGTCAGCCTGCCGGGCCTCACCGTGTGGGCGACGCCGTTCGCGGCGGGCTGGGTCGAGCCGTGGGCGACGATCACGCGCACCGCCATCGGCGCCATCGTGCTCGGCGGGGCGATCGTGCTCGCCGCGATCACGTTCACGGGCCTCACGCTGCTCGTCGGCGACCCGTTCTACGAACGCATCTGGCGCGCGGTCGAGGCCGACCTCGGCGGCGAGGCGCCCGGCGACGGCCTCGGCTTCTGGCGTTCGGCGCGCGACGCCGTCGGGTTCATCGCGCTCGGCGTGCTCGTCTCGCTCGGGGTCGCGCTCAGCGGGCTGGTGCCGCTCATCGGCGGCGTGCTCGCGCCGGTGCTCGGCGTCATGCTCTCAGGACGGCTGCTCGCCTGGGAGCTCACGGGCCGTGCGTTCGAGTCGCGCGGCGTCGAGGCCGCCGAACGTGCGGCGCTGCTGCGCGGCCACCGCGTGCGCCTGCTCGGGTTCGGCATCGCGACGCAGCTCTGCTTCATGGTGCCGCTCGGCGCGATCTTCACGATGCCCGCGGCGGTCGCCGGCGCCACGATGCTCGCGCGCTCCGTGCTCGACGACGTGGCCGCACGGGCGGCACCGCCGACCGAGTAGGCGCGCCTGCGCCGTATCGAGACCAGCGCCGACGAACAGGGTCTCGATGCGCTCCGCTACTCGACCGGCGCGGGTGCGACACCCTCGTAGAGCAGCACCGGCACCGGGCCGAACGGCATCGACCGCACGCGCAGGCGTCGCACGTCGGCGCCCGTGAACCCGGCGGCCGCGAGCTCGGGTTCGGGGTCGCGGTTCCAGTGGCATCCGTGGTCGAGCCACGTCGAGATCGGGGTCGCGACGTTCTGCACGACGCGCTTGAGCGTGCCGCGCGGCGCGGCGACGTGATCTACGAAGACGACCCGCCCGCCCGGCACGAGCACGCGGCGCACCTCGGCGACGGCGGCCGCGACATCCGTCACCGAGCAGAGCACGTAGGTGCCGACCACGGCGTCGACCGAGGCGTCGGGCAGCGGGATGTGCTCGGCCGTCGCGTCGAGCGGGGTCGAGGCGTGCCGCCACTCTCGTGCGCGCGTGGCGAGTTCGGTGCGGCGCCCGCTGTCGGGCTCGAGGCCGGTCCACGTGACATCGGGATGGAAGGCGCCGAAGTTCTCGCCGTCGCCGGCGCCGATCTCGAGCACGCGCCCGCGCACCCGGCCGATGAGCTCGCGCTCGAGGTCGTCGAGGCGGTCGTTCGTGATGAGCTCCACCCCGGGCACGATACCCGGAGGCACCGACCGCGTCAGCCCCGGCGCCACGCCGGCCGCGAGCGCCGCCGGCGAGGTCAGCCCCGAACCGTGCCGCCCTTCGCCGCGATGCGCTTCAGCAGCGGCGGCTTCGCGAGCACCCAGGCCACGGCGATGACGACGACGGATGCCGCGAACACGACGAACCCGATCCAGTCGTCGGCGTCGCGCGCCGCGTACATCTGGTTGAGCTTGCGGAGCGCCCCCGTGGTGAGCACGAGCACGACGTGCACGAAGGTGAACACGATGAAGAAGAGCATCACCGGGTAGTGCACCGCGCGTGCGAGGCGCTCGGGCACGGCGCGCGCGAGGCGCCCCTCGGGCGGCCAGACCGACGAGAGGCGGAGCCCGGTGAGGATCGCGAGCGGTGCGGCGACGAAGACGACCGCGAAGTACGCGAACTGCTGCAGCGAGTTGTAGACGACCCACGAGTTCTCGGTCGGCCATTCGAGCGAGGCGTACTGCAGCGCGGCCGAGATCGCGTTCGGCACGGCTGCCCAGTCGGTGGGCACGATGCGCAGCCACTGGCCGGTCGCGAAGAGCAGCACGATGTAGAGCACGCCGTTCAGCACCCAGAACGCGTCGAGCCAGAGGTGCAGCCAGAGGAAGATGCCGAGCCGGCGCGGGGCGCGCTTCGTGCGCGGCCAGCGGGCGTTGTCGCGGGTGAAGAACCCGGGCGGGCGCTGCTTCGAGCGCAGCTGGAACCCGGTGCGCACGATGAGCACGAGGAAGAACGTGTTCAGGAAGTGCTGCCAGCCGAGCCAGGCCGGGATGCCGACGGGGGTTCCCTCGGGCGGCGGCACGATGCCCGGGTACGCCGCGAGGAACTCCTCACCCGCCGGGCTCTGCCGGATCCACCTGGCGAGCAGCACGATCACGACCACCGCCACGACGGAGATCAGCGTCGTCCAGCCGACGAGACGACGACGCGCCTTCACCCACTCGACGGCGCGCGAGGTCTTCGAGGCGGTCTCGGTCATCGCGCGGTGGAATCCTCTCGGAGGGCAGGCACGAGCGGCCTGAATCGGCCGGTCGTCACGGGGGCGATCACGATCGCGTCGCGGCGGGGCGACGAGACGGATGCCTCGACGATAGCGCCGCGACCTGAGCGGTGCGAGTCGACCCGCAACAGATCGCCACAGCGCCGCCCGCGACGAGAACAGGAAGCACTCGCCCGACACGCCGCGGACCAGCCTGTTTCCGGATGCCGCGTGCCGCGGGTTCCTGTTTCCGGATGCCGTGGCCTCGGGCCGCCGCATCCGCAGGCCGCCGCAGCCTCAGGCCGCGAGGCCCGCCGCGCGCCGGGCCGCGTCGACGAACGCGGGGCGCACGCGCTCCCACCCGTCGAGGTAGCCGCCGACCATCGCGGCGTCGCGCAGCAGCACGAGCTGGCCGGCCGCGATGGCGGGGTCGGGGTTGCCGGCGGCGGTCAGCAGCGCCTCGAGCGTGCCGCGGAACCAGTCGCGGTGCTCCCCCACCGCGATGCGCACGCCGCTGTCGGCCTCGGGGTACTCGGCCGCCGCGTTGATGAACGGGCAGCCCCGCGTGTGCAGGCGCGCCACGTCGTCGGCCAGGCCCTCGATCACGAGCTCGAGCAGCTGCTCGGGGTCGTCGGTCACCTCGCCGGCGCGTTCGAACGCGCCGCGGATCGTGGCGTCCTCGACGTCGAGGTAGGCCCCGACGAGGTCCTCCTTGCCCGGGAAGTGCCGGTAGAACGTGGCGCGCGTGACACCGGCCTCGCCGATGATGCGGTCGACGCCGACGGCGTGGATGCCCTCGCGGTAGAAGAGGTCGGATGCCGCGGCGACGAGCTTCTCGCGAGCGACCGAGGTGCCTGCAGATGTGGTTCGTGTTGCCATGAAGTAAATGATAGAACGATCTTTCTCTTTTTGCTTGACAACTCGAGAACGAGGGGTCTACCTTGAACTCAACAGCAAAACTAGACCGATCGTTCTACTTCAATCGGATCCCCGTTCGAATCACAAGGAGAAGGCATCATGACCAGCACCGACAAGACCCCGATCGTCCTCGTCCACGGCCTCTGGATGACCCCGAAGAGCTGGGACACGTGGGCCGAGTACTTCGAAGCCCGCGGCCACCAGGTGATCCGCCCCGGATGGCCCGGCATCGACGACCGCGAGGTCGCCGACATCCGCTCGAACCCCGAGGCCCTCAAGGGCGTCGGCCTGCAGCAGATCGCCGACCACTACGAACGCATCATCCGCGCGCTCCCCCAGAAGCCGATCATCATGGGGCACTCGTTCGGCGGCCTGCTCACCCAGATGCTCGCCGACCGCGACCTCGGCGTCGCCTACGTCGGCGTCACGCCCGGACAGCCCGCCGGCATCACGACGCTCCCGCTGTCGACCCTCTGGACCGGCACCCCGATCCTCTCGAACCCGTTCGGCCGCAACGGCGCGAAGCCCATCTCGAAGTCGCACTTCCACTTCACGTTCGGCAACGACCTCTCGCGGGCCGAATCCGATGCCCTCTGGGCGGACTACGCGGTGAACTCCTACAACCGGGTGTTCTTCGAGGGCGTCGCCGGCGCGTTCAACGAGAAGGGCGGCGTGAGCCGCGTCGACTACGCCAAGGCCGACCGCGCCCCGCTGCTCGTCATCACCGGCGAGATCGACCACGTCGTGCCGCCGGCCATCGGCGAGGCCATCGTGAAGAAGTACGAGGCCACCGGCAGCCCCTCGGTCGTCGAGTACAAGACGTTCGCGGGCCGCACGCACCGCATCGTCTCGCAGGACGGCTGGGAAGAGGTCGCCGAGTACGCCCTCACCTGGGCGCTCGAGCACGCGGTGGGCCAGGCCGCCGACACCGCAGCTCCCACCCCCGCCGACGCGTGAGCGGATGCCGCTGAGACCACGCGCGACGCACCGCACGACGCCCGCACCGGCCGAGCCGGGGCGGGCGTCGGCGTTTACGCGTGCTGGCGATCGGCGCGAGCGGCCGACTACGGTGAACTCGTGAACGGATGCGGGACCGACTTCGACGACGACCTCCGCTGATGCGGTTCGTCGCGGACTTCCTCCTCTGGAGCGCGATCATCGGGGTCGTGCTCTGCATCCCGCTCGTCATCCGTGCGATTCGCACCGAACTCCTGCACCACGACGACCCGCGCTTCCGCCCGACCTCGCTGTTCGGCCGATTGGTCCGCCGATGGCGTCGCGACGACGCCCGCTGAGATCGATCCGACGTCAGCCGGCGGGTTGATCGTCGTCGGGGCGCGCCTCCGAGGCGCGCAGCCCCACGAGGTCGGGAACCGACATCGGCACGCGGGGCAGCCACGCCTGCACCTCGGGCCAGGCCCGCCCCGTCGGCAGCCGTCGCAGCAGGCCGGCGAGCGAGGCGTCGGCCGACGGCCACGGGATGACGCGCGTGGGCGACTCCGCGGCGAGCACGCCCAGCCACCAGTGCTTCCAGGTCACGGGCAGCACCTCGGGGTGCAGCACCACGTAGTAGTCGGGCACGTTCAGGTCGCGCCGCCCCGCGGCATCCATCGCCCGCTCGATCTCGAGCTCGAGCACGCCGAACGTCGACTGGTCGTCGAAGAACTCCACCCAGGCGGCCGCGACGTGGCCCAGCGGATCGTGGTCGTGCACCACGTACGGGGCGCTCGTTCCGGCCGACCAGCGCACCACCTCGTCGTCGGAGGCATCGGCCAGACTCGCGGCCTGCACGTTGGCGAACCGCTCGACCGAGCGGATGGCCCGCGACGCCTCGTCGCCGACCACGACCAGAGTCGTGCTGACCGGTGGCTCCATTTTCGGAGTCTACGTCGGCGGTACTGGCGCAAACCCGTCGACGCGCGTTCCGACTCCGAATCGAAACACGCGGGTCACGCGAGCGCGTTACGCCGCGCGCTCGGCCTCGGCGGCACGACGCTCGATCGCGAGTGACGCCTCGAGGTACGGCACGTCGGCGACCGTGCGCACGTGCCATGCGGCGTTCGCGAACTGCAGCACCGACGACGACAGGTTGTCGAAGCGCGGGTAGTGCCGGGCGTCGTGGCCCGAGATGCTCGAGAGCGTGTGGCGGATGAACGTGCCGTGCGCGATGGCGAGCACGTGCGAGCCCTCGTGGTCGGCCGCGATGCGGTGCAACCCGCGCACGCCGCGCACGGCGACCTCGTGGTCGGCCTCCTTGCCGGGGAACGCCCGGTCGGGCCAGCGCGTCGACAGCTCGGAGACGGCGACCCCCTCGGCCTCGCCGAACTCCTGCTCGACGAGCTCGTCGTAGGTGCCCGTGAACGGCAGGTCGAGCGCGTCGGCGAGGATCTCGGCGGTCTCGCGCGCACGCCCGAGCGGCGAGCTCACGACGGCCTCCCAGTAGCCTCCGGCGTAGGCGGATGCCGCGGCTCTGGCCTGCGCTCGACCCACGGCGTTGAGCGGGATGTCGGTTCGTCCCTGCAGTCGTCCGGCGAAGTTCCAGTCGGTCTGACCGTGGCGAATGAGCGCGAGCATGACCTCCAGCATATGAGCGCGTGGCTGAGCGGATCCTGCGCACGGGCGCGCGCCGGAAGGTCGTTGCACGACCGTGATCCGGTGTGCTCCGAGCGTGGAACGGCGGCCCTCAGTCGGCGCCGGGACCCATCGTGGTCGTGCCGTCGGACATGATCGGCGAGATCAGCCCGAACACGTTGTGGTCGGGGTCGAGCAGGTAGCCGACCCGGCCGACGCCCTGCATGTCGTCGAGCGGCAACGCCTCGATCGCCCCGAGCTCGAGGCCCTTCGCGAAGGTCGCGTCGATGTCGTCGACGCCCACCACGACGTTCGCCCCGGTCACCGGTGCACCGACCTCCGGGGTCGGGCCGAGCCGTTGCGTGAGGCCGCCGTTGATGCCGAACCCGGGATCGCCGCTCACGTTGCCGATCGCACCGTCGCCGGTGTCGATCGACCAGTACGGGATGTCGCCGAACTGGGTGAACCGCCACCCGAGCAGTTCGGAGTAGAAGTCGATGAGCCGTTGCGGCTCCGATGC
>Ga0160430_101197_pt1 | contig 10289 bp, 9 predicted proteins | sample HID1971I_E0MG_FD_108274 | JGI IMG/M metagenome (GOLD analysis project Ga0160430, IMG submission 108274) | Enriched millipede-associated microbial communities from UW Madison campus, WI, USA - HID1971I_E0 MG | ecosystem: Host-associated > Arthropoda: Insects > Digestive system > Unclassified ...
AGCGGCGTGGTGCGCGCCAGCAGCAGCATCTTCTCGACGCTGCTCGCGGTGGAGATGAAGGTCTTGGTGCCGTGCACGCGGTAGTGGTCGCCCTCGCGCTGCGCGCGCGTCTTCAGTTGCGTGGTGTTGAGGCCGGTGTCGGGCTCGGTCACCGCGAAGCAGGCGCGCTCCTCGCCCGCGATCAGCGGCGGCAGCATGCGCTGCTTCTGCGCCTCGGTGCCGAAGGCGACCACCGGGTTCAGTCCGAAGATGTTCATGTGCACGGCCGAGGCGCCGCTCATGCCCGCGCCCGACTCCGCGATCGCCTGCATCATCACCGCGGCCTCCGCGATGCCCAGGCCCGAGCCGCCGTAGGCCTGCGGAATGCAGATGCCCAGCCAGCCCTCCTGCGCGAGCGCGCGGTGCAGCTCGACGGGGAAGCCGCCCACGCGGTCCTTCTCGAGCCAGTAGTCGGCATCGAAGCGCGCGCAGGTCTTGAGGATCGCCTCGCGGATCTCGCGATGCCCGGGGGAGAGTTCCAGCGCCATGGCTCAGCCCGCCTCGGTGCAGGTTTCGGCCGGCAGCAGGGTCGCGCCCTGCGCCGCCATCGCCGCGATCTGCGCCGCGCTGTAGCCGGCCTCGGCCAGCACCTCGGCGCTGTGCTCGCCGAGCCGCGGCGCATGGCGCGACACCGAAGGCGGCGAGCCCGACCAGCGCGTCGGGATCGCCATCGAGCGCATGCGCCCCTCGCTCGGGTGCTCCACCGTCTCGAAGAAACCCACGGCCGCCAGGTGCGGGTCGTCCAGCAGCGATTCCAGCGTGTGCATCGGCATCACCGGGATGTCGGCGGCCTCGAGCAGCGCCGTCCATTCGGCCGAGGTGCGCGTGCGCATCGCCTCGCCCACGAGCTGGTAGAGCTCGCCGATGTGCTCGGTGCGCGCGCCGATCGAGCTGAAGCGCGGGTCGTCCTCCATCGCCTGCGCGCGGCCGATCAGGCCGAAGAAGGTCTTCCACTGCTTGTCGTTGTAGATCAGCACGCACAGGTGGCCGTCGCGCGTGGCGTAGGGCCGGCGCTGCTCGTTGAGCAGGCGCGCATAGCCGGCCGGGCCCAGCGGCGGCTCGAAGGTTTGGCCGCCCATGTGGTCGCCGAGCACGAACTGCGCCATGGTCTCGAACATCGGCACGTCGATGGCCTGCCCGCGGCCCGTGCGCTCGCGATGGAACAGCCCGGCCGACACCGCGTTGGCGGCGCTCATGCCGACGATGCGGTCGACCATCGCGCTCGGCACGTAGCGCGGCACCGGCGCGCCCGCGCGCACGCCCAGCGTGGGGATCGCCACCGCACCCTGGATCAGGTCGTCGTAGGCCGGCTTGGCCGCATAGGGCCCGTCCTGCCCGTAGCCGTAGACACCGACGTACAGGATGCGCGGGTTGACCGCCGCGACCTCGGCATGGCCGAGCCCGAGCCGCGCCATGGCCTGCGGCCGCACGTTGTAGATCAGCACGTCCGCCTCGGCCGCGAGCCGCAGCAGCGCCTCGCGCCCGGCGGGCTGCTTGAGGTCGAGCACCACGCTGCGCTTGCTGCGGTTGGCATGCAGGAAGATGCCGCCCATGCCCGCATGGCGCGCGGGGCCGATGCCGCGCACCGTGTCGCCGCCGGGCGGCTCGATCTTGATCACGTCCGCGCCGAGGTCGCCGAGGATCTGGGTCGCGTACGGTCCCATCAGCACCGACGTCATGTCGACTATGCGCACCCCCTCGAGCGGGCCGCTCATCGGCCGGCCTCCGGGGCCGTTCGTTCATCGGTGCGCAAGGAAGCGCGGGGGCGCGCAGGCGCCGGGCTGGTCTCCATGGAATCCCCTTTTCGTCGTTGGGACGATGCTAGGGAGATGGAGGGCGGGCGTGAAATACCGTGTCTGTGTCAGGCGATACGTTCGGTGTATCGGTTTGCGCGGGTGAAGCTGGGGTCGGGCGGGGGGCTAGCGCATTCCTCGCTCTCAGGCCGAAGCCCCATCCGCTTTGCGTTGTTCGATCTGCAACTGCGCCCGCCGGGCCGCCTGGTGCAGCCGCTCCATCAGCACCGCGCGCGGAGGCAGGGTGGTGAGGTACTCGGCAACATGGATACCGGACTTGTTCAGCTCCAGCAGTTCGATCTGTTCGGATTTCTTGCCGGTACAGAGGATGATCCCCAGTGGCGAAGCCTCCTCGGGCTCCCTCTCGTATCTGTCGAGCCAGCGCAGATACAACTCCATCTGCCCCTTGTATGCCGCCTTGAACTCGCCGACTTTCAGCTCCACCGCCACCAGGCGCCGCAGCTTGCGGTTGTAGAACAGCAGATCGAGATGGAAATCGTCGCCATCGATCTGGATGCGCTTTTGCCGGGCGACGAAGGTGAAGCCCGCACCCAATTCCAGCAGGAAGGACTCCATTTCCCGAATGATGGCCGCCTCGAGATCGCTCTCCTGCCAGGTGTCGCGCAACCCCAGGAAGTCGAGGATGTAAGGATCGCGCATGACCAGCGCCGGCGACATGCGCTCCGCGCCCTGCAGCGCCGCCAAGTCCTGTGCGATCAACGCTTCCGGCTGCCTGGACAGCGCCGTCCGCTCGTACAGCATCGAGTCGATGCGCTCGCGCAGCGTCCGCACGCTCCAGCACTCGGCGCTGGCCATCTGCGCGTAGTAGTCGCGCTGGAACGGGTCTTTCAGCGGGATCAGGGCGATGAAGTGCGTCCAGCTCAATTGTCGTATCAGCGATACGACAATCTGCTCGTCCGGGAACGTGACGGCAAACTGCACCATGCGGCGCAGGTTCTTGACCGAGAAACTGCCGCCGTAGTCCCGCACCAGTTGCGCCGCCAGATTGGGCAGCACCTCCTCGCCGTAGTCGGCTCGCCGCCCCTCCAGGACCTGCGTATGGATCCGCTGGCCGATGCGCCAATAAAGCGTCGTCAGCTCGCTGTTCACCGCCGAGACGGTGCGTTGCCGCGCCATCTCGATCAGAGTCCGGATGTCGCCCAGCAGCGCGGATGGTCCTGACGTGTCCAGGGTGGACCCGATGCGCTTGATTCTTCCCATGATGGTTCCTCCCACAAAACCCGATTCCCGGGCGCACCGCAAGAATCGGCGGGCGAAGTTCGATGTTCAAGCCACGATGAGAGAGAAAAATCCGAAAAGCGTGAGGGATTGGCAGCACCTCGCGGGACAGACGAGGCGAATCCACATGCACAGCCGCTCCATGCCCGGCATGGCGCCGATGCCCGACAACCGACGCACACGCAGTCCGCTCAGCCAAGCACCCAGACCACGAACACCGCATCCGCCAGCGCGAACGCCAGATCGACGAAGAAGATGAGCCGCATCGGCCCGCGCAGCACCACCCAGCTGCCGGACCTGCCGCGACGATGCTGGCCCACCATGTGGGCATTGACCGCGAACTGCCCCGCATGCACCAGCGCCAGCACCGCGGCCATCGATGCCGATTGCGCCGGCGTCTCGAACAGCCGGTGCCCCGCCAGCAGCATCAGGCAGAACGCCAGCCAGGCCAGGTTCATCGCGCCGAGAAAACGCACGGCGCCGGCGATCGCGGGCAGCAGCGACGATGCACGCTCCGTCTTCGCCACGAGCAGCCGCGCGGCACGCATCGAGTCGAGGCAGAAGAAGCGCGCGCCCAGCGCGAACCAGGCGGCATTGAGCAGCAGAAGAACTGTCCAGACCGTGGATTGCAATGCAACGTCTCCGGGCTTGTTCGTGAAACCGCGACTTTAGGTCAATAATGTTGACATGACAAATTCCCAGCCATCGCCCTCCTCCTCGCCCGCCACGGGCCTCGACGTCCTGCAAGCCATGATGGACGGGCGCGTCGAGCGCTCGGGCATCGCCCACACCATGCCGATGCAGCTCTCGGCGATCGAGGCCGGCAAGGTCAGCATGCGCGTCACGCCCGACGAGCGGCATCTCAATCCCGCGGGCATGGTGCACGGCGGCTTCGCGGCCACCTGCCTCGACGGCGCCGCGGCGCTCGCGCTGTATTCGGCGCTCGACGCGGGCACGGCCTACTCCACCGTCGACCTCAGCGTGAAGTACCTGCGACCTCTGGCGCCGCACACCGAGTACCTGGCGAGCGCCACGCTGGTCGAGCGCACGCGCTCGCTGGGCATCTGCAATGCGGAGCTGCGCGGCGCGGACGGCAAGCTGCATGCGATGGCTTCGGCCACGCTGATGGTGAAGGGCTGACCGCGACGGACAGGCGGCACGACGCGCACCGCGATCCATCGGAATTCACGATGCAATCGCATCGAAGACTCGCGCGTTCGCCGCGCGAGGTCCGCTGTAAGCTGGACCTGGCCGATGGGAGAGATCCCATCGCTTCGAACAGCCATCGCGTGTCAAGGAACCCAGTGCCATGCCGTCCGTCTCCCACCGCCGCCGTTTCCTGGTCGGTCTGACTTCACTGCTCGCCGGCGCTGCCGGCAACGGCTTCGCCGCCGACGCCTCCGCGCCCCTCAAGCTGATCGTGCCCACGCCCCCCGGCTCCGCGGCCGATGCGCTGGCACGCGCGCTGTCGGTGTCATTGGGGCGCCAGAGCGGCCGTGGCGTCGTCGTCGAGAACATCGCCGGCGCGGGCTCGCTGGTCGGCACGCAGCAGCTTGCGCGCGCGCCGAAGGACGGGCTGGTGCTCGGGGTGGTCAGCTCCAACCACACGATCATTCCCGGCATCTTCAAGAACGCTCCTTTCGATGCGATCGCCGACTTCGAGCCGATCGCGATGATCGGCAGCCTGCCGATGATGCTGGTCGCCTCGAACAACGTCGGGGCATCGACGGCGGCGGAGTTGGTGAAGCTCGCGAAATCCCGCTCCACAACCCTGGCGGAGGGGCTGGTGACCGGCAGCGTGTACCAGATCGCCAGCGAGGTCTTCAAGGAACAGGCGGGCATCGCGACCAACCGCATCTTCTACAAGGGCTCGGCACAGATCACGAACGACCTGCTCGCCGGCATCCTGGACATCGCGTTCGTCTCCGCGCAGGGCGCGGCGCCGCACATCGCCGCGGGCAAGCTCAAGGCCATCGCGGTGAACACGCCCACGCGCACGGAGATCGCGCCGCAGGTGCCGACGCTCGCGGAAAGCGGGTTCCCCAAGTTCGATGTCGATGCCTGGCTCGCGATCGTCAGCCCCGCAGGCATTCCGGCGGACAGCGCGGCGGCGCGGCGCCGGGAGATCGAAGCCGCGCTGGCACAGCCCGAGATGAAGAAGGCGCTGCAGATGCAGGGGATTCAGCTGCGGCGCATGACGCCTGCGCAGATGGTCGAATTCATGAAGGCCGAGGTGGTCCGCAACGAGCAGGTGATCCAGCGCGTGGGCGTCAAGGTCGACTGAGGACGTGCACGCGCGGACTCGCGTTCGCTGCCACCGCAACAGCCTCCGGCGAGGCGGAGCGCAGCCTTCGAGACGCGCGTTCGAACACGCGCAGCACGATGGGATCGGCCTCGTCGCGGCGGCGCACGGCGTGGAGCTCCAGCGCGTGAGGCGCGGCCTCGATGTCCAGGCGCCGCAGCACGCCATGTGCCAGGTCCTCACCCACCAGATGCTCGGGCAGCATGCCGATGCCGGCGCCCGCCCGAACGATGTCGATCATCGCCTGCATGTGGTTGCAGGCATTGATGCCCGAGGGAGGCAGGCCGGCCTCGCGCAGCATGCCCGTCGTCAACAGATGGTGGTGCGAGGGACGCGGCAAGGCCCAGATCGGGCCATCGTGCAGCGACACCCGGTCGTGCCTTGCGGCGAAGTAGGTGGCGCTCGCCATCCAGGCCAGCCCGGTCCGGCCGATCGGCTGGGCGACCAGTTCCTGCGCATCGAGGGGGCCGCTGACGATGCCCATGTCGAGCACGCCATCGGCGATCTTCTGTCGCAGCGCCGTGCCGGCATCGACGATCAGGTCCCAGTTCAGATGCGGCATGTCCGAGCCGACGTCGTGCACGAAGCCGAACACGCGCGGCGCCGCGGCGATCTCGTCGAGACCGAGTCGCACGGTGCCGGTCGCGTAGGCCTCGTCGGTCACCGACAGCAGCACGCCATTCACCTGTTGCAGCAAGGGCTCGCAGCGCCGCACCAGGTCCCGGCCTCGCAGCGTCAGCAGCATGCGACGGCCTTCCTTCTGGAAGACGCGCGTCTTCAGCCGCGCTTCCAGCTCGCGCACGCGGCTCGAGATGCCCGACTGGGTGGTGTTCAGGCGTTCCGCCGCGGCCGCGAAGGAGCCGAGCCGATCGATCCAGAACAGCGTCTCGAGGTGGTGCAGGCCGAGGCGAAACATGGCCACGCTCCCTCAGGGCCGCGTGCGCGTGGCAGGGGACAGCTTCTTCCACGTCAATGCCCCGGGATCGGAGGGGAACATTCCCTTCGCGTGCGCGATCACGACATCGGTTTCGGGCTGCTCGGTCAGCGGCTCGAAGTCAGCGCGGAAGTGGTGCGAACTCTTGACGACGACGATCTTCATCGCCTCCGGCGCGATGTCGACCATGCGAAAGAGCTCGCGGTCCTGTGTGCCGATACGTCCGCTGGAGACCACGATGAGCACGCCCTCGATCTCCAGGCAGGCGGTGGGACCGAGCACGGCCTTGAACCCGGTCATCTTCGGCCCCTTGAAGGTGACCATGCCATCGGAGAGCGAACGGACCCTGAACCTGCCCTGCAACGGCGGCTCGCTCTGGCCTATGGGCGTGGCCAGCGACTCTCCGACGGCGCAGTCGATCGTCTGGCCGATGCCGGCACGGTGCGCCAAGGCTGCCGCCGCGGGGTCGTAGAGCACGCCCAGCGCCACCCGGTCCGGAAAGCGGCGACCCGCGCCGGCATCGAGCAGCGCATGCAGCATGCCGGTAGTGGACGCGGTGCCGCCGACGCCGGGGTTGTCCTGCAGGTCCGCGACCACTACGGTGCGCGAGCTCCGGTCGGCGCGCTGCAAGGCGGCGTTCACGGCCTCGTTGGCGTCCAGCGCCTTCAACCGCCACTGTCCGGGCTCGCCGACATGCGCATGGAGCAGGGCCACGGCCTCGCGCGCACGCTCGCCATGGGACCAGACGGTCGGCCCGCATTCCTCGAAGTCCGAGGCCGGGAAAGCCATGCAGAAGCTGGAGACCGTGCCCAGCCGTCGATCGATGTCCTCGAGCAGTTCATAGCAGCCTCGGGCAGGTTCGGCCGATGTGCTCTGCATGCTCACCGAGATGAGGAAGGGAAGGCGTTCGCAATGCGAAGGCTCGCGCCCGCCATGGCGCGTCAATCGAGCGAGCAGGTCCGCCGCGCGCTCGCCCGTCTTCACGTAGTCGATGTGCGGATAGGTGCGGAACGCCACCAGCGCATCGGCATGCGCGAGCATCGCGCGGGTGACGTTGGCATGCAGGTCCAGGCTCGCCACGAGCGGCACGTTCCTGCCGACGGCCTTTCGGATGCGCGCGAGCAGTTCGCCCTCGGCATCGTCGAACGACTCGCTCATGGCGGCGCCGTGCAGCTCGAGGTAGATGGCGTCGTATGCAAGCGTCTTCACGTCACGCAGGATGGTGTCGCAGATGCGCTCGAAGGCATCGTCGGTGATGTATGACGAGGGAACGGCCCCAGCCCACAGGCTCGGAACCAGCGTCCAGCCATGGCGCTTCGCGACGCTGGCGAAACCGCTGGCGGAGACGTCCACCTTCGAGATCATCGCCAGCATCGCGTCGCCGTGCGTGGGTTTCGGAAAGCTCTCGCCGCGCTCGAAGGCGGCCCAATCGGCGCGGTTCGAGGCAAAGGTGTTCGTCTCGTGCTTGAACCCGGCCACCAGTACGCGCATATCGACTCCACATCAGTTTTGTTGAGGCGATTCTTCGCGTCGAACCAGCAACCATCAATGGATTTATAGTGCTCCTGCCTCAATGAAACTAATGAGCCCGAGCACCACGCCCTCACTGTCCCCCTCGCTGCTGGCGTGGCTGCGCTGCTTCGACGCGGCCGCGCGCTGTGGCAGCTTCACCAAGGCGGCCGCGGAGCTGCACGTCTCGCAGGGCGCAGTGAGCCAGCAGGTCAAGCGACTGGAGGACCGGCTCGGACACGTGCTGCTGCTGCGCACGCCCGCGGGACTGGCGCTGACGCCGCAGGGGGAACAGCTCTACGCGGCAACGCGCGAGTCGTTCCGCAACCTGGCGAGCACCGTGCACCGGCTGCAGCTCGCGCATGTGGGCGAGCCGGTCAACATCAGTTGCTCGCCGTCGCTCGCCATGCTGTGGCTCACGCTGCGGCTGGGCAGCCTCTACCGCGCCAATCCGGACATGGCGTTCCGGGTGGTCGGAGAGTCCGACCGCGTCGATCCCTCGCGCATGTCGCGCGAAGGCATCGCCGCGGCAGTGCGGCTGGGTGCCGCGGGCAGCGAGGATGCGAAAGCGGTCGACCTGCTCGACGAATGGCTGGTGCCGGTCGCCGCGCCGAGCTTCATGCAGGCCCATCCCGAGTTGCGCAAGGCGAGCAAGCTCAAGGGCTCGCAGCTGCTGCATGCCGCGGACCCGGGGGAAGGCGGCGAGCCGACGGAGGAGTGGGCGCAGTGGCTCGGCGCCGTGGGCGTGGACCTGGCGCCCTCGGCGCTGCGGCAGGGGACGCAGTTCAACCTGTCGCTGTTGGCGGTGCAGGCGGCACTGGGAGGCCAAGGCATCGCCATGGGGCGGCTGGCGCTCGTGCTGCACTACCTCACGTCGGGACGGCTGGTGCTCGCATTCCGCCAGCGGGTGCTTTCCAACGCGACGTACCGCTTCATCGGCAGCCCTTCCCATCCCGCCACGCCGACCGTGCTGGCCTGGCTGCTCGACGAGGCGGCGCGTTTCCGCCAGCAACGCGACGCCTACTTCGAGAGCGCGGGCATCTCGGCGGCCTAGATCTGCCGCGCCAGCTCGAGCATGACCGTGCGCCAGGCCTGGCGCTCGCTCTCGCCCACCGACTTCAGCGCGCGCTCCATCGCCGCCGCCTCGTGCGCGGAGGCCTGCCGCTCGATGCGCGCACCCTCGCGCGTGAGCCGCAGCAGCTTGCTGCGATGCTCGTGCGGGCTGCGCTCGGCCAGCACCAGCCCCTGTTCCTGCAGATGCTTGAGCGGCCGGTGCATCGCCTGCTTCGACACGCCCAGCAGCGCGATCAGCTGGCCGACCGCGATGCCGTCGGTGCGCGCGATCGCATAGAGCATGCGGTGATGGACGCGCGACAGGCCATGGCCGGCCAGGAACAGGTCGGCCTTCGCGACCAGGCCGCGGAACGCGAAATGCATCAGCAGCAGCGCGCCGTCGTCGGCGCGTGCTTCCTTGAGGCCGGCTTGCGCCACCTGCAGCAGATCGAAGATGTTCTCGGGGCGGGAGGCTGCCATGGGCTGGGCGATCGGAACGAAGAGACGACGGCCCGCCAGTCTAACGACGCCTCACTCGCGCAACACCAGCCGCTCGAGCTTCGGATCGGCCGCGATCTCCGCCTCGGTGAACGGCGGCGTCACGAGCTGCTTGCGCGAGAACAGCGGCAACTGGTCGTCGTGGTGCGGCGAAGCCGGGTCGGTGGACTGGCCGGCCGCCATCATCAGCCTGGCCACCAGCCGGCCCTGGTCCCAGGTCACGAGGTGCACGTACGAGGTGCCCGCGATGATGTCGCCGAAGCCCTCGCGACCGAGCGGCGCGCCGTCGAGCGCGTTGAGCACGCCCTGCTCGCCCGAACCGCCGTGCAGCGGCACGCGGCCTTGCGGCGTGGTGCGCGCGAGCATGTCGCCCCAGCGCTCGTCCCCACGCAGGCCCAGCGCCGCGAGCGCCTGCGCCGTGTCGCGCACCGCGGCGACGATGGCCGCGCTCACGGCCGGCGCGGTGGAGACCGGGCGCACGCGGTAGGGGCGCGCACTGTCGTAGGGCTCGGCGTAGAGGCCGGGCACCGATGCAAGCCGCGGGCCCAGTTCATGGAACAGCAGCGTGCCGCGGCTGTCCACGTCGTGCCGCCGGTCCCAGGCCGAGAGGATGGCGCAGGCCGCCTGTACCTGGGCATCGCCCTTCGCGCCCGCGCAGGCCGCGAGCACCGCATCGAGCGTGGTTTCCGCCAGGTAGTTGCGGTTGTCGAACACCATGCCGAGCGCCTCGGCGCTGTCGATGCGGCCATCACGCATACCGTCCTGAATCTGGCGCTGCGACATCAGCGTGCGCAGGCCGGGCGGTGCCTTCGGGCTGCCGAGCAGCAGCGAATAGCCGTCGAGCTGCTGCCCCACCAGCGACAGGCTGTAGCTGTCGTTCGCGTTCTGCACGATGCCGCGCGTGGCGAGCGCCGGAACGCGG
>Ga0160430_101198_pt1 | contig 10285 bp, 11 predicted proteins | sample HID1971I_E0MG_FD_108274 | JGI IMG/M metagenome (GOLD analysis project Ga0160430, IMG submission 108274) | Enriched millipede-associated microbial communities from UW Madison campus, WI, USA - HID1971I_E0 MG | ecosystem: Host-associated > Arthropoda: Insects > Digestive system > Unclassified ...
CACCTTCAATGTGGGAAACGACCGAGAATTGCAGGACGAGTGCGCCGAGGTGATGCGCGCATTTTTTGCCAGCGGCGGAGCCCTGATAGATTCATCCCCCATGTACGGCTCGTCACAGGCGACAATTGGCTATGGTCTTGGAAAGCTGGGGTTCCCAACCAACCTTTTCGCGGCGGATAAAGTCTGGATAAGCTCGCCTGAGGCCGGACCTGCGCAAATCGGTCAATCGCAAAGGCTTTGGGGTATTCCGCGTTTTCGGCTCCTACAGGTTCACAATCTATTGAGTTGGGAACAACACCTTTCCACGCTGTTCGAAATGAAGAAGGCCGGTCAACTTGATTATGTGGGTATCACGACATCGGAGGGCCGGCGGCATGGTGAATTCGAAAAGATCATGAACACGCAGCCAATCGATTTCGTTCAGGTCAGCTACAATGTCCTTGATCGAGACGTCGAAGAACGGATTTTGCCCCTTGCCGCCGAACGCAAGATCGCGGTGATCGTCAATCGACCATTCCGGCAAGGGGACTTGATTGCCGAACTTCAAGGACGGCCGCTTCCCGAGTGGCTGTCGGAAACCGGGGCACTTTCCTGGCCACAGTTGTTGCTGAAGTTCGCCGTTTCACATCCGACTGTAACCTGCGCAATTCCAGCGACCTCTAGTGTTGATCACGTCAAGGAAAACATGGAAGTCGCAACTGGAACCCTGATGTCAGAGGATCTGCGCCGACGACTTATCGACTACGTCGAGAACCTCTAGAGCGACCTTGGGTGGAGAGTCCGTATGTCCGAATGGTGGTCCTATCGACTCTCCGACTTGATAATGTTTTCGCCGCGGGTGTATTTTCGACAAATCGAGAGCTTCAATGTCCATTTCTGGCCATTGCAGATCGTGCTGACAGTCGTCGGCCTCTACATCGCCTTTCTCCTCTATCGAGCGAGAGGACACGACCATCGGATCGCAGGCATCCTTCTAGGGCTCACCTGGATCTTTGTTGGCGTCGCCTATCTCGGCTTACGGCTTTCGTCCATAAACTGGGCGGCGACCTACGCTGCATATGCCTTTTCCCTCCAGGGACTTGCACTTATTGCCGGGTGTCTCATCTGGCCGCGATGTGGACACGAAGTGTCTTCGGGATTGGCTGCGCCACTTTTTGCTGTCGCTACAATGCTACTTTACCCGCTCGTCAATCTAATCGATGGGGAGGCCCTGTTGATGGCGGAGACTTTCGGATTGATGCCGACAGCCACTGCTATCGCTACGTTCGGGCTTCTTGGCGTCGTTCACAACCGCTCATTTGTCATCGTTCTCGCAATCATTCCGCTTCTCTGGTGTCTCATAATCGCGGCGACACTCAATGCGATGAACCTGACCACTTGGCTTGTACCTGCGTTGCTGGCGACGACCGGCGCGGCGCTGGCAACGATGCCGCGCTATCAATGCTTCAAGCAATGGATGAGACGGTAGGTTTGGAGAGATCTGGCAAAAGGCTGAGTTAAACGATCGAGGATGGGACTATGCGCAGGCCCCTTACACCCAACTTCGGGGGATTTCGCCAGCTAAGCCTGGAGCTAATCTGTATAGCCGAGGCCGCTGCAGATGCAGCGGCCTGGCCATAGACAGAGACACATGGTCCGCTTGGGGTTCCGCTTGGCCACCGTCTCCGCTTACAGAGAAATCTGCAAGCTTTACGAGAATAGCGCACCGTTGCTGAACGAGGGACGCCTCCGTTCGCATGGGTGACCTAATCACTTGGGGGAGGGGAGAAGACCGTCCGAGCTTAAAGAAAAAACCCCGCAGGAAGGTGCGGGGTAAAATTGATCGTTACAGGCTCCGAGAGGGGTTTGATTTCTCGGAACTCTCATAAATGCACAACCGCTATGTTAGTTCCATCTAACGCATTGATTTTGACTCAACTCGACATTCGAACAGCTTGGCAGCTTATCGACAGGTGGGGGGTCAGAATGAACTTTTTCCCATTGAGCCCATGTAGTTCGATCCTGCGGAGACGCCTCCACAAGGCCGAAACGGTCAACAATTCGCGTTCGTGTTCTCGAGGAACGATAACAAGACTTTGCAAGCGAAGCCCTGCAGTGCTTAGAATTGGGGAGCCGCCTGTTGGAGCGGATGGAACGGAAAGTACCAGTCGTAAGGATGCGAAGACATGATTGTCGCACCCGGATGGAAAGGGCGATGGCGACTGCGTTTAATCGCAATGGCGCTCGTACCGTTCTGTTTCGATTGGAGACTTTTGAGCGGCGCTGCCGCGGATCCACTTACCGATGATGGCCGGGCGATGATAACCGCCATAGGAGAGAACGATTTCCTTGGCGCTCAAGCTATCCTCGCTCGTGGCCATGTTGACGGGAATGGATTTTCTGACGGCCGGTTCAAGCGGAGCTTTGTAAAGGAGGCGCTGCAGGCTGAGGCAGATCACCACCTGATCGGTCTACTCTTGGCGAACGGCGCTGACCAGAACGGATGGGACTATTTCGCGGGTCGCGCCTCTGGTGCATATGTTGTTGCCGTCGGGGGTGTCAAACGACGCGGTGCTGACGCCACGGTTCGAATCATACGAGCGCTAAAGAGCAAAGGCTTCGAGCATATTCGCGGGGTGAAGGAGAACATCAACCTGCTGTCAATCAACGGGCTTCCCCACTCAGAGTACATCACTATCGTTGACGAGCTAGCCGCCGACGGCATTGACCTGAAGGGAGAGTTTCGCAACGGCACTCTCAAGATGATGCGAGTGTTCGATGCTGGCGTCGAGTCGACCTGGCCTTATCTTCTCAAGATAGTCGATGTGAACGAGGCCGACGCGTGGGGGAACACAATCCCGAGCATATACGCCGGGGCCAATTGCACGGTCGAGAGTTGGGAGAAAGACAATCCACTATGGTTCTGCAATGAGGACCCCGCCAGGCTGAGAAAGATTGAGACTGCGGTCCGTGCGCCGGGGTTCAAGGGAGAAACACTTCTCCATAGGGCAGGTGGCTGGACGACATTTGACCACCTGGGTTTCACCTCCGGTCAAACCGGAAGTTGCTTCAGCCTGCCACGCGAAATCAGCCCACTTCAGGACGAAATTCACGACTTCCTGAAGGCTGCCTTTGCTCGAGAATTTTCACAGTGGACTCCCGTAAAAGACCAGTCATGTTCTGTGCGCGGTTCGACTTCCATTTGCAGGTGCGTGAAACCAGATCCGCGATAGGGGCACTCGGGTTCCTTTGTCGATGGTCCACCCGTATCGTCGATCGCGTTTAGTCAGAAGTGGAAGTCCTGGGGCCCAGTTCAGTGGCCCGGGCTTCATGCTCTTCTCCCGACGCTAAGTCTGTCCGAATGGCGCGCCCCACGAGGTGGTGGCGCTGCCAAAACTATTGTGGAATGGCGTGAAACACCACCCGCGTTACCAAGGGTGGCGTAGATCCTCGCCACCCAAAGCTGAGAGCATCCTATGCGTCCGAGCCGGTCTTCCCTTTAGCCTGCATCTCGGCTGCGGCCCAGTTCTGATAGGGGCGACGGAAGGTAGGTACACGTTCCTCGACCGGTGGCAGCTGCTCGAAGGACTTATGCGGTTCGGATTGATACCAGAAGGCTACGGAAGAAATGTCATCCGAGCGGCGGTTGGCATGACCATGCTCGATCGTCACACGGATCTGCTTTTGGAAGATTGCAGGATCTTCGATGTGCCAGCGATAGAGCGTGACAGGTTCTGTCCAGTTCGGCCCGCCGGCCGCAATGATGCCATGGTAGGGCGCACTGTATTCCTGCGTCGGGCACCAGGCGGTGTTGAAATAGTCCTCCGTGCCTGTTCCATGGAGGGTTGGTGGCCAGGCATCGTTGGCGTCACTCGAGCTGACACTTCGAGGCTCGATCAAGGCGGCTTTCGGCCCAATGCGCGGATCCGGCTTTCTGATTGTGTCTGGCACCGACATCCCCGGCTCACCGTCGATGAAGATCATGTCGTCTCCTTCACCATACCAATCCCAGACATCAGAGCGTCGGCGGGAGTAGACGCTGAAGAGCACGCCGACATAGTGTCCCTGGCCCTCGGCGTCGAGAATGGTGTAGTTCTTCTTGCCATCAGTCGTCTCGCCGCCAAACAGGAACTGCTCGTTGGTGAGGCCGCTTTCACTTTCTCCCTCCGGTCGCGCCTGCCGGTATTGGGCATGGAAACGCCCCAGCCCCTCTTCCAACTCTTCATGCAGTTCCAGGTCGACGTAGTAGTAGAAGAGCAGATCGTCCTCGGCCTCGTTCGTCACCGTGAATTTCATGTGGCTCGCGAAAGGCATGGGGAAGTAGCAATTGAATGCTTTGCCGTCCTCAGGGCTCGCCTGCATTGGTAGGCTGGCATAGTTGGCCGTACGTCCATGACCCATGCCAAAAAAGTCTCCGATCGGCGCCTCAATGCTGGGGTCTTTCTCACCATCCCAATATGCGCGCAGGACAATCTTGCGAAGGAAGCTTTCGCTTTGGCAGGCAAGTGTCGCCCAGATATGCGTAACGATACCTGCTCCCGAGTGCTCGGCGATAACCACCGTTTTTCCGGGCTCGATATGCAGTCGATCGTCGTTTCCTCCCGTTCTATCGTAGCTCGAAAACCGCCGTGTCTTGGCCTTTCTCAGTTTCGCAAGGCCGCGGAGCGGCGAGATGCCGGCTTGGGTCATTGATCTCTCCCTTCAGAATGAGAATACTATTTGAGGCCGCTCGTCTTCAGCGAATCCATTATCTGTCGCTGGAAAATGACGAAGAGCACGAGAGTAGGGATGGCGACGATGGTTGAGGCAGCCATCATGTAGTTCCACGAAGCCGAGTACTGGCTTTTGAAATTTGCGATGCCAACCTGAACCACCCAGAGATCCGGCTTGGAGGCGACCGTCAGCGGCCACAAAAACGCGTTCCAGTTCGCCAGGAAGAAGAGGATCGCCAATGCCGACATGATCGGTCGGCTCAGTGGCAGGATGATGCTCCAATAGATGCGCCAGTATCCGGCCCCATCGACAACGGCGGCCTCCTCGATCTCGCGTGGTAGAGAAAGGTAGTACTGCCTTAGCAGAAAGATACCGAAAGCGTTGAAGATCGCGGGGACAATCAGCCCCGCATAGGTGTTGAGCATGCCCATGGCGCGAACAATGACGAAGAGCGGCACGATGATCACTGGCAAGGACACCAGGAAGGTCGAGAAGATCGCGAGGAAGATGATCTCGCGGCCTGGGAACCGCAGCCGAGCAAGGGCGTAACCTGCCATCGTGTGGAAGAACAACGCAACGACAGTCACCGTCGCTGAGACGAAGAAGCTGTTCAGCATGTAGCGTATGAAGGGAACACCGGTCAGCACGTATGTGAAATTTTCGAATGTCGGCTGAGACGGAATAAGGTTTGCCGAAAAGGACTCAGCTGGCGTCTTGAAGGCTATTGATACCATCCAAAGAAGCGGAAAGAGGGTCATCAGTGCCAGCACTGCCGTCACGGCCATCCAGACCATGCGCACGAGCGTCACCTGCGAACGAGAGAAATAGCTATTCCCGCTGTTCTTACTCATAGTTGAAACGTCCTCCCTTCGTCATGACGAAGAAGATTGCCGTCACAAGCATCAGAACCACCACGAGGATTGACGACATTGCTGCTGCGTAGCCAAATGCGCCGAATGCAAAAGCCTGCTGGTAGATGTAGACGATCAGTACCGACGTTGAGTTGGCCGGACCGCCCTTTGTCATGACGTAAATGATGTCGAAGGCTTGGGAACCAGCGACGGCTGCGACCATCGAAACCATGATAACGAAGAAACTCGTTGGCTTCAGGAGCGGCAAGGTGATGTACCAGAAGCAGGCAATCGGGCCAGCTCCATCGATTGTCGCAGCTTCATAGTATTCCCGAGGTATGTCCTGCAGGCCGCCAAGAAAGATCAGCATGTAGAAACCCATCAGGAACCAGACGCTGACGAAGACGACGGTGAGCAAGGCGAACTGAGGGTCACCGAGGAAGGAAATACCCTCAATCCCGAGGAAGGGAGTGAGCTTGTTGATAACACCGATCTTGTCCACCACCATGAACTGCCAGACCAGCGCCACCACGACCAGGCTCACCATGTGCGGGGCGAAAAACATGGAGCGCATGACCGCGTTGAAACGGTTTGTCTTTTGTACCAGTAGCGCAAGTCCGAGGCCGCAGACGTAGAGGAGCGGCACCAGGATAGCCGCATAAAGGGCCGTCACCCGTGCGGCCGACCAGAACAGCGGATCGTTGGCCATCCTGACGAAATTCGCCATGCCGAAAAAGCGGTACCCGCCGAAGCCATTGACCTCATAAACTGCAAGAAGCAGTGATAGCGCCATTGGCAGCCCGAGAAACAAAAGCAGGCCAATCGCGTCGGGCGCGACGAAGAGGTAGCCAGCAATCCACTCGCGATGCTTGGCTGATAACCCCTTTTGCGCAGCGGGCCGGCGATGACTGGTCTTGGTGCCCATATCCATCATTGGAATCTCTTAGAAGAGGGCCACGCGCCGAGAAGGCGCGCGGGCAGTTGCAATTCAACTAGAGGATCGGTGCGCCGCTGTAGGATGCGAGGAACGCATCAAGCTGCTGCGATGCCGCTGTGGCGGTCTGCTGCGGATCCGCACCCCCCAGCTGGGTCTGCTGGATAGCGTCGGAGATTATCTTGTAGACTTCCGGTGGCACGCGCGGTTCGGCCCTGGTGCCAGGATGAATATTCTTGGCAAAGGCGCCGATGTTGCCTTTCTCGAAGGCATCCCCGCCGGCCTTGAGGGCGCTGTTACGCGGCGGCATATCGGACTTTGCCTTTGTGCACCAATCTGCGACACGCTGGACCGACCCTTTGTCCATTGATGCCAGTGCCCAGGCACAAAACTGTGCTGCAGCATCCGGGTTCTTGCCCTTCGCATTGGCAACAAATGCCCAGCCGCCTCCGACAGTGACATATTTGCCATTCGCAGGCGTCGGTAGTCTGAAGACCCCGTATTCGAAGTCTTTCGCATTGCCTGCCAACTGCGAAATTCCCCAGATGCCGACGTTCTGAACTGCGCAATAGCCGGCCGCAAGGTTGGCGATGGTATCGTTAGCGCCGTTCCCGAGGACCTGGCGGGGTGCCGCACCGCTCTTGACAGCATCCTGCCAGAATTTGAGCGCCTGCACGGTCGCCGGCGAGTCAAACGCGCTCTTGCCATCCTTTGCCTGAAACTCACCGCCCCCTTGCCAAAGGAAGGGATACCAGGTGAAGTTCTGATAGTAGCCCGGCTGGGTTTCGAAAAGAACGCCATAACGGTTGGGCGTAGTCAGCTTCTTGGCGACCTCCAGCAACTCGTCCCAGGTCTTTGGAACGTCGTTCTCGTTGAGCCCGGCTTCCTCGAACGCCTTGACCGAGTAGTACATGGCCATTGGTTCTACTTCCATCGGGATGCCGTAGATTTTCCCGTCTACCATGCGGTTGGCGATAACGCTTTCCGGGAAGTCCGTCTTTGTCGCATCATCGATGTGAGGCGTCAGGTCCTGCAGGACGCCGCCGTTGTAATAGCGGAGGAAATCACCAGGCGAGATGAGGAAAACATCAGGTCCTTCGCCGGAGGCGAAGGATGTCGCGAGCTTTGGACCGTTGATGTATTCGGCATTCGGGACGTATTCGAGCTCGACCTTCTGATCGTGGCTGTCGTTCCAATCAGCGATCATCTGAGTGAACCACTCGACCTGGCTCGAAACCTGACCGCCGGGCGCGTAGAATTGCCAGAATTTCAGGGGCGCATCCTGGGCACGCACGGCTAATCGATTGATGTAGGGAAAACCCGTTAGACCGGCAGCGACGCCGGTTCCGGCAAGCAGACCAGCGCGCTTGATGAGCTGGCGGCGCGAAATATCATGCTGTTCTTTCTTGGTGTCAGTCATTTTCTTCCTCCCATAATGACCTGGCGGAACCGGCTCCTCATCCGGCCCGCGTGAACCAATTCCTCATGCAGTATCGAAAGGCTGAAGATTGCAGGAGATGACCTCCGAGCGCGTGGGGCCATCGTATTTTCCAGAAAGACGCTCGAGCAGCATGGCTGTGGCGCGCTCAGCGAGCGCCGAAGGGGAACGACCGACTCGGGTCAACCTGGGCCTGACATATTCGAGCTGCGTCTGATCGCCGAAAACGGCCACTGCCATGTCACGGGGAATACTGATCCCCCGGTCATAAAATTCGGCGAGCGCTGCTGAAGCCATCAGGAAGTTTGCAAAGAACACCACTGACGGCAAAGCTCCCGAATGCCGATCAAGAAGCCACTCGACCGCGGCCTGGCCTGATGGCCCCAGATAGCTTCCCTCGAACCTAAGGTCGTCGATCGGCGTCACGCCGCCATCGCGCAGTCCCTGCTCGAACCCCGCAGCGCGCGCCATTGCCTCGGCAAAAAAGGATGGCCCGGTTACATGCGCCACTCGCCTGTGGCCTTTGGATGCGAGATATTGCCCCATCAATCGACCGCCGCCGAAGTCGTCGATCTTCACGTTGTCGACTGCCTGATTTGGCAAGTCGCCGATGAAGACTGTTGGAATATCGATATCGACCAACGCGTCATGCATGCCATGCAAGGCGAAATCGCCGACGATCAGCCCGTCGATCCGGCGGTTGCGGATCTGTCGCATGTATTCGCGACTGTGTTCCAGGGAGTGCCCTCCTGGGACATCGGAGTTGAAGATCAGCATATCGAGGCCGACCGCCTCCAGCTCAGATTGAGCTGTCTTGACGAGCTCGGGATAGAACGGGTTGCGGATATCGGGAATTAGCATCGCGACAAGGTTGGTGCGTCCCGTTCTCAGGCTCTGGGCCTGAGGATTGGGCACGTATCCAAGTTCGTCTATGGCGGCCAGAACGCGTTCGCGAAGCGCATTCGAGACCCGATCGGCGTGATTGAGGACGTGCGAGACCGTGGTCGGCGACACTCCTGCTCTTTTTGCTACCTTTGCGATCGTGCTCATGCGCTGAGAAAAACACAGAAAAAATCGATTTGCAAATCGTTTTGCAAATCGATTTGCAAAATCTGCGGATAGTCCAGAAATGGCCCCTGGCGAGACAGATGGCGGTTCGGTCTGTCGAGACCGATGCGGCCAACCTTTGCTGAAACACTGCCGGGGTGCGATCCTTGGAAAATACGGACGGAATTCGTACGCTAACCGGTACTTCAGGACTCGGAAAAGCAACCGTGGCACAGCGTAACCGACGTTCCACTCCCACGTTGTCGCCGGCGCTGTAATCTGTGATCGCCTATTCATGGACAAGCAACGGGAGTTTCTCCATGGAGAGTACATTGGAGGTTCTCACGACCAGGAAGCCTGGGCGTGAGGTTCACCGGCACTGGCCGGACGAGGTGAAGGCGCAGATCGTTTCGGAGAGCCTTCGGCCCGGCGCGATGGTTAGTGAGGTGGCAGAGCGACACGGCTTGAAGCCTAACCACCTCTCCACCTGGCGAACTATGGCGCGGCTAGGCAAGCTGGTTCTGCCTGCACCTGAGGATGCGGTGGAGTTTGCAGCGGTAATCGTCGAACCACCAGTATCGCAACCACCGGTCAAGAAGGCCAGCCGCCCCGAGATTATCGTTGGGTCCATCACCATTCGTCTGGAAGAATGCGCATCTGCCGCCCGCATCGCCGCTGTCGCACGCGCCTGCGCGGTTCCGGCATGATCTTCCCATCGAACCGCGTCCGGATCATGGTAGCCACTAAGCCCGTCGACTTCCGCAAGGGCCAAGAGGTGATGCCAGTCTCGGCCGTTACGGGCGAGACGGGAAGCGTCGAGACAAAGGATGGCGCCAACGTTCCCGGCACACAACCAAGCCACCAGCTTATCAAACCCCGGTCGCGCGACGGTCCCGCTCGCCGAGCGCCCAAGATCGTCATCGATGACTTCCACATCTCGAAATCCACGCCGTCGGGCTTCCTCGACAAGTTCATACTGGCGCCGCTGGCTCTCGCGATTGAGTTGTACTTGGGCGGGCGTGGACTGACGGACATAAACCACGGCCTTCCGCTTTAGCAGCGATGCGGGAAGATCAACGCTCGTCATCGCTCGCCTCCATGACTCTCATCCCACCCGCCTGCAGGATCAATTGCGCGAGGCGCAGAACCATTGCCTGTCGCTCCGCAGTGTTCATCTGCGTCAACACGGGTGTTTCCAACGTCATGTTGAGCTGGCAGGGTCGCTTTACGATGGCGGGGTGCTGTCGTGCTTTCATTACATGCCTCCTCGATAACTGTTGTTTCATCCGAAAAGACTTGCCTGAGTCCACGATCCTTGAGTAC
>Ga0160430_101199_pt1 | contig 10284 bp, 10 predicted proteins | sample HID1971I_E0MG_FD_108274 | JGI IMG/M metagenome (GOLD analysis project Ga0160430, IMG submission 108274) | Enriched millipede-associated microbial communities from UW Madison campus, WI, USA - HID1971I_E0 MG | ecosystem: Host-associated > Arthropoda: Insects > Digestive system > Unclassified ...
ATGCCGACCCGGTCCGGGCAAGCAATCACCAGCCGAAAAGTGCGCATTAGGGGGAAACTCCAGAACTTCGCAAAGGCCGCCATTCTAGCGATTGCGCAGAAAAACTGCAGTACTCCTTAACGCTTATTCTGCCGGCCCCGGCAGGCGGTGGCTCTTAATGGCGTAAGGGTTTACCCCACTATTATGTCTGCACAGGTCCAGGCTCAGGCAGTTACACAATTTTTAACGAGAGTATCTTTAGCCAGTAGCCCTTACTAATTAACTCAATTCGAGGTTTTCAGCACAAACAACCCAAGTAAATTACATAAATACGGTCTTAAATGTTTACTTGGGGAAACTGTCTGACTATTATTAGGCCACTATCCCCTGCATTCAGCGTCCTACATAAGGTAGTCCACATGTCCCTGATCAACGAATACCGCGCCACCGAAGAAGCTATCAAAGAGCTGCAAGCACGTTTGAAGAATCTGTCCCAAGACGACAAACTGCAAACCGAGCTGGAATTCGAAGGCAAATTGCGCACCCTGATGGGTGAATACTCCAAATCCCTGCGCGACATCATTGCGCTGCTGGATCCTGAGTCGAAAGTTAAAGCTCCACGTGGCGCCGTAAAAACTACCGGCACCAAGCGTGCTCGCAAGGTTAAACAATACAAAAACCCGCACAACGGCGAAGTGATTGAAACCAAAGGTGGCAACCACAAGACTCTGAAAGAGTGGAAAGCCAAGTGGGGCGGTGATGTGGTTGAAGGTTGGGCTACCCTGCTGGGCTAAGCCTGGTCAGACCTTCGGCCGATACGCAACACATTAAAAACGCCAGCTTGCTGGCGTTTTTTATTGTCAGGATATTCTGTAGTTATCCACCTACAGATTCAGTCGAGCGGCTAAAGAGTCGGCATAGTCCTGCCATTGCTCGAGTACCCCACACTGAAACGATGTAGCACTAACTGCCAACTCCTCACGCGCCTGCTTAAATGCCAGCAAGGTATTCGGTGCTCCCCACTGCGGATCCGACAAGCGTTGCTGACAGAAAAGTTTCCAGCGCTGTTGCTCCTCATTGTTCAAGGTTTCAGGAAAGTTACGTGCGCGGTAGCGAAATAATAATTCCGGCAAACGATGATCATCGAACGGCCACTGCTGGCGCGCTAACTGCGCGGGCTCTGCCATCCGAACTTGTTCACATAAACGCCGGTCACGGTCGCCAATAAAGCCATCGTAGAGCTGCTGCTCCGGGTCTTGGTTCACCGCAAAGTCTTCCTCGGCGTAAATGGCCGCCAACTTGTCACGCCAAACTGCTTGTGCGTCAGTTAGCCGCAGCGCCCGTGCCTGAAAAGTATCCATATCCAATTGCAGACGCTCGCGATCTTGCGGGCGCAGCACCTTCAACGGCGCGACCACCGGGCAGCGGTTGATATGCAACAACTTGAGAGGCACCGGCAGTTCACCTTCGGCCAACTCACCACGGCGCGTGTAAAGGCGCTCGCGCAGGGTCTCGGCGTCCAGATCCAGCAACCCCTGTGGGTCGAGCCCCAGGTCGCAGACAATCAAGGCATTGCGATTGCGCGGGTGCCAGGCCAGGGGCAACACCACCCCCAGGTAATGGCGCTCGGCAGAAAAGCGCCCGGAGATATGCACCATGGGTTGCAGCAACCGCACCTGATCCATGACCCGCTGCTTGCTGCGCAGTTGAAACAACCATTCATACAACTTGGGCTGTTTCTCCCGGACCAACCGCGCCAGGGCGATAGTCGCTCGCACATCAGATAACGCATCGTGGGCCTGGCCATGCTCGATACCGTTTGCTTCGGTCAACCGCTCGAGCTTGAGCGTCACGCGCCCGTCTTGCTCTGGCCAGGTAATGCCCTCGGGCCGCAGTGCATAGGCCGTACGCATCAAATCGATCAAGTCCCAGCGGCTGTTGCCGCCCTGCCATTCCCGCGCATAAGGATCGAAAAAGTTGCGATACAAGCTGTAGCGCGTCATTTCATCGTCAAATCGCAGGGTATTGTAGCCGGCGCCGCAGGTGCCTGGCGCCGCCAGCTCGGCGTGCACCCGGGTCATGAAGTCGGCTTCGGCAAGGCCCTTCTGCGCAAGAACACCCGGGGTAATCCCCGTGATTGCGCACGCAGCCGGGTGGGGCAGGATATCGTCGCTGGGCTGGCAATAAAGGTTGATCGGCGCACCGACCTCGTTGAGGTCCAGGTCAGTGCGGATACCGGCTACCTGAAGCGGGCGATCATTACGCGGGTTGATACCGGTGGTTTCATAGTCGTACCAGAAAATCGAGGTCACGGGCTATTCCTGTGCTGAAGACCGACAAAGTCTAGGCGCTGCAAGGCGCTCGGGGCCAGCGATACCTTTACTGTATAAATACCCAGTAAAACCTTGAAGGGTTGCTTCCACCGTCGACACTGCTAGCATCCGTGTCTCTTAGTCGTAATGCAAAGGACCGCAATGGCATCAACACCCCTGGATACCCACTACCAGATCGAGACGCCGGAAGGCATCGACCTGCCCTTGCGTCCTGCCGGCCTGCCGCCTCGGGCATTGGCCTTTGCTTTCGACTTGGGTGTACGTGGGATCATCATGGGTATCCTGCTGGTGCCCCTGGCGCTGCTTGGCAACATTGGCGTCGGGCTAGGCTCGCTGCTGCTGTTTGTGGTGAGCTGGTGGTACATGGTGCTGTTCGAAGTGCTCAACCAGGGTTGCTCCCCGGGCAAACAGGTGATGGGCCTGCGGGTGGTACAGGACGACGGCACGCCCATTGGCTGGTCGGGGTCGTTGATCCGCAACCTTTTACGCTTTGTCGACATGCTGCCCTTCGGTTACTTCCTCGGTGCGATCAGTTGCCTGCAACACCCGCATTTCAAGCGGCTTGGCGACCTGGCCGCGGGCACGCTGGTGGTCTACCGCGAACTGCCGCTGTTACGCCCGCGAATCCCTCAAGCCTCCGCGCTGCGCCTGCCCTTCGCACTGCAACTTAGCGAACAGCGGGCCATCCTCGGTTTCGCCGAGCGCCAGGCCGAGCTCTCTGCCGAACGGGTGCATGAGCTGGCCGCGATCCTCGCCGAGCCCCTGCAAGTACCCCCGGCCCGCGCCGTGGAGCAACTCAACGGTGTGGCCCGTGGCTTGTTGGGGCCGACATGAAGCAGAGCCTTTTTGAAAGCCGCCACCAGCCACAATGGCAAGCCTTCGCCGAACAGCTCAAGCAACTGGAGCAAGGCAAAGCCAAGGCCGCCGATGTCGCGGGCTTCCCCCATCAATACCGGCGCCTGTGCCAGCACCTGGCCCTGGCCCAGGAGCGCGGCTACAGCAGCTACCTGGTAGACCCGCTGCAACAACTGGCGCTGCGCGGCCACCAACAACTGTACCGCCATCGCAGCCAGCTGCCGGCAAACGTGCTGGCGTTCATCCTCGCCGACTTCCCACGCCTGGTACGCCAGCAGTGGCGCTTCGTGCTGATCGCCGGCCTGCTGTTTTTTGGCAGCCTGGTGGGGATAGCGCTGCTGGTCTACCTGTTTCCCGACCTTATCTACAGCATCGTCAGCCCCCAACAAGTAGCTGAGATGCAGGGCATGTACGACCCCCAGGCCAGCCGCCTGGGCCGGGCCGCCGAGCGGGCCGCCAGCGAAGACTGGATGATGTTTGGCTACTACGTGATGCACAACATCGGCATCGCCTTCCAGACGTTTGCGGCCGGCCTGCTGTTCGGTCTGGGCAGCGTGTTCTTCCTGATTTTCAACGGCTTGGTCATCGGCGCGGTCTCCGGGCACCTTACGGATATTGGCTATGGCCAGACCTTCTGGTCATTTGCCATTGGCCATGGCGCATTCGAGCTCACCGCCATCACCCTGGCCGGTGCCGCGGGCCTGCAATTGGGCTGGTCACTGGTCGCGCCGGGGCGATTGGCACGCGGCGAGGCCCTACGCCTGGCGGCCCGTAAAAGTGTGCGAATGCTCTGCGGTGTCATGATGCTCCTGCTCATCGCTGCGTTTATCGAAGCCTACTGGTCCTCCACCACCAGCATTGCCCCCTGGATCAAATACCTGGTGGGCGCCGCGCTCTGGCTGCTGGTGGCCGCCTACCTGATATTCGCCGGGCGGACTCATCATGCGCCTGACTGACTCCAGTGTGATGATTCGCCCGCGTACCGCCTGGGAAGCCATGGACCTGGGTGTGTTGATGGCCAGGCAACACCGCCTCTTGCTGATGGGCAGTTGGGCACTGGTAAGCCTGCCGGTATTTATGGTGCTCACTGTGCTGCTGTGGCGTTACCCGTCGCTGGCGATGTTCCTGTTCTGGTGGCTCAAGCCAGCCTTTGACCGCTTGCCGCTGTACATCCTGTCCAAGGCCCTGTTTGGCGAAACACCCTGCCTCAAACAGGCCGTTCGCCATTGGCCGCACCTGCTGAAGGGGCAATTGTTCGCCAGCCTGACCTGGCGGCGACTGAGCCTGAGTCGCAGCTTTACCCTGCCGGTGAGCCAACTTGAAGGCCTCGATGGTCATGGGCGCCAACAGCGCCTGGGGGTATTACTGCAACGCAATGCCGGGGCCGCACGCTGGCTGACGATCATCGGCGTACACCTGGAAATCGGCCTGTGGTTCGGCGCCTTGGCCCTGTTCTATCTGTTCATTCCGCAAAACGTGGAACTGGACTGGGATTGGCAACGGATGGCCTTGGCAACGGGCTCGGACGTGCTATGGCTGGAACACCTGGGCAACGCGTTCTATGCCATGGTGCTGGTGTTCTGGGAACCCATCTACGTCGCCTGCGGTTTCAGCCTGTACCTCAATCGGCGTACGGTCCTGGAGGCCTGGGACCTGGAGTTGGTATTCCGACGCTTGCGCCAGCGCCTGAGCAGTGTTGCGCCAGCATTGTTGCTGGTCGTGGGCCTGACACTGCTACAGCTCAGCCCATCTGCCATGGCGCAGGAACCGCCTGGTCCCAAATCGCTTAGTACCCAGGCCGCCAGCCAATCCATCAAAGCGGTGTTGGAAAAGCCACCGTTCAAGAACCCGGAAACCGTCACACGCTACCGGTTTGGCGAAGAAAAGGCGCCGGTTGGAAACCAAGGCCATGGCGATGGCAAACTACCCCGCTGGCTCCAGGCCTTGCTCGACAACCTCAACAGCGATGCCTTCAAGCACGTCGCTAAAGCCTTGGAAATACTGCTATGGAGCCTGGTGATTGGCGGGCTGGCCCTAGTGGTGTGGCGTTACCGCGAATGGTTGCGCACCTTTGTCAGTCGCAGCCGACGGCCTCGCCCGAAAACGGCCAGTGCCATGCCCACCCAACTGTTCGGCTTGGAATTGGGCACCGACACATTGCCCGATGACCTTGCCGGCGCCGCCGAACAGCTATGGCCCACCCAGCCACGGGAAGCCCTCGGCCTGCTGTATCGCGGCCTGCTCAGCCGGCTATTGCACGAATACAACCTGCCGCTGAAAAGCGCCGACACTGAAGGCCAGGTGCTGGAGCAAGTGCATCGCTTGCAGCAGCCGCAGTTACTGGCATTCAGTGACGAACTGACACGGCACTGGCAAAACCTCGCCTATGGCCATCGCCTGCCTCCCTCCTCTGCCCAGCAGAAGCTGTGCGACGACTGGCGTGCACTGTTCAGCGACGGAGCGAGCCAATGAACCGCCCGCTGGTGTGGGTGGCGCTGCTGCTGGCGTGCCTGCTGGGCATGGGCGGCGTGTATGCCTGGCACAAGGCAATTCCCTACGACGAAGTGGTGGATCGCGGCCCATCGCCGGTTGCACGGGCCAACCCCTATCTGGCTGCCGAGCATTTCCTGCACAAGCAAGGCCTCACGGTGGAGCATGCCAACGGTCTTGAACACCTTGCCGACCTGCCCGCCAAAGGCCATAGCCTGTTGCTGCTGGGGGAACGCAGCAACATGACTCCACGCCAGGTCGAGCAACTGCTGCAGTGGGCCAAAGCCGGGGGCCACCTGCTGCTGGTCGCCGAGGCCTTGTGGGACGAAGAAACCGGCAAAAGTGGCGATCTGTTGCTTGATCGCCTCAATATCCGCCAAACCTTGAGCGAAACCTTCGATGAACCGCCACGGCCTCTTAAAAAGCCGGCACCGGACCTGACCAAACTCTATGTCGACAACGAAACCGCCCCTGCGCATTTCAGTTTTGACACCGACTTCAACCTCATCGACCCCAGGCACCTGGCACAGTTCTCTGCCAACAGCGCGCAGTCCAGCCACCTGATGCAGCTGAACCTGGGGCAAGGCCGTGTCACGGTGATTACCGATAGCGACCTGTGGAAAACCCCTGGCATCGGCAACCACGATAACGCCTGGCTGCTCTGGTACCTGAACCAGGGCACCCAGGTAACCTTGTTGTTCAACAGTGACGTGGACGATCTGTTTACCCTGTTGCTGCGTTTTTTCCCCCAGGCCCTCGTCGCTCTCGCAGCATTGGTTGCCCTGGCGCTGTGGCACGCTGGCATGCGCCACGGCCCGGTCCAGGCACCAGCGCCCAAGGCTCGTCGGCAATTACAGGAACACTTGAAGGCCAGTGCCGATTTCCTGCTACGCCGCAGCGGCCAGGGCACCTTGCTGCAAGCCTTGCAGCTCGACCTCCTGCGCGCCGCCCGGCGACGCCACCCAGGCTTTGAACACCTCGACAGCGCAGAGCAACGGCAGGTGCTGGAACACTTGACACGGCAACCTTCCCATATCATCAGCCAGGCGCTTGAACCACTTGCGCTGAAACGGCTCTCCAGTGCCGATTTCAGCCGACAGGTAGCGTGCCTGCAAACCCTCAGGAATGCCCTATGAGCGACTTTCCAATGGCCACCCCCCTGACCGCCGACAACCTTGGACATGCCAGCCAGCAGGCCCAGGCCCTGCGTGTGGAATTACGCAAGGCCGTGATAGGCCAGGACCAGGTGATTGACGACGTGCTCACCGCCTTGATCGCAGGTGGTCACGTCCTGCTCGAAGGCGTGCCAGGCCTGGGCAAGACCTTGCTGGTACGTGCCCTGGCCCGTTGCTTTGGCGGTGATTTCGCACGTATCCAGTTCACCCCGGACCTGATGCCCAGCGATGTCACCGGCCATGCGGTGTACGACCTGCAGACCGAACAGTTCAAGCTGCGCAAGGGGCCGCTGTTCACCCACCTGTTGCTGGCCGATGAAATCAACCGTGCCCCGGCCAAGACCCAGGCGGCACTGCTCGAAGCCATGCAGGAGCGCCAGGTTACCCTGGAGGGCGAGGCGTTGCCCATCGGCCAGCCCTTCATGGTGCTGGCGACCCAGAACCCCATCGAGCAGGAAGGCACCTACCCGCTGCCCGAGGCCGAGCTGGACCGGTTTATGCTCAAGGTGCGCATGGGCTACCCCGACGCCCGGCAGGAACTGGAGATGGTCCGCGAAGTGACCCGCTCGTCCAGGGCCGACATGCTGGATGTACAGCCTTTGCGCACCGTGCTGCAAGCCGAGGACGTGGTGCTGATGCAGGAAATTGCCAGCGCACTGCCCCTGGATGAACAGGTACTCGACTACGCGGTGCGGCTGGCGCGGGCCACACGCAGTTGGCCGGGGCTGACCATCGGCGCCGGTCCCAGGGCCTCCATCGCCCTGGTACGCGGCGCCCGCGCCCGGGCGCTATTGCGCGGTGGCGAGTTCGTGACGCCCGATGACATCAAGGGCTGTGCGCTGGCAGTGCTGCGTCACCGGGTGCGCATTGCGCCGGAACTGGACATCGACGGCCTGGAAGTTGACCAGGTGCTCCAGCAGCTACTTGACCAGATTGCTGCACCAAGGCAATGACGCAGCCATGAAGCCGACCCGTCTGTTGCTGATCTGGCTGGGTGTGCTACTTGGCCTGAACACCCTGTTGGGCGCTTCGATGGCGCTGCAGGTCAAGCTACCTCAAACCTTGCATTCCATCGCTTGGGGCCTGCTTCTGGCCCTGCTGCTATTGGCGACGCTGGATGCGGCACGCTTGCACCGCCGGCCCTCGGCGCGCGTAACCAGGAAACTGCCCGGCAGCCTGGCGCTGGGGCGCTGGGAAGAGGTGCGCCTGTGCCTGGAGCATGACTATCCTCAACCACTGACCGTAGGGGTGTTCGACCACGTGCCTGACGGCCTGAGTGTGGATAACCAGCCCCAATCCATCCAACTGCGCCCCGGCGAACGTGCTGAGCTGGGCTATCGCGTTCGCCCCTTGCGCCGCGGGCATTTCAGCTTCAGTCGCTGCGAACTGCTGCTGCCCAGCCCATTGGGGCTGTGGTCGGCGCGCAGACTCGTCGAAACCCATGATGCCACCCTGGTTTACCCGGATTTCGCCCGTTTATACGGCGCGCAGTTGCTGGGTGTGGATAACTGGCTGAGCCAACTGGGCGTGCGCCAACATCAGCGGCGAGGGTTGGGCCTGGAATTTCATCAACTGCGCGAGTTTCGTGAAGGTGACAGCCTGCGCCAGATCGACTGGAAGGCCACCGCTCGCCAACGCACGCCGATTGCCCGTGAATACCAGGATGAGCGCGACCAGCAAATCGTGTTCATGCTCGATTGCGGCCAGCGCATGCGTAGCCAGGATGATGAACTGTCCCATTTCGACCACGCCCTCAACGCCTGCCTGCTGCTCAGTTATGTCGCCTTGCGCCAGGGCGATGCCGTAGGGATGTGCACCTTCGCCAGCGACCAGCCGCGCTACCTCAAGCCGGTCAAGGGCAGTGGCCAATTGAACAGCTTGCTCAATGCGGTCTACGACCTGGACACCACCCGTAGAACCGCTGACTACCAGGCTGCCGCCAGCCAATTACTGGCGCGTCAAAAGCGCCGGGCACTGGTGATCATCGTCACCAACCTGCGAGATGAGGATGATGAAGCGCTGATGACCGCCGCCAAACGTATTGGCCGGCAACATCGGGTACTTGTGGCAAGCCTGCGAGAGGAAATCCTTGACCAGTTACGCCAAGCCCCCGTGCAGACCTTGCCCGAAGCCCTGGCTTACAGTGGCACGGTTGATTACCTCAACACCCGCAATCAACTCCATGATCGTTTGACCGCCCATGGGCTTGCAGTATTGGATACGTTGCCGTCGGAACTGGGCGCCACACTGGTGACGCGCTACCTGGGGTGGAAAAAAGCCGGTGCGTTCTAAATTGCCTGCATTCAGACGGAGGCCTGCTGGGGATCAAAGCTGAAGTACTGCACCAGCGCGTTGATCAATTGCCCATACGCTTCGGGTGGCTGATGCACCGTGAACCCGGAATCGTATTGCTGCGGGTTGACATCTTCATGGCTCCACAAGCAGGTCGCCGTCAGATCAATCGTCTGGAATTCACCTTGGGCCACCGGAATTTTCAAGCACAGCTGAAAATCCACATCGACCATCATGGGTAATTGGCTGATCAGCATCAGCCCATTTTCAGACACATTGCCCAAGAACCCAATCGGCTTGTCGGTAACACGATTGAACACCTGCAAAAAATAAGGCAGTTGATGCCGTTCGATCCGTCGCTCGGTAAACATGATGAAGTCGCCATCCAATGGCCAAGAGTCTGGCCGTGCCAGTGATTCGGAACGAGCAGTCGCTCGCTCTCCCTGGATCTCGGTGTGACAACGGTACTGTTTGTCACCAGACAGCTGCCGAATCCAGGCCCTGCATCCGTTCGAATAGAAACTTGTACAAACGAACATTCAAAGAATAGCCCAGGACTGGCGACGGGCCAGCTCTAAAATGACAAATTTCATTACAAAGATGCAGGCCGTGGTTTTACGGCGGCTGCACTCGGGAAATGCCCCAGTTGCTGCAAGGTATCGAGCCGCGCACGGGCGCGATAGGCGTACTCACTTGAAGGGTATTGGCTGATGATGAACTGATAGGTTTGCGCGGCATCAACAAACAGTTTCTGTCGCTCCAGGCACTGCCCGCGCAGCATCGAAACCTCCGGTTGCACATAACGACGGGTACGGCTTTCGCGATCCACCTGGGACAACTCCAGGGTGACGCGCGCGCAATCGCCCACCCCATAGGCACGGTAAGCGTTGTTCAAATGGTGGTCCATCGACCAGCGAGTACAGCCGACAACACTGACGGCCAGGGCAGCAACGAGCAAAATTCGCATGGGGGTTCTCCTGTCTTGTGCAGTGTATCGACCCCTGGTCGAAAATCTTCAAGGATGTTTGCCCAGTCAAGCGCAGCAAAAACAAGCCAATCGTCGATAAGTAGTGCAAACGAACAATGACTACAACGAAAGAGCATAGTAGCCTTCTCCAGCGCTTGAACTCAGGAGTCTGTGCATGTCCGTCCGTCGCACC
>Ga0160430_101201_pt1 | contig 10262 bp, 10 predicted proteins | sample HID1971I_E0MG_FD_108274 | JGI IMG/M metagenome (GOLD analysis project Ga0160430, IMG submission 108274) | Enriched millipede-associated microbial communities from UW Madison campus, WI, USA - HID1971I_E0 MG | ecosystem: Host-associated > Arthropoda: Insects > Digestive system > Unclassified ...
ATCGAGTCCCAGACGCACGGAACGAGGCAACAGCCATGACCGACACCCTCACGCACGACCCGCAGACGACGGATGCCGCGGCGCCGACCTTCACCGACCGCGCCGGCACGCGGCATCCGCTGCCCGACACCGCGGACGAGGCGCAGGTGCGCGCCGACGACCGCGCGCACGTCTTCCATTCGTGGAGCGCGCAGGCCCTCATCGACCCGCTGCCGATCGCCTCGGGCGAGGGCGCGACGTTCCGGGACTACCGGGGCAACGCGTACCTCGACTTCAGCTCGCAGCTCGTGAACCTGAACCTCGGGCACCAGCACCCCGACCTCGTCGCGGCGATCCAGCAGCAGGCCGGGCGCCTCGCCACGATCCAGCCGTCGATGGCGAACGACGTGCGCGGCGAGCTCGCCCGTCGCATCGCCGAGGTGGCCCCCGGCGACCTCGACAAGGTCTTCTTCACGAACGGCGGCGCCGACGCGAACGAGTACGCGGTACGCATGGCGCGCGCCGTGACCGGCCGACGCAAGGTGCTCTCGATGTACCGCAGCTACCACGGCGGCACGGCGACGGCGATCTCGCTCACGGGCGACCCCCGCCGTTGGGCGAACGAGGCCTCCGACGGGTCCGTCGCGCACTTCATGGGCCCGTACGCCTACCGCTCGTCGTTCCACAGCGACAGCCCCGAGCAGGAGGCCGAGCGCGCCCTCGCCCACCTCGAGCAGGTCATCGTGCTCGAGGGCGCCTCGACCGTCGCGGCGATCATCCTCGAGACGATCGTCGGCACCAACGGCGTGCTCGTGCCGCCGCCCGGCTACCTCGAGGGCGTCCGGGCGCTCGCCGACAAGTACGGCATCGTCTACATCGCCGACGAGGTCATGGTCGGCTTCGGGCGCGTGGGCGAGTGGTTCGCGGTGAACCACTTCGGCGTCACCCCCGACCTCATCACCTTCGCGAAGGGCGTGAACTCGGGCTACGTGCCGCTCGGCGGCGTCGTCATCTCCAAGCGCATCGCCGAGCACTTCGACACCGTCGCCTTCGCCGGCGGCCTGACGTACTCGGGCCACCCGCTGGCGTGCGCGCCCGGCGTCGCCACCTTCGAGGTGTTCGAGCGCGACGGCATCCTCGAGCGCGTGCGCGACCTCGGTTCGCGGGTGGTCGAGCCGCGCCTGCGCGAGATCGAGGCGAAGCACCCGAGCGTCGGCGAGGTGCGCGGGCTCGGCCTGTTCTGGGCGATCGAGCTCGTGAAGGACCCGGCCACGCGCGAACCGCTCGTGCCCTTCAACGCCGGTGGAGCGGATGCCGCGCCGATGGGCGCCGTCGCCGCGGCCTGCAAGCAGGCGGGCCTCTGGCCGTTCGTGCACTTCAACCGCCTGCACGTGGCCCCGCCGCTCGTGATCACCGAGGGCGAGGTGCTGCGCGGTCTCGACATCATCGACGAGGCGCTCACCGTCGCCGACGCGTACGTCGTCTGACGCCGACCGCCGTTCCACCCGAGTTGCCCGATTCTGCGCAGAGTCGGGCAACTCGGCATTTCCGGGCAACCGGTCGTTCAGGGCGGCGTCGTGTGGTGGGCGACGCCCTCGGCTAGCCTGAGTCGCATGGACGAACGGGGCGCGTCGGGCGGCATCCCCCGGCGGATGTTCCTCGCCACGGGCCTCGCCGGAGCCGCCGCGATCGTGCTGGCGAGCTGCACCTGGGACCAGCCGTCGCCCTCGCCCACCGCGAGCCCGGCGCCCACGACGACGCCGAGCCCGTCGGCCGTGCCGCGTCCGACGAACATGCGGCGGTCGGCGTGGGGCACCGACCCGTACTCCCGCGGATCGTTCAGCTTCGCGGAGTTCGGCTCGACGGAGCAGATGCGCTCCCGCCTCGCGACCCCGATCGACGGCCGCCTCGTCTTCGCCGGCGAGGCGACCTCGTCGCTCGCGCCGGGCACGCTGCAGGGCGCACGCCGCTCCGGCCTCCGCGCGGCGGGCGACATCGCCGACGTCGCCGAGCCGGGCGAGCGCATCGCCGTCATCGGCGCGGGCATGGCCGGCCTGACGGCCGCGCGCGAACTCGCCGACCAGGGCTTCGAGGTCGTCGTCATCGAGGCGCGCGACCGCATCGGCGGCCGGGTGCAGTCCATCGTCGACGACGCGTTCGGCACGCCGGTCGAGCTCGGCAGCTGGCTCGTCTCCGACGACGACGGCATCGTCGAGGCGCTGGCCGCGGCATCCGTCGGCACGACCGCGTTCCTCGGTTCGCCGGCCGTGGTGCGCGCCGACGGCACCCCGGTCGAGCCGTCGCCCGCCGGCGCCGAGGCGCTCGAACGGGCCCACGAGTGGTCGCAGGCCCTTCCCCACGACGTGTCGGTCGCGACGGCCCTGCTGCAGTCGGGCGAGGTCCCGGCATCCGAGGCCCCGGGCGACGACGGCGTGAGCCCCGCCGGCTGGCTGCGGCACGCGATCGCGAGCGGACTCGAGCCGCTCACGGGCGCCGCCCCCACGGTAGTGTCTGCGCAGCGCTGGGATCCGGCGCGGCTGCTCGAGCCGTTCGAGGCGGAGCTCACCGAGACGTCCACCGCGTTGCGCCTGCCGACGGCTCCCATCTCCGACCTGCTCGACCAGCTCTCCGACGGCCTCGACATCGTGCTCATGAGCGGGGTGACGCAGATCGCGTACACCGACAGCCGGGTGAGCCTGCGGCTCGACACGGGCGAGTCGCTCACGGTCGCCCGCGTCGTCGTGACGCTGCCGCTCGGCGTGCTCAAGACCGACCAGGTGCGGTTCCAGCCGGCCCTGCCGCGCCCATACCAGCTCGCGATCTCCCAGCTCGGCATGGGCGTCGTCGATGTCGTGTGGCTCGCCTTCGAGGAGCCGTTCTGGCGAGCGGATGTCGCGGCCGACGCCGAGCCCGACGGCGCCGACACGGCGGGCATCCCACCCTCGATGCTGAGCGTGGTCGGCGCGTTCCCGACGGTCGCCCGATGGATCGACGTGGGCGCCGCGACCGGCACCGGAGAGGCCGCGCTCGTCGGCGTCATCGCCGCAGCGCAGGCGACTCGGTTGGAGCAGCTGTCGGACCAGGACTTCCTGTCGGCCGTGCTCGCCGATCTCGAGCCCTTCGCCACAGGCGGCGGTTGACGGCCACGAGGCTCGCCGTCAGCGCGAGGAAGATCACCAGCACGAGCGCGCACGAGACCACCACGCCGAGCACGCTGCCGACCTGCGCCTCGTCGAGGAAGAAGTACGGGTACCACCCGACGTCCGCGCCGCGGATGAGCGTGTAGACCAGCCAGCCGACCGGGAACACGAGCACCCAGCCGACGGTCGACCACGGCACGGGCGGGTTCACGCCGAGCACGCTGTCGACCGACCACGCGATCACCGCGAGCGCCGGCACGACGAAGTGCAGCAGCGTGTCCGACCAGGGCACGTCGACCCGGTAGCCGTGCGACGACGACTCCGCGACGATGATCGCGAAGACGATGCCCGAGAGCACCACGTAGACCGTGACCATCGTGCGCAGGATGCCGAGCCAGGCCGGGTCGCGCGGTGCGCGGAGCGCGAAGACCGCGGCGATCGTGAGCGTGATGACCGCGAGGAACGCCGACTGGATCGTGAAGTAGCTGAAGAAGTTCGCCGTCGCGAAGCTGCGGAAACCCAGCACGTAGCGGAAGTTGGCGATGATGGCGATCACCTCGATCGCCGCGATCGCCAGCCGGAACACCCCCAGCAGCATGCGAGCCCGCCGGGTCCGGGCCTCTGGCGAGAGTCCGGTCGTGACGGCGGGCATGCCTCAACGCTACGCGGCCGACCGGGTCTTCGGCTGCACCCCCTCAGGCGGTCCGCCTTGTCGGCCCCGTTTCGCGGGCATCGCGCCCGTCACCTTTTCAGGACCACAGCGGTCATACGCGCATATTGCAGCCATGACCGCTGTGGTCCTGAAAAGGTGAACGGATCAGTCGAGCGGGCGCAGGATCCGGTCGAGGAACCGGCGGGTGCGCGCCTCGCGAGGGTTCGTGAAGATGCGCTCGGGCGCGCCGCGCTCGACCACGACGCCGCCGTCCATGAACAGCACCTCGTCGGCCACCTGCCGGGCGAAGCCGAGCTCGTGGGTGACGATGACCATCGTCCAGCCCTCGTCGGCGAGCTCCTTGATGACCTTCAGCACCTCGCCGACGAGCTCGGGGTCGAGGGCGCTCGTGGGCTCGTCGAACAGCAGCAGGTCGGGCTTCAGCGCGAGCGCGCGCACGATGCCGACGCGCTGCTGCTGCCCGCCCGACAGCGCGAACGGGTACGCATCCCGCTTCTCGGCGAGGCCCACCCGGTCGAGCAGCGCCTCGGCCGCGGCGATCGCCTGCGCCCTCGGCACCTGCTGCACGCGCACGGGCCCCTCGATGACGTTCTCGAGCACCGTCATGTGCGGAAAGAGGTTGTGCTGCTGGAACACCATCGCCGAGCGATCGCGCATCGCGAACCGCCCCTGCTTCGTGATGCGGCCGCCGAAGTCGAGCTCGGGTCCGCCGTCGAAGCTCAGGATGCCGCCGTCGGGCGTCTCGAGTCCGTTCAACGATCGCAGCACGGTCGTCTTGCCCGAGCCGCTCGGGCCCATCAGCACGACGACCTCGCCGCGGCGCACCTCGAGGTCGATGGAGCGCAGCACCTCGTTGTCGCCGAACGACTTGCGGATGCCGCGGGCGGTCAGCAGCACGGCGTCGTCGGGCGTGCTGCGCGGCGCGAGGGGATCGCCCGCGCCCGGCCGGCCACCGGCATCCGCCCCGCCCTGCGGGTTCTGCTCGGACGGATTCTGCTCGGACGGGTTCCGCTCAAGCGGGTTCTGCTCCTGCGGATTCTGCTCAGACGGCGACATAGCGGTCGAGCCTCCTCTCGATGACGGACTGCCCGCTCGAGAGTACGAGGCAGAACAGCCAGTAGATGAGCGCGGCCTCGAGGTAGAGCAGCATGAACTCCTGGCTGAACGCCGCGATCTGCTGCGAGACGCGGAACAGCTCGGTCACGAGGATGAGCGAGGCGAGCGAGGTGTCCTTCACGAGCGAGATGAACGTGTTCGACAACGGCGGCACCGAGACGCGGGCGGCCTGCGGCAGGATGATGCGCCGCAGCGTCGTGCCCGACGACATGCCGATCGTGTAGCCGGCCTCCCACTGGCCCTTCGGGACCGAGAGGATCGCCGCCCTGATGATCTCGGCGCCGTAGCCGCCGACGTTCAGCGAGAAGGCGATGATCGCGCTCGGCCACGGATCGATGACCAGGCCGACCGCCGGCAGGCCGTAGAAGATCACGAACAGCTGCACGAGCAGCGGCGTTCCCCGGATCACCGAGATGAAGAACCTGGCCGCCCCCGACAGCACCCGGTTCTTGGAGAGTCGCGCGAGCGCGACGCCGAGGGCCAGCACGAGGCCGATCGCGAACGAGGCGAGCGCCAGCGGGATCGTGCCGCTGATGCCGCCCCAGACGATCGGCCAGAAGGAGTCGAGGAACAGTTGCCAGCCCGAGGATTCCACGTGGCAGCACCTTCCGCTCAGGCGGTCGCGTCAGCGTGAGGCGCGAGCGCGTCCGCCGGAACGGACGCGCTCGCGCTCACGCCGATGCGCTCGCGCGTTTGTTCTGGAAGGTACTACTCCGAGACGTCGGCGCCGAAGTACTTCTGGCCGATCTCGGCGAGCGTGCCGTCGGCGCGCAGCGTCTCGAGTGCGGCGTCGACCGACTTCACGAGGTCGGTCTTGTCCTTCGTGAACGCGAAGGCGCTCTCGCTGGGGTCGGTCTCGGCGACGACCTCGAGCTTGGCGTCGGGGTTGGTCTTCACGTAGTCGAGGAAGGTCAGCTTGTCGTTGACGGTCGCATCGACGCGGCCCTGCTCGAGCAGCGCCACGGCCTGGGCCCAGCCCTCGACGGCCTCGACGTTCGCACCCGCGTCGACGGCGAGCTGGTAGAAGTTGCTCGTCAGCGACTGGGCGGTGGTCTTGCCCGCGATGTCGTCGAAGCTCGAGATCGAGGTGTCGCCCTCGTTGACCACGACGACGCTCGGCGACACCGTGTACGGCGTGCTGAAGAGGTAGGTCTTCTCGCGCTCGGGGTTGATCGAGACCTGGTTGGCGATGACGTCGAACCGGCCGGCCTCGAGGCCCGCGAAGATCGCGTCCCACTGGGTCTCCTGGAACTCGATCTCGAGGCCCAGCTCGTCGGCGACGGCCTCGGCGACCTCGACGTCGTAGCCGACCAGGTCGCCCGACCCCTCGTCGTGGAAGGTGAACGGACGGTAGGTGCCCTCGGTCGCGACCGTGAGCGTGCCCGCCTTCACCAGTCCGTACTCGTTGTCGCCCGCGTCGTCGCTCGCAGCGGGGGTACCGCTCGAGCAGGCCGCGAGGGCGAGGACGGCGGCGGATGCGGCGGCGAGGCCGAGGATGCTGCGGGCGCGTGACATTGGTGGTGCTCCGTTCGTGGGGATGGCAGATCGTGCCGGTTGCCGTGTTCGGCCGCCCGGCACGGTTCGAGTCCATCACGCGGGCGTCCCAGAGGGAAACCCCATGACCCCCCGTTGCATTCCCCGCCCCGTGCGGCGCGAGCGCGGGTCGCACGGAATACACGGTCCGGCGCGAGCGGCGCAACCCCCAACATCGTGCTCGGCGTCGTCGCTAGCGTTGCGAGGTCGCCGGATGTTGCCGACGACCCGGTGTCCCCGCACCGCTACCCGAAGGGAACCTCATGATCACCCTGACCTGGCTCCTGCTCATCGCCCTCATCGGCGGCATCCTCGCCCTCGTCGACGGCATCTGGCGTCTCCGCGCCCGCGGCGGTTCGACCGTCGTCGGCGTCATCGAGGTCATCGTCGCCGCACTGTTCCTGCTCTCGTTCTTCGTGCCCGGCATTCCGTGGGGCTCGCTCGTGCTCGGCGTCGCGACGATCATCGCGCTCGTCGTCGCCCTCTTCGCCGGCGGCCGCACGGGCCGCGGCGTCACGATCGCCGCCCTCGTCGTCACGGCCGTCTGGGTCGTGCTCGTGAACCAGTGGCTCATCATCCCCGGCATCAACTGATCTCGCGTCGCGGCTTCGACTGCGCTGCACGCCGAAGGGCGCCCCGGAATCCGACCGGGGCGCCCTTCGCCGTCGTCGGCGGGCTCGCGGGCTACATCCCGTCGTGCGCACTCGCCCACGCGAGCGCCTCGACGGCGTCGATGCCGAGTTCGGGATGCCGCGCGCCGAACTCGGCGGAGCATCCGCCGTAGTCGGCCTCGAGGCGCCGTGCGGCCTTGACGAGGGCCGGGCCCGCCGTGGCGCCGAACCGGGCGATGACCCGGGCATCGTCGCGGACCGGGACGGAGGTGACGCCCCATCCGGTCCATTCGACGACGGCACGGGTGAGTCGAGGCTCCATTGCCTTCATGATGCTCCTTGTACTGGTGGTGCGATGTGCTGGTGTTGCGGTTCGCCGATGCGGCGTTTTGGTGCTGCGATGTGCCGGTGGTGCGATGCCGGTGGCGCCGGGGCCCGGCCGCGGCTAGAACGCCGCGATGCCCGTGAGCGCGCGCCCGAGCACGAGCTGGTGGATCTCGTCGGTGCCCTCGTAGGTGCGCACCGACTCGAGGTTCGCCGCGTGCCGCATGACGGGGAACGCGTTCGTGATGCCGTCGCCGGCGAGAATCGAGCGCGCCTGGTGCGCGATCTCGAGCGCCTCGCGCACGCTGTTCAGCTTGCCGACCGAGATCTGCGCGGGCGTGAGCGCACCGCGCTCCTTGAGCCGGCCGAGGTGCAGGGCGAGCAGCACGCCCTTCTCGACCTCGACGAACATGTCGGCGAGCTTGGCCTGGGTCAGCTGGTTCGCGCCGATCGGCTTGCCGAAGACCTCGCGGGTCATCGACCGCTCGAGCGCGGCCTCGAGGCACGAGCGGGCGGCGCCCATCGCACCCCAGACGATGCCGTATCGCGCCTCGTTGAGACATCCGAAGGGCCCTGAGAGGCCGGATGCCCCCGGCAGCATCGCGTCGGCGGGCACGCGCACGCCCTCGAGGTCGACGTCGCACTGCACCGAGGCGCGCATCGAGAGCTTGCCGTCGATCGGGGTCGCCCTGAAGCCCTCGGTCGCGGTGGGCACGAGGAACCCGCGCACGGCGCTGCCGCCACTTCCGTACGAACCGGTGGGGTCGTCGACGCGAGCCCACACGACGGCGACGTCGGCGAGCGAGGCGAGCCCGATCCAGCGCTTGGCGCCGGCGATGACCCACTCGTCGCCGTCGCGTCGCGCGACCGTCGTCATCGCCGCCGGGTCGCTGCCGCCCTGGGGCTCGGTCAGTGCGAAGCATCCGATCAGGTCGCCCGCGGCCATGCCCGGCAGCCACCGCTGCTTCTGCTCCTCGGAGCCGTACTTGTGGATCGCGCTCATCGCGAGCGACCCCTGCACCGAGACGAACGTGCGCCAGCCGCTGTCGGCGGCCTCGAGCTCGAGGCACACGAGGCCGTACGCCACGGCGCCGGCGCCGGCGCATCCGTAGCCCGTGAGGTGCATGCCCAGGAACCCGGCATCGCCCATGACCTTCACGAGCTCCCGACGGAAGTGCTTGTGCTCGAAGTCGTCCTCGATGATCGGCAGGATCCGCTCCTGCGCGACCGTGCGCGCACGCTGCTGCCACTCGCGCTCCTCGTCGGTGAGGAGGGCGTCGAGGTCGAACACCGTGTCGATGCGGGGGGCGATGGCGGTCATGCGTGCGGTCCTTCCGGAGGGTGTTGCGGAGAGCGGATGTCGGTGGTCGGTGTCGGTGCGGTCGGTCGGTGCGGTCGGGGTCTCGATGCGGCCCGGCGGCCTATTCGACCGGCGGTCGCGGATGCCAGTCGGCGCCCGAGTGCTCGTCGAGCTCGGGCGGCGGCGTGCGATACGCGGCGGGGGTCGCCGCGAGGTGGATCGGGTTGGCGATCGAGCGGCTGACCGACGTGGCGTCGCCGGCGTTGGCCGCGTCGCCGCGCCGCGTCTCGGCGACCGGCTCGAGCCCGAGCGCCTCCGCGAATGCGATGGCCTCGCCGATGTCGTTCACGAGTCCAGCGGGCACGCTCGCGGCGGCCAGCTCGTCGATCCAGTGCGCAGCGGATGCCGAGGCCAGCCGCTCCTCGATGATCGCCGTCAGCTCGGTGCGGTGTTCGACGCGCGAGGCGTTCGTCGCGAACCGCTGGTCGTCGGCGAGCCCGGCACCGCCGAGCCCGGCACCGCCGAGCCCGGCACCGCCGAGCCCGGACGCTCCGAGACCGAGCACCCCGGCAAGCGCCCGGAACTGCTTGTCGTTGCCCACGGCGATGACCAACTCGCGGTCCTCGGCCGAGAAGACGGCGTAGGGCGCGATGCTCGGGTGGGCGTTGCCGAGCCGACGGGGCGGCGTGCCGGTCGCGAGGGTCGAGCCGGCCTGGTTCGTGAGCGCGGAGAGCAGGCTGCCGAGCAGGTCGATCTCGACGAGCTGGCCCTCGCCGGTGCGGTCGCGCTCGCGCAGGGCGAGCAGGATGCCGGCGAGCGCGTTCTGCCCGGTGAGCACGTCGACGAGGGCGACGCCGACCTTGGCGGGTGCGCCGTCGGGGTCGCCGGTGATCGACATGAGGCCGCCGACGGCCTGCACGAGCAGGTCGTAGCCGGCCAGTGCGGCCCCGTGCCCGGCGCCGAAGCCCGTGATCGAGCAGTAGACGACGCCGGGGTTGAGCGCCCGCACGTCGTCGTGGGCGAGGCCGAACCTGGCCATGACGCCCGGCCGGAAGTTCTCGATGACGACGTCGGCCGTCGCCACGAGTCGGCGCGCCTCGGCCAGCCCCGCGGCATCCGCGAGGTCGAGCGCGACCGACCGCTTGTTGCGGTTGACGCTGCCGAAGTAGGTTGCCTGCCCGCTCGCGTCGACGGGCGGGGTCCAGTGCCGGGTGTCGTCGCCGGTCGGCGGCTCGACCTTCACGACGTCGGCGCCGAAGTCGGCGAGCATCATGGTCGCGTACGGCCCGGCGAGCACGCGCGAGAAGTCGGCCACGCGGATGCCGCTGAGCACCCCGTCTGGCGCGGCGTGCCGGAGTTCCCGGGGCTCGTCGTGCATCGCTTCCGCCTTCGCAGGTGTGGGGCGGCCTCGACGCCGCTCGAATTCATCCTATCTTGAATGATTTCTGCGCGAGCCGCCAGCCGCCGCCCCGTCGCTCGACTAGCCTGAACGCATGGAATCGAGGGTGGGCCCCGGCGCGCGCGAGGCCGTGTTCGCCCAGCTCGCCGACACCGGCCGCGCCGAACAGGTCGCGCAGCGCCTCACC
>Ga0160430_101202_pt1 | contig 10255 bp, 9 predicted proteins | sample HID1971I_E0MG_FD_108274 | JGI IMG/M metagenome (GOLD analysis project Ga0160430, IMG submission 108274) | Enriched millipede-associated microbial communities from UW Madison campus, WI, USA - HID1971I_E0 MG | ecosystem: Host-associated > Arthropoda: Insects > Digestive system > Unclassified ...
ATCGGATCCTCCTCGATCACGGCAGTGTGCTCAGGCGTCGTTCAGGTCTGCGAACGCGTCAACTGTAGACGAAATCGATTTCATGATCAACCGATCGAAATCGACTCCAACGTGAAACCGAGCTGTCTCGTCAGCCGCGCACGGACGCGCGAGCCGGCTGGACCTCGTTGCGCAGGACGACGGTGCGCGCAGGCTGGTCATCGCCGTTGATGCGCTCGAGCAGCATCTTCGCCGCCGTCACTCCCATGTGCCGCGCCGGCAGTCGCACGACGGTGACGGCGGTCGGGGTGAGGGTCGTGAAGGGCAGCGAACCGACGACGGCGACACCGATCTTGGGCGGGGTGAGTCCGTGCTCGGTCAGCACCTGAATCGCTCCGACCCCGAGCAGGTTGTTGCCCGCGACCACGGCGTCCGGCGGATCAGGGAGTGCGAGCAGCTCCTCCATGGCCTCGCGTCCCCCGTCGACGCGGAACGTCGAGTACCTCAGCAGCTCGTCCAGGTCGGCGTCCGGGAAATGACGCGCCAGGACGGCGCGCCAACCCTGCGCGCGCTCATAGGCGGTCTCGATGTGCTGCGGGCCGGTGATGCAGGCGATCCGCCGGTAGCCGGCCTGCACGAGATTCTCCGTGGCCGCCTGCCCGGCAGTGCGGTTCGCCATGACCACACCGTCGATGTCGTAGCCCGTCCCCCGGTCGACGGCCACGACCGGGCGGCCGGTGGCCATGAGCTCGTCGAGATTCGTGTGATCGGACGCCGCCGCCAGGATCACGCCGGCCATGTGCTCGGAGATCGCGATCTGGAGGTAGATGGCCTCCTTCTCCATCTGAGCATCGGTGTTGCACAGCACCACCGAGTAGCCGGCCTGGGAGGCGACATCCTCCACTCCGCGCGCCATCTCGGTGAAGTAGGGGTTCTCGATGTCGGGGATCACCAGAGCGATGACCTCGGACGCCTGCCTGCGGAGGGTGCGCGCCGTGCGATTCGGCGTGAACTTCAGCTGGCGGGCCGCGTCGCGCACCGCCAGCGTCTTCTCATCCGACACGCCCATGCCGTTGAACACGCGGGAGACCGTCGCCGGCGACACGCCGGCGAGCTTGGCGACCTCGTAGATCGTTGCCACGGCTCCCCGCTTCCCCCTGCGCCGACGCGCGTTGACATGCCGGTGAGCCCACCATACAGTGTTGAAATCGATTCCAGAATGTCCGCCATCTGCTCGCACCATCGCGCCCCGTCGGGCGCACCGACACGAGGACGTGCCGACCGATGAACGCACCCCAGTTCCCCTCCCCCGCACTCTCGTCGATCGCCTCGCTGCGGTCGGTGCAGACGCGGTCCATCTCGCCCGAGAACTTCGACGGCTCGCCCGGCGGGGGCGGCCGCGCCACCGAGGGCACGGGGGCATCCTGCGCCCGCGACCTCGGCCCCGGCTGGAAGATCTCCCCGAGCGTCGACATCAAGGCGGGCGAGACCTTCGACCTCGCCACCATCGACGGCCCGGGGCGGATCACCCACATCTGGATCACGACGCACACCGACAACTGGCGCACGCTCCTGCTGCGCGCCTACTGGGACGGCGCCGAGGAACCCGCCGTCGAGGTGCCGTACGGCGACTTCTTCTGCAACGGCTGGGGCGCGTTCACCCAGGTGAACTCGGCGGCGATCGCCGCCAACCCTCACGGCGGCTTCAACTCCTACTGGCCGATGCCTTTCCGCGACGGCGCCCGGCTCACCATCGAGAACACGTCGGTCGTCGACGTCCGCGTGTACTACCAGGTCACCTACGAGATCGGCGGCGACTACTCGGCCGACGGCTACTTCCACGCGCAATGGCGCCGATCGAACCCACTGGAGGAGCTCGTCCCCCACACGATCCTGGAGGGCATCGAGGGCCAGGGCCAGTACGTCGGCACCTACATAGCGTGGGGCGTCAACTCCAACGGCTGGTGGGGCGAGGGCGAGATCAAGTTCTACCTCGATGACGACACCGACTACCCGACCATCTGCGGCACCGGCACCGAGGACTACTTCGGCGGCGCCTGGAACTTCGACATCCCCGGCAAGGGATACACCGAGTTCTCGACCCCCTACCTCGGCATGCCGCAGGTGCTCCGCCCAGACGGCCTCTACGTCAGCCAGCAGCGCTTCGGCATGTACCGCTGGCACCTGCCGGATCCGATCCACTTCTCGCGCGGCATCCCGAAGGTCGACATCCAGGCGCTCGGGTGGCGCAGCGGGTGGCGATACCTCCCCCTGCGCGACGACATCGCCTCGACCGCGATGTTCTATCTCGACCGGCCCACCGCTCGCCGGCCCCGGACGCCGACCGCCGACGACATGGAGGTGCACCTAGGCACCGCGCCGGTGCCCGACATCGGTGCGACGCCGCCGCGCGCGCCCCAGGACTGAGACGGCACGCGCCGGCGTCAGTTGATGATCTCGCCGCGTTCGTCTGCGCGAAGCGCAGCGAGACGCTCGTGCCAGGTCTGCAGCGCCTCGGGCGTCAGCCGCGTCCAGTCCGTGACTTCCCCGACGACCCGCAGCGGGGCGTCGCTCCGGTACGAGCGCGTGGGGTTGCCGGGGAACTTCTTATCGGTCACGTTCGGGTCGTTCTCGAACGGTCCGGTCGGCTCGACGGCGTAGACGCGCGGCGCGGCGTCGCCGGCTGCGAGCTCCGCCGCCAGCCCCGCGCCATCGCGCAGAGCAGTGAAGTAGATGTGGTTCATGATCACCTCGGGCCGGTAGTTCGACCGGAAGCCCGGCGTCAGCAGGTCGCCGACCTGGAGGTCGGCCTTCGTGCCGTGGTAGAACGGCCCTTCGTCCAGTGCGTCGCTCACCGCGACAGCCTAGGCGCCCGGCATCCGTGAACGGAACCCGCGCCGAGACCGCCGGCCGCCGCGCGAAGACCGGCTCGCGGGCTGATTGACTGGCAGCATGGTGCACCCTCGCGCGACCGCTGCCGATCCCGCTGCCGACGCCGAAGTGGCGGTGCGCGCGGCGGCGGCCGGCGCCGCCGTTGCGCGGGCGCGCTACAACACCGGAAGCCGGCGTACCGCCGATCGAGGTCTGGACTTCACCACGGAAGCCGACGTCGAGACGGAGCGCGCCATCCGTGACGTGCTCGCCGAGCTGCGGCCCGGCGATGCGATCGTCGGCGAGGAGCTCGGATCGAGCGGCGACGGGCGCCGCAGATGGCTGGTCGATCCGATCTGCGGCACCCTCAACTTCGCTGCGGGCATCCCCCTCTTCGCCGTCAACGTCGCGCTCGACGTCGACGACATGACCACCGCCGCCGCGGTCGCCGATCCCGCAGCCGGCGAGGTGTTCTGGACCGACGGGCACGCCGCCTGGCATCGTGCCGCGACGACGGCTACGGAAGCCGGCGCCGACCGCCGTGTGGAACCGTCTTCCTCTTCACGGCTGGTCACCGTCAACCTGGAGAGCAGCTACCCCGATGACAGCGGCACCCGCGTGCTGTCGGACGAACTCTTCCGTGCGCGCTTCAGCCCTCGCATCCTGTCCACCACGCTGGCTCTCGCCTGGGTCGCCACCGGTCAGCAGGCGGGCTACCTCACCGGGGGCGATCTGCAGGGCAGCGTGCACTGGACGGCCGGGATCGCGCTCTGCCGCGCGGCGGGCGCGGTCGTCACCAACCTCGCCGGCGACGAGCTGCACACGGGCGACCACGGTCTCATCGCCGCAGCGGATGCCGAGACGCACGCCTTCCTCCTGGACCGCCTGCACGCGAGCCGCTAGCCCGCGACGCCGCTGCCGCAACCAGCTTCGTCGAGATCTCATGTGACGCGCCGGTTCGGACGTCCGGCCAATGCACCGCGCACCCAGGTCTCGACATCCTCCGCAACTTCTGCCGCACTCAAGGGATCCGTGTCGATGATGCGGGCATCCCATCGGGGATCGCCCTTCGTCCAGGCTGCCCACCGCTCCCATCGCATCGCCGCTGAGCTCTCGGTGCGGATCACCTCGGGGCTGTGGGTCGGATCCAGGGTGTGGCCATGGAACCACTCTCCGAACCTGACGTGATGGACGAGCGTGTGCTCGGGCTCACCACGCGCTCTCAATCGAGCCCGGCGCACCTCTGGCGAGCAGTGGAGCACGCAGACCGCGATCCCGTCGAGCTGATCCGCCGAGGGTGCAGCCAGCAGCTCACCCAGGGGCACCTGGCCGCACAGCAGGAGATGACGGCCGTCTCGTTGCTTCGACACGGCCCGTTGCACCCAGTGCTCGATGGCCGCGTGCCGCCAGGCGGTGTCGGCGTCCGCGGGGACCCCGATGGAATCGAACTCGACGCAATCGAGGCGGCTCGGCCACTCGACGGCGTTCAAGGCAGCGAGCGCAGTCGACTTGCCGGCCCCACTGGCGCCCGTCAAGGACAACAGCATCCCTCAGACTCCTCCCCGCCGCCTCCACCCGTCCCGCATCGCGCGCGCCACGGCGCGACGTCAGGGCTTGCCCGGCTTCCCGGGCTTCCCGGGCTTGTCCGGCTTGCCGGGCTTGTCAGGGAACTCCGGCCGTGGCGGACGCGGGTCGTAGTGGACGGCGGTGAGCGTCAGCGCGCAGCCGTCGCACGAGGTGAGGATCGCACGGTCGCCGCTCGCCGTGGTGGTCACGACGAGCTGCGAGTCGGTGCGCGACGCGTCCCTGCGGACCGTCGCCGCGAACGACAGCTCGAGGGTCTCACCCGCCGGGATGTCACCCAGCCACCGCAGCGTCGAACCGTCGAGCACCGGGGTGCCGATCGACGACGCCAGGGACGCGGCATCCAACGTCGCATCATCCACGAGGCCCGCGAGGTCCACGGCGAGCGCGACGCCCTCGGCCGTCGCGCTGTCGGTCGAAGCGGTCACCGTGTAGGTCACGACGTCGTCACGCACGACCTTCGTTCCAGCCGCGGGCTCGGAGCTCACGAAGACCGAGAGCCCCGGCAGCTGCTCTTCGGCCTTCACGAGCGAGAGGTCGTCGAACTGCACCCACCGGTCGCCGTTCAGGTGCGTGCCGACGAACGCCTGCACCTGTGCGCGATCGCCGCTGTGGAAGGTCACCGCGAATCGCGTGTAAGTACCGACCGCGTCGAATGTAGTCTCCCCGATGGTCGCTCCGCCGGCGCCGAGCTCACGGACGCCGAGTGCTCCCTGGGCGGGCGTGCCGCCGGTCACAACGAAGCCGGTGAGGGTATAGGTCGTGTTCGGCTCGACCGCGACGTCCTGGTGGACGTCGATCCAGCCGGCGTTGAACCGCATCCAGCCCTGCTTCGTGCCGCCGTGGGCCCACGTGTGGTTGATATCGATGCCGCAGTTGCCCGTGCACGCCCAGGGCGCAGGCATGGAGCCGTCGACGGCGCGCTCGAAACCGGGGTCCTGGATCAGGTTCGGGTTCACGACGGTGCCGTTCTCATCGATCTCGGCGCGCAACAGGTAGGTGTTGTACGGCTCCCACTGGGACAGCGAGAAGTAGAGCTCGCCGTCCTCCGACCACGGATGCATGTAGCCGCCGTAGAGCCCGGGGAAGTCTGCGAAGCTCGCGAGTCGCTGCCGATCGCTCCACGGGCCCTCGGGCGAGGGCGAGGTCCGCAGCACGAGATCGAGGTTCTCGTCGAGATACGTCATGAGCCAGCCGCCGGTGTGCTCGCTGTACTGCACCGACAGCTCGGCGACGTTCGGCGGCACGATGGCGACGGCGGCGGTGTCGTCGCCGAGAACCCACGTCGACCCGTTCCAGTACGAGTAGGCCGACTTATCGAGCATCGCCGTCTCGGGCACCCGCGCGACGTGCGCAGCGCCGAAGCGGCCGTTGGGTGTGCCGAACATGTAGACATAGCCGTCGTGGCGCTCGAAAGCGACCATCTGGAACGGATGCTGTCCGTCCGGCGTGTTCGTCCACTGCGGGCCGTCCGTCGAGTTCCATGTCTCGCCGTTGTCGTCGGAGTAGGCGATGCGGCTGTAGTTCGTGTCCCAGGCGCCGGGAGCGCCCCACTGCCGCACCGACATGAACGCCAGATACTGCCGGGACCCGACCGCGATGCCCGCGGTGGGGATCGTCGTGATCTCCTGGCCGTTGATCTTCAGCGACGGAATGAGTTCGCCCGCGTGGCCGGGGGCGTCCTCGACCGCCGAATCGAAGGTCATGCCGTCGGAGAGGTCGGCGTCGGAGCTGCGCAGCAGCACGTTCGAGCGCCAGTCGCCGCCGCCGCCGCCCGGTCCAGTCCAGTCGCCGAACGTGTCGCCGAACGCGGTGAGGATCTGGCCTTGGCCGTTGTCCCACATGATGCCGAGATCGGTGCCCGTCACCCGCCAGGCGGTGTCGGTCGCGCTCGTGGACTTGGGACCGGTCATCTTGCCGACGACCACCGCCGGCGAGTGATCGGCGAACGCCGACGCCGCGGCGATCTCGTCCGTCGGCGCCGGTGCCGGGGCTTGCGCCGCCGTCGCGCCGCCCGAGGCGACGAGCCCGATGACCAGCGTGCCGGCAGCGGCGATGACGGCGGTGTTCGTTCGTAGTCGTCGCATCTTCGCGACTCCTTTCCACAGACGCGGTCGGCCTACTTGAGGCCGGCCATCTTGATGTTGCCGATGATCTGGCGCTGGAAGACGAGGAACAGGATGATCACCGGCGCCGCGGCGAGGACCGATCCTGCGATGAGCAGTCCGAGTTCGGTGCTGCGCTCCGAGCGGAAGGTCGCGAGGTACTGCTGCACCACGAACTGGTCGGGCGTGGTGATCGTCATGATCGGCCACACGTAGGAGTTCCAGTACGCGAGGAAGGCGGTGATGCCCATCACCACGAACGGGGGCTTCGACAGTGGCAGGAACAGCTTCGTGAAGATCCGCATCCGCCCGCAGCCGTCCAGCATGGCGGCCTCTTCGAGACTGGACGGGATGCTCAGGTAGAACTGCCGGATGAAGAAGATCATCCCGGCGCTGGCCGCACCGGGGATCACGAGCACCGCCAGGGTGTCGAGCATCTGAAGGTTGGTCACGACGATGAAGCTCGTCAGGAGGATCGTCATGCCGGGGATGAACATCGTGGTGATGACGATCACCCAGAGCGTCCTCTTGAACCGGAAGTCAAGCCGGGCGAAGGCGTACGCGGCGAGCGAGTTGACCGTGAGAGCGAGCAGCGTGAACAGCACGGCGCCGAGGAAGGTCCACAGCATCGTGCGGGTGAACGTGGGATCGGCGAGGATCTGGGCGTAGTTCTCCCAGCGCCACACCTCGGGGAAGAACTGGAAGGGTGTCTCGATCACCTCGGTCTTCGATTTGAAGCCGGCGATCACCATCCAGGCCAGCGGGAACAGCGCGGCGACGACGAAGACGATCCCGACGATCGCCTTGCCGATCGCGTAGAACCACCACGTCAGGTCGCGGTGCGGACGCCGCTGGACGACCGGCGTCGCGACGGCGGCTTGCTGAACGGCGGTCACGTCAGTCCACCAGCCTCTCGGAGTTGACGAAACGGAACACCAGCGCCGACACCGTGCCCAGCACCACGAACAGCAGCAGCGCCGCCGCGATCGAGTAGCCGACGTTGATGTCGTTGCGGAAGTGGTTGAAGATGAACAGGTTCGGCAAGGTGGTCGAGTTGAGCGGCCCGCCGCCCGTCATGACGAGCGGCAGCTCGAACTGCTGGATCGCTGCGACGAAGCCGGTGATGAGCAGGTACAGGAAGACGTTCTTCATCTGCGGCAGCGTGATGTACCGCGTCTTCTCCCACCAGTCGGCGCCCTCCATCGCCGCCGCTTCGTAGTACTCGGTCGGGATGTCGATCATCGCCGCCACCATGATCAGCGAGGTGAGGCCGATCCCCAGCCAGATCGCGGGGATCGCGATGGCCAGCAGCGCCCACGCGGGGTCGCCGATCCACGCGATGGGGTCGATGCCGAACCCGCCCAGCATCGCGTTGAGGATGCCGCCCGAGTAGTTGTAGATCAGCACGAAGATGATCGAGGTGATGACCGCCGAGATGATCGTCGGGATGTAAATGCTCACCTTCAGCACACCGGCGAACCAGCGCGACACGCTGACGACGAGGCTCGAGAAGAAGAACGCGAGGATCAGCATCGGCGGCACCGTCATGGCCACGAACACGAAGCCGCGACCGATCGACTCCCAGAACAGCGGGTCGCTCAGGACGTTGGTGTAGTTGCGCCATCCGACGAACTCGGGGTCCTTGTAGAAGCTCCAGTCCTGGAACGAGAGGTATCCGGCGTAGACCGCCGGCCAGACCACGAAGATCCCGAGGAGGACCAGCGCCGGAAGGATGAGCAGATACGCGATCCTTCCGTCGCGGTACCGGAATCTGTTGTGACGGTGCTTGTCGTGCCGGCGACCGGGGAGCACCATCGTCTCCGTCTCGGTCATCATCGTCTGCGTCGCGGTCATTTCCTCACCTCGCTGTGGGCCGGGGCACAGGTCCGGGGGCCGATGGCATCGACCCCCGGATCCGATCCTTCGCTAAGACGTCGGCGCCTTGCTGGGCAAATCATCACGCTGGATCACCGTGTTGATGGCATCCTCCGCCGTCTTGATGGCGTCGTCGGGCGAGGCCGCACCCTTCATCACCGACTCCATCGCGGTGCCGACGGCGAGCGACACGTCCCAGGGGTAGGTGGGTTCGGGGATCGCGCTCGGCACGATGTCGTTCATCACGATCGACGACCACGGTGCGGCCGCGCTGGCCTCGTCGGCCGAGACGGCCTCCTGCACCGACTCGCGCACCGGCACCTTGGTGAACTGCGTGTCCACGAAGAAGGGGACGAGAAGCTCGGGGTCGCCTGCGAGCGCCCACGTGAGGAAGTCGGCCGCCGCCTGCGCGTTCTTGGACTTGGCGTCGATGACCCAGCGGAAGTTGCCGAGCGTCGTCGCACCGCGACCGTCGGCGTCGGCCGAGTTCGGGAACGCGCCGATCCCCGTCTTGGGCAGCACATCCGCGTAGTCCGAGCCGATCTCCGACATCATCCACGACCCCGACACCTTGAAGGCGACCTTCTCCTCGCCGAAGTCCTTGCCTCCGACGTAGACGTCGAGCGCCTGCTGGGCCATGTACCCCTCGTCCCACAGCGTCTTGTAGTTCTCCATGAGCTGCCGGTAGCCGTCGTCGTCGATGTCGGGCGCGGTCCAATCCTCGTTGAGTGCGGTGTGACCGGCGAAGTTGTACTGCTGGCCGACGGACGACCACGCGAAGGTCACGGCGTCGCTCGCCGGCGAGATGCAGTACTGCCCGTCCGCCAGCGTCGGCTTGATCGCCGCGCACATGTCCAACAGCTCATCCCACGTGGTCGGGCCGGTCTCCGGGTCCAGCCCGGCGGCCGACAGCAGGTCCTTGTTCCAGAACAGCACCGTCTGCGGCTCGAGCAGGAGCGGGTACGCGTAGTACTTGCCGTCGAGCTGCGAGATGGGCTGCGCCGGCTCGATGATCTCGTCGAGCTTGTCCTGAGGAACGAGGTCGTTGAGCTCGTGGAGCTGCCCGGCGTTGACCGCGTCGGTGATGCTGGCAGAGAAGGTGTAGATGTCAGGGGCCTTCCCCGCCGCCTGCGCCGACTTCATCTTCTGGTCCCACGCATCGGCAGGCACCTCCGTGTCGACCACCTTGATCTCGTCCTGGGACTCGTTGAACTGCTTGACTATGCCGGCGTACCAGTCGTTCTCGACCGGAGTGAAAGTGCGGTGCCAGAACTGGATCGTCGCCACGCCGTCATCGCTGTTGTCGCCGCCACCGGCGCTGCAGCCGGCGAGCGCCATACCTGCGGTCGCCGCCGCCGCCACGGCCAGCAAGAGCCTGCTGTTTCTCTTGTGCATTCGTCCCTCCTCAGGAACACGACTCTTCGGTGAGTCGCAGCTGTGGCCGGTCAGGGGAGCCCGGTCGGACCGATCGAGCGGTGGCCGCCGGCCTGCGCGGATCGCCGCTGATCTCGTCTCGGGTCAGGCTAGACGAAATCGATTTCACGCGCAACGGGAGCGAGGGTCGATTCTGCAAGAGCATGCCGCCCCCGCCGGCCGCATTCACGGCGTCTGGCGCAGAGCGGTGCGAAATCACGCCCCTGGGGCGTGTTCGGCGACTACTGCCCGCGGTTGTATCGATTTCACAACCGTCCGTGACGGGCTCTCCGCGAGGACCCGGCAGGACCCGCGTGCCCGTTCTCCGCGTGGTGCCACCGCAGTCGCCCGTCGGCGACGTCGCTCCGTGGCCCGACGACATCGGCCAGAGGTCGCCGACCACGCAGTCGATCACCGGCCCGGTTGCG
>Ga0160430_101207_pt1 | contig 10222 bp, 7 predicted proteins | sample HID1971I_E0MG_FD_108274 | JGI IMG/M metagenome (GOLD analysis project Ga0160430, IMG submission 108274) | Enriched millipede-associated microbial communities from UW Madison campus, WI, USA - HID1971I_E0 MG | ecosystem: Host-associated > Arthropoda: Insects > Digestive system > Unclassified ...
CCCGGTCGGCTCGACGCGATGCTCGAGGCCCTCGACCGCTCGGGCGCGCTCGTCGTGGCCTCCAACCTCGTGGTGCTCGGCACCGACGAGCCGCTGCCCTCGCCCCTCACCGGCCGGCCGTGGCGGCTCACGGCGGAGCAGTCGGCGGAGCACCGCCGCAACGTGCTGCGGATCATGATCGGCGACGCGCCCTACTTCGGCTGCACGATGGGCCTGCGCCGCGAGGCGCTCTCCCTCGTCACGCCGTTCCCCGAGATCCTCACCGAGTCGCACGACCTCTGGATCGCGCTCGCCGCCAACGAGGCCAGGTCGATCGTGCACGTCGAGGCGCCGACCCTGCTGCGGCGGGTGCACGAGTCGAACGCGTCGACGCCGCGGCCGCGTGGCATCCGTGCCGCCCTCGGTTCCCGGTGGCTGCTCGTGCGCCTGCGCGCGGAGGCGCGACGGCGACTGCGCCGCGCCTGACCGCGTGACCGCCTGACCGCGTGACCGCGCGCGACGAACCGCTCGCAGACGGCCCGCCGGCGCGCCCCGTGGCGCGTGGATCAGGCCGCGACGCCGACCGCGGTCTTCTTCGGCGTGCGGCGTCCGCGCGCGATGCGCATCACCGGTCGCTCGACGAGGAACCAGCTCGCCGCCGCGAAGATCGCCGTGAGCACGACGGTGGCGCCGATGTAGACGGCCATGCCGTACTCGGCGAGCGCCGGCAGCATGAGCAGCTGCTGCATCGGCCACGCGTAGATGTAGAACCCGTAGGACACGTCGTTCTTCGCGATGAACCGCGGCTGCGGGATCACCGTCGAGAGGTACAGCAGGCCGTAGGCCATGAACGGCGCCGAGAGCTGGCCGCCCCACCGGGGGATGACGGCGATGAGCACGACCATGATCACGAGCGACGCGATGCCGACGGTCGCGCTCACGCCGAAGCGGCGGATCACGTAGTAGACGATCGCTCCGCCCATGAAGAACGGCAGCAGGCGCATGAACAGGGCGAAGTCCTCGTTGAGGCCGAGGCGGCGGGCCAGGTCGATGTTCGCGTAGGCGATGACGCTGAGCGCGAAGACGACCGTCACGATGACGGGGGAGCGCCGCACGATGGCGAGCGAGCCGAGCAGCCAGATCGTCAGGTAGCAGAGGAACTCGTAGTAGAGGGTCCAGAGCGAGCCGTTCCAGGCGCCCGGGTACGGCACCGTCGACAGAGTGCCCGCGATGTCGTAGTGCACCATCTTCAGGCCCGAGTTCGCCCAGATGAAGTTCAGCGGGGTCGTCGGCGTGCTGAAGAAGCCGGCGAGGGATCCTCGTTCGACGAGCGCTGCGATCGGCGCGAACACGAGCGCCATCACGATCAGGCAGACGATGAACGCCGGGAAGATGCGCGCGATGCGGTGCACCAGGAAGTCGCCGGCCGTGTTCGTGAACCGGCTCGTCGTGATGAGGAACCCGCTGATCACGAAGAAGCCGGCGACCGCCCACCCGCCCAGGTTCTCGCCCTGGATGCTCGGACCGCCGCCCTCGCCCGCCGTGTACCAGGCATGGGCGAAGAGCACGAGCGCGGCGAGCACGAGGCGGAACAGGTTGAGGCTGTTCGCCCTCGCCGGGAACGGGTTGCCCGTCAGCAGTCGCGGAGCGCTCACTTCAGGAGGTTCCTGGCGGCCATCTCGTCGAGCGAACGCTGGTAGTTGTCGCCCTCGACCGGCTCGGTGAGCACCCACTCGACGAACCGGCGCACGCCGTCGCGGAAGTCGACGGTCGCCTCGATGCCGAGCACCTCGGCGAGGAGGGTCGTATCGGCGTAGTTGTGGCGGATGTCGCCGAGTCGGTAGTTGCCCGAGATCGTGGTCGGCACCTCGGTGCCGAACGCGTCGAACAGCGCTGCGACGACCTCGGACACCGTGGTCGCGACGCCGCTGCCGACGTTGATCACGCGCCCCGCGGCATCCGGGACCGTCGAGGCGAGGTAGGTCGCGTTCACGATGTCGTCGATGAAGACGAAGTCGCGGCTCTCTTCGCCGTCTTCGAAGATGTTGATCGCCTTGCCCTGGCGGATCAGGGTCGAGAAGATCGAGAGGATGCCCGTGTAGGGGTTCTTCAGCGACTGCCCCGGGCCGTACACGTTCTGGTAGCGCAGCGCGACCGGCTCGACGCCGATCGTGGGCGCCACCGTCATGATGAGCGACTCCTGCACGTGCTTCGTGATGCCGTACACCGACGACGGGTGGATCGTGGCCGCCTCGGTCGTGGCGACGAGCTCGAGCGGGCCGTCGACGCCGGGCTGGTGCACGTCGAAGTCGCCGGCCGCCATCGCCGCGTCGTCGCGGTGCGACGGGTAGACGAGGTCGCCGGCGGGGGTGCGGTAGGCGCCCTCGCCGTAGATCGAGCGCGACGAGGCGATGACGATGCGGCGCACATGGTGCTCGCCGTTGGCCAGCGCATCGAGGATCTTGGCGGTGCCGCCGACGTTCGCCTCGACGTACCGGTCGATCTCGTACATCGACTGGCCAGTGCCGGTCTCGGCGGCGAGGTGCACGACGATGTCCTGGTCGACGAGCGCACGGGCCACGTCGTCGGCGTTCGTGACGGTGCCCCGGATCACGGTCGCGATGTCGCGGATCGACGCGAGCAGCGGCGAGGTGGTGTCGGGGTCGTCGCCGTGCACCTGCGGGATGAGGCTGTCGAGCACGGTCACCCGGTAGCCCTCGTCGACGAAGCGGCGCGCGAGGCGGCTTCCGATGAAGCCGGCGCCGCCGGTGATCAGGACGTTGCCTTGCATGATGTCGGTGCTCCGGAATCGGTCTGGGGCGGGGGATCGGGTGCCGGCATCCGCGCCGGCGACACCACGTTCGCCGTCGGACCGGATGGGCCCCGCACAGTCTATCCGGGGCGCGCTCCGAGGCTCATTCCTCGCCATGAGCGCGATACGGCCGTACCATGTCAGATACTGCCGCCCGTATGGGGGGTGCGGCAGTGACAACGGGGGTTGTGACATGGGATGGCGTCGTCTCGCGAGCATCATCGCTTCGATCGGGTTGCTCGCGGGCGTGCTGACGGCGCTTCCGGCGGTCGTCCCGACCGCGCAGGTCGAGTCCGCGAGCGCGGCCGTCGGGTCGGGATTCGATCCCGGCAACATCATGAGCGACGCGGTCTTCTACAACAGCAGCACGATGACCGTCACCCAGGTGCAGTCGTTCCTGAACGCCCGCGTGCCGACGTGTCGGTCCGGCTACACGTGCCTGAAGAGCTATCGGCAGAGCACCCCCGCGCAGCCGGCACGATCCGAGGGCTGCGCGGCGACGGCGGCAACCTCGAACGAGACCGCCGCGTCGATCATCGTGCGCGTCGGCAAGGCCTGCGGCATCAACCCGCGCGTACTCATCGTGCTCCTCGAGAAGGAGCAGGGGCTCGTCAGCGACACCTGGCCGACCTCGCGCCAGTACCGATCGGCCACGGGCTACGGATGTCCGGACACGGCCGACTGCGACGTGAACTACTACGGGTTCTTCAATCAGGTCTACCACGCCTCCTGGCAGTTCAAGAAGTACCGGGCGCGGCCCGACCGGGCGTACGCGGCCGGACGGTGGAACACCATCCAATGGCACCCGAACGCCGCATGCGGCACGTCGAGCGTCTACATCCAGAACCAGGCCACGGCCGGCCTCTACCTCTACACGCCGTACCGGCCGAACGCGGCGGCCCTCGCGAACCTCTACGGCACGGGCGACGGCTGCTCGTCGTACGGCAACCGCAACTTCTGGCGCATGTACACCGACTGGTTCGGCAGCACGCATCAGGTCGACGACATGATCGCCAGGGCCGACGGCGGATCGAGGGTCTACCTGGTCTCGGGCGGGACGAAGCACTACATCACGACGCCCGCGGACCTCACCGAGTTCGCCGCCGGGCTCGGCGGGATCCGCGTCATCGGCAAGGCCTTCTTCGACAGCATCCCGACGGGCCGGAACGCGACCGTCTTCCTCCGCAACACCCAGACGGGCCGGGTCGCGCTGCTCCAGGGCGGGTCGACGCACTGGTTCCCGACGTGCGAACTCGTCGCCGTGTGGGGCTCGACCTGCGGCGCGTCGGGCTACCTCGACGTCTCCAACGCCCTCTTCGCCAGGTACAAGGTCGGCGGCACGATGTCGAAGTTCGGCACCGGGCCCGACGGCATCTCGCGGATGCTCGAGCGGCCCGTCGCGACCAAGCTCATCGGCGGCGCGGCCACGGCCTTCAACGGCGGCAAGGCGCCGTACCTGGCGCGCATCTCCAGCACGCTGCTCGCGAGCTACAAGACGGGCCGCACGCTCGCGGCGCCGCACTCGTACATCAAGTCCAAGACGACGGGCCAGATCTTCTACGTCGACGGCCGCAACAGCCTGCAGCGCATCCGCGACTGGACCTACGCGACCGAGTACGGGCTCGCGAGGACCTCGGTGAGCGTCGACGAGAGCGTGGTCGCCGCCTACACGAAGGCTGCGGATGTCGGGCTCATCGTCAAGTGCGGCTCGATCGTGTACTCGGCGTCGAACGGGTCGTTCGTGCGCCTGAACGGCGGCGCCGGCGGCCTGCCCGTCGCGCCGCTCGCGGCCGAGACCTGCGCCCTGCTGAAGAAGTCGAGCGCGGTCGTGAAGGGCCCGCTCTTCCTGCAGGCCAACGGCGCGCCCGAGGTCAGCATCGTGCGCTACGCCAAGCTGCGGCACATCACCTCGCCCGCCCAGCTCACCGCCCAGAACGGCGGGACCTGGCCGACCATCGTGAAGGTGGCGCCGACGACGCTCGCGAAGGTCGCGAAGGGCGGGGCGGCGATGGACATCGGGTCGTTCGTCTCGTTCACCGGGACGTCGGGCGTCTACCTCGTCAACGGCTGGCAGCTCGTGCACCTGCAGAAGTGGGAGATCGCCGACCAGTACGCACTGGCCCGCGGCTCGACGGCACTGCCGGCCGCACGCCGCGACGGATACGCCGATTCCGCGCGCCCCCTCGGCACCTTCGCGAAGTGCGGGCCGACCGACGTGTTCGCGGTGACCGAGGGCAAGCGCCAGGGCGTGGGAGCCACAGCGCTCGCCGGGAACTCCTTCACGACGCTGCACTCCAGCCTCTGCGCGAAGCTGCCGGTGCGCGGTACGCGCATCGACGGGCCGCTGTTCCTCGCCGCCGGGTCCGACTACCGCGTCGCCGTGGCCGGCGGGTTCGCGCCCATCTCGGCCGCCGCGATGCGCGAGGCGAACGCCGGCATCGCACCCACGCCGCTGAGGATCACGGCGGCATCCATGTCGGTGCTGCCGGCGCGGGGTGCTGCCCCGGCCACCGGAACGCTGATCAAGGCGTCGAACTCGGGAGCCGTCGTCTTCGTCGACGGTGCGGCGAAGCACGCGCTGCCGAACTGGGGCGTCGCCGCGGATCTCGGCATCGCGAGCCGCTACTCCGTCGTGCATCCCGCCGAGCCGGCATTGCTGAAGCTGAAGACTCCCAAGCTCGGCGTGTTCGTGCGCAGCGGCAGCCAGACCTACGTGGCGTCCGCCGGCGTGCTGAACCGGGTGACGCCCGAGCTGGTCGCCGGATTCGAGGTCGCCGACCTCTCGGATGCCGCGCTGAAGACGCTCAAGACGCCCGGCCTCGACATCCGGCGCGATCTCATCCTGAAGGACGCCTCGACCGGCATCCTGTACCGTCCGACCGCCGGATCGCTCGTGGTGGTCACGGCGGCCTCGCTGCCCGCCGGATCGACCGTGCTGCCGCTCGACACCCGTACGATCGCGGGGATGCTCGCCGGCTGACCCGCCGCGGTGATCACCTGCGAGCGCGCCGAGGGTGGCAGCGCTCGACGGTAAGCTTTCTCGGTTAGTATGCCGTGGGGCTTCGAACGATTCGGAGCCCTTTTGATATTCGAAAGATCACGATCACATGACATCTGTCGATTTGACGGGGTTCCAGACCCCCGGTCGCGGTCGCGGAATCCTCGACGTCTTCAACCACGGGTACCTGCTCCGGCTGCTGATCCGCAAGGGCACGGCCACCCGGTACCGCAACTCGGTCCTGGGCTGGACCTGGTCGTACGTGAAGCCCGCCGCGCAGTTCTTCATCTACTACTTCGTCATGGGTGTGGTGCTGCAGTTCCACCGTGACGTCGAGAACTTCGCCGTGTACCTCTTCGCCGGCGTCGTCGCGATCAACCTGTTCAACGAGGCCTTCGGCAACGCGACGCATTCGATCGTCGACAACCGCGCCCTCGTGCGCAAGATCTACCTGCCGCGCGAGCTGTTCCCGATCTCCACGATCATCATCGGCGTCATCCACTTCCTGCCGCAGGTGGCGATCCTGCTCATCGCGTGCATCCTGCTCGGCTGGACGCCGACCTTCCTGTCGATCGGCGCCTTCCTGCTCGGCCTCATCATCATCCTGATGGTGAGCCTCGGGCTCGGGCTGCTGTTCGGTGCGCTGAACGTGCGCTACCGCGACGCGCAGAACTTCGTCGAGATCATCCGCATGCTCTCGACCTGGGCGTCGCCGGTGCTCTACACGATCGCGATGGTCGAGAAGGCCCTGCCCGACTGGGCCTTCCGCATCTACATGCTGAACCCGCTCACGACGTCGGTCGAACTGTTCCACTACGCGTTCTGGGCTCCGACCACGAGCGCATCCGACCTGACCGACACCCTGGCGCCGTCCATCGGCACCGACATCCTGACCTCGCTCGGCATCGGCGTCGTGCTCGTCGTCATCGGGCAGATCGTCTTCCGCCGGTTCGAACGGAGCTTCGCACAAGACCTATGAGCGAGATCACCACCACCCAGAAGCGTCCGAGCATCATCGTCGAGAACGTCCGCAAGACGTTCCAGATCCGGCACACGCACTCCATGAAGGAGGCGTTCATCTCGCGCATCAAGCGCAAGCAGGTCGGATCGACGCCGTACAACGCGCTCGACGACGTGAGCTTCACGGTCGCCGAGGGCGAATCCGTCGCCGTCCTCGGATTCAACGGATCGGGCAAGTCGACCCTGCTGAAGCTCGTCTCCGGCGTGCTCGAGCCCGACGCCGGGCGCGTGCTCACGAGGGGCCGCGTCGCCGGGCTCATCGAGGTCGGCGCCGGGTTCCACCCCGAGCTCTCGGGCCGCGAGAACGTCTACCTGAACGCCGCGATCCTCGGCATGAACAAGGCGGAGATCGACGAGCGATTCGATCGCATCGTCGAGTTCTCCGAGATCGGCGAGTTCATCGACCAGGAGGTCAAGCACTACTCCTCCGGCATGTTCCTGCGCCTGGCGTTCTCGGTCGCGATCCACGTCGAGCTCGACGTGCTGCTCGTCGACGAGATCCTCTCGGTCGGCGACGCGCCGTTCCGCAAGAAGTGCACCGAGAAGATCCACGAGCTCGCGCAGGCCGGAAAGACGATGCTCATCGTGAGCCACAACATGGCCATGGTCCAGGAGTTGTGCGAGCGCGGTGTCGTCATCAAGCGAGGCCGGAAGATCTTCGACGGCCCCATCAACGAGGCCGTGGAGGCGATGAACGCCAAATGACCTCCCGCGCCGCGGTGAACCTCGAACCGAGTTGGTTCGAGGGGGTCCACGCGGTCGACGTGCACTTCGACGGACGTCGGGTGTGGTCGGTCGCCACCGGATCCATCACCGCGGGGAGGCTGCGCTGGCCCGCCGCGCTGCGCCCGTATCTCGAGGGTCGCACCACGATGACCCTGCGCGATGCGGCCACCGATCGCGAGCTCGGCGTCGTCGAGCTGCGCTTCGGGCGCTCCCACGATCGCATCGATCTCCGGGATGCCGTCGGCCGCCCGCTCGCGATGAACAAGTGGAACCGGCTCGGCCCGGTCTTCGACGGCGGCGACGTCCACCTCCGCGAGCGCCTGTTGCAGAGTTCGCGTCGCATCGTCGAGGTGCTCGAGGCCGCCGACTTCGACGTGTACATCGTCGGCGGCAGCCTGCTCGGCTACATGCGCACGGGCGGACTCATGCCGCACGACGACGACATCGACCTCGCGTTCCTCAGCAGGAACTCGGACCCGTCTGACATCGGCCTCGACAGCTTCCGCATGCAACGCGTGCTCGAGCGCGAGGGCTTCACGGTCGTGCGGCACAGCCTCGCGCATCTCGAGGTCGACTTCTTCGACGCCGAGGGCCACGTCGAGCACTACGTCGACATCTTCACGGGCTACTTCCGCGACGGCCTGTACTGCCAGCCGTTCGCCCTTCGAGGCCCGGGCGTGCGGCGCGAGGACCTCGTACCGGTGCAGCAGGTCGAGGTCGACGGGGTGCCGCTTCCGGCACCGGCCTGGCCGGAGGCCTGGCTCGAGTACGCGTACGGGCCCGACTGGTTCACGCCCGATCCGTCGTTCGTGTTCACGACCTCCCGCTGGACGCGACGCCGATTCGAGAACAGCTTCGGGGTCTTCAACCGCGGACGCGTCTTCTGGGAGAAGCGGTACCTCGCGCGTCGGGGCCTCACCCGGCAGTCGTCGGTCGACCGTGCAGCGATCTCCGCATGGGCTGCGACCCTCCCAGCAGACGCCTTCGTGCTCGACGTCGGCTGCGGCACCGGCGAGGCCACCAACGTGATCGCCGAGTCCGGGCGCCGGGTCCTCGGCATCGACTTCAGTCATGAGGCGCTCTCGATCGCCGCGGCCGCCGCGGTCGAGGGCGCTCGGTTCGCGTACGTCAACGTCAACGACCGACGCGACCTGCTCGCCCTCGGCGCACGGCTGCTCGCCACCGGCGACGTCTGGTACGTGCGCGTCGACGACGTGCTGCACGGCCTGACGCTCGCGAACCGGCACTCGCTGTTCCGCCTGCTCGAGCTGCTGCTGCGGGGCGGCGCGGTCGCATCCGGCACGGTCCCGACGGCGCTCCCGAACGACTACCGTCGCGGGGACCCCACGAGCTGGCACTATCCCGAGGACTGGTTCGAGCGCGAGCTCTCGGTGCACCGCCTCGAGGTCGAGTTCGGCGAGACCTCCCACCGGCACACGGAGCACGGGGCTCGGGAGCAGGTCTCGTTCGTCATCCGCCCGGCTCGGCGCGAGGCCTCGGCCTCCCCAACACGAGAAGATGAGTCATGAGACGGATGCTCGGCCGCATGGCGGCACGCATGATGCCGCGCACCTACCGCAACCTGCAGGTGCTCTCGACGCTCGACCTCGACGACGACACCATGGTCGAGCGCATCGTCGCCTACGAGACCGAGGTTCGCGAGCTCCGCGCCGAGCTCAACGAGGTGCGCCGCGACAACCGTCGCGTCACGGAGCTCTACGACCTCATCTTCGAGCGGCTTCGAGACGACATGCCGCTGCGTGCGAAGCCGATCGCGTTCGAGAACGGTCAGCAAGGCGCGGCGGCGGATGTCGCGGCCGGCGAACATGCGGTCACCGACGCCTCGGACGACGAGGCGCCCGCGTCGAACCCCTGAGGTCGGACGCTCGCGTCGTCGGGCAGCGTCGGCGCCCGCGTCACCGGATCTCGATGCTGAGGTTGCCGTGGATGTTGGCGTAGACGCGGATCGCATCGGCCGACCGCGCCGGCGGCAGTCGACCGACGGCCCGCACGGCGCGTTGGTTGATCACGCCGAAGAGCTCGTTGCGCGCGTTGACATCCCAGAAGCCCGCGTCCATGGGGCGCCCGTGCCGCAGGGTCGCCGGATCGATCTCGGCCACGCTGATCGCGGTCACGTCGGGGTAGCCTGGCGTCTCGGCGACGATCACGGTGGTCTCCGTGGGCACCAACCAGGTCATCTTGGTGTCCCTCGACCGCAGGCCGATGCGCGAGGTCGCCGCGGCGAGATCTTCGTCGAGATCGATCAGGTCGGCGCCGAGTTCGTCGACGAGACGTGGTGACAGGGCGCGCCGTACCCGTCCGTCCTCGACCACGAGGTCGAGGAACCCGCCGTGGTGCGCCGACCAGACGGTCTTGGCCTCGAGGCGGATGCTGCTGCCGACATCCGTCGCCTCGATGACGGTGCGGCGGGCGAAGGAGACGCCGAGGATGCCGTCGTCGAAGGCGGCGAGTTCTTCGACCAGATCGGGTCGGCCGCGTCGGAGCAGGACGGCCCTGGCCTGCAGGTGACGGGGCAGCGCGGCTTCGAGCTGTGGATCGAGGAATCCGTCGACGAGTGCCGCCGCCCGCTCGAGCACGAGTCGACGCGCCTCAGGGGGCCGCCTCAGCAGTCCGGGCCCCACGGCAGGGAGCACGCGCTCACGGAACTGGTGCAGCTGCAGGAGGTC
>Ga0160430_101210_pt1 | contig 10202 bp, 7 predicted proteins | sample HID1971I_E0MG_FD_108274 | JGI IMG/M metagenome (GOLD analysis project Ga0160430, IMG submission 108274) | Enriched millipede-associated microbial communities from UW Madison campus, WI, USA - HID1971I_E0 MG | ecosystem: Host-associated > Arthropoda: Insects > Digestive system > Unclassified ...
CGGCGGCCCTCGAACACCTCTCGGTGCATCTCCTGCAGGAACTCGTGGAGGCGCGGACCGTTGACCGTCTGCAGACGGCTGTCGCCGAAGCGCCCGTCGACGACCACGCCGTCGGCAAGCGACCCGTCGGCGCCGACCGCTTTCGAGATGAGGTTGATCACGTCCATGCGGAAGCCGTCGACGCCGCGATCGAGCCACCAGCGCATCATGTCGTAGACCGCCGCGCGCACGTCCGGGTTCTCCCAGTTGAGGTCGGGCTGCTTGCGGCTGAAAAGGTGGAGGAAGTACTCGCCCGTCGCCTCGTCGAGCTCCCAGGCGGGTCCCGAGAACGCGGATGCCCAGTTCGTCGGCTCGGCGCCCGGCTCCCCCGCCACCATGCCTTCGCGCGGTGGGCGCCACCAGTACCAGTCGCGCCGGGGCGAGTCCTTCGACGACCGGGACTCGACGAACCACGGATGTTCGTCGCTGGTGTGGTTGACGACGAGATCCATCACGACACGGATGCCGCGGCCATGGAGCGCGGCGATCACCTCGTCCAGGTCGGCCAGTGTGCCGAACAGCGGGTCGACGTCGCAGTAGTCGCTGATGTCGTAGCCGTTGTCGTCCTGCGGGCTCCGGTAGATCGGCGAGAACCACACCACGTCCACGCCGAGTTCCACAAGGTGGTCGATGCGCTGCAGCACGCCGCGCAGGTCGCCGATGCCGTCGCCGTCGGAGTCCTGGAACGAGCGCGGGTAGATCTGGTAGACGACCGCACCAGTCCACCAGGCGGGCGGGTCGCCGCCAGTGCTGTGTGCGGATGCGGTCTGGGGGTCGAGGCTCATGAGGGCGTCCTGGTCGGTGAGGGGTCAGTCGAGTCGCAGCCGATCGACGGCGGCTTGGATGGAGACGGCAGCGGCACCACGTGCCCATGCCGTGAATCCGGAGTCGTCCACGTAGAGGCGCACCGGCTCGGCGCGGGGATCGCGGCCTGCGGCGATGGCGGCTCGCACCCTGTCCTCGGCGATCGCGAAGAGCCCGATCCCTTCGCCGGCCAGCACCGCGGCGGTCTGGAAGGTCAGATTCGCCGCCAGGGCGATCAGTCGGCCGAGCGCATCCGCCGCGGCCTCCACGACAGCGGCGGCGGCCGGATCGCCGGCCACGGCGCGTTCGAGGGCCTCGTCATACGTCACCGGGCGCTGCAGCGCTGCCGAGACCTGCGCCGCTATCGAGCCCGATGTGAGCATCGCCTGGGAACAGCCGCGGTGCCCGGCCTGGCAGAGCGGACCGTTGTCGTTGAGCGGGATGTGTCCGCCCAGTCCGAGGCCCGCTTCGGCCGAGCGCACGACCTCGCCGCCCACCACGAGGCCGTAGCCGACCCCCGCGCCGATCGTCAGGACGACGAAACCCGGAATGCCGCGGCCGAGACCGAACCAGCGCTCCGCCTCGGCAAGCGCCACGAGATCGTTCTCGAGCGCGACCGGAACCCCCAGCTCTTGTTCCAGGAGGGAAGCGAAGCGCACGTCCTCCCACTCGAGGAACGGGGCGTAGCGCACCGTGCCGCCATCCACGGCTCCGCCCAACGCGACGCCGACGCCGACCAGCGCCTCGACCTCCAGCGACCGGATCACCTCGGCGATGCGCGAGGCGACCCCGTCCGGCTGATGCGTCTCGAGCGCGGCGGTGCGCTGAGCGAGCAGTGCGGCCCGCACGTCGGTCACGACCACCTCGAGGGCATCGCCGGTGACTTTGACTCCGGCGAATCGGCCGAGTCCCGGCGCGACGTCGAGCGGCCGGACGGGACGCCCGACCGACCCGTCCGCGAGGTCGTCGAGCTCGATGAGATAGCCGCGATCGAGGAAGGGCTTGGCCAGCCGCGTGAGGCTCGCAGGCGAGAGGCCGAGGCGGTTCGTGAGCGCGCTGCGGGCGATGGGCCCGTGGATGAGCACCGCTCGCGCGAGCGCACGTTCACTGTCCGTCAGCATCCTCGGCGACCCCTCCCCTGGGTAATGGTTCCATCTTGGCACGAATGAGGCTGTCTCAACGAGATTCGACGGCCGATTCTTGCCCTTGTCGTCACTATTACTTCCATGCTAGAACTAATGCCATGCACAGTACCGGTCCGCTGCTCGACGCCGAGCACACCGCCCGCGCCTCGGACGCGCGGGTGCTCCACCTCACCCGCGGCGGCACGAGCGTCGTCGTCGACCTCGATGCGTCGGCGGCGCCGACGATCGTGCACTGGGGCGCAGCGCTCTCCGACTCCACGCCCGACACGCTCGCGGGGCTCGCGATCGCAGCCCGCGGCCAGCGCGTCTCCGGCGGCCTCGATGCCGCCCCGGCTCTGACACTCGTGCCCACGGGCGCCGAGGGCTGGTTCGGCACACCTGCTCTGGAGGGCCACCGCGACGGCTCGGGGGTCAGCATCCTCCTCACCATCGCCGATGTGCAGGCAGGCGAGCACCGGGCGAGCATCGCCCTCGCCGATGCCGAGGCCGGCCTCGCGGTGCGCGCCGAGCTGCGCATCGGACCGAGCGGGCTCTTCCACCAGCGCATCACGGTGCGCAACACCGGCGCCACCCCCTACGTGCTGCAGACCGCGCAGCCGACCTTCCCCCTCCCCTGGGACGCGACCGAGATCCTCGACACCACTGGGCATCATCTGCGCGAGCGCTCGGCGCAGCGGCGCGAACTCACCTTCGGCTCCCACGTCCGCGAGAGCCGCCGCGGCCGCACCGGCGCGGATGCCGCGATCCTGCTCGCTGCGGGTCGCCCCGGCTTCGGCTTCGAGCGAGGGCGCGTGCACGGCATCCACGTGGCGTGGAGTGGAAACCATCGCGTCGTCGCGGAGCGCAGCGTGAGCGGCGACGCCTTCCTGGCCGGCGGCGAGCTTCTCCTGCCCGGCGAGATCGTCCTGCCGGGCGGGGCGGCATACAGCTCCCCCTGGGTCATCGGCTCCTGGGGCGAGGGTTTGACCGACCTCTCACGGCGCTTCCACGACGAATGGCGTGCGCGTCCGCAGCATCCGCGGCGCCCGCGCCCCGTCACGCTCAACACGTGGGAGGCCGTCTACTTCGACCACTCTCTCGCTCACCTCACCGCCCTCGCCGACGCCGCGGCGTCCGTCGGCGTCGAACGGTTCGTGCTCGACGACGGGTGGTTCGAGGGCCGCCGCGACGACACCGCCGGGCTCGGCGACTGGACGGTGGACGGAGAGGTGTGGCCGGACGGCCTGCACCCGCTGGTCGATCACGTCCGCGCCGTCGGCATGGAGTTCGGACTCTGGGTCGAGCCCGAGATGGTCAACCCCGACAGCGACCTCGCACGCCGGCATCCCGACTGGATCCTGCGGGGACGGATGTCGCTGCCGCCGTCCGCGCGGCAGCAGCAGGTGCTCGACCTGTCGCATCCCGAGGCGTACGCCCACATCGCCGAGCGCCTTCACACCCTCCTCGATGAATACCCGATCGCGTACCTCAAGTGGGACCACAACCGCGATCTGGTGGATGCCGCAAGCGGCCCGGCCGGCAATGCGCGCGTGCACGAGCACACCCTGGCCGTCTACCGCCTGCTCGACGAGCTCAAGGCGGAACACCCGGGGCTCGAGATCGAGAGCTGTGCGTCGGGCGGGGCGCGCGTGGATCTCGGCATCCTCGATCGCACCGACCGCGTGTGGACCAGCGACAGCCTCGATCCCCTGGAACGCCTCGACAACCAGAAACACACCGGCATCGTCGTGCCGCCCGAGATGCTCGGCATGCATCTGACGAGCCCCGTCGTCCACTCGTCGGGGCGCACGGTCTCGCTCGGCCTGAGCGGCGCCGTCGCGCTGTTCGGCCACTTCGGCATCGAGTGGGACCTCACGACCGTCGACGACGCCACGCGCGCAGGCATCGCGGACTGGGTGGCGCTCGCGAAGCGCCTGCGTCCCCTCGTCGCATCCGGCCGCGTCGTCCACGTCGACGGCGCCGAGCCGGGCATCGATGTGCGCGGCATGATCGCCGCGGATGCGGCGTCGGCCGTCTTCACGATCGTGCAGACGGCGACGGGCGCCGCCTATCCCCCGGGACGGATCCGCCTGCCCGGACTCGATCAGGCACGCAGCTATCGACTGCGCGTGCTGATGCGTGACGGCGCCGACGCCGGGCAGTCGCCGCTCGCCTGGGCGGAAGCTGCGCCCGTGCTGACCGGCCGCGAACTCGCCGAGGCGGGTGTCCGTGCCCCGGTGCAGCGACCGCAGCAGGCCATGGTCGTCGAACTCACCGCCGAGAACTGAACACCCTCACCGACCCCACGCGCAAGGAGGCGCACGATGAGAACAACTCACCGACGATGGATCAGACCGCTCGCGGTCGCCGCCATAGTCGCAACGGCCGCCGCTGTCGGCGGCTGCGCACAAGAGCCGGCCGACGGCGTCACCACTCTGAACTTCTTCCAGTTCAAGGGTGAGGCGCTCGAGGACTTCACCGAGATCATCGCGGAGTTCGAGGCCGAGAACCCCGACATCCGTGTCGTGCAGAACCAGGTGGCCGACGCTGACACCGCGATCCGGACCCTTCTGGTGAAGGATCGGGTGCCCGACGTCATCACCCTCAACGCGAACGGCAACTTCGGCCGGCTCGCCCAGGCCGGAGTGTTCTACGACTTCTCGGACGAACCGGTTCTCGACACGATCAACCCTGCCGTGCAGGAGATCCTCGCCGACCTCGGCACGTACGGCGACGAGGTGAACGGCCTCGGCTACGTGAACAACGCCAACGGCATCATCTACAACCAGGACATCTTCGACGAGCAGGGTCTCGAGGTTCCGCAGACCTGGGACGAGCTCATCGCCGTCTGCGATGCGCTGATGGATGCCGGCATCCAGCCGTTCTACGGAACCCTGGCCGATTCGTGGACGGCCATCCCCTCCTGGAACGCCCTCGGCGCGTACCCCGCGCAGGACGGCTTCTTCGACAAGATGCGCGAGGAGGGTGCTGACGTGGGGCCGGAGTCCGAGGTGTCGTTCGAGAAGGACTTCGCCACGGCGATGGACCGGCAGTACCAGCTCTACTCCTACATGCAGGAGGGCTATCGCGGAAAGACGTACGACGACGGAAACGCGGCGTTCGCCCGTGGCGAGTCGGCGATGCTGCTGCAGGGCATCTGGGCCACCAACCCGATCAAGCAGGTGAATCCCGACATCCGGATGGGGATCTTCCCCTACCCCACCGACGAGCCCGGTGAGAGCCTGCTCGTCTCCGGCGTCGATGTCGTGTTCACGCTCGGCAAGGACAACCCGAAGCACGATGCAGCGATGCGATTCATCGACTTCGTGTTCCAGCCCGACGTGATCGAGCGCTTCGCCGAATCTCAGAACATGGTGCCCTCCGTCGAGGGGGCCGAACTCAGCGACGATCCCGCACTGCAGTCCGTGCGGCCCTTCTTCGAAGACCAGAGGATCACGGGCTTCATCGACCACCAGATCCCGCCGGCCGTCCCGCTGATCCCCACCGACCAGCAGTTCCTGTTCGACGGAGACGCCGAGAAGGCGCTTCAGACCCTCGACAGCGAGTGGGCCAAGGTGGCCGCCCGCACGATCCCCGTGACAGGAGAATGACATGGCCACCCTCACCGAAGCCGTCCGATCCACGCCGGCCGGGACGACCCGTCGCCGTGCCGCCCGCACGCGCACGGACTCGTCGCGCGCGCCCGCGACCTACTACTGGATGGTGTGGCCGGCGGTCATCGCGTTCGCGGCGTTCCACACCCTCCCGGTCGTCGTCGGCATCTTCTTCAGCTTCACGAACTACGCCGGCTACGGCGCCTGGAACTTCGTGGGCCTGTCGAACTACCTCAACCTGTTCCGGGACGATCGCGTGCTGCAGGCATACGGGTTCTCGTTCCTGTTCGCGATCGTCGCGACGATCCTGACGAACGCGTTCTCGCTGGCCATCGCGCTCGGGCTCAACGCCAAGATCAAGGCGCGGAACTTCTGGCGCGGCGTGTACTTCGTGCCGTACATCCTGGCCATCCTCGTGATCGGCTACGTGTTCCAGTTCTTCTTCTCGAACTCGCTGCCGAAGATCCTGTCGGGGATCCCGCTGTTCCGAGACAACATCCTGACCAACGAGACGTGGGCCTGGACCGCCATCGTCGCGCTGGCCGTGTGGCAGGCCTGCGCCTTCGCGATCATCATCTACCTCTCCGGGCTGCAGACGATCCCCGCAGAGCTCTACGAGGCGTCGTCCCTCGACGGGGCGTCGCCCTGGCGGCAGTTCCGCTCGATCACCTTCCCGCTCATCGGCGCGTTCTTCACCATCAACGTGGTGCTGAGCCTGAAGGGCTTCCTGCAGGTCTTCGACCCGATCGTCGCGCTCACCAACGGCGGACCGGGCACGTCGACCGAATCGGTGACGCTGCTCATCTTCCGGGGCGGCTTCTCAGGCGGCGAGTTCGCCTATCAGACGGCCAACGCGGTGGTCTTCTTCATCGTGATCACCGTCGTCTCGCTCTTCCAATTCCGGGTCCTTCAGCGCAGAGAGGCCGATTTCTGATGACCACCATGACCAACACCTCGTCACAGCTCGAACAGGACGCGGACGCGATCACGCCGACTGTCCGGCGCCGGCGCCGCAACGTGGCCGACGACGACACCCGCAGGACCAACTGGTGGGCCACCGCCTTGATAGCGGTCTGCTCGCTCACCGTGCTGATCCCGCTGTACCTCGCGGTCGTCGTCGCCCTGAAGACGCCGGAACAGCTGACGCAGGGCACGGGGTTCGAGATGCCCAACCCGATCCGCTGGGAGAACTTCGCAGACGCCTGGGTGCGCACCAGCTTCCCGCAAGCGCTGCTGAACACGGCGATCATCACCGTCGGCTCGGTGGTCTTCACGCTGCTGACGAGCTCGATCGTGGCGTACGCCCTGGCCCGCAACATCCACCGGCCGTTCTTCAAGGGCGTGTTCTTCTACCTGCTCGCCGCGCTCTTCATCCCCTTTCCGATCATCATGCTGCCGCTGGTGAAGCAGACCTCGATCCTCGGCCTCGACAACCAGGCCGGCATGATCATCCTCTACACGATCTACGGGCTGTCACTGAACATCTTCATCTACACGGCCTACATCCGCTCGATCCCGATCGAGCTCGAGGAGGCGGCTCGCGTCGACGGCGCCTCCACCTGGCGGACCTTCTGGTCGGTGATCTTCCCGCTGCTGATGCCGATGAACGCGACCGTCGGCATCATCACGTGCGTCTGGGCGTGGAACGACTTCATCATGCCTCTGGTGGTGCTGACCGAGCCCTCCGCACGAACGCTCTCCCTCGCGCAGTACGTGTTCCAAGGGCAGTTCAACACCGACTACACCGTCGCGTTCGCTTCGTACCTCATGGCGATGGCACCGCTTCTGATCGTGTACATCTTCAGCCAGCGCTGGGTGATCTCGGGCGTCACGCGCGGGTCGATCAAGTGACGTGAAGAGCGGATGCCGCACGCAGCGGCACCCGCTCCCGTCAGTGCGCGTCGGCGAACAGCCGCAGCATGTCGCGCACGAGCTGGTGCGGCGCCGTCTCGCAGGGCGCATGCCCCGTCGCGTACGTCGCGACGCGTGCGCCGATGCGAGCCGCGTACGCGTCGTGCTGCGCTTGCGGCCAGAGATCGTGCTCGCCCACGGCGATGAGCTTCGGGATGTCGATGGCCGCCACGTCGCCGGCGAAGTCGGGGGTGTCCATCATCAGTCCGACCACGTCGTCGATGCAGGCGCGCCCCGTGACGCCGAGCCGCTCGCGCACGAACGCGATGCGTCCCGGAGCGGTGCGGTTCAGGTTGTAGCGGATGCCCCACAGGATGAGTCCTGCCGCCCGGTGCGGCGACATGTCGGAGATGGGGCCGATGTGCTTCACGCCGCGGAACACCTGGCCGGTCGCCGGCGGCGCCGCCATCAGCGTGAGGCTGCGGAACAGGTCGGGGCGGGCGACCAAGGCGAGCTCGGTCACCAGGCCCGCGAAGCTGTAGCCGAGCACGTGCGCCGGTCCGCCGTCTTCGAGGATGGCGACCAGGTCGTCGACGAACAGCGGATAGTCGTAGGAGTCACGCGGCGGCTCGAGATGTTGCGGCCCCGCGTCCACGGACTCGTAGTGCCCGGCGATGTCGTACGCCTCGACGCGGTAACCGGCCGCGGCCAGGAGTGGGAACAGCAGGACGAAGTCCTCCTTCGACCCCGCCACTCCCGGGACGAGCACGACGCGCGGCGCGCCAGGATCCCCGAGCCGCACGCGCGCCAGCCCGCCGCTGGGGGCAGGGAACACGTCGCGCTCGGTGCCGGCGGGGAACACATGCCAGTCGAGGTCGGGGAGGGCCTGGTCGCGCGCGAGCGCGTCGTCGATCGTCGTCATCGCGACTGTGAGACTACCGCTCGGGAAGGCCGTCGAGCTCGTCCTGACGCGGCGCGTAGTCGATATGGCCGCCGTCGGCGTCGAACGCCTGCACCGGCCGGCGGCTCGACCACGCCTCCCAGCCCGGATCGCCGCTCAAGACGAACGAGACCCAGGCGCGGTGCATCGCGTCGGCGAGCGCCTGCGGACCGTCCGGACCGCCGATGCCGATCGCATCCGGCTGCGCGAGGCGGTCGAAGACGAAGCCGAGCTCCATGACGTGCGCGGCGCCGAGCCTGTCGACGGGGCTGCGCCACCGGAACTCGTACACCCAGGTCCCCGCATCCGCCGCCGATACCCGGCTGTCGGCGAACCGCGTGATGGGTCCCCGCAGCAGGATGTCGGTGACCACCTCGCCGAGCACCTCGCCCGGGGAGGCGTCCGGACGACGCGCGCGATGCGCGCGCACGATCCGCGCGGGAACGCGTGCCGCCAGCCGCGCCGCGGCCACAGTGAGCCACGTGGCCTTGTCGACCGCACCGGAGGGCACGAGCCACAGCCGGTACTCCTCGCTCGTGGATCCGATGAGGACCGGGATGCCGCGACCCGCCCCCGCCAGCAACGCGTCCAGGGGATTGCGCGGGACGGCCTCGCCGCCGATCGCGAGCGCGACCGTCGGACCGCCGCCGAGGGGCGATCCTCCAGCAGCCACCGCGGTCTGCTGCGCCACGAGGTCGGCGGGCGGCACGGCTGCGAACGCCTCACGCGTGGCGGCGACCTTGAGCCGCTTCGCGATCTCGCGCGTCATGCGCCCCGCCTTCTTCCGGCGCTGCGCCACCAGCGGTCCGGACTGCAGGATCGCCCGGTCGAACAGCTCCCCCGCGTGCGGCTCAGCGAGGAGCGCTGTCAGCGTGTTGGCCCCGGCGGAGTGCCCCATGACCGTGACCCGGCTCGGATCGCCTCCGAACGCCGCGATCTCGCGGCGTACCCAGCGCAAGGCCGCCTGCTGATCGAGGACGCCGAGATTCTGCGGCACGTCGTCGAGCACCGCGAAACCCTCCTGGCCGAGGCGGTACTGGATCGACACGTACACGATGCCGTGGCGGGCGAACCGCTCGCCGTCATAGGTGGGCAGCGCCGTCGTGCCGCGGGTCAGCGCACCCCCGTGCACGAACACCAGCACCGGAAGGGCCGCTTCAGGTGCACGGTCGGCGGGTGTCCAGACGTTGACGGTCAGGATGTCGTCGCCCGGCACCTCGACGGTGGCGAGGTACGTCGCGATCGCCGGTGCGTACGGGCGCTGCGGGGCCGTCGAGCCGAAGGCCGTGGCATCCCGCTGGCCTGTCCATGCGGGTGAGGGCGCCGGAGGAGCGAACCGGAGATCGCCGACCGGCGGAGCCGCGTACGGGATGCCGAGAAAGCGTTCGATCCCGCCCTCGCGGCTGCCGCGGACGCTGCCCGCGCTCAGCGTCACCACCGGCGGAGCCGACGCCGGTGGGCTCGCGAGGGCGTCGGTCGCAGCATCCGTCATCTCGTCCCCTCTTGGCGGGCACCGTCGCGCGCTCGTACTCACATTCGGCCAGCGTGGGACTCAGTGTCAAGCGAGGGCACCGCCGCGTCGGCCGGGCTAGTCTGGTCAGCGCCCCGGCGAGAGGTGACGATGACCGGCAGCAGCGTTCCCCCCACCGCGACCACCGCGGCGGGGTCCACCGCCCGCCAGCGACGGCGCACGCCCTTCTGGGACAACGCCCGCTTCGCCTGCATCGTCCTGGTCGTGTTCGGCCACGCCGTGCAGCGCCTGACGTACGACTCCGACATCGCACTGAGCCTCTACCTCGTCGTGTACGCGTTCCACATGCCGGCGTTCGC
>Ga0160430_101217_pt1 | contig 10116 bp, 10 predicted proteins | sample HID1971I_E0MG_FD_108274 | JGI IMG/M metagenome (GOLD analysis project Ga0160430, IMG submission 108274) | Enriched millipede-associated microbial communities from UW Madison campus, WI, USA - HID1971I_E0 MG | ecosystem: Host-associated > Arthropoda: Insects > Digestive system > Unclassified ...
GCCTGCCCGAAGGCTATCAGGTCGAGGACATTCTGGTCAGTGACTGCATCCTGCCGCCTCACGCCACGCCACGGAACATGGACGGTGAAGTATCGGAGATTCGCATCGTCAGCCAGCAGCAGGCCGTGCAAATGATTGCCGACAGACAGATCACGCTGGAAGCTGCACTTGTTATACTGGAAGGCATGCTGAGCCGTACATCCGAAACATTGCTCGCGCGGTTTCGCGCGCAGCCGCAAAATCAGGGAGAACCTCATGACAAGCAGCAACCCGTTTGATCGGCCCGGCCTGGGGCCTGACAGCGCCAGCAATCCCATCATGCAAAGCCTGGACATGATGAGCAAGGCCTGGCAGCAGTTTGCACAAGTTCAGCAGGCAGGCAATCCGGCCTTTGCCATGCCCCCTGCCCTGAGCCCGGAAGAGCTGGACAAGCGCATCCAGGAACTCAAAAGCATAGAAAGCTGGCTGACCATGAACCTGTCCATGCTCTCGGGCACCATTCAAGGACTGGAAATCCAGCGCGCCAGTATTCATACCCTGAAAACATTTGTTGACACCTTACAGACGCAGAACCGGGATCGCTCGCTGGACGACCTGTTCGGCTTGAAAAAATCGGCGCAACCTGCTGCCGCAAAACCCCCCCGCGCAACCACCGCTGACCGCGAAGAAAATACCGCAGCCAATGACAACGCCGGCTTTGCCAAAGACTCGGTCAGTCAGGCATCACAAGCCTGGTGGGACATGCTGCAGGGACAGTTTACCCAACTGGCCCAGGTAGCGACCCAAGCCACACAAGCAATGCACAAAGAGCCGTCACCCGTCAGAACACCGCCTGGCCCCGAACCCGATGAGCCGGTGGAACCGCAGGAGCCGGTCAAGCCGGCGACAAAAAAACGCGCGGCAGCCAGCCGGCCTACGGCAAAACGCAGCACGGCAGCACGCCACAGTTCCTGATACTTACAAGCTAACGGGGAAGGCATAATCACTTCCCCATTTTCTATCGCCCCCTTCACCAATTTCAAACTTTACGACACGCCTATCTATGTTAAATATCGTCATTCTCGCAGCAGGCATGGGTAAACGCATGCAGTCGGATCTGCCCAAAGTATTGCATACACTGGCCGGCAAGCCCATGCTGGCCCAGGTCATCGACAGCGCCCGGCAACTGTCCCCGGATCGCATCATTGTCGTGGTAGGACATGGCGCCGACGCCGTCAAGAAAGCCTTTGCAGACCAGACCGACATTGAATACGCCCTGCAACAGCCCCAATACGGCACCGGCCACGCAGTCCAGCAGGCCCTACCGCTGCTGGTTGGAGGTGAACAGGACACCGATACCACCATCGTACTGTATGGCGACGTGCCCCTGGTGCAGCCAGCCACGTTAAAGCGCCTGCTGCAAGCGCGCGCCGATGGCATGGCCGTGCTGACCGAAACGCTGCAGGACCCGACCGGGTATGGCCGCATCGTTCGCAACGAAAGTGGCCAGGTGCAACGGATTGTCGAGCACAAGGATGCAACCGAGCAAGAGCATAAAATCTGTGAGGTCAACACGGGCATTCTGGCGGCCCCCACCGCAAAGCTGAAAGACTGGCTGGGTCGCATCGACAACAATAATGCGCAGGGCGAATATTATCTGACCGATACCATTGCGCTGTCGGTCCAGGACAACGTGCCCGTCAATGCCGCCCAGCCCGATGCCAACTGGGAAACGCTGGGCGTCAACAGCCGCGTACAGCAGGCACAATTGGAACGCGCCTGGCAAGCTGAACAGGCACAGCGCCTGCTGATCCAGGGCGTCACCTTGGCCGACCCGGCCCGCTTTGATCTGCGCGGTACGCTCGAATGCGGGCGCGATGTGTTTATTGATGTCGGCTGCGTGTTTGAAGGCAATGTCACACTGGCCGACGGCGTGCGCGTGGGGCCTCACTGCGTTCTGCGCAATGTGACGCTGGGCGCCGGCACTCAGGTTGAGGCATTCAGCCATCTGGAGCAGGCCACTGCTGCCGAAAACGTCAAGATCGGCCCCTACGCGAGACTGCGTCCGGGCGCCGAGCTGGCCGCAGATTCTCACGTCGGCAATTTTGTTGAGCTCAAAAAAACCAGACTCGGCCAAGGCAGCAAGGCCAACCACCTGAGTTATCTGGGCGATGCCGATATCGGTGCTCAGGTCAATATCGGCGCAGGCACCATTACCTGCAATTATGACGGTGTGAACAAATTCAAAACCGTTATTGAAGACGGCGCGTTCATTGGTTCGGATTCGCAACTAGTCGCCCCGGTTACCGTCGGCAAAGGCGCGACACTGGGCGCGGGCACCACGCTGACCAAAGACGCGCCTGCCGACAAACTCACGCTATCGCGAACGCGCCAGACAACCGTGGAGAACTGGACACGTCCGGCAAAAAAACAAGATTTATGGCATGAACCAAGCCCCCACCCGCAATCCCAACAAACCAGCCCCGGCGACAGCGCCCAGAAACTCCACCGGCCTGCCAGCCCCGGCGCGCCAGTGGGCTGCGGGCGCGCTGCTGTGCTGCATTGGCGTCACGGTACTGGACGCCAATATCGCCAACATCGCCCTGCCGACGATCTCACGGGAACTGAATGTTGGCGAGGCCGATTCCATCTGGATCGTCAACGCCTACACGATTTCCGTGATGGCTACCCTGCTGCCACTGTCAGCAGTGGCCGAGCGCGTCGGCTTCAAGCTCATGTTTCGGGTAGGGCTTGCGCTTTTTACCATTGCCTCCCTGCTGTGCGCATTGTCTGGCAACCTGCCCAGCCTGGTGGCTGCCCGCATGCTGCAAGGGCTGGGTGCCGCATCCATGATGTGCCTGTTTGGCGGTCTGGTGCGGCACATTTACCCAGCGCACAAGCTAGCCGCAGGCATCAGCATCAACGCCATGACGGTCGGCGTCATGTCCGTCGTTGGCCCTTCGATCGGTGCTGCCATTTTGTCAGTCGCCTCATGGCAGTGGATCTTCGGCTTTACCGTACCTATATGCCTGTTTGCCATGTACGCCGCCGGCTATCTGCCGGAGGCGGCCTCGCGCAGCAAAGGTCGCTTCGATTACCTGAGCGCCGTACTGAATATTTTTACCTTCGCGCTGCTTTTGATCGGCCTGGACGCCATCGGTCGCAATCCCGAACGGGGACTGTTCATGCTTGCCGTGGCTGCGGTCAGCGGCTATGTGCTGATTCGACGCTCACTGCCGCAGGCAACGCCATTGGTGCCGGTTGACCTGTTTCGCTATCCTGTATTCAAATACGCCGTGATTGTCTCGGCGCTCACCTTTACCGCACAGATGATATCCATGCTGGCGCTGCCGTTTTATTATCAACACAATCTGGGCATGCCGCTGCAACAAGTCGGCCTGCTGTTCGGGGTCTGGCCGGTCGGCAGTGTTGTTATCGCTTCACTGTCGGCAAAACTATGCCGCTATTTCAAGGCCTCACTGCTGGCTGGCATTGGCGCTGCCCTGATGGCCATCGGCATCATTGCCCTGATGGCGCTACCTGCCGATATTTCCCTGTGGTATTACGTCGCGCCCATGTTTGTGGCCGGCATGGGTTTTGGCTTTTTCCAAACGCCCAATAACCGCGCCATGCTGCTGTCCACGCCCTTAAAGCGCAGTGGTGCCACCGGTGGCGTGCAGGCCACCACACGCCTGTTCGGCCAGGGTATTGGCGCAGCCTGCGTAGCCATCAGTTTTCATGTCGATCCGGTACGCGGCCCCATGTATGTCATGGGCTTTGCCAGCTCACTGGTTATAATCGCCGTTATCATCAATTTGTTCCGCTATATAAAAGGTCTCGACACCGATGCCTGCTGAAGCAGCTCATCCCACCCGACGCGTCACACTGGCCGTTGCGCTGATCGTCAAAAACGAAGCGCAAAACCTGTCCGCGTGCCTGGACTCGGTCGCCGGCTGGGTCGATGAAATCGTGATCCTGGACTCGGGCAGCACCGATGCCACCGAACAGATCGCCCGCCGTTACACGCAGGCTTTCTACACCAGCACCAACTGGCCCGGCTTCGGTCCGCAACGGCAGCGCGCACAAACGCATGTGACCGCCGACTGGATCCTGTGGCTGGATGCTGACGAACGCGTCACACCAGAACTGCGCGCCAGCATTGAAGCCGTGCTGCAAAACCCGGCGCCCGATACGATTTATCAGGTAGCCCGATTGTCCTGGGCGTTTGGCCAATTCATTCGTCATTGCGGCTGGTACCCTGGCCACGTTGAGCGACTGCATCCCCGAGCCCTGACTCAATACGACAATGCGCTGGTGCATGAATCGCTCGTGCTACCCCCTGGCGCCCGGCTTGCAACGCTCCAGGGTGATCTGCTGCACTTTACCTACGCCACGGTCGATGAGCATTTGCGCAAATCGGCAGGCTATGCCATTGCCTGGGCAGAACAGCGGGAAGCCGCCGGCAAAAAGGGATCACTGGCAACCGCCTCCTTGCATGCCGTCGCGCGTTTTTTCAGAACCTATTTCCTGCGCCTGGGTATACTGGATGGCAGGGCCGGCTTTCTGCTGTCGGTCATGGCTGCCCAGTCGGTCTTCAATAAATATGCCTGTCTGTGGTCCCGCACCCGACAGGCCCAGCCGCCGCGCTGATTCGGCACAAACATAGTCATCATGAAAATCCTGCAGGTAAATTTCGAAAAAGGCTGGCGTGGCGGTGAACGTCAGACGCTCTACTGCATGCGGGCATTCCGGGATGCTGGCCATGAAGTGTGCCTGCTGGCCCGCGAAGGCCAGCCACTGGCACAGGCGGCACAAAAGGAAAACTTTACGGTGGTGACGCGCCGGCGACCGTTTGAACAGGCATTGTATTTGCTGCGGCACGCCCGGGATTTTGACATTATCCATGTGCAAACCGCCGGTTCTCTTACCTGGGCGGCCATCACGCGCCGTTTTTTCGGCAAGGCGCGTTTGGTATTTACCCGTCGCACCTCCCTGCCCGTCAACCCGCAACGGCAATGGCGCACTATACGCAAGTGGCGCAAGGCGGATCTGTTTGTGGCCATCAGCCAGATGGCTGCGGCCGAGCCACGTCGGCTGGGCCTGGACCCCATCCTGATCTCCAGCGCCATAGAGCCCAGGCAGATAAACACAGCACATGCGCAACAGGTTCGTGACGAATTCGCTATCGGCAACAAAAAGGTGCTGGCCACCAGCGCCGCACTGGTTCCCGTCAAAGATCCGCTCACCCTGATTCGAGCCATTGCCCGCCTGCATGCGCTACGCCAGGACTTTATTTTCCTGCACTTCGGCGGCGAAGGCGATTGCTCAGAGCAGGCCCGGGCGCTGATCCGGGAGCACGGCCTGCAACAGGTCTATCACCTGGCGGGCTTTCGCCAGAATATCGAAGACTTATATAGCCTGTTTGATATTTTTGTCATGGCCAGTCGCGAAGAAGCGCTGGGCAGCAGCGTACTGGACGCGTTCGCATTGCGCATACCCGTGGTATCGACCAATGCCGGTGGGCTGGCCGAACTGCTGGACGAGGAACGCGGCTACCTATGCGAGACCGGTAACGATGAACAAATGGCAGCCGCCATGCAACAGGCGCTGACGCATCCCATAGAGGCCAGCGCGCGCGCCGACAAGGCATGGCAATACGTGCAGGACCACCATGATATTGGCCGCCTGAGCGCACGCTATCTTGCGCAGTTCGAGCAATTGTCCTACCAGGGCCGATAGCGCTCCACGGATCGTGGCATGGCGGTGCATGCATCACCTCATTAGGTGCTGAAACAAATTTATAGAGAAATGAAGCGATCACTCATCGCTCACCAGGGGCGTCGTCACACCATTTGTCCCGTATTATCATCACCCGGCGCTTATAGCCGAAACGGCCATCGCTCAGGTCGTAACAATGCCATTGCTCGTCAGTCTCATGACGTCGGACTTCGCTTCAATGACGGCTCGTTGGTACATTACCCATTCATTGCCTCATTCCGCTTGCGCTGCGCTTCACACCTCAATCAATGGCAACCTGCGTTTCGAACTTGCTGCGATGAACCGAGAAAAAACTGCGCACATTCCGCACATTTTTCTGCGCGGTAAAAAAGCGGTGAACCAGAGCATGATAGGCCGGCATATCGCGAACCTGCACAATCAATACAAAATCGGGACCGCTGGATACCCGGTAGGCCTGAAGAATGCTCTGCTCGTGGGCCACGCGCTCTTCAAAATCGCTATAGGCTTCTGCCGTCTGCACATCCAGCGTGATTTCAACAATCGCCGTCAGCGTGGTAGCCACCAGGGCCGGATCTACGATCGCCACTGTTTTCTGGATAATGCCATGCTCATGCAATTGGCGTACGCGTCGCAGGCAGGTAGGCGCCGAAGCATGTACCCGCTCGGACAACGCCTGGTTGGTCAGGCCGCTATCATTCTGCAGTTGCTGCAAAATACGTTTATCCAGTTCATCAAGTTCCATTGCTTTCCTTGCAAACGCACTTTCGCGCTGCCGATTATTTGGCTCACTGTGAGCAGGCCGCCACAAATTTGCGTCTTATTACAGTTTTGTAATGAAATATAATTTCATATTATAATATAAATGAAATATAACGTCGTTTTTATTCGTTAATGAACAAATATTTCATATGAATATCAAATTAGAACATTAATTTCTTCACTTGAGGCGCACAATACGCTTTTCCTATTCAGAATAAATGGAGTAAACGCATGTGCGGAATTGTCGGCGCTGTGGCGCAACGTGACATCACACCAGTTCTTGTCGAAGGCCTCAAACGACTTGAATATCGCGGTTACGATTCTTGTGGTGTTGCGGTGCATATGGACGGCGAACTGCGCCGTACCCGCAGCACGCAACGTGTATCGGAACTCGAAACCCAAATCAGGGAAGACAATATCACCGGATTTACCGGCATTGCGCATACCCGCTGGGCCACGCACGGCGTGCCTGCCACGCGTAATGCTCACCCGCATTTTTCCGGTCCCGCCAACGGCAAGCCGCGTATTGCACTGGTTCACAACGGCATTATTGAAAATCACGACGAACTGCGTGATGAACTCAAGGGCCACGGCTACGTTTTCGAAAGCCAGACCGACACTGAAGTTATTGCTCACCTGATTGACCATCTGTATAACGGCGACCTGTTTGAAACCGTACAGCAAACCGTACGTCGCCTGACCGGCGCCTACGCCATTGCCGTATTCTGCCACGATGAACCCCATCGCGTGGTTGGCGCACGCCACGGCTCGCCGTTGATTGTTGGTCGCGGGGATAACGAGAATTTCCTGGCTTCCGACGCATTGGCGCTGGCTGGCACCACTGACAAAATTGTCTATCTGGAAGATGGCGACGTAGTTGACTTGCAGTTGCAGAAAATCTGGATTGTAGACATCAACGGCAAAGCCGTTGAGCGCAAAGTCAATGTCGTGCACGCGCATACCGCCGCCGCCGAACTGGGCCCCTATCGCCACTATATGCAAAAGGAAATCTTCGAACAGCCTCGCGCCGTGGGCGATACCCTTGACGGTATCGAATCCATCGAACCGGAACTGTTCGGCGATGATGCAGCAAAGGTCTTCAAGGAAATAGACAATATTCTTATCCTGGCTTGCGGCACCAGCTACTACGCCGGCTTGACCGCAAAATACTGGATCGAGTCCATCGCCAAAATCGCTGTGAACGTGGAAATCGCCAGCGAATATCGCTATCGCGACAGCGTACCCAATCCCAAGTCGCTGGTCATTACCATTTCCCAGTCTGGCGAAACGGCCGATACATTGGCCGCGCTCAAACACGCTCGTACACTGGGCATGGAAAACACATTAACCATCTGCAACGTGCAAACCAGCGCCATGGTGCGCGAGTGCAAACTCAATTTCATTACACGCGCCGGTGTGGAAATTGGTGTGGCCTCGACCAAAGCCTTTACCACCCAGTTGGTGGGCCTATTCCTGCTGGCACTGACCATCGCCAAAGTCAAAGGCCGGTTAAATGACGTACAAGAGAACCAGTACATCAAACAGCTGCGTCACCTGCCTACCGCGATTGGCGCCGTCCTTGCGCTGGAACCACAGATCATCGCCTGGGCCGACCGTTTTGCCAACAAGGAAAACGCCCTGTTCCTGGGACGCGGCATGCATTACCCGATTGCCATGGAAGGTGCGCTCAAGCTCAAGGAAATCAGCTACATCCACGCTGAAGCCTATCCTGCAGGCGAACTGAAACACGGCCCGCTGGCGCTGGTGACAGAACAAATGCCGGTGGTCACCATCGCGCCGAACGACGAGCTGCTGGAAAAACTCAAATCCAATATGCAGGAAGTCAGCGCGCGTGGTGGCGAGCTGTATGTGTTTGCCGACAGTGATTCAAAAATCAAGGCCAGCGAAGGCATGCACCTGATTCACATGCCAGAGCACTACGGTAAACTGTCTCCGATCCTGCATACCATCCCGCTGCAACTGCTGTCGTATCACACGGCGGTGGCGCGAGGAACCGACGTGGACAAGCCAAGGAACCTGGCCAAGAGTGTGACGGTGGAGTAAAGCGAAGCTTACTATCCCGACTACAGACAAGTGATTAAAAATCAATATTTAGCCGTTTAAAGAGCCAGGTTCTTTAAACGGCTTTTTATTGCTGTGTGATTTTTTTTCTACGGCCCGGACCTGGGCCTGGCTTGCACAGGTTTATGGCCGTTACCAGCTGTCGGCCAAGTGTACGGCGCCATGTTTAACGAGATTAAATCTTTCCTCAACCTTTGGCGCGACGAAATGGCGGGTCATCAGCTCGAAATCAGCGTCACTGACTGCGAACTCGTGCATACCTTCTGCGTTGCGTTGGCATAACCGTGACTTGCAGATTTGGTCAGGCACATCCAAATAATGCAGTTGATGGTATACGCCTGCTCGCTCAAAAATATGTCGCATCCACATACGATTGGGAATCGTATTTGCAGGAAAATCCAGGGCCACGGAAACGCCAGCCTGCAGAAGGTGCTGTACATGTAACCCCATCGCACTTTGCAACTGCGCGCTACGTTTGACATAATCGGAGACGTTTCTGATTTCGCCCACATACAGGCGACTTAGCCAATAGTCCTCGCTAATGAGCACCGCGTTATTATCTCTGGCAATGTTGGACGCTAACGTGGACTTTCCGGAAGCGATCTTTCCACAGAACAAATGAAGCGTTGTCATTTATCTCTCCCCAAGAAGATCTGTTCCATATGAATTGTCAATGACGCATAACCAGCCGTCCTGACCATCTTTACGAAATACATACGTGGCCCGTCTTGAAATTGCCGTTGCCTTACCCGTCTTATCAATCGAATCCAATTTGGTCTCCATGATTACCAAAGCAGTATCTCCGCCCTCTATAACCACCATCTCTCCCTGAGTGACTTTGATGCTGTGATTAAAGTAATCTGCGATAGCTTCGAATGCCTTGCGAATGTTTTCCTTGCCCTGTACGGCCATACCGGGTTTGACCACAAGGGTGGCGTCATCGGTATAGAAATTCATTAATGCATCGACATTTTCCTCGGCAATTGCATGATCTGCTGAGGCAATGAGTCCTTTAAGCTGGTGTGAAGATACGTGAAACGCTCCTGTATGGGTCGAGACGGCCGGAGACAGGAAATAAAAAACCCGCCTCTTGGCGGGTTGCTTTTAAAATGAAAATGCGCTATCCCACCATTTGGTCAATGGTGATAATAATCAAAGAGAAAGGGGCGCGTAAATTCATGAGTAAATGATGATTGATCAGCTTATATTTGTCAATCTTTTAATAAAGGCGCGGGCGTGCAATTAATTTGGCGGCAAGTCATTATCTTAGCGATAAGTGATCACTGGATACACCGACGCGTCAGGTTTTTTTGATAAAAACCACTTCGTCTTGAAAAATCACATCCTTTTACTTATCGTGCTGCCCAGCGAGGTACATGTTACGTGATGATCCGCCCGGTCATCAACATCCTGCGGTTTTACAATCGTGATATACATGCTGTCGCCGTATATTGTCATTCAGAGCCGCTTCGTATGGCTCTGAACGACAATATGAGCGGCCTGGCAGAGCATATCTCGTTAAAACGGATGCAGCATTTTTTCGGCTCTGCGTGCGTA
>Ga0160430_101220_pt1 | contig 10100 bp, 5 predicted proteins | sample HID1971I_E0MG_FD_108274 | JGI IMG/M metagenome (GOLD analysis project Ga0160430, IMG submission 108274) | Enriched millipede-associated microbial communities from UW Madison campus, WI, USA - HID1971I_E0 MG | ecosystem: Host-associated > Arthropoda: Insects > Digestive system > Unclassified ...
CGCAGCGACTGACGCTCGAGGTCGACCGTCCCGTCGCCGACCTGCTCGGCGTGGGCGACACCCTCCGCGCGCTGCGCGCCATCGAGTCCGGCGACGCCGATCCCCGTCATTTCGACGCGGTCGGCTCCGACTGGGACATCGAGGCGCGCGCGCACGCCGCGCTCGGCGAGGCAGGACTCGCGCCTGACATGCTCGACCGCAGCGTCGGGCAGCTGTCGGGTGGCGAGGCGGTGCTCACCGCGATCGCCGGCATCCGCCTGCGCGGTCCCGAGATCGCGCTGCTCGACGAGCCGACCAACAACCTCGACCGCGACGCCCGCGCGCGCCTGTACGACATGGTGCGCTCGTGGCGGGGCGCCCTCGTCGTGGTGAGCCACGACACGGCGCTGCTCGAGCTGATGGACGACACCGCCGAGCTGTACGCGAACGAGCTGTCGGTGTTCGGCGGTCCCTACTCGCAGTGGCGGGCATGGCTGGATGCCGAGCAGGGCGCCGCCCGCGATGCCGAGCGTGCGGCGCGACAGGCCGTCAAGCGTGAGAAGCGCCAGCGCATCGAGGCCGAGACGACGCTCTCGCGCCGCGCCGCGATGGGGCAGAAGGCGTACGACGAGAAGCGCGTGCCGAAGATCATCGCGAACGGTCGCCGGATGGCGGCCCAGGTCTCGGCGGGCAAGCTGCGCGGCGAGAAGGCCGACCGCGAGGCATCCGCTCGTGAAGCCCTCGATGTCGCCGAGCGCCGCGTGCGCGACGACGACATCGTGAAGATCGACCTGCCCGACCCCGGCGTGCCCGCGGGCCGCCGCATCGCGACGCTCGGCGACGGCGAGCACTCGTGGGTGATCCAGGGACCCGAGCGGGTGGCGCTGATCGGTCCCAACGGCGCGGGGAAGACGACGCTGCTCGAGCGGCTGGTGGGCTCCGGGAGCACCAACTCCTCAGATTCCGGCGGCCCCGGTGAGCAATCGCCTCTGGGCGAGCAACCCGACGGGTTCTTGAGGAGTTCTGCCCGCGGCGCGCTGCACACCGACCGGGTCGGGTACCTGCCGCAGCGTGTCGACGGGCTCGACGACGCGGCGTCGGTGCTCGCCAACGTCGTCCCGTCGGCGCCCGGGGTGACGATCGTCGAGCTGCGCAACCGGCTGGCGAGGTTCCTCATCCGAGGAGCCGCCGTCGAGCGCCCGGTGGGAACACTGTCGGGTGGCGAACGCTTCCGCGTGGCCCTGGCCAGGCTCATGCTCGCCGACCCGCCGCCGCAGCTGCTCGTCTTCGACGAGCCGACGAACAACCTCGACCTCGACACGGTCGACCAGCTCGTCGACGCGATCGCGGCCTACCGGGGCGCCGTGCTCGTCGTGAGCCACGACGACGCGTTCCTGGAGCGCATCGGCGTCAGCCTCGTGCTCGAGCTCGACCGCGAGGGCACGCTGACGGAGCGCTGACGCGGGGCCGCGGCATCCGTCTCGCTCGTGTGGGGACGGATGCCGCGGCAAGCCCCTCCCGCGCCCTGCGGCCTGCTCCCCTCGCGCTCCGGGGGCCAGCACCCGTGCGTCGCCGACCCGGCTCGCGGATGATGAAGACATGAACGCACTCGTCAGACCTCAGCAGGGCCGATGGATCGCCGGCGTCTGCGCCGCCGTCGCCAACCGCTTCGGGTGGAACGTGACCCTGATCCGGATCCTCACCGTCATCGCCGTCGTCTTCTTCGGCCTGTCGCTGTGGGCCTACATCCTGCTCTGGATCCTGGTCCCCTCCGAGCGCTGAGATCGGGCACCCGTTCATCGGCCCCCTGGCGGGCACCTGCCCGGCACGCCATGATGAACCCATGCACCGCCTGGTCCGTCCTCGACGCGGACGCATGATCGCCGGAGTCTGCCAAGGCATCGCGGACCGCTTCGGCTGCAGCGTCGTGCCGGTGCGCGTGCTCACCGTCGCGTCGACGGTGTTCTTCGGCGTCTCGATCCTGATGTACCTGCTGCTGTGGATCCTCCTGCCGGAAGAGAGCTGACGCGGGCGAGCGACGGAGTCCCCCGACGGTCGGCCTCCTCCACACGGCGGTAGCGCTGCCCCAGGTACCGCCGGCCGGCGGACTCGGGCTCCTTCGGCTCCTTCGCGCGTCCCGAGCGATTTCGCTGTCGCCGGGGCCGCGGCCGGTGGGACGACCGGGTCCTCCGTCTGCTCCTCATACCGCGGCATCCGACCCTGCGCGAGCGGCTCGCGACACGCCCTGGCCGGATGTCGGCGATCACGACGAAGATAGGAGGGATGGGCGACGTGCTCGAGCGGTTCGGTCCTGCGACGCAGGACTGGTTCCGTGGCGCCTTCCACGCCCCCACCGACGCCCAGAAGGGCGCGTGGCACGCCATCTCAGCCGGCAAGCACGCCCTCGTGGTGGCGCCGACCGGCTCCGGCAAGACGCTGTCGGCGTTCTTGTGGGCGATCGACCGCGTGTTCCACGACAAGGCGGTGGCGCCGGCATCCACGGTGCCGGCCGGAAGGAAGAAGAAGCTCCCGGATGCCGCGGCCGCCGCCACCCGGATCCTCTACATCTCGCCGCTCAAGGCGCTGGGTGTGGACGTCGAGCGCAACCTCCGCTCGCCGCTCGTGGGCATCGGCCAGTCCGCGCGACGCCTCGGTCTCACCGTGCCTGACGTCACCGTGGGCGTGCGCTCGGGCGATACGCCAGCGGGCGACCGGCGCAAGCTCGTGCAGCGTCCGCCCGACATCCTCATCACGACCCCCGAGTCGCTGTACCTCATGCTGACGAGCCGTGCGGGCGAGACCCTGCGCGATGTGCACACGGTGATCGTGGACGAGGTGCACGCCGTCGCCGCCACGAAACGTGGCGCGCATCTGGCGGTGAGCCTCGAGCGGCTCGACGCGCTCCGCCGCTCCTTCGCCCCGGACGCTCCGCCCGCCCAGCGCATCGGCCTCTCGGCCACCGTGCGGCCGATCGACGAAGTGGCCCGCTTCCTCGGGGGTGCCGAGCCGGTCGAGATCGTCGCGCCCCGTGCAACCAAGGCGTTCGACATGAAGGTCGTCGTGCCCATCGGCGACATGCTGAATCCGCCTCCGCCGCCGAGCCCGTACCGATCCGACGACGAGGCGTGGGCGGATCCGGATGCCGCCCTTCGACAGGCTCAGGGACCGGTCGTCGAGCCTGTCGAAACGATCGACGAGGACTGGTTCGCCGACGGCCCTTCGACAAGCTCAGGGACCGGGGCCGGGTCGAGCGATCCGCGCCGCGCAGCCGGTGCCGGCGAGACCGAGATGACCGGATCGGTGTGGCCGCACGTCGAAGAGGCGATCGTCGATCGCATCCTGCTGCACCGCTCGACGATCGTGTTCTGCAATTCCCGGCGTCTCGCCGAGCGGCTCACGGGCCGGCTCAACGAGATCTACTCCGAGCGGCTCGGGCTCGAGCTTCCCGACCAGGCAGTGCCCGCCGCCATGATGGCGCAGGCGGGAGCGACGGCCGGCGCCGATCCCGTGCTCGCGAAGGCCCACCACGGCTCGGTGTCCAAGGAGCAGCGGGCCCAGGTCGAGGAAGAGCTCAAGTCGGGCGTGCTGCGGTGCGTCGTCGCGACCTCGAGCCTCGAGCTGGGTATCGACATGGGCGCCGTCGACCTCGTGATCCAGGTCGAGGCGCCGCCCAGCGCGGCATCCGGACTGCAGCGCATCGGACGCGCCGGCCATCAGGTCGGCGAGGTCAGCCGGGCCGCGCTGTTCCCGAAGCACCGCGGCGACGTGCTGCACACCGCGATCGTGACCGAGCGGATGCTGGCCGGGCAGATCGAGGCGATCGCCATCCCGCAGAACCCGCTCGACATCCTCGCGCAGCAGACGGTGGCCGCCGCCGCGGTCGGGCCTGTCGACGTCGAGGGGTGGTACGAGACGCTGAAGCGCAGCGCCCCGTTCCGCTCGCTCCCCCGCTCGGTGTACGAGGCGACGCTCGACCTGATCGCGGGGCGGTTCCCCTCCGACGAGTTCGCCGAGCTTCGCCCGCGCGTGGTGTGGGACCGCGACCTGGGTGTGCTCACGGGGCGCCCGGGCACGCAGCACATCGCCGTGACCAGCGGCGGCACGATCCCCGACCGAGGGCTGTTCGGCGTCTTCGTCGCCGGCGAATCGCAGAATGCACGCGTCGGAGAGCTCGATGAGGAGATGGTCTACGAGTCCCGCGTGAACGACGTGTTCACGCTCGGCACGACCAGCTGGCGCATCGTGGAGATCACGCACGACCGCGTCAACGTCGTGCCCGCGTTCGGGCAGCCGGGCAAGGTGCCGTTCTGGCACGGCGACGGCATCGGCCGGCCGGCCGAGCTCGGTGAAGCGCTCGGCAAGTTCTCCCGCGAGGTGTCGACGGCGAAGCCGGAGAAGGCGCAATCGCGCCTGCACGACGCGGGCCTCGACGAGTATGCGCAGGACAACCTGCTCGCCTACCTCGCCGAGCAGCGCGAGGCCACCGGAACGCTGCCGACCGATCGCCAGCTCACCGTCGAGCGCGGGCGGGACGAGGTCGGCGACTGGCGCGTCATCCTCCATTCCCCGTACGGCATGCAGGTGCACGCGCCGTGGGCGCTCGCCGTGAACGCCCGCATCCGCGAGCGGCTCGGCGTCGACGGCTCCGCGGTCGCCAGTGACGACGGCATCATCGCGCGGATTCCGGATGCCACGGCCGAGCCTCCGGGCGCCGACCTCTTCGTCTTCGACCCCGACGAGCTCGACCAGATCGTGACCGAGGAGGTCGGCGGCTCAGCCCTGTTCGCGTCGAGGTTCCGCGAGTGCGCGGCCCGCGCGCTGCTGATGCCGCGGCGCAACCCCGGCAAGCGCACGCCGCTGTGGCAGCAGCGGCAGCGATCGGCGCAGCTGCTCGAGGTGGCCCGCCGGTACCCCACGTTCCCGATCATCCTCGAGACCCTGCGCGAGGTGCTGCAGGACGTCTACGACGTGCCGGCGCTCCTGCGCCTGATGCGCGGCATCGGCGAGCGGCGCATCCGTCTGATCGAGACGGAGCCGTCCCAGCCCTCGCCGTTCGCCCGCGACCTCCTGTTCGGCTACGTCGGCGCCTTCATGTACGAGGGCGATTCGCCGCTGGCCGAACGTCGTGCGGCCGCTCTCTCGGTCGACCCGGCGCTGCTGTCCGAGCTGCTCGGCAAGGTCGAGATGCGCGAGCTCCTCGACCCCGACATCATCGCCCAGTTCGAGCGCGAGGCGCAGCGGCTCGATCCCGAGCGCCGTGCGCGCGGCCTCGAGGGCGTCGCCGACCTGCTGCGGCTGCTCGGTCCGCTGGACGCCACCGAAGCAGCCCTGCGGCTCGAAGCCGCGGGCCACGGGGACGGCGCCGCCGCCGACGATCGCCACGGTGATGCGCACGCGACGGCGGCCGCGGCATCCGCTCTCCTCGACGCGCTGATCACGTCGCGTCGCGCGATCCCGGTGACGATCGGCGGGGTCACCCGTGTCGCCGCGATCGAAGACGCCGGACGCCTGCGAGACGGACTCGGCGCAGCGCTGCCCGTCGGCATCCCCACCGCTTTCCTCGAGCCTGTCGCCGATCCGCTGGGCGATCTGATCGCACGATACGCGCGCACCCACGGACCCTTCACGGCGGATGCCGCGGCCGAGCGCCTCGGCATCGGCGTCGCTGTCGCACGTCACACTCTGCAGCGGCTCGAGTCCCAGGGCCGCGTCACGAGCGGCTTCTTCCTGCCGGACCCTTCGACAGGCTCAGGAACCGCCGGCGGAGACGGCGGATCGCGTGGCGACGAGGCGGAGTGGTGCGACACGGAGGTGCTGCGGCGGTTGCGGATGCGCTCGCTCGCCGCGATCCGCGGCAGCGTCGAGCCGGTGCCGCAGCACGCCTACGCGCGGTTCCTCCCGGTCTGGCAGCACGCGACGCGACCGCTGGAGGGCATCGACGGCGTCGCCGCCGTCGTCGAGCAGCTCGCCGGCGTGCCCATCCCCGCGAGTGCGTGGGAGTCGCTCGTGCTTCCGGCTCGCGTCGCCGATTACACGCCCGGGATGCTCGACGAGCTGACCGCGACCGGCGAGGTGCTCTGGTCGGGTCACGGCACGCTGCCGGGCCGCGACGGCTGGATCGCGCTGCACAGTGCCGACTCGGCCGCGCTCACCCTGACGGTGCCCGACGACGCCGAGGAGATCGCGCCCGGTTCGCTCGACGCGCAGCTCCTGGCCGCGCTCGAAGGCGGCGGCGCGTATTTCGCCGCGCAGCTGCGCCAGACCACCGGCGCCGAGAACGAGCAGTCCGTGGTCGACGCACTGTGGCGACTGACGTGGGCGGGTCGGATCACGAACGACACCTTCGCGCCGGTCCGCGCGCTGGTGTCGGGCGGGTCGCAGGCGCACCGGGTGAGCCGGCGCACGCCTCGCGCACGGCTGTACCGGGGCGCGGCGGTGCGCAGCGTCGCCGCCGCGGTGCCGCCCCGTCCCCCGGCGATCGGCGGACGGTGGTCGCTGCTTCCCACGGCCGAGCCCGACGCAGCCTTGCGGGCGGCGGCCAGCGCGAGTCTGCTGCTCGACCGCTACGGCGTGGTCACCCGGGGCGCCGTGCAGGCCGAGGGCGTGCCCGGCGGCTTCGCCCAGACCTATCGCGTGCTCGCAGGCTTCGAAGAGGCCGGGCACTGCCGGCGCGGCTACGTCATCGAGAAGCTCGGTGCGGCGCAGTTCGCCGCCTCCGCCACCGTAGACCGTCTGCGAGAGTTCGCCGGGCTGTCCGACCCGCCGCCGCTGCGCGCGGTCACGCTGGCCGCGACCGACCCCGCGAACGCGTACGGTGCCGCGCTCGCCTGGCCCGCGCTCGAGGGCGTCGCCCACCGCCCCGGACGCAAGGCCGGCGCGCTCGTCGTGCTCATCGACGGGGCACTCGCGCTGTACCTCGAACGGGGCGGGAAGTCGGCGCTCGCCTTCACCGGTGACGAAGCGGTGCTCGCCTCCGCCACGCGCGACCTGGCGGCGACCGCCCGGGCGCGCCGTCTCGACACGCTGACGATCGAACAGGTGAACGGCGCGTTCGTCTATGGCACGGCGGTCGGCCGGGCGCTGCGCGATGCCGGCTTCGTCGAGTCCCCGCGCGGGCTCACCCTCCGTCGCCTCACCGCCGGCGACGCCGCGCGTGAGGCCGCCCGTGCCTGAGGGCGACACCGTCTTCCGCACCGCCCGGCGCCTCGACGCCGCCCTGGCCGGTGCGACCGTGACGCGGTTCGAGCTGCGCGTGCCGCAGGCGGCGACGGTCGACCTGCGCGGCGAGCTGGTGCACGGCGTCGTGGCGCGCGGCAAGCATCTGCTGCACCGCATCGGCTCGTGGACGCTGCACACCCACCTCAAGATGGAGGGCGAGTGGCACGTGTACCGGCGCGGCGAACGGTGGCGAGCGCCGGGGTTCCGTGCCCGGGCGGTGGTCGGCGCGACCGCGCCGGATGGTGCCGAGTGGGAGACGGTCGGCTTCGACCTCGCCGACATCAAGGTGGTTCCGACCGCCGACGAGGACCAGCTCGTCGGGTACCTCGGCCCCGACCCGCTCTCGGAATCGTGGGACCCGGTCGAAGCCGCCCGGCGGCTCGCCACAGACACCCGGGCGGTCCACGTTGCGCTCCAGGACCAGCGCAACGTCGCCGGGTTCGGCAACGAATACGCCAACGAGATCCTGTTCGTCCGCGGCATCCTCCCGACGACACCGGCCAATGAGACGGATGCCGCAGCCATCGTCGACCTCGGCGCACGCATGATCCGCGCCAACCGCAATCGGTCGGGCCGGACCTTCACCGGCGACGAGCGCCCGGGACGGTCCACCTGGGTCTACCGCCGGGAGGGCCGGCCGTGCCGGCGCTGCGGGACCCTGATCCGCGGCGGAAGCCTCGGTGCGGACCCGACGCGGGAGCGCATCGTCTTCTGGTGCCCGTCCTGCCAGCACTGACACCTCTCCCCGCACGCTGTGATTGCGATGCGGCGGTTCGGCAACGCGCACCGCGCAGGCGCTTCGCCCAGGGCGAGCGGGTCTACGCCGCACCGGATGCCTGACACGGCCGCCTCTATGCTGTTGCGGGTGACCCGACTCCTGCTCCTCATCGACATCCAGCGCGACTACTTCCCGGGAGGGAGGCATCCTCTCGTCGACCCGGATGCGGCCGCCGATGCCGCCGCGCGGCTCCTGGCCGCGTTCCGCACGGCGGGTGAGCGGGTCGTGCACGTGCAGCACGTGTCGAGCGGTCCGGATGCCGCGTTCTTCGCCGCCGGCACTCCCGGCGTCGAGTTCGATCCGCGTGTGGCGCCGGACGGCTCCGAGGACGTCCTCGTCAAGCACCAGCCGAACGCTTTCGTCGGCACGGGGCTCGAGGCGCTGCTGCGTGCCGCGGCACCCGACGAGATCATCGTCGCCGGGATGATGTCGAGCATGTGCGTCGACGCGACGGTGCGCGCGGCATCCGATCTGGGGTTCCGCCTGGCCGTCGCGCAGGACGCGTGCGCCGCCCCCGACCTCGGCTACGACGGCCGGACCGTCCCCGGCGCGCAGGTGCATCTGGCGTTCATGGCGGCGCTCGACGGCACGTACGCCCGCGTGGCCGACGTCGACGCGCTGGCCGCCGAACTCGCGCCCGCCTACTGACCGATCGGCGTCGCCGCGCGACAACCTGTCCGGCCGACGGACAACTTGCGACACGCGGGCCCTGCACCGCGGCGGTCGACGGGCGAGGATGGGAGCACCAGACACCCGCATCGGAGTTGATAACCGTGGGCACGACCGTCTTCGAACGACAGCGGCCGGCAGCATCCGTCGTCCAGCATTCCCTCGCCGGCACCCGGCACGCGGTCTTCTGGCGTGACGACCTTCCCGAGAGCCTGCGGCCCGACCGGCCCTCGCTCGTCGGCACGCACCGCGCCGACCTGGTCGTCGTCGGCGGCGGCTACACCGGCCTGTGGACCGCGCTGCTCGCCACCGAACGCGACCCGGGCGCGAAGGTGGTGATCCTCGAGGCGCAGCGCGTCGGCTGGGCCGCCTCGGGCCGCAACGGCGGCTTCTGCGAGGCGAGCCTCACGCACGGCCACGAGAACGGCGTGGCCCGCTGGCCCGACGAGATGCCGCTCCTCGACCGGCTGGGCCGCGAGAACCTCGACGCGATCGAAGCCTCCGAGGCCCGCTACGGGATGGACTTCCAGTTCGAGCGCACCGGCCAGCTGGCGCCGGCTGTCGAACCCCATCAGGTCGAATGGCTGAAGGAATGGGCGGCCGAGGGCGAGGAGGGCGTCGTCTATCTCGATCAGGCGGAGGCCCAGGCATCCGTCCACTCCCCCACGTATCTCGCGGCAGTCTGGGAGAAGCACGCGTGCGGCATGGTGCACCCCGCACGCATGGCAGCCGAACTGGCCCGCGTGTGCGAGGAGCGGGGGATCGAGATCTTTGAGCGCTCGCACGTGACCGGGCTCGACACGACGGGTCCGGGCGTCGTCGTGGCGACCGCAGACGGGCGGGTGAAGGCATCCCGTGCCGCGCTCGGCACCAACGTGTTCCCCTCGCTCATCAAGCGCAACCGGCTCATGACGGTGCCGGTGTACGACTACGTGCTCATGACCGAGCCGCTCACCGACGCGCAGGTCGCGTCGATCGGCTGGCAGGACCGGCAAGGCATCGGCGACCTCGCGAACCAGTTCCATTACTACCGGATCACGAAGGACAACCGGATCCTGTTCGGCGGGTACGACGCCGTCTACCACTACGGACGGAAGGTCGATCCCGCGTACGAGCAGCGCCCCGAGACGTGGGCGAAGCTCGCCGGTCACTTCTTCACCACGTTCCCGCAGCTCGAGGGACTGCGGTTCACGCACCAGTGGGCGGGGGCGATCGACACGTCCACTCAGTTCACCGCGTTCTTCGGCACCGCCCGCGAGCGCCGCGTCGCCTACGCCGCAGGATTCACGGGACTCGGCGTCGGATCGACGCGCTTCGCCGGCGAGGTCATGCTCGACCTGCTCGACGGCGTCTCGAACGAGCGCACCGGGCTCGAGATGGTGCGCAAGCGCCCGCTTCCCTTCCCGCCCGAGCCGGCCGCCGCGATCGGCATCAACGCCACGCGCTGGTCGCTGGA
>Ga0160430_101223_pt1 | contig 10078 bp, 9 predicted proteins | sample HID1971I_E0MG_FD_108274 | JGI IMG/M metagenome (GOLD analysis project Ga0160430, IMG submission 108274) | Enriched millipede-associated microbial communities from UW Madison campus, WI, USA - HID1971I_E0 MG | ecosystem: Host-associated > Arthropoda: Insects > Digestive system > Unclassified ...
CTCGCCGGGCTGCAGCGTGCCGCGCTGGGCCAGCGCCTCCTCGAAGCTCGCGGCGGTGTAGCAGCCGTGCAGCCAGTCGGCCAGCAGCGCCTGCTGGCCCGCGTCGTTGAGGCGCAGCAGGCTCGACAGCCGCGGCAGGCTGGCGGCGCCTTCGGGCACACCGGCGACCGGCGGGTTGTAGAAGGCCAGCTTGGCCGGCGGCGCGTCGTTGGCGAAGGCGCGGACCATGTCGAGCCGGCTGACCTCGAGCGCGCCCAGGCGCTCGCGCAGCGCGGATTCGAGCGCGTTCTCCCAGCCCTGTTCGATGTGGATGCGGCTCCACAGGCCCTGCAGGCCGTCGAGCCCATGCTTGGCGAGCCAGGGCGCGAGCTTGCCGTCGGTCTTGACCTTCTCCTGCAGCGCGCGAAGGGCCTCGAGCCGCGCCGACAGCTCGGCATGGCGCGCACCCTCGCTGTTCACCGCCTGCTGGCGCGTGCGGCGGTCGTCGTCGAGCCGCGGCACCGCTTCCTGCAGGTCCTGCAGCCGCGCATCGGCCTCGCTGGCCGCTTCCTGCGCGGCCTCGAGCTGCTCCTGCATCGCCACCAGCTTCGCCTCGTCGGGCGCGGCCAGCCCCTTCTGGTCGGCGCGCAGCCGCTCGCTGCGCTGGTTGAGCTGGCGCGACTGCTCCTCGATGTTGCGCTGGTCGGCCGCCAGCACCTGGATCTGCTGCTGCACCTGCACCACGGCCGTGCGCTGCGCGTTGGCCTGGTCCTGCGCCCGCTGCTGCGCTTCCTCGAGTTCGGGCAAGCGCGCGTCGTGCTCCTCGAGCTGGGCCGCCAGCAGCACGGCCTGCTCCTCGGCGTCGACGCCCTGCCCGGCCAGCGTTTCGATCTCGGCCTCGGCCTCGACGCGGCGGTTGTCCCACTGCGCGATCTGCTCGCGCAGTTGCACCAGCCGCTGCTCCACGCGCTGGCGGCCCTCGACCACGAAGCGGATCTCGCCCTCGAGCCGGCCGACCTCGGCGCTGGCTTCGTAGAGCTTGCCCTGGGCCTGGTTGACCAGGTCGCCGGCGCCGTAGTGGGCCTGGCGCACCGTCTCGAGTTCGTTCTCGATGTGGCGCAGGTCGGCGGTGCGCGACTCGAGGTCGTTGATCGCCTTCTCGGACTCGGCCTTGATGCGCGCCTTGTCGCTCTCGCTCTCGGCGCGCTTGAGGAACCACAGCTGGTGCTGCTTCCTGGTGGCGTCGCCCTGCAGCGCGTTGTAGCGCGCGGCCACCTCGGCCTGCTTCTCGAGCTTCTCGAGGTTGGCGTTGAGCTCGCGCAGGATGTCCTCGACGCGCGTCAGGTTCTCGCGCGTGTCGCCCAGGCGGTTCTCGGTCTCGCGGCGGCGTTCCTTGTACTTCGAGACGCCCGCGGCCTCCTCGAGGAACAGGCGCAGTTCCTCGGGCTTCGATTCGATGATCCGGCTGATCGTGCCCTGGCCGATGATGGCGTAGGCGCGCGGGCCCAGGCCGGTGCCGAGGAACACGTCCTGGACGTCGCGCCGGCGCACCGGCTGGTTGTTGATGAAGTAGCTGCTGGTGCCGTCGCGCGTGAGCACGCGCCGCACCGCGATCTCGCCGAACTGGTTCCACTGGCCGCCGGCGCGGTGGTCGGCGTTGTCGAACACCAGTTCCACGCTCGAGCGGCTGGCCTGCTTGCGCGTGGTCGTGCCGTTGAAGATCACGTCCTGCATCGACTCGCCGCGCAGCTCCGAGGCACGCGACTCGCCCAGCACCCAGCGCACCGCATCCATGATGTTCGACTTGCCGCAACCGTTGGGCCCGACCACCCCGACCAGTTGGCCCGGCAGCAGGAAGTTGGTGGGTTCGGCGAACGACTTGAAGCCCGAGAGCTTGATGGAATTGAGACGCACGACTTGTCGGCCTGTCCTGCGTGAATGTGTCCCCGGCTAGAGGGCCAGGTCAACAATTAACGCCAAGGTATTGATTTGTAAGGAAAATTGCACGGGCCCGCCGCTTGAAGCAGGCCGCCGCCCCAGCCGTGGATGATAACGTCAGGGCATGAGCGAATCCTCGGTTTCTCCCCTGAAAGACCGCCGCGCCTGGCTGCTCGCGGGCACCGGTGCCCTGCTCGGGCTCGGCGGCTGCGGCGCGTTCCAGAACACCCAGCGCGCCGAACCCTACGCCAACCAGGAATGGCTGCAGTCGAGCGCCAACCGCATCGCCAACCTCTCGCTGCGCGACAACCTCGAGTCGATACGGCGCGTGCAGACCACGCTCTACCGGCGCAATCCGCGCGAATGGCGCAAGTCGGCCGCCAGCATGGACGCCGCCAGCCAGCGCGCCTGGGCCGCCGTGACGCAGGGGCCCGACCTGCCCGAGCTGCGCGGCGCCACCGGCATCGAGGCGATCCGCCTGGCCTTCGACACCGGGCCGCAGGGCTACCAGGGCGACCGCGTGGCCGCGCTGGTGGTGGGCTGGGCCTCGATGCTCAAGCAGGCGAACGGCGACACCTGGGAGCAGAGCATGATCGACGGCATCAACGCCGAGAACAGCTACCGGGCCGCGCGCAACTTCGAGATCTCGCTGTGGCTGATCGCCTCCAAGACCGGCCCCGACGGTCAGCCGCTGCTGCTGGCCACCGAGATCAGCGAACGCGGCCGCAACCTCGTGGCCGACCGCGAGCTGTCGAAGGTGGTCGCGCGGCTCGACCTGCTGGCGGCCCAGGCCGACGAGAAGTACCGCCGCGCGGCGCTCGATTTCGGGCAGAACTGGGTGATGGGCGTGGTGATGCCCTTCTTCACGCTGGTGCCGCGCTGACGCCGGGCCGGCGGCGCGCCGGCAACGGCGGCCACGGGCCAGGGATCATTCGGAAACATATTTCCGAATTTGCCATTTGCGGTAATATCTTTCCATGACCAAGCAAGAACTGATCGCCGCGCTGATCGCCCGCCGCGAGGCCGCCGGCCTCTCCGGGGCCGAGATCGCGCAGCGCTCGGGCCTGACCGAGCGCTCGGTGCGCAACGCGCTCGGGCCGCAGGGCAATCCGCAGATGTCCTCGCTGCTCGCGCTGGTCGATGCGCTGGGGCTCGAGCTGCAGCTGGCGCCCAAGGGCTTCGGCGCCAGTGCCTCGCTCGACACCGATGCCGGCTATCGCCCCTTTGCCACGCGCGTGGGTACCGCGGTGGCCGCCGTGGCGCAGTCCCCCGCGCCGCCGCCCTATCCCCCCGGCGAGCCGGCCCGGCGCGGCTCGCGCAGGCGCTCGCCATGAACGTCAAGATCCTCGAGATCGCGCTCGGCGCGCGCCGCTTCGGCAAGCTGTTCCAGTACGCCGACCTGTGCCGCTTCGTGGCCGAGCCCGAGATCGTCGCGGCGCCGCCGGCCGAGGTGCTGTCGCTGTCGATGGTGGCGAACGACGCCGCCTCGCAGGCGGCTCTGTGGAGCGACGTCAAGAACCCGCTGTTCAACGCCCAGGGCGGTCAGCTGCCGCGCTTCTTCCAGAACCTGCTGCCCGAGGGCGTGCTGCGCAGCCACATCGCGCAACTGCGCGGCTGCCGCGAGAACGACCATTTCGAGCTGCTCGCGGCCTGCGGCGGCGACCTGCCGGGCGCGGTGAGCGCGCGCCCGGTGTCGGTGGACCGCGCCACCTTGCAGCGGCTCATCACGCAGGACCAGGACGCGCTCGAGATGTCGGTGGTCGAGCTGCCGATGCCGCAGGGCATCTCGGTGTCGGGCGTGCAGCCCAAGCTGGGCTTGCGCCGCCAGGGCGGGCGCTACGTGGCGCGCACCCGCGCCGGCGCCAGCACGCGCGTGATCGCCAAGCTGCCCGTGGCCGGGCGACCGCACATGCCGCAGCTCGAGATGCTCTCGCTGCGGATGGCGGCCGCCGCGGGCGTCGAGGTCTGCCATGCCGAACTCGCGCCGCTGTCCGCCATCTCGGCCGAACACAGCTACGCCCTGCCCGACGAGCCCGAATTCCTCGCGGTCACGCGCTTCGACCGCGAAGGCGCGCGCCGCATCCACTTCGAGGACTTCGCGCAGGTGCTGGGCTTCGACCCGCTGCACAAGTACGGCGGCAGCTACCTCGACATGGCGCTCGCGATGCGGGCCTTTCCCTCGCTCGGCGAGGAGGCGGTGCTCGAGCTGGTGCGCCGGCTCGCGGTCAACGAGCTGCTCGGCAATCCCGATGCGCACCTGAAGAACTTCGGCGTGCTCTATCCCGACGGCGCCTCGCCGCGCTTCGCGCCGGCCTACGACATCGTGGCCTATGCGGCGCTGCAGGGCGTCGAGGGCCATGCGCTGCCGCTGCTGCCAGCCACAGGCAGTGCAGCGCCCCGGCGCAGCGGCCTGTTCAGCCCCGCCAACGTGCGCGCCTTCTGCTTCTCGGCCGGCCTGCACGAGCCGCATGTGCGACGCGTGGTCAGCGACACCGCACGCCGCGCGCGCGAGCAGTGGCCCGCGATGATCGACCGCGCCGCGCTGCCCGCGCCGTGGAAGGCACGGCTGCAGCAGCGCCTGCAATCCCACCCCCTGCTGCAGGGAATGGCCCGGCGCGGCCAATAGCGGCCGGGCCCGGCGGAGCCGGCATCGCCGCGCGGCACGAGATACACACGCGCACAACTTTCCGCGATGATGCTTCCGCCCGGGTGACATAGTTCAACGCAACGTGACAGGAATTGGCGCATGCGAGTCGGTATCGTGGTTCTGGAGTTGTTGATCGACGCGGGCGCGGCCTGCGCCGCCCTGGGCCTGCTCGGTGCCGGCAGCGCCGCCTTCACGGCCGCGAGGCGCCGCTACATCGGCGGCGAGGGCAGCCTCGCGGCGCCCTCCCCGCACGGCCAGTCCGACGACCACATCGACGGCGGCCCTGCGGGCGATTCGTCCCCGCGCCGGGAGTCCGCCACCCCAAGCTGAGGCAAACTGTCGCCGGCTCCCTGAATCTTCCACATCTACCAGCGACACCATGAGCTCCATCAATTTCATCGGCGGCGAAAAAGGCGGGGTCGGCAAGTCGGTCACGGCACGGGTCCTGGCCCAGTACTTCATCGATCACAGCCGCCCCTTCACGGGCTTCGACACCGACCGCTCGCACAGCTCGTTCACCCGCTTCTACGAAGGCTTCGCCTCGCCCGTGGTGGTCGACAGCTTCGAAGGGCTCGACACCGTGGTCAACGGCTTCGAGACCCATCCGCAGCAGAGCGTGATCGTCGACCTCGCGGCGCAGACGCTGGCGCCGCTGGCGCGCTGGATCAAGGAATCCGACCTGTTCGACGTCTTCGCCGAGATCGGCGTGACCGTCAATTTCTGGCACGTGCTCGACGACGGCAAGGACTCCTCGGACCTGCTCGGCACGCTGGTCGACACCTTCGGCAGCCGGCCCAACTACATCGTGGTGCAGAACTACGGCCGCGGCAGCGACTTCGGCACCCTGCTCGGTTCGCAGTCGATGTCCAAAGCCAACGCCAACGGCGCGCGCGTGATCGCGCTGCCGCGTCTGCACGAGGCCAGCATGCGCAAGATCGATGCGCAGAGCACCAGTTTCTGGAAGGCCGTGAACGACCGCGAAGGCCCGCACGCGCTGGGCCTGCTCGAACGCCAGCGCGTGAAGTCGTGGCTGGCGACCGCCTACGCGGCCTTCGACACGCTGCCGCTCTGAGCGCGAGCTAGATCATCCCGCCGTTGACCGAAATCACCTGCCCGGTGATGTAGGCCGCCTCGTCGCTCGCGAGGAAGGCGGCCAGGGCCGCCACTTCCTCGGGCTTGCCGGCGCGCTTGGCGGGCACCATCTGCTGGATCAGCGCCGGGTCGAACACGGCGTCGGCCATCGGCGAGGCGATGATCCCGGGCGCGATCGCATTGACCGTCACGCCACGCGAGGCCACCTCGAGCGACAGCGCCTTGGTCGCGCTGTTGAGCGCGCCCTTGGCCGCGGCATAGTTCACCTGGCCCTTGTTGCCCACCAGCGCCGCCACCGACGAGATGTTGAGCACGCGACCCCAGCGGGTGCGCATCATCGGCAGCAAGAGCGGCTGGGTCACGCGGAAGAAGCCGTTGAGCGAGATGTCGATCACCTTGTGCCACTGCTCGGCGCGCATGCCCGGCAGCACGGCGTCGTCGTGCACGCCCGCGTTGTTGACGATCACCTGCACCGGCCCCGGCTCGAGCATGCGCGCGCAGGCGGCCGCGCAGGCCTCGTCGCTGCGCAGGTCGAAGACGTGGCATTCGGCCTTGCCGCCGGCCGCGGCGATCTTCGCGGCCAGCTGCTCGACCGCTTCGGGGCGCGAGTTCGCATGCAGCAGCACGGTCGCGCCGTCGCGCGCGAAGCGCTCGGCCATGGCGGCGCCGAGCGCGCCGCTGGCGCCCGTGATCAGGGCGCGTTTTCCTTGGAGGCTCATGATTCCTTCGGGGTGTCCAGGGCCAGCGGCGTGTTCAGCACCACCACCGCGCGGCCGTCGGCCAGCGCACGGCCTTCGCCGTCCCTGAGCCAGAACTCGTACATCACCTGCCGGGCGTCGCCCGACAGCCGCCGCGCCTCGACCTGCAGGCGCCCCTCGACCTCGTCGAGCCGCGCCACCGTCGTGCGCACGCCGCGCGTGCTCGCGAGGAAGCCGGCCGAGGGCGTCGCGCCCTCGCTCGCCAGCAGCCCGCCATGCAGCGCCATCGCCTGCGCGGCGTACTCGACGGCATTCGGCGCCAGCAGCCCGCTGGCCGTGCGCAAGGGGTTGTCGGCATCGCGGTGGGTGGCGGTGCTGCAGCGGATCGTTTCCGCATCCCAGCCCTCGAGCCGCTCGAGCAAGCACATGCTCCCGCGGTGCGGTATGCGCTGCGCGATGCCCTCGCGCTCCAGCGTCTGCGGCACGAAGCTCATCGAGCGCCCTCCGGCACCAGATCGGCCACCAGCAGCACGTTGGCGAACGGCGTGCCTTCGCTCATCGGAATGCTTTGCACGCCGAAGCCCAGCCGCTCGAGCAGCGCCGTCCATTCGGCCAGCGGACGGCCCCAGGTCGGCGACACCTTGTGGCCGCGCACGCGCGTCACGGTGCGGTCGACCCACTGGCTGATCGCGAAGCCGCGGCGGCTCGAGGCATCGCCCACGCGCAGCAGCAGCCGCGCCCGGGGACTGCCGCCGCGCTGCAATGCATCGCGCACGCGGCGCAGCACGCCTTCCTGCGCGGCATGGTCCACGTAGTGCAGCACGTCGAGGATCACGACCAGGTCGCAATCGGGCAACTCCGCCGCGCACATGTCGGCGCAGAGCAGCCGCGGCGCGGGCTCGAGATGGCCGATCGAGGCCTCGGCGCGCGCCACGTCCTTGGGCATCAGCTCGATGCCGGTGTATTCGGCGGCGCTCGGCGTGGCGCCCCAGCCGGCGGGCCAGCGGCCTTGCTGCTGCATGCGGCTCATCGAGGCCAGCAGGCTCGCGAACAGGCCCTGGCCGCAGCCGATGTCGACCACGCGCCGATGCTGTGCATCGATCAGCCCGCGTTCGAGCAGGCCGCGGAACACCGGATCCCGCCCGAGCTTGCCGCGCGCGAAGTGCCAGGCGAAGCTGCCGCCCTTCCTGTAGGGATCGGTGGCGGCCTCGTGCAGCTCGCGCCAGGCACTGTCGGCCGAGAGCACGGCGCTCATTCCCGAAGGCCCTCGGGCAGGGTCACGGCGCGCAGTCCATCGGCGCGCAGGCGTTCGAGCAGCAAGGGCAGTACCTCCAGCAATACGGGTTCTCCACGGGCGGTGCGCGCGGCATTGCCGTCGTGCAGCAGCAGGATGTCGCCGGCCGCGAGGCCGCGTGTCAGGCGCGCCAGCACGCGTTGCGCATCGCCCTCGCGGGTGTCGAAGCCGCGGCGGGTCCAGCTCACGAGCGACAGGCCGAGCCGGTGCAGCACCGGTTCCAGAAAGGGATTGCGCAGCCCGGCCGGCGCGCGAAAGCAGCTCGGGCGCTGGCCCGTGACCTCGGCCAGGATCTGCTGCGCCTGCGCGATCTCGCTGGCGAAGCCGCGCGGGCCGAGGAAGGAGAAGTTGTGCCGATGCCGCGCCGTGTGGTTCTGGATGCTGTGGCCGCGCGCGACGATCTCGCGCGCCAGCGCCGGCTGGGCCCGCACGCGCTCGGCGATGCAGAAGAAGGTGGCGCGCTGGCCATGGGCGTCGAGCAGGTCGAGCACGCGCGGCGTCACCGCGGGCTCGGGGCCGTCGTCGATGGTGATCGCCACCTCGCGGCGCGCGATCGCCGCCGCCGGCAGCCGCGTGACGTTGGGGCCCAGCAGCCGGCTGCGCGGCGTGAGGCCGGCCGCGGTGATCAGCGCATGGTTGAGCACGATTGCGCCGAGGGCCCAGGGCCAGGCGCCCGGCACCAGCACGCCCGCGCCGACGGCGGCCGCGTGCCAGGCCGCGCTGGCACGGATGGCCGGCGGCCAGGGCCAGGATTCGGGAGTGACGGGTGCGGTCGACATGGCGCGGGATTGTGCGTCAGCCGCGCGCGCCGCCGCCCGAAGACCCCGTCTCGCCCGCGGGTGGTGCCGCGGGCGGCGTCACGCGGCGCGCGAAGGCGGCCGACAGCAGCAGCGCGAGCAGCGCGCCCGGCGCCACCACGCGGCCGATCGAGGACAGCGCGGGAATGTCGGAGATCGCGATCAGGCCGAACGAGACCACGGTCGTCAGGTTGGCGAGCATCAGCGAGGCCAGCGTGTCCTCGTCGGCCCGGCCCGTGGTGCGCAGCTGATCGAAGAACAGCGCGTAGTTCGAGCCCACCGCCACGATCAGCAGCAGTCCCACCAGGTGCAGGATGCCGAGCGCGGCCTGCATCACCGCCATGCCGCCGAGGGTGAGCATCACGGCGAACAGCAGCGGCTGGCACACCGCCAGCAGGCGCCGGCCCGAGCGCAGGTAGATGCCCAGCAGCACGACCACGGCCAGCGCGCCCAGCAGCACCTGCACGAAGGCCTCGTGCAGGTAGCGCTGGTAGAGGCTGCCGAGCTCGCGGCCCACGTCGACCACCTGCACCTCGGGCACGCCGGCGAGCGCGGCCTCGAGCTTCGCCTGCTCGAACTTCGGTCCCGGATGCAGCGCGATCAGCGTCGACCAGCCGCCGCCCGGGCGTTCGTACATCAGCGAGCTGACCACTGCGCGCAGCGGGCCTTCGCGGAGTTCGTCGAGCTGCACCGGCTTGAGCTGACGCGCGGCCTCGACGTCGGCCACGAAAGGCGCGAGCCGGCTGGCCGGCAGCGGCAGGCCCTGCGTGGCCTCGAGCAGGCGGGTGCGCAGCGTGTCGGCATCGGGCAGGCTCGCCAGGCGCGCCTGCTGGGCCGCGATGCTCGGCAGCACGCGCGTCACGGTCTCGAAGCCGCCGAGCTCGCCGCGGTCGACCAGCGCATTGAGCCTGGCGCTCGCGGCCTCGTTGTTGCGCAGCGCCGCCTGGGCGTCGGCGCCATTGGCCATCACGATGATGCCGCCGTCGCTGGTGCCGATGTCGTTGCGCAGCATCTCGTCGAGCTGCTGCTGCGCGCGCGGCACCGGGCTCATCGCGCTGAGGTCGGCGCGCCACAGGTGGCCGCCCTGCCACAGCACCAGCGCCACCGCGGCCACGCCCAACGCGGCCAGCGGCCAGCGCAGGCGCGGCAGGTTGCGCACCATCAGGCCGGCGAAGCTCGCCATCTGGCGCCGCATGCCCATGCCGGTGGCGCCATCGGGCGCGAGCATCGGCAGCGCGTAGCGGGTCGCGACGGCGGCCGCGACCAGGCCCGCGATCGAGAACACGCCGAGCTGGGCCAGGCCCGGGAAGCCCGAGAACACCAGCGCCGCGAAGCCGCAGACCGAGGTCAGCAGGCCGATGCGCACCGTGGGCCAGTGCACCGTGCGCCAGCGCTGCCAGCCGGTGCCGGGCACGGCGGCGCCGCGCGCCTGGATCAGGTAGTAGATGGCGTAGTCGACGGTCTCGCCGATCAGCGTGCTGCCGAAGCCCAGTGTGAGCCCGTGCACCGAACCGAAGACCCAGCTGACCGCCGCGGTGCCGATCACCACGCCGGTGGCCACCGGCAGGAAGGCGATCACCAGCGCGCGCGGCGAGGCGAAGGCCAGCAGCAGCAGCCCGCCCATGACGATGCC
>Ga0160430_101227_pt1 | contig 10058 bp, 11 predicted proteins | sample HID1971I_E0MG_FD_108274 | JGI IMG/M metagenome (GOLD analysis project Ga0160430, IMG submission 108274) | Enriched millipede-associated microbial communities from UW Madison campus, WI, USA - HID1971I_E0 MG | ecosystem: Host-associated > Arthropoda: Insects > Digestive system > Unclassified ...
CGCGGCAGGGAGGTGGCCGACGGGGCGTGGCTCGAGCTCTTCACGGTACTTCCAGGGTACGCCGCTCAGGCGGCGCGGTGGCCCCGGGAACGGGTCCCGGGGCTCGGCGATTCAGTACGTTCCGCCGGTCTGCTGGTAGACGGAGACGAAGAACGCGAAGAACAGGATCGCGGCGATGATGCCGAGGATCGCGAGGCCGAGACCGACCCAGCCCACGATGGTGCCGGCGAGCGCCATGCCCCGGCCCTGCTCGCCGCTCGTCTTCAGCTGGTTGAGCGACATGTGCCCGGTGATGACGCCCACGACCGACCCGACGAAGGGGACGATGATGAAGCTCGCGATGGAGGCGATGAGCGAGACGATCGCGAGGGTGTTCGTCTTGGGCTGCGCGCCATATCCGTAGCCGGGTGCCGCGCCGTACGCGGGTGCCGTGCCGTACGACGGCGCGGCGGTCGGGGCGGCGGCCCCGTACGGCGGCGGGGGATAGGCGCCCTGCGCGGGCGGGTATGCGCCCGGCGCGGGCGCCGGAGCGGGCGGAACGGGCGGATAGGCGCCGCCCTGCTCCGGTGCGGGGTTCTGCGGGTTCTGGTCGCTCACGGCGGGCCTTTCGTCAGGGTCTGGACCCAGCGTCCCAGCGGTGCACCGGGGGTGTCAAACGAGCCGCGGCCGGCGCGCGGGCGCCGATAGGCTGGTGCGGATCCGCCACAACCCCGGGAGTGCACCATGTCCACCGATCGCGTCGTCCTCGTCACCGGCGGAAACCGCGGCATCGGCCGCGCCATCGCGGAGCGCTTCGTCGCCGAGGGGTACCGCGTCGCGGTGACCGCGCGTTCCGGTGAGGGCCCCGAGGGCACCCTCACGGTGCGGGCGGATGTGACGGATGCCGCTTCCGTCGATGCGGCGTTCACCGAGGTGGAGCAGGCGCTCGGTCCCGTCGAGATCGTGGTGGCGAATGCCGGCATCACGAAGGACACCCTGCTGCTGCGCATGACGGAGGACGACTTCGACAGTGTCGTGGCCACCAACCTCGGCGGCGCCTTCCGCGTCGTCAAGCGCGCGTCGAAGGGCATGCTCCGTGCGCGGTGGGGCCGCGTCGTGCTCATCTCCAGCGTCGTCGGACTCTACGGCTCGGCGGGCCAGATCAACTACGCCGCGTCCAAGAGCGCTCTCGTCGGCTTCGCCCGCTCGCTCACCCGTGAACTGGGCGCCCGCGGCATCACCGCGAACGTCGTCGCACCGGGTTTCATCGAGACCGACATGACGGCCGAGCTCTCGGACGACACGCAGTCCGAGTACAAGAAGAGCATCCCGGCCGGGCGTTTCGCGTCGGCCGATGAGGTGGCGGGCGTCGTCACGTGGATCTCCTCGGATGACGCGGCCTACATCTCGGGCGCCGTCATCCCCGTCGACGGCGGCCTCGGCATGGGGCACTGACCCCGGCGCCGCTCCGCGCTTCGGCAGGCTCAGCGACCCGGCCAGGCGCCTCCTGAGCCCATCGCGCGGTCACCCGATCGCGCGGAGGATCGCCTCGGCGACCGCGCCGGGACGGGAGAACTGCGGCCAGTGGCCCGTGGCGTCGCCCGGCGCCCCGAGCTCGATCACGTCCAGACGCTGCATCGCGGCGAGTTCGGCCGCCCACGACGGAGCCTTCTCGATGATCTCCCGGATCTGGGCCTCCGGCACCGTGCTCGTGATGATGGTGGCGGGCACGGCCCGGCGGCGTTCGTCGGTGAGCCGGATCGGATCGGTCGGCACCTGCTCGGGCACGGACTTCGCACGAGCCGCGACCTCCTCCCGGGTCTGCCCGTCGAGGTCGGCGACGTCGGAGTCGTCGAAGAAGTCCCAGCCGGGGAACGGGATCACGTCGTCCACGACGGGGAACTCCGAGATGGAGCCGCCCTCACCCGGCGGGAAGGTGTCGAGGAACACCACGTGCGCGACGCGATCGGGCCGGGCGTCCACCGCGCCGTACGCGACGTTGCCGCCGCCCGAGTGGCCGACGATCGCCACCGCACCGTCGAGGCGATCGAGTTCGTCGACGGTCGCGGCGATCCAGTCGGCGATGCCGATGCCGGCCGACTCGGCGCCGGACGCGCCGACACCCGGCATGGTCAACGCGTGCGTGCGGTGCCCGGCGGCCTCGAGAGCGGGGGAGACCTCACCCCACGAAGACGCGTCGAGCCAGAGTCCGGGAACGAGGATGATGTGCATGGCCCGACGCTACCGAGGGGAACCGACATCGGCATCCCCTCCCGGGGCCAAGGTCGCCTCCTAGGGCAGAAGGGCGATGACCTCGGCGAGGTCGACCGGGCCGACGACCACGTCGGCGCGCGCCCTGACGGCGGGCTTGGCGTTGAAAGCTACGCCGAGTCCGGCGACCGCCATCATCTCGAGGTCGTTCGCGCCGTCGCCGATCGCGATGGTGCGCGTGAGCGGCACGCCGCGCTCGGCGGACCATTCGCGCAGCGCAGCCGCCTTGCCCGCAGCATCCACGATCCCGCCGTCCACGACGCCGCTCAGCGCGCCATCGCGCGTGGCGAGCCGATTCGCGCGCCAGACGTCCACCCCGAGGCCGGGGGCGACGGTGTCGAGGATCTCGTGGAAGCCGCCCGACACCACGCCCACGGCGCCGCCGCGGTCGTGCACGGCCCCGATGAGTTCGCGCACACCGGGGGGCGGCTCGATACGCGCCAGCACGCGTGCGAACGCGGCGACCGGCACCCCCTTGAGCGCTTCGACGCGCGAGCGCAGGCTGGTCGCGAAGTCGACCTCGCCGCGCATGGCGGCCTCGGTCGCCGCCGCCACCTCGGCGCCGCGCCCGGCCTCGTCGGCGATCAGCTCGATGACCTCATTGCGGATGAGGGTCGAGTCGGCGTCGAGCACCACGAGGAAGCGTGCGGGAGCGGCGGGCATCCCTCCACGCTAGCGGGACGCGGTCCCCGCTCCCGACCGTGCGTCACCGCTCGACGCGGAATCCCTTCCCGACCACGGTGATGCCGCTGTCGGTGATCGTGAAGCCGCGGGCGAGATCCTTCTCACGGTCGACGCCCACGGTGGCGCCCTCGTCGAGGACCACGTTCTTGTCGAGGATCGCGCGATGGACGCGGGCGCCCGCGCCGACGTGGACATGATCGAAGAGCACCGAGTCGGTGATCGTCGAGCCGCCGCCCGCGAGCGTCCAGGGACCCACCACGCTGCGTTCGAGGTGCGTGCCCGACAGCACGGAGCCCAGCGACACGATCGAGTCGATCGCGTTGCCGATGCGCCCCACCGAGTCGCGCACGAATTTCGCCGGCGGCGAGTTGACCGCCTGCGAATGGATGGGCCAGTCCGTGTTGTACAGGTTGAAGATGGGCAGCGTCGAGATCAGGTCGCGGTGGGCGTCGAAGAACGAGTCGATCGTGCCGACGTCGCGCCAGTAGTAGCGGTCGCGGGGTGTCGAGCCGGGCACGTCGTTGCGGTTCATGTCGTAGACGCCGGCCTCGCCTCTGCCGACGAAGTAGGGGATGATGTCGCCGCCCATGTCGTGGTTCGAGGTCGGCAGCTCGCCGTCGGACTCGACGGCCTCGATCAGCGCGTCGGTGTCGAAGATGTAGTTGCCCATCGAGGCGAGCACCTGGTCGGGGGCGTCGCCCAGCCCGACGGGGTTCTGCGGCTTCTCGAGGAAGTCGCGGATGCGCATCGGGTCGTCGGGGTCCGAGTCGATGACGCCGAACTGGTTCGCGAGCGAGATCGGCTGACGGATGCCGGCGACCGTGGCCCGCGCGCCGGAATCGATGTGCGCGGCGAGCATCTGGCGGAAGTCCATGCGGTAGACGTGGTCGGCGCCGATCACGATGACGATGTCGGGCTGCTCGTCGTTGATGAGGTTGAGGCTCTGCAGGATCGCGTCAGCCGAGCCCGAGAACCAGCGCTTGCCGAGACGCTGCTGCGCGGGCACCGAGGTGACGTAGGAGTCCAGGAGCGCCGACATCCGCCAGGTCTGCGAGATGTGACGGTCGAGGCTGTGGGATTTGTACTGCGTGAGCACGACGATCTGCCGCAGGCCCGAATTGATCAGGTTCGATATCGCGAAATCGATGAGCCGGTATTGGCCCCCGAACGGGACGGCGGGCTTGGCGCGATCCGCGGTCAACGGCATCAGCCGCTTCCCTTCGCCGCCGGCGAGGATGATTCCGAAGACCTTGGGTGCAGCTGGCATGGCCCCCACACTATGACGCGTTCCGGGCGGTGTACTAGCGTTCGAGGCATGCGAGTCGACATCGTCACCAAGGAGTACCCTCCGGAGATCTACGGCGGAGCCGGTGTGCACGTGACGGAACTCGTCAAGGCGCTGCGGTCGAGCATCGACGTGCGCGTGCGGGCCTTCGGCGGTGAGCGCGACGAGGAGGGCACGACGTCGTACGGCGTCCCGGCCGAGTTGTCCGGCGCGAACGCCGCGGTGCAGACGCTCGGCACCGATCTCGAGATCGTGACGGATGTCGCGGGCGCCGACGTCGTGCACAGTCACACCTGGTACGCGAACCTCGCGGGGCACCTCGCGTCCCTGCTGCACGGCATCCCTCACATCGTGACGGCCCACAGTCTCGAGCCGCTGCGACCGTGGAAGGCGGAGCAGCTCGGCGGGGGATACGCCGTCTCGAGCTGGATCGAGAAGTCGGCCTATGAGGGCGCCGCCGCGATTGTCGCGGTGAGCAACGGCATGCGCGAGGACATCCTGCGCAGCTACCCGGCGCTGGACCCCGACCGGGTCCGCGTCATCTACAACGGCATCGACGTCGACGCGTGGCATCCGGTGGAGGATCCGGCGCTGCTCAGCGAGCTCGGCATCGATCCCGCGAGGCCCTCCGTGGTCTTCGTCGGGCGCATCACGCGGCAGAAGGGCCTGCCCTACTTCCTGCGCGCCGCCGAGCGTCTGCCCGCCGACGTCCAGGTGATCCTCGCCGCCGGAGCCCCCGACACGCCGCAGATCATGGCCGAGGTCGAGGAGCTCGTACGTCGCCTCCAGGACACGCGGGACGGCGTCGTCTGGCTCGACAGGATGCTGTCGCGCCACGAGCTGTGCACGATCCTCAGCGCGGCGACGACCTTCGTCTGCCCGTCGGTGTACGAGCCACTGGGGATCGTGAACCTCGAGGCGATGGCGTGTGGCGCGGCGGTCGTCGGAACGGCGACCGGCGGCATCCCCGAGGTCGTCGTCGACGGGGTCACCGGACGTCTGGTGCCCATCGAGCAGGTGCAGGACGGCACGGGGACGCCGATCGACCCCGAGCGCTACGTGGCCGACCTCGCCCGGGTGCTGACCGAGGTGGTCGGCGATCCGGAGCTGGCGCGGCAGTACGGCGCCGCCGGGCGGCGCCGCGCGACCGAGGACTTCAGCTGGCAGCGCATCGCCGATCAGACGGCCGAGCTGTACGCGGAGGTGGCTGCCGGCGGCCGTTAGGCTGGTCGCATGCCACAGGTGCTCGAGTTCTCCGACGTCGTCGTCCGCCGAAACGCCCGGAACATCGTCGACCACCTGACCTGGACCATCAACGACGACGAGCGCTGGGTCGTGCTCGGGCCCAATGGCGCCGGCAAGACCACGGTGCTCCAGATGGCCGACACGCTGCTGCACCCCACGGCCGGCACCGTGACGATCCTCGGCGAACGACTGGGTCGCACCGATGTCTTCGAGCTGCGGCCGCGGATCGGATTCGCGTCCTCGGCGATGGCACGTCGCGTGCCGCCCGAGGAGACCGTCCTCAACGTCGTGCTGACCGCGGCGTACTCGGTGCTGGGTCGTTGGCGCGAGGACTACGAAGACATCGACGAGCGCCGCGCCCTGCGGGTGCTCGCCGAGTGGAAGCTCGACCACCTGGCAGACCGCACCTTCGGCACGCTCAGCGACGGCGAGCAGAAGCGGGTGCAGATCGCGCGCGCCGTCATGACCGATCCCGAGCTGCTGCTCCTCGATGAGCCGACGGCGAGCCTCGACCTGGGCGCCCGCGAAGAACTGCTGATGCTGCTGAGCGGCTACGCCCAGGCGCCCACGACGCCGGCGATGATCATGGTCACGCATCACGTGGAGGAGATCCCGGTCGGCTTCACGCACGTGCTGCTGCTGCGCGACGGCCAGGCGGTGGCGGCCGGCCCGATCCGCGAGACGCTCACGGCGGAGGCCCTCACCGACACGTTCGGCGTCCCCATCCGCCTCACCGAGGACGACGGCCGCTTCGCGGCGCGCGCCGCGCAGCCGGTCGCCGTCTCCTGAGCCCGTCGAGGGACGGTTCGGCAAGCGCTCGCGAGCCTGATAGAATCTTTCTTTGGTGCGCTCGCACCTCAGACTTTGACCGCCCTGGCAAAATCCAGGGCACCACCCTCAAAGGACCATCATGAAGACTGACCTCCACCCGGACTACCAGGCCGTCGTGTTCCGTGACCTCGGCTCGGGCGAGACCTTCCTCACCCGCTCGACGGTCACCAGCGACAAGACGATCGAGCTCGACGGCGTCGAGTACCCCGTCATCGACGTGGAGATCTCGTCCGCCTCGCACCCGTTCTACACGGGCAAGCAGCGCATCATGGACTCGGCCGGTCGTGTCGAGAAGTTCAACCAGCGCTTCAAGAACTTCGGCGGCGCTTCCAAGTAAGCCCGCCCGCACGTTTCGACGGCGCTCAACGACCGGTCACCGGTCCGCCTCGGATCGAAGACCCCGCCTCGGCGGGGTCTTCTGCGTTTCCGCGCCATATGCCCGTTCGTGCGACGAGCGGTGGCGGCTCAGCGAATCGGCCAGCGGCCGTCGAGCCGCTCCTCGGGGTCGAGCCGGCCGATGCGCACGAAGTACTCGGTGAGGCTCTCGGCTTGCGCCCGCGCCCAGCCGATCTGACGGGTGTGAAGCTCGTGCACGGTGTCGGGGAGCCAGGGAGCGAAACGTTCGGCGAGCGCCTGCGCCACGCGTCCGGCAGCGACGGCGTCCGCCGACGCCTCGTGCGCCGCGTCCAGTCGTACCGCGTAGTGCGCCGCGACGATCTCGAGCGTGCGCTTGCCCTTGCGCCAGCGGTCGTACGCCTTGTCGACGACCAGCGGATCGATCACGGGCGACGGGTTCTCGATCGGCACGACACCGTGCCGGAGCGACTCGTACTTCAGCAGTGAGAAGTCGAACGGCGCGTTATAGGCGACGACAGGGATGCCGGCGTCCAGCAGCGCTCGTACCGCCTCGACGACCTCGGCGACGACGTGGGCGGCCGGCCGGCCCTGGGCACGGGCCTGCGCCGTCGAGATGCCGTGGATGGCGCTGGCGCCCTCGGGGATGTCGACACCGGGATCGGCGAGCCAGTCACGAGCGCGGATGACGCGGCCCGCGGCATCCAGCAGTCCGACGTGGGCCGTCACGATGCGGTCGGCGGTGACGTCGACGCCCGTCGTCTCGAGGTCGAACACCCCGATCATGCGCACCCAGTCCGGCACGTCCCAGAGCGACAGCTGTTCGGGACGCGCGCGGCTCATGCCGATCACGGTATGCGTCGCCTCCGACATCGGAGCACAGGCGCTCCGCGCACAGGCGAGGCCCGGGTGTGCCTCGTAGACTCGACGCGTGACCGCGCCGAACCCCTACGCACCCCTCCTCGACGAGATCCCCGTCGAGCGCCGCGAGGTCGGTGTGATGGGCGGGTCCACGGCGTACTGGGTCTATGGTCCTGCCGATGCGGCAGTCACGATCGTCGCGGTCCACGGCTTCCGCGGCGAGCATCACGGCCTCGAGCCCGTGGTCGCGCACCTTCCGTCGCTCCGCGTGATCTCACCCGACCTGCCGGGTTTCGGCGAGACCGCACCGGTGCCCGGGCGACGACACGATCTCACTCTGTATGCGGAGTGGCTCCGCGCGTTCTCGGCCGCCGTGGCGCCGGGTGCGGTGATCCTCGGCCACTCGTTCGGCTCGATCGTGGTGGCGGCCGCGGTCGCCGGCGGCCTTGCAACGCCGCGCATGATCCTCGTCAACCCGATCGGCGCTCCCGCGCTCGAGGGACCGCGCGGCGTGCTCACGCGGCTCGCGGTCTTCTACTACTGGGCGGGCGCGAAGCTCCCGAAGCGGCTCGGTGACGCACTGCTGCGCAACGGCCTCATCGTGCGGGTCATGAGCGTGTCCATGGCGAAGACCAAGGACCCCGGCATCCGTCGATTCGTGCACGATCAGCACGACACCTACTTCTCGCGCTTCGCGGACCGGGACGTGCTGCACGACGCGTTCGTGGCATCGGTGTCGAACGACGTGCGGGCGTTCGCGCCGCGCATCCTGCAGCCGACGCTGCTCGTGGCGGCGCAGCGCGACGACATCACGCCGATCGAGGCGGAGCGGCGCCTCGCCACGATGTTCCCGGACGCGGAGCTGGTCGAGATCCCGGACGTCGGGCACCTCATCCACTACGAGACGCCGGCGGAGGCGGCCGACGCCATCACGCGGTTCGTCGCGCCTTCCGCTGCCGATACGCGTTGACGTTCATGCGGTTCCCGCAGTTGCCGATGTCGCAGTAGCGCTTCGACCCGTTCTTCGAGTAGTCGACGTAGACGCCGTCGCAGTCGTCCGCGGCGCAGATCCGCACGCGGTCGTACTCGTCCGCGCGGATGACGTCGACGAACGCGAGCGCCGCTTCGACGAGCACGCGTGTGGCGAGGGGCGCATCGTCGCTGGTCGCATGGATGTGCCAGTCGAAGCCGTCGTGGATGACCAGCCGGGGGAGAGCCTTGCCGTCGCGCAGCATCTCGTTGACGATCGGCACGGCGCCGTCGCGGTCGACCTCCCACAGCTGCCGCAGGCGCGGCCGGACGTCGCGCAGGGCGGCGAGCTCTGCGGCGTCGCGCCGGATCAGGCCGGTGTACGGGTTGACCCGGAGGTAGTCGTCGAAGTCGTCCAGGGTCGTGAGGGCGTCTTCGTCGTCGTAGCCGGGCAGCGTGTTCACCAGGTACGACGCCGCGCGCAGGTTCTGCTCGGTGTCATGAATGAAAACCACGTTGACTCCTGACAAGTCGATCCGGTACTGTCACCAGTGTAAGCACGTTTCACTCCTGACAGTCGGATGCCGCCCCATGACCTCGACCGCGTCCCGCACCGTCGCCCTCCCGAGCGCCGCGCCCGGCTCGAGCGCCCCGATGCGCACCACCGGCTTGATCATGGGGGTCGCGTCGGCGCTGGCGTTCTCGTCGAGCGGACCGTTCATCAAGCCGCTCCTCGAGGCCGGATGGTCGCTCGGTGCGGCGCTGCTGGTGCGCATGGGCGTCGCGGGTCTCGTGCTGTCGCCCGCGCTGTTCCTGGCCATGAGGCGACAGCGCGGCTTCCTCCGCCGGCACTGGCGGCTCATCGTCGGCTTCGGCTTGATGCCCGTGCTCGGCTGCCAGCTCTTCTTCTTCTCCGCGATGCAGCGGATGCCGGTGGCCGTCGCCCTGCTGATCCAGTACCTCGCGCCGGTCATGCTCGTGGTCGCCGTGTGGGTGCGCACGCGGAAGGCGCCGTCGGCGCTCGTGCTGTGGGGCTCCCTCGTCGCCATCGTGGGGCTCGTGCTGGTCGTCGACATCTCGGGTGCGTCGTTCGATCTGATCGGGACCCTGCTCGCCCTCGCGGCGGCCGTGTGCGTGTGCGCCTATTTCGTGATCTCGGAGCGCGCCGGGGATGACCTGCCGCCGCTCGCGCTGGCGGCGAGCGGTCTGCTGACAGGCGCCGTCGTCATGGGCATCCTCTGCGCCACCGGCATCATGCCGTTCCAGGCTCCCGCCGTCTCGGTGGTGCTGGCCGGCACGCCCGTGCCGTGGTGGATGCCGCTGCTCTGGGTGGCGGGCGTCGCGACGACGCTCGGCTACGCGCTCGGCGTGATGGCGGTTCCCCGTATCGGCTCGCGCGTGGCGTCGTTCGTCGGGCTGTCGGAGGTGCTGTTCGCCCTCATGTTCGCGTGGATCTTCCTCGCCGAGGTGCCTGCACCGATCCAGTTCGCCGGCGGGGCGCTGATCCTGGGAGGCGTCGTGCTGGTGCGTGCCGACGCCACGGGCAGTGCGCGGACCGCTCCTGCCGTGCCTATTCCTC
>Ga0160430_101234_pt1 | contig 10017 bp, 8 predicted proteins | sample HID1971I_E0MG_FD_108274 | JGI IMG/M metagenome (GOLD analysis project Ga0160430, IMG submission 108274) | Enriched millipede-associated microbial communities from UW Madison campus, WI, USA - HID1971I_E0 MG | ecosystem: Host-associated > Arthropoda: Insects > Digestive system > Unclassified ...
ACCGGACCGGTCGCCGAGACGCTCGAGGGCGCGCAGCGCGGCCGGGCCCACTTCGACGGCGTCGCGACGGTCGTGACGAAGCTGCTGCTGGCTGCGCTGCCCGACGCCGCCTACTTCGGCGCCAAGGATGCGCAGCAGGTCGCGGTGCTCCGCCGCCTGGTCGCAGACCTCGACGTACCGGTCGAGCTCGTCGTGTGCCCGACGTCCCGCGACGACGACGGACTGGCGCGTTCCAGCCGCAACGCGCGGCTGTCGCCCGACGAGCGCGCCCGGGCGCTGGCCATTCCGCGCGCACTGCGGGCTGTGACGGATGCCGCGGCCTCCGGCATCCGTGAATCAAGTGCGCTGCGCGACCGCGCGCTGGACGTGCTCGCCGAGGGGATGATCGCGCTCGAGTACGTCGCGTTCGTCGACCCCGACACGTTCGAGCCGGTTGCCCGGGCGGAGCGGCCGACGCTCGTCGCGATCGCGGCGCGCGTAGGCACGACCCGGCTCATCGACAACGCTGTGATCGACGGAGGAGGTGCGTGATGCGCCCGCAGGTGACGCTTCGGCGGCTGGAAGAGATGAAAGCCGGCCACGAGCCCATCGTGATGGTGACCGCCTACGACTACCCGACGGCGCGCGTCGCCGAGCGGGCGGAGGTCGACATGGTGCTCGTCGGCGACTCGGGCGCGCAGGTGGTGCTGGGCTACGGCTCCACCGTCGCGGTCTCTGTCGACGAGATGCTCGTGCTCGCCCGTGCCGTCCGCCGCGGCGTGCGGTCGGCGTTCGTGGTGTGCGACCTGCCGTTCGGCTCGACCGAGGTGTCGGATGAGCAGGCCGTCGAGACGGCGGTGCGATTCGTGCGGGAGGCGGGCGCCGACGCCGTGAAGCTCGAGGGCGGCGGCGAGACGCGCCGGAGCCGGATCCGCGCGATCGCGGGGGCCGGCATCGCCGTCGTCGCGCACGTGGGCCTGACGCCGCAGACCGCGGTCGCGCTCGGCGGCATGCGCGCGCAGGGCCGCACGGCCGATTCCGCCGCGCGGTTCGCGCGCGAGGCGGTCGCGGTGCAGGAGGCCGGCGCCAGCCTGCTCGTGGTGGAGGCGGTGCCTGCCGAGGTCGTCGACGTCGTGCTGCCCGCGCTCGACATCCCCGTGATCGGGATCGGCGCCGGTCGTGCGGACGGCCAGGTGCTGGTGATGCACGACCTCCTCGGCATCACCGAGGGCAAGACGGCGGCCTTCGTCAAGCGTTTCGCGGCCGTCGGCGACGAGATGGTCGGGGGCGTCGCGGCGTACGCGGCGGAGGTGCGCAGCGGCGTCTTCCCCGGTGCCGAGCACGGCTACAGCGCGAACGAGGCCGCGGTCGCGGCAGCCCGCGAAGCGCTCCCGAGGTAAGTCGGCGACGGTACAGCCGTCGAGCCGACGCGAGCGCCCGACGCGACGAAAGGAACGAGATGTCCCTCACCCCGCCGACCTTCCCCGGCGCGACCTCCGTCTCGCTGCTCGATGTCTACGACGATGCCGCGCCCGACGGTCTGCGCGGCGGGAGCCCGCACATGCACCTCGCGTCGACCGAGTGCTACGTCGTGATCGGGGGCCGTGGTGAGCTCCACACGATCGACGCCCGCGGTGCGCGGCAGACCCCGCTCGGCGAGGGCTCGGTGGTGTGGTTCACGCCGGGCACCATCCACCGTGCCGTCAACCACGGCGATCTGAAGGTGCTCGTGGTCATGGGCAACGCCGGGCTTCCCGAGGCGGGCGACGCCGTCATGACCTTCCCCGCCGACATCGTCGCCGATCCCGAGCGGTATGCCGCGGCTGCCGCGCTTCCGTCCGGACCGCTGCAGGAGAGGGCGGATGCCGCTGCCCGGCGCCGCGACCTGGCCGTCGAGGGCTACCTGCGGCTGCGCGCAGCCGTCGACGCCGGCGATGCAGGACCGTTCCGTGCGTTCCAGGCGGCGGCAGCGGCCCTGGTCCGCGACAGGTCGGCCGCGTGGACCGAGATCGTGGAGCGCGGCCCGGCCGCCCAGGCCGAGCGCAGCCTCGATATCGTGCGCGCGCTCGCCCAGGGCGACGCGACCCACCTCGGTGCCGCCGCGGTATCGCAAGCGCCGGCCCTGACCGGCGAGCGGGGCTTCGGCATGTGCGGCCGGCTCCGCGCCTACGACGTGCGCGGTCCCGCAGGGGTCCGCTGACGCGGAGAGGCACGGCCTCTCGCGGCCGCTCCAGAATCCCGCCCGTTTCGCGGAGACCGATCGCAGTCTGCCGCCCTCTTAGGCGATACGAGCGAGATCGGGAGAGGTGACCTCGTCAGCGAGCTCGCCGGTCCGCACGAACCGCTGCACTTCGGCGACGACGTGGTCTCCGATGCGCCGCAGCTCGTTGCCGATCGACCCGGCGATGTGAGGGGTGAGCGTCGCGCCCGGAAGGGAGAAGAGCGGATGCCCCGGGGGAAGCGGCTCGGGATCCGTCACATCGAGGACGGCCCTGAGCCGGTCGGTGCGCAGCTCGGCCACCAGGGCGTCCGTGTCGACGAGCGAGCCGCGCGCCGTGTTGATGAGGGTGGCTCCATCGGCCATCAGTGCGAGCTCGTCACGGCCGATCATGCGGTAGGTCTCCGGCAGCGCCGGCGCGTGGATCGTGACGACCCGCGAGCGGGTGAGGAGCTCCGGGAGCGTCACGAGCTCGGCCCCGAGCTCGGCGGCCTCGACGCCGGACAGCGATGGATCGACGAGAAGGCACTCGATGTCGAAGGGCTGGAGCAGTTCGAGCACTCGTCGGCCGATCCGCGACGCCCCGATCACGCCGACGGTGATGTCGAACGCGCCGACGTCGCCGCGTGGCCGAGCGGCGAGCATGTCCTGAGTCCGCTGGAAGTCGGACGCCGAGCGCAGCACGTCGCGCGCGCTGAGCAGGATGGTCGCGAGCGTGTACTCCGCGACGGGGACGGCGTTCGCGCCGGCCGCGCTCGAGACGCGGATGCCGCGTTCCCACACGGCCGGGGTCACGAGGCGCTTCACCGACCCTGCCGCGTGGACCACCGTCCGCAGGCGCGGCCAGTGCGAGAGCATCGTCTCGTCCAGGCGAGGAGCGCCCCAGCCGGTGATGAGGATCTCGGTGTCGGCGGTCGACGCCGGGATGGACGGCAGATCGGGAGTCAGCACGGTCTCGTGCACGGCGACGACGCGGTCGAGCTCCGCGCGTGCGCGGGCGCTGAAGAGGTCGGCCGCGAGCTGCGGCGACTCCATGGCGAGGAGCGCATTCGGGCGCGACTGCGGGTTCACGCACGCACCCCGTCGGCCGGTACGACATCGACGGCACCGTCGCTCCAGCGCACGGTGACGCGATCCGCCGCGATGTCGACCAGAGGCAGCGTCTCCAGATCGAGAGTGCTCTCCGCGCCGACCGCCACGAGTGCGGCGACGACGTCGCCTTCGGCGGCGGGCACGGTGCCTCGGGCCCATGGCGTGACCGAGCCCTCGGCGAACGGGTCGCCACCGGTTCGGTGGGCGAGGCCGTGCTGCTCCAGCCCCCGAACGCCGATGACTGTCGACGCCACCCCGTCGTCCCGAGCCGCCGTCGAAGCACCGCGCGCTTGCCACCGGCCGTTTTGCACCGGCAGCGCCCAGCCGCCGATACGGAACGTCCACGGCTCTTCGGCTTCGGGCCACGCCGCATCGAGGTCGTCGACGGCCGACGGCTGCGGGTCGGACACCACGGAGTTCCACCACGCCAGCCTCACCTCCCGGACGCCGTGCACGACGGACGCGACGGTGACGCGCGGTCCGCGTCGAAGGGCCGCCCACCCTGCCATGTCGGCGACGGCGCCCGCCGTGGCGGGGGTGTCCAGCCAGTGCACCCGCGAACGCGAGATCGCGACGCGGTCGCCGAGGTGCACACGCTCGATCCGGTCGCGATGGGACGGCGCTCCGGCCGCATCGAGGAGTGCGACGTGCGATTCGAGCGGCTCGGCGACCCCCGCCAGGGACAGGTCGGGGGACGTCACGGTGGAGTAACCCAGCCGGTGGTAGAAGGGATTGTCCGCGCGAGCCCCGCCCGCGGGGCCGCGGAACCCGTCGGAGCCGTGGTTCAGCACGCGCGCGATCCCGTCGGCCTCGGAGCGGACCACCAGCCATCCCGGAGCCGTGAAGGAGCGCACGCTCACCGACTCGGGCGCATCCGGAGTCTCCGGCACAGCCGACCATTCGGGGTGCTGTGCCGGCAGGAGGAGGCCCATCATGCCCTTGCTCGCCCAGTAGATCGAGGACGAACCGGTGTACGCCTGGCGCAGCGCGCGGAACTCGCGGTGCCAGCCGATCGAGAGCAACCCGCGCTCGTCGATCGCGCCGCCTTCTACGAAGCGGTCGAGAACCGCGTCGGCGAGCGCTCGCGTGGTGCCCGTCGGCAGCGGCGTCTCGCCGGCGATCGCGCCGGCCCAGAACGGGGCGAGCGTCGCGAACCGGTAGGTGAGCGAGCGGCCCTGGAAGAGCGGATCGCCGGTGCCGCCCACGAGGTCCCGGGCCTGGTCGAGGAATGCGCGCAGGCGCTCGCGGTGGACCGGCGCGAGCTCTGAACCGAGGATGCGCGCGTGCAGGAGCGGGTAGACGTGCCACGCCCAGCCCACGTAGTGGTCGAAGTTCTGCTGCGATCCGTCCGGTCCGGCGCCATCGGAGTACCAGCCGTCGCCGCGGTACAGGCTCTCCTGGATCTCGGTGTTGCGATCGAGGTCGTCCTGGCGCCACGGGCCTCCGACCGACTGCAGGAAGGCCTCGATGACGGTCTGGAACCACGTCCAGTTGTTCGTGTAGCCGCCGGTGCCCACCACGCCGGCCAGCCAGTCCACCGTGCGCTCCTGGACCGTCGGTTCCAGCTGCTCCCATAGCCACGGCCGCGTCTCCGAGAGAAGGATCGCGACGGATGCCGCCTCGGGCACCGCCTGGCGCCGCTCCGCGATGGACGGCCAGCGTTCCCCGTGGGAGGGGTCGGTTCCGGCCGTGAGACCGCGAGCGTAGCGCTCGATCAGGTGCGCCGGGTCGTCGCCGTCCGCGCCGCGGGTGCGGAAGGCGGCGAGCAGGCCGGTGCGAGCGTATCCCTCGAGTCCGTCGCTCCAGCGCCCGGAGGCGCTGGCGGGACCGGGCAGCACGATGAGCGAGCCGCTCGGGGACGCGTACGGGGCGACGCTCTCGAGCAGTCGGTCCGCGAGAGCCTCCCAGCGGCCTCGTCCTGTCGTCGCCGCTGCTTCCGGTTCCCGGTACGTCATCGTCACCCGTCGATCGTGCATTACGCTCCTGTAGCCATCGGCCCTTTCGGACAATTCCGATCAGCATCGGCCAAACGAGACAGACTGCGACGGACGGACTTCGCACCATGACCGGACACAACTCGCTGCCGAGGACACGCCACGAGCATCTGCTGCGGCAGGTGGCTCTGCACGGCAGCGTGAGCGCCGCCGACGTCGCCGCAGAGCTCGGCGTCTCACAGGTCACGGTCCGTCGCGACATCGTGGAGCTGGAGAAGGCGGGCAAGCTGGCCCGGGTCCACGGCGGTGCGATCGGCGTCGGCGCCCCGGCGATCCCGCAGGCCGCACGCACGAATGTCGGCGTGGTGGTTCCGGGTTCCGTCAGCCACTATCCCCAGATCGTGCGCGGAATGGATGCCGCGTCACACGGCGTCCGGACGCGCGTGGTGCTTGCCACATCGCAGTACCGGGAGGATCTCGAGCAACGGCAGGTCGAGCGCCTCATCGAGATCGGCGTGGCGGGTATCGTCTTCGCGCCGACGATGCGCAATCGCACCGAGGCCGAGCTGGCCGAGTGGGTCAGCACCATCCCCGTGCCGGTCGTGTTCCTGGAGCGACGGCTGGAGTCCACCTCCCTGGCCGTCTACGACAGCGCTCGTACCGACCACGAGCGCGGCGCCGAGCTCGCGGTGGAGCATCTCGCCGGGCTGGGGCACACGGCGGTGGGCCTGGCGCTGTTCGATCGCACGCCCACCGCCCCGCTGGTGCGGGAGGGATATCGCGCCGCGGTGGCGCGGCTCGGGCTCGATGAGGCGCCCTCCGTGGCACTGCCCAAGGGGGAGGGTGACGGTGATCCGCTCGACGCCGCGCTCGTGGCGTTCCTCGAGGCCTGTCGCATGGCGGGGACGACGGCGGCGCTCGTGCACACCGACGTCCATGCCGCTCGGCTCGTGGAGCTGGCGATGGATCGCGGCATCCGGGTTCCCGACGACCTTGCCGTCGTCGCCTTCGACGACGACACCGCGGGACTCGCGATGGTTCCTCTCACCAGCGTGACGCCGCCCGGACGCGATCTCGGCCACGAGGCGATGCGGATCGTGACCGAGCGGATCGCGGCACCCGACAGGGCGTCCAGCGCCGCCCGGCACATCACGATGCTGCCGCGTCTGACCGTGCGCGACTCGTGCGGAGCGAGTGTCTGATCGGTTTTGTCCGCTTGGGCACGACCGGTCGCCACGCCGACCTACATTGTCTCTGCACAGCCCCCGGTGCACTTCCGCCGGGTGGCCGACGAGAGGCAACGAGCAAGGAGGCTCCGATGACAACCCGAGCAATCACCAGTGCCGCCAGGTCCACGGCACGGCGAGGCGCACTCACCGCGGGGGCCATCCTCGCGGTCGGCAGCCTGGCCGTCCTCACCGGCTGTTCCGGCGGGAGCACCGAGCCGGCCGCTTCGGCGGATCCGGACGAGAAGGTCACGCTCAATTTCGCATGGTGGGGTGATGCGAGCCGTGCAGAGCGGTACGAGGCGGCCATCGACCTCTTCGAGGAGCAGAACCCCAACATCACCATCCAGACCAGCTTCGCGAGCTTCGGCGACTACTGGACGGCGCGCAACACCGAGGCCGCGAGTCGCACCCTTCCCGACGTGTTCCAGATGGACCTCGCCTACCTCGCCGAGTACGGCGGGTTCGGCCATGTGCTGCCCCTCGACGAGTACCTCGGCGACACCATCGCGACCGACGCCATCGAGCCGTCGCTCGTGGAGGCTGGTGCGGTCGACGACCAGATCTTCGGCCTCGCATCCTCGAGCAGCACGCTGGCGACGCTCTTCAATGGCCCGCTGCTCGAGCAGCTGGGGGTGGAGGTGCCCGAGGGGCCGCTGACATGGGATGAGTACGACGACCTCCTGGCGGAGGTGTCGGCCGCCGGCGCCTCGAGCGACCCGGTGGTGTACGGATCGCTGGACTACACCCAGTACTTCTGGCTGTTCCAGATCTGGCTCGGACAGCAGGGTCTGTCGTTCATCGAGGACGGCGAGCTCGGCTTCGAGCAGGCCGATCTGGCCGATTGGTGGTCGCGCAGCGCGACGATCCACGAGTCGGGCGGCGCGATGCCTGCCGAGCGGCAGGCGCAGTTCGAGGGCGTCGACGCGCTCGGTGCGGCCGAGATCGCGAGCGACATCAGCTGGGCGAACTTCCTTCCCCGCTTCAGCGAGGGCCCGGCGGCGCCGGAGCTGTCGCTCGCGATGCCGCCGTACGACGACGAGGACAACACGGGCATGTTCCTCAAGCCGGGGCTCATGCTGTCCATCGGCACCAACAGCGAGCATCCTGCCCAGGCGGCCGCTTTCATCGACTTCCTGGTGAACGATCCCGAAGTCGGCGCGATCTTCGGAATGTCGCGCGGCGTGCCCGCCTCGGCGACGGCGGCGGAGGGCATCGAGGCGAGCGGACTGGACGAGCAGATCCTCGCCTACCAGGAGTCCGTGGCCGACAAGCTCGACGGCCAGGCGCCGCCCGCCGTTCAGGGGCTGGGCACGCTCGAGCAGACGTTCGTGACGATCAGCCAGGACGTCGCCTATGGGGCGGCCACGCCCGGCGAAGCCGCTGAGCGCTGGTTCGCCGAGGCAGAGAACGCACTGAAGTGACTGCGACGCAGGCGGCGTGCACGGCTGCACGCCGCCTGCGCCACCCGGGAGAGGCAACGTCATGACCGTCGACACACTCGCTCCGCCGGCACCGCCGGAACAGCTGACACCCCCTCCGGCGCCGCGCCGACCCCGGCGGCGGTGGGAGGACATCCGCGCGGGGTACGTCTTCCTGGCGCCCTGGCTCGTCGGGTTCCTCCTGCTGACAGCGGGACCCATGGTGGCGTCGCTGTACCTCGCCTTCACCGACTACAACCTGTTCAGCCCGCCCCAATGGGTGGGGTTCGACAACTTCGTGCGACTGTGGAGCGACCCGGACTACCTTCAGGCTTGGAAGGTCACCGCCGTCTACGTGCTCGTCGGCACGCCGCTGAAGCTCGCGGCGGCCCTCGGCGTCGCCCTCATCCTGAATGCCGCCTTCCGGGGGAGCGGCTTCTACCGGTCCGCGTTCTACCTGCCCTCGCTGGTGGGGGCATCCGTGTCGATCGCCGTCGTCTGGAAGGCCATGTTCATCGATGATGGCCCGGTCGACAGCATCCAGCAGTTCTTCGGCTTCCCGGCCGGCGGCTGGGTCGGCGATCCGGACAAGACCATGCCGATGCTCATCCTGCTCGCGGTGTGGCAGTTCGGTGCGCCCATGGTGATCTTCCTCGCCGGACTCAAGCAGGTGCCCCACGAGCTCTACGAGGCCGCATCGGTCGACGGCGCCGGACCGATCCGGAAGTTCGCGGCGATCACCATTCCGATGCTCTCGCCCGTCATCTTCTTCAACCTGCTGCTCGAGACGATCAACGCCTTCCAGGTGTTCGCCTCCGCCTTCATCATCTCGGGCGGAACGGGCGGCCCCGCACGCTCGACGCTCTTCTACACGCTGTACCTCTACTTCCGCGGGTTCCGCGACTTCCAGATGGGATACGCATCCGCCATGGCCTGGATCCTGGTGCTCGTGATCGCCTTCATCACGGTGATCTTCTTCCGCAGCTCCAGACTCTGGGTCCACTACGCAGGGGATGAAGGACGATGAGTGCGACGCAGCTGCTCGTGACCTCCGATCGCGGCCGACGCCGCTCCCGCGACCGCCGCAGGTGGACGCTGAAGGAGGTGGTGTTCCACGTCGTCGTGCTCGCGATCCTCATCGTCATCCTGTATCCCGTGGCGTGGATGCTGCTGTCGACCTTCAAGCCCTCTTCGCAGATCGTCGGCAACGCCGAGCTCCTGCCGCGCGACGTCACGATCGAGAACTACGAGACAGCCCTCGGCGGGATCGGCGGGGTCTCGTTCTGGACCTTCTTCCAGAACTCGACGATCCTCGCCGTGCTGTCGGTGATCGGGGTCGTCCTGTCGTCCGCGCTCGCGGCGTACGCCTTCGCGCGGATCGACTTCCCGGGCCGCACCGCGTACTTCGGCATCATGATCGGGACGCTGCTCCTGCCGTTCCACGTCGTGATCATCCCGCAGTACATCATGTTCAACGCGTTCGGCATGGTGAACACGTTCACGCCGCTCCTGCTCGGGAAGTTCCTCGCGACGGAGGCGTTCTTCGTCTTCCTCATGGTGCAGTTCATGAGGGGCCTTCCGCGCGAGCTCGACGAGGCGGCCCGCATCGACGGCGCCGGCCACTACCGCACCTTCTGGTCGATCATGCTGCCGCTGCTGAAGCCCGCGCTGGTGACGAGCGCGATCTTCACCTTCATCTGGACGTGGAACGACTTCTTCGGTCCGCTGCTGTACCTGAAGGACCCCGATCTCTACACGCTTCCCATCGCGCTGCGGCTCTTCGTCGATCAGAGCTCGTCGGCCGACTACGGCGGGCAGATGGCGATGGCGGTCCTGGCCCTGATCCCGGTCTTCCTGTTCTTCCTCATCTTCCAGCGCTACCTCGTCGACGGGGTCGCCACGCAGGGGCTGAAGGGCTGAGCCCGGTGACCACCACCAGAACGGCCCCGGCCCCGCCCGGGAGGCGGACGGCGCCCGCCGGGGCGCGGCGCATCGCCCGGGTGATGTCAGGCCGCGGCCTCGCCCTCTTCTCCGAGACGATCGTCGTCAGTCTGGCGGTGGCGGTGCTCGCGATCCCCGCCGTCACGGCGCTTCCCGCCCTGGCCGCCGGTGCGGCGCATTTCCGGCGCCACGTCGAGGGGGAGGCG
>Ga0160430_101235_pt1 | contig 10015 bp, 10 predicted proteins | sample HID1971I_E0MG_FD_108274 | JGI IMG/M metagenome (GOLD analysis project Ga0160430, IMG submission 108274) | Enriched millipede-associated microbial communities from UW Madison campus, WI, USA - HID1971I_E0 MG | ecosystem: Host-associated > Arthropoda: Insects > Digestive system > Unclassified ...
CACCAGGTGAAGAGGAGCGCAGACGAAGATGGCACGACCATGCGCACGCACGCCCGCACTCGCGCACGCACGCCCGCACGAGAGCACGCCAGCACGCCCGCACGCCCGCACGCCCGCACGCCCGCACGAGTTCACGACCGCACGAGTTCACGACCGCACGAGTTTCACGAGCTCACGAGCTCACGAGCTCACGAGTTCACGAGTTCACGCGGATGATCTCCTGCTGGTACGGCGCGATGACGTCGCCCGAGATGCGAAGGTCCAAGAGCAGGAAGCGTCGCGACGCGGCGTCCTCCCGTGCCCAGGAGGCCAGGCGTTCGAGGTCGGCCAGCGTGCGCACGACGACGCCCTCGGCGCCCACGGCTGCTCCGAACGCGGCGAAGTCCACCTCGGGGATGCGCATCGGTCCCTCGGCCAGGCCTTTGAGGCCGTACAGGTTCACCTCGGCGCCGTACGCCGCGTCGTTCCAGACCACGGCCATTCCCCGGCCGCCGGCCGCGCGGACGGCGGACTCGAGATCCGCGATCGCCATCAGCCCTCCGCCGTCGCCCGAGGTGAGCACCACGGTCGACTCGCGCCGGGCGAGGGCGGCTCCCACGACGCTGGGCCATCCCTGCCCGATCGACTGGAACGCGGTGCCGACCATCATCATGCGATCGGGAGCGGCGACCGGCCAGTACATGTTCGCCCATCCGATGAAGTGCCCGCCGTCGGACACCACGACGCGGTCCTCGGGAAGGAGTTCCGCGATGCGGCGGGCGGCGGACCGCGGGTCGAGGCGTCCGTCGGGTGCCAGGTCGTCGCCGGCGTCGTACGTGCGGGCCGACGCGATGTCGACGCTCTCCCGCCAGGGGTTCGCCGGCTCGGCGGCACCGATCCTCGTCACCAGGGCTTCCGCTGCGAGACGGGCGTCGGCGCGCACGAAGCCGCCGACGTGGGCGTGCGTCGCCGCGGGAGCGATGTCGATCTGGAAGACCCGCGTGCCGGGCGCGAACAGCTCGCCGAACCGCATCGTGAACTGGTTCAGTGCTGCCCCGAACACGACGGCGACATCGGCCGTGCGGACGAGCTCCATCGCCCCGTCGGCACCGAAGCCGCCCGTCACGCCGAGGTCGTACCGTGCGTCCGGGAACACACCGCGCCCGAGCGCCGACGAGGCGGTGAGGGCACCGGTCGCCGCTGCCAGCCCGCCCAGTGCGGCACTCGCGCCGGAGAGCCATGCGCCGCGCCCGGCCAGCAGGAACGGGCGCTCGGCGCCGGCCAGCGCGGCGGCGATCTCGTCGAGCATGCCCTCGGCGAACTCCCCGCGCGGCGCGAGCGGCGCCGGGAGTCGCGGCGACGGAGCCTCCGGCACGTCTCCCGCCTCGAGCGCGGCGACGTCGTAGGGGATGGCGAGCACGACCGGCAGGCGATACGTGAGGGCGTGCTCGATCGCGATCACCGTGGTCGCGGCGGCATCCGCGCGGCCGACCGTATACGTGCGAGCCCCCACCGCCGAGGCGAGAGCGATCTGATCGACGTCCCACGGTCGCGGACCCGACGTGGGCTCGTCGCCCACCACCAGCACCAGCGGCACACGCGCCTGCACGGCCTCGGCGAGTGCGGTCAGGGTGTTCGTGAAACCGGCGCCGTAAGTCGAGGTGCCCGCGGCGATGCGTGAGGATGCGCGGAAGTGCGCGTCCGCGGCGACCACGGCACCCTGCTCGTGGCGGACGGCCGTGAACACCGCGTCCGTCTGAGTCTCGATCGCATCGAGGAAATAGGCGTTGCCGTTGCCCATCACGCCGAAGACGGCATCGATGTGCTGGGCGAGGGTGAGGGCGACGTGCGCGGAGACGGTGGGCATGCGAAAGCCTTTCGAGACAGGGACGGAGGAACTGCGGATCCGTATGTGTCTCGCCTCCGCGTCATCGCGAAGTGCTTCGTGCCTCTTTTTCAGGCACCGGCCGGGCCGGACCCGCTCAGTCTATCGGCGGGAGGCGCGGCCGGCGTGCGCGAGAATGGACGGATGACGGATGCAGCGATCGAGCGCGAGACACTCACCTGGGACGGCTTCGGAGCGGCCACGCGCGATCTGGCGCGGAGCATCGTCGCCAGCGGCTTCGAGCCGGAGGTGGTCGTCGCGATCGCCCGCGGCGGACTGCTCCCGGCCGGCGCGATCGCGTACGGCCTCGGCGCCAAGAACTGCGGTGCCATCAACGTGGAGTTCTACACCGGCATCGGCACCGTGCTCGACGCGCCGGAGGTCCTGCCTCCCGAGCTCGACATGGCCTACCTCGACGGACGCCGGGTGCTGCTCGTCGACGACGTGGCCGACTCGGGGCGCACCCTCGCGCTGGCCGTGCAGCTGCTGCAGGACAAGGGCGCCGACGTGCGCTCCGTCACGATCTACACCAAGCCGTCGACGATCATCCAGCCTGACTTCGCCTGGAAGGACACGGATCTCTGGATCAACTTCCCGTGGTCGTCCCAGGGCACCGTGCGCGAAGAGGACGAGGGGCTCGCCCCCTCGGCCTGACCCGCGCGAGTGTCAACCCCGCAGAAGCGAACGCAGCGTCTGGATCGTGTCGGCCTCGGCGGGTGACTTGTCGGATCGATAGCCCTTCACCCGGGCGAAGCGCAGCGCGATGCCGCCCGGATAGCGCGGGGAGCGCTGCACGCCGTCGATCGCGATCTCCACGACGATCTCGGGGCGCAGGAACACCGTGGAGGCCGTGCGGTGCGACTCGTACGTGGGGAACTGCTCGGTCTGCCAGCGCAGCAGCTCGTCGGTGAGGCCCTTGAAGGTCTTGCCGACCATCACGAAGCCCTCGGGATCGCCGAACTCTCCCGCGGGATCGCGCGCGCCCAGGTGCAGGTTCGACAGCCAGCCGCGTCGTCGGCCGGAGCCCCATTCCGCGCCGAGGACGACCAGGTCGAAGGTGAGGACGGGCTTGACCTTGATCCACGACTTGCCCCGACGGCCGGCGGCGTAGGGGGCGTCGATCGCCTTGACGACGACGCCCTCGTGGCCGGCTGCGAGAGCGTCGCGTGACAGCTGCTCGGCGGCGTCCGCGTCGTCCGTGACGAGGCCGGGCATCCGCCATTCCCCGGCCACGCGATCGAGCTCGGCCAGCCGGACGGAGAGCGGCTCGTCGATCAGGTCGCGTCCGTCGATGTGCAGCAGGTCGAAGAACCAGGGGCGCAGCACGAGCTCCCGCGAGACCTCGGCGCCGAACCGCGACATGGTCTCCTGGAACGGGCGCGGGCCGCCGTCCTCATCCAGCGACAGCGTCTCGCCGTCGAGGATGAGGTCGTCGGCCGGGAGCGAGCGCACGATCTCGACGATCTCGGGCACCCGATGCGTGATGTCGGCCAGGCTCCGCGTGTAGACGCCCACCTCGTCGCCGTGACGGTGCACCTGGATGCGGGCGCCGTCGAGCTTGTACTCGACCGAGGCCCGCCCGGTGACCTCCAGCGCGGCGGAGGGGGTCGCCGCCGTGGCCGCCAGCATCGGCAGGACGGGTCGGCCCACCTGCAGGCCGATCGCGTCGAGGTCGCCCTCGGCTCCGGTGAGCGCGACGCGGGCGGTCTCACCCAGATCACCGGACAGCATCGCCGCGCGCCGGACGGCGGCGGGCGGCCGATCGGCGGCGCGGGCGATCGCGTCGAGGAGCACTCCCGACAAGGCGCCGGTGCGCAGCTCGCCGAGCATCGCCCGGACGAGGAAGTCCCATTCGGCCGCCGTCGCGCGGGAGGCGAGGTCGACGAGGATGCCGGTGCGGGCCGCCGCCGAACCGGAACCGGACGTCGCGGCGAGGGCATCGAGCGAGGTGTCGACATCGCCCACCGTCAGAGCGGCGTCGTCGGTGTGCGCGATCTCGATGGTCGTGAGTCCGCGCCATCCGACGCCCAGTCGGCCCTGGCGAGGGGAGGCGAGCAGGAGCCCCACGAGCGAAGCCAGCTCATCCGGCTCCGATCGCGCCAGCAGCCGCGCCAGCGCATCGACTTTCGCGAGTCGAGATGACGTGGCGGAGACCTCTGCTGTCGTGGCGACGACCTCGGAGAGCATCATCTCCGTATTGTCGCATCGGCCACCGACACCGGACAGGGCAGGCGTGTGTAGCCCCCGGATCAGGCCGCGCCCCCGTTACGCGGCCGTGGCGCAAGCCGTGGTGCAAGCGCCGGGCACGGTGCGATCGACGGCTCCGGCCGCGGCATCGGCGTCAGCGCCCGTGGAACTCCGGCCGGCGCTTCTCCTGGAACGCCGCGAAGCCCTCGCGGTAGTCGTCGGTGTCGCAGAGCGCAGCCTGGGCGGCGTTCTCGATGCCGACCGCGTCCCACAGCGTCAGCCGCTCGTCGCGGATCCGGGCGATGAGCTCCTTGCTCGCGAGGAACGCCGCCGTGGCACCGCGCGCGGCCGCGGCTGCGGCATCCGTCGTCGCCTGCACGACGTCGTCATCGGGGAAGACGCGGGAGAAGAGGCCGGATGCCACGGCTTCGGCGCCGCTCATCAGCCGCCCCGTGTAGATCAGGTCGAGCGTCTTGTGGGTGCCGAGCCGTTCGAGGAAGAGCGCATGGCCGCCGGAGTCGAGCGTCGCGCCGAGTGCGGCGAAGGGCGAGCCGATCTTCGCCGATTCCGCGACGTAGACGACATCCGTGGCGATCAGCAGTCCGAGTCCGACGCCGAGGCAGGCACCGTGCGCGACAGCGAACGTCGGCGCGGGGAAGCGCGCCATCCGCTGCAGCAGCGGCGTCACGAGGTCGCCGAGGTAGCCGATCACATCGTCATCCCGCGGATCCACACCCGAGATGTCCCGCCCCGCGCAGAACGCGCGCCCCTCTCCTCGCAGCACCAGTGCGCGCACGCCCGCGGCTTCTGCGGCGTCGTACGCGGATGCAAGCTCCCCCAGAGCCTGCTCGTCGAGGGCGTTCCGCTTCGCCGGCGCATCCAGCACGACCGTGGCGACGTCGTCGGCGATGGTGAGGTCGATCATGGGAGCCTCCGGGTCAGACGTCGTAGTCCACGACCACGCGGTCGCTGGTCGGATGGGACTGGCAGGTGAGCACGAAGCCGCGTTCGAGTTCGTCCGGCTCCAGGGCGTAGTTCTCCGTCATGGTCACGCTGCCCTCGATGACGCGGGCCCGGCAGGTGCCGCAGACACCGCCCGCGCACGCGAACGGGGCGTCGGGGCGCACACGCAGCGCCGCGTTGAGCACGGACTCGTGTGCGTCGACCGGGCTCTCCACGGTCGAGGAGACGCCGTCGAGAGTGACCTCGATGCGCACGGTCTTCTCGCCCGCGCGCACCTGCACCGGACGGGCGGCGCGGACCGGTTCGTCCCCGGTCGTGAACAGCTCGAAGCGGATGTGCGAGCGGTCGACGCCGAGGTCGGCCAGCACGTCGCGGCAGAGATCGACCAGGGCGAGCGGTCCGCACAGGAACCACTCGTCGACGGTCGACGGCGGGATGAGCGACTCGAGGATCGTGCGGAGCTTCTCCTCGTCGATCCGCCCGGACAGCACGGGCGCCGCCCGCTGCTCGCGCGACAGCACATGATGCAGCACGAGCCTCGTGGGGTAGCGGTCCTTGAGGTCGGCGAGGTCTTCCAGGAACATCACGTCGAGTGTCGCGCGGTTCGTGTACAGGAGCGTGAAGCGTGAGGTGTCCGACCGGGTCAGCACCGTGTGCGCGAGCGCCATCAGCGGCGTGATGCCGGAGCCGGCGGCGATCCCGACCACGTGCCGGTCGTCGAGGTCGGGAAGCGCGGAGGTGAAGGTGCCCTGCGGGCTCATCACGTCGATCTCGAATCCGGGGCGCAGACCGGTCTGCGCCCACGTCGAGAACAGCCCGCCCTCGTCGCGCTTCACGGCGACGCTCAACCGCGTGTCCTGGCCGTCGTCGCGATGCTCCGGAGCCCGGCACAGGGAGTACGAGCGACGCACCTCGACCCCGTCGAGCGTGGTGCGCAGGGCCACGTACTGGCCGGGGAGGTGGTCGTACTCGTCGGCGAGGGCGGCCGGCACGGTGAACGTCACCTCGACCGAGTCGTCGGTGAGCGGACGCACGTCCTCGACGGTGAGGGTGTGGAAGCGCGCGCGCTTGCGGGGCGCGGAGCGGCCGGGCGTCGTCGCGCGGGGGGAGGGCGCCGGCGCGGAGGTGAAGAGCGACATGTCAGTGCACCTTGAAGTGATCGAAGGGCTCGAGGCAGGCGCGGCACTCGAACAGCGCCTTGCACGAGGTCGAGCCGAAGTGGGAGACCTCGCGGGTGTCGAGCGAGCCGCACCGCGGGCAGCGCACGCTCAGCGACAGCCGGATCGGGCCGGTCGAGACGGCGGCCCGGCCGGAGGGCGGCGCGATCCCGTACTCCGCGAGCTTGGTCTTGCCCGCGTCCGTCATCCAGTCCGTCGTCCAGGCGGGGGAGAGCACCAGCCGTACCTCGACCTCGTCGTAGCCGGCGGCCGTGAGCGCGAGGATCACGTCGTCGCGGATCGTGTCCATCGCGGGGCAGCCGCTGTACGTCGGGGTGATGTCGACATGGACGTGCGAGCCCTCGACCTCGACGGCGCGCAGCACACCGAGGTCTTCGATCGTGAGCACGGGGACCTCGGGGTCTGGCACGGCGGCGGCGATCCGCCAGGCCTCCTGCGTCGGGGTCGTCGCGGGCGTCACCATGATGCCCCCGGATGCCGCCGCGCGAGCACCTGCATCTCCGCGAGGATGTGGCCGAGCGGCGTCGCGTGCGCCCCGTGCCTCCCGCCGGCGGACGATGCCGCGACCTCCGGGATCGCCAGCCCCGCCTCGGTGAAGACGGTCGTGACCACGCCGTCGAACCCGGCCCGGAGGGTCGATGGACGCACGGCGGCGTCGCCGAGCCGCTCGATCAGGTCGTCGTCGCGGAACAGCTCGTCGACGTACGGCCAGACGTCGCCGTTCGCGCGGATGATCCGGGCGCGGGACTCCTCCGTGCCGCCGGCAAGGCGCAGCATCCACTGCACCGCGTGATCGCGGTGGTAGTCGACCTCTTTGAGCGACTTCTCCGCGATCGCGGCGAACGTCTCGTCCGTGCTCGCGCGCAGAGCGGAGTACAGCTCGAACATGTAGGTCGCGACGACGAACTGCCGGGCGATCGTCTGTGCGAAGTCGCCGTTGGGCTGCTGCACGATCCACGCGCAGCGGAACTCGGGCTCGTCGCGGAAGAACGCGAGCTCGTCTTCGCTGCGCCCGTCGAACGACCCGGCGTAGTGGAGGAACGAGCGTGCATGGCCCAGGAGGTCGAGCGCGATGTTGCCCAGGGCGACGTCTTCCTCCAGCTCGGGGGCGTTGGCGATCCAGGCACCCAGCTGCTGGGAGAGGATGAGCGCGTCGTCGCCCAGCCGCAGCGCGTACTCGGCGACGTCGGCCGACACGGCGACCGCGCCGGTGCCCGAGAGCTCCTGGGAGAGGCGGAGCTCGTCGACCGAGACGTCGCCGTGGACGTCGATGTCCTCGTGCGCCGCGCTCACAGGTGCGGCACTCCCTCGGAGGCCGTGTAGTACACGGCGTGGCGGTAGTTCTTGCCCGCCGGGCTCTCGAAGTACGCGCCCTTGGCGTCGGGGTCGCTGGTCGTGATGGCCTCGGCCGGAGCGACCCAGATCGAGACGCCCTCGCCGCGACGGGTGTAGAGGTCGCGGGCGTTGCGGATGGCCATCTCGGCATCCGGTGCATGCAGTGAGCCGACGTGCACGTGGCTCAGGCCGCGGTTCGCCCGGACGAAGACCTCCCAGAGGGGCCAGGGTTCGCGCTCGTCGGCGCCCGGCGTCGCCATCAGGCCACCGCCCCGGCCGTCGTGTGCGCCGGAGGGGTGCCGAGACGCTGCTTGCGCGCGTACTCCGCCGCCGCCTCGCGCACCCACGCGCCCTCTTCGTGCGCCGTGCGGCGACGCTCGAGCCGCTCCGCGTTGCAGGGACCGTTGCCCCGGAGCACCTCGAAGAACTCGTCCCAGTCGATCTCGCCGATCACGTACTGCCCGGTCTCCTCGTCGAAACGGAGGTCGGGGTCGGGGAGCGTGACGCCGAGGATCTCGGCCTGGGGGACGAGCATGCTGACGAAGCGCTGGCGCAGTTCGTCGTTCGAGAAGCGCTTGATCTTCCACTTCATCGACTGCGCGGAGTTGGGGGACTGGTCGTCGGGCGGACCGAACATCGCCAGGCTCGGCCAGTACCAGCGGTTCACGGCGTCCTGCGCCATCTCGCGCTGCTCCTCGGTGCCGCGCATGAGGGTGAGGAGGATCTCGAAGCCCTGGCGCTGGTGGAAGGACTCCTCCTTGCAGACGCGCACCATCGCACGGCCGTACGGTCCGTACGAGGCGCGGCACAGCGGCACCTGGTTGCAGATCGCGGCACCGTCGACCAGCCAGCCGATCGCGCCCATGTCGGCCCAGGTCGGCGTGGGGTAGTTGAAGATCGACGAGTACTTGGCCTTGCCGCTGATGAGCTGATCCATCATCTCGTCGCGGGTGGCGCCGAGCGTCTGGGCTGCGGAGTAGAGGTAGAGGCCGTGGCCCGCCTCGTCCTGGACCTTCGCCATCAGGATCGCCTTGCGCTTCAGGCTCGGGGCCCGCGTGATCCAGTTGCCCTCCGGCTGCATGCCGATGATCTCGGAGTGCGCGTGCTGGGAGATCTGGCGGACGAGGGTCTTGCGATACGCGTCCGGCATCCAGTCGCGGGGCTCGATGCGCTGCTCGTTCGCGATGAGCTCGTCGAAGAGACGCTCCTCATCGGAGATCTCGCCCACGAGGGACAGGTCTGCGGGACTGGTCATCGTCGACTCCTCGGCCTCCGGTCATCTTTACTGACCGATCGTTAGGTTATTCTCGCACACCGGGGCGACGTCCTCAAGGAGGAGGTCAGTGCGAGCGCGAGATCAGCTCCAGGAGCGCGCGGCCGTAGGCCTCCGCCGGGTCGGGATGCTCGAACGCGACCGGCTCCCCGGCGATCCGGATCTCCACGCGGAAGGTGTCGTCGAGGCGCACCAACGAGTGGAAGGTGCCGCGCAGGAGGTCGCGCAGCTGGTCCTCCCGTGGCAGCCAGACCGCATCCGCGAGGGTCACGGCGTCGAGCGCCCATTCCGTGGTGCCGTTGAACGCCAGATCGGTGCCGCTGGGTGTCTGACGCGCCTCGATCGTCATCCCGCTGACGGTGAAGACCTCGGCCTCCGCCTCGAGCTCCACCTCGTCGGGAAGGTCAAGCTGGAAGCGGTCGCCCTCGGTCGGATGCCAGGCGAGCCCGGCCTCTCGCAGGGCGACGGCCAGCTCACGCGTGATCATCCCCTCACGCTAGACGACGGGACGCGCCCGGAGGCCGGACGAACCTGTGGATGCCGGGCCCGAGGTGTCGGTGGGGTGGGGCAGAGTGGGGGCATGACCTCCGCCGCTCCCTCCGACACCCGCGAGGCCGCACGGGCCGCACTGCGAGAGCTCGTCGGCCGCCCGGACGCCGACTTCCACGACGGGCAGTACGAGGCGATCGAAGCGCTGGTCGAGGGGCGCCGCCGTGCCCTCGTGGTGCAGCGCACCGGCTGGGGGAAGTCCGCGGTGTACTTCGTCGCGACGCTGCTGCTGCGCCGGCAGGGTGCAGGACCGACCGTGCTGGTGTCTCCTCTGCTGGCGCTCATGCGCGATCAGATCGCGGCTGCCGAGCGGGCCGGCGTGCGTGCGGTCGCGATCAACTCCACCAACGCGCACGAGTGGTCCGACGTGCTCGCGCAGCTCGATCGCGACGAGGTCGACGTGCTGCTCGTCTCGCCCGAGCGCCTCAACAACCCGGCCTTCCGCGAGGAGCAGCTGCCGGCGCTCGTGCGGCGGATCGGCATGCTCGTGGTCGACGAGGCGCACTGCATCAGCGACTGGGGGCACGACTTCCGTCCCGACTACCGCCGGTTGCGCGACCTGATCGCGCAGATGCCCGCCGACGTCCCCGTGCTCGCGACCACCGCGACCGCCAACAGCCGTGTCGTCGCCGATGTCGCCGAGCAGCTGGGCAGTCTGCAGCCCGG
>Ga0160430_101238_pt1 | contig 9987 bp, 11 predicted proteins | sample HID1971I_E0MG_FD_108274 | JGI IMG/M metagenome (GOLD analysis project Ga0160430, IMG submission 108274) | Enriched millipede-associated microbial communities from UW Madison campus, WI, USA - HID1971I_E0 MG | ecosystem: Host-associated > Arthropoda: Insects > Digestive system > Unclassified ...
AGCGCCTCCGGGGTTGTCCGCTCCCTTGAAGAAGTGGTTGAAGCCCACCTCGTACAGAGCCGCCGAGGATGCGTAGGTGGAGATATGGCCGCCGACACCGATGCCGGGGCGCTGCGCACGGTGCACCGTGATCGCGGCGTTCCACCGGATCCAGGCGCGGTACCGGCGCTCGACCTCCTCGTCACCGGGGAATTCGGGCTCGTTCTCCGGGGCGATGGTGTTGATGTAGTCCGTCGTCGGGACCATCGGCACGCCCAGGTGCAGCTCCTTGGAGCGCTTGAGCAGGCTGAGCATGATCTCGCGGCCACGGTCGTGGCCCTTGGCATCCACCAACTCGTCGAGCGACTGCTGCCATTCGCCCGTCTCTTCCGGGTCACTGTCGAGCGGGCCCTGGGAGTACGGATCCTGGTCGTGCACGGTCACGGGCGAACCTTTCGTCAAGCTGGCAGGTCATGCCAAGGAAACGGGAAGCGACACGGGCAGCCTTGTCAGCTGTGCACAACGCGCGCCGCCATCAGCCTATCCCTCTTCTACGACACGGGTGCGCAACGGGCGGCCGATAGACTGAGCGCACCAGGGCCTTTAGCTCAGCTGGTAGAGCGCCACGTTTACACCGTGGATGTCGTCGGTTCGATCCCGGCAGGGCCCACCCCATCCGGAACGACGGTTCCCCGTTCCACCCGGTCCCTGCGCACGGGGTGCCGAATCGTGACCAGGCTCGCGTCGACCGACGGCTACCGCAGACCGGCGCCCGGCCCGTGGCGTTCCTCGAACCGTCGCGCCGCTCGTCGGACCGTCACCACGAGCACGACGCTGGCTGCCGCTGCACCGGTGAACGCGATCCCCATTCGCCGCGGTGACGCAGGAGGGTGCACTCACATGAGCTGTCGACTTCTGGCCGCGATCACCGAGGTGGGGATGTGTCCAGCGGCGAGGACGACAGCGGCGATCGCGAGCCAGGGGTTCCCGAGCCACAACGCGCCGGCGAGGAACGCGAGGACGGGGGAGCAGCGCCATGGGCACCGGAACACCCCGCACAGGGCCGAGGAGCGCCTCCAACGGACGCCCCGCCCTGAGGAAACGCACCCACAGCGCCCAGTAGGCGAAGACGAAGACGGCCACGGGGATGAGCCACCACCAGTGCACGGATGCGCCCACGGTGATCGCGGGAACCGTCACGCACAGAGCCTGTCCCGCGCGCTCCAGGACCACGAAGACCCCCGGCACGCGGACGTCTCCCATCGGCGGCCGCGGCGGGAACCACAAGAGGAGCAGGTTCGGCGCGAAGACAGCGAGGCCGAGCGCGAGACCCAGCCCGGAGAAGCCCATATCCCCGAGGGTATCGGCCCGTTCACGCTCTCCGGCAGTGCCGACGGCCCATCGATGGGTGCGGCGTCACCGTCAGGACGAGGGCGTGGTCGACCGCTCCTGCGCGAACTGTCGGGTCACGCGTATCGTGCCGACGACGAGCGTCAGCACGAAGACGAGATCGAAGATGGCAGCGAACACGGTGAGCCAGAGGCGGTCCGCGTCCGTCATGCTCACGTCGCCGGTCCATCCGAGGACGGCGCCGACCGTGAGGCAGGCGGCGATCGCGCCCAGCGGCAGGAGGGTCACGATGCCCCAGAGCAGGCGTCGTGCTGCCGTGCGCGGCGGGTGCCGCTGACCGGCGTGGAAGAGGGCGGAGGACACGTCGCCGATCCTATGCGGTGCTGCACCGAACCGCAGCGCGATGTCCCGTCCGACGCGAGGGGACACGTGACGCCGGGCTGGTGTGCCTACTGTGGCGGAGGAGCGAGCGTGAAGAGGAAGAGCGACAGCAGCGAAGGGCCGAGCGTGACGATCAGCACTCCGACCGCGATGAGGAAAGCGGCGAGGCTGAGGGCGGTCCCGCGAAGGAGCGGATCCCTTCGGAGCGACCTCCGTGAGAGGAGCGAACCTGCGAGAGCGCCGACGGCGAGGAGGACCGACAGTCCCCAGACCCACGTCGTCGCGGCCGCCGCGAGGCTCAGCACGAAGCTGACGATGGCCGTGCCGTCGACGGGGCGGGCGACGGTCGCGGTCGTCGTTTCTCCTCGGGGGCTGCTCACGCGTTCGACACTAACGGGAGCACGCGAGCAGGGGAAGAGCTCACGTGCGGCGACGGCGACCGCCCGGGAGGATGAGCCCGGATCGCTCCCCTCGGGGCGTAGCGTGGTGCCTGCACAACGAGTCGTTCATCGAGGAGCAGGAGCGGGCACATGACGGGACGCATCGTCATCAGCGGGGCATCCGGGCTGATCGGATCCGCACTCGCCGACAGCCTCCGCGCCGACGGCGTCGAGGTCACCACGCTCGTGCGTCGCGCCCCGCTGTCGGAGGAAGAGGCCCAGTGGGAGCCGGGGGAGAGCCCGCTCGATCCCGAGGTGCTGGCGGGAGCGGAAGCCGTCGTCGCCCTCGGCGGTGCCAGCGTCGGACGACTGCCCTGGACGCGTGGCTACCGACGCGAGCTCATCGACTCCCGCCTGCAGGCCACGCGCACGCTCACCACCGCGCTGCGGGCGCTGCGTGCCGACGCGCCCGCCCTCGTCTCGGCATCCGCCGTCGGCTACTACGGCTCCGCGCCGGGGGAGGTCCTCACGGAGGACTCCGCAGCCGGGGAGACGTTCCTCGCCGATCTCACGGTGCGGTGGGAGGCCGAGGCGCGACGGGCCGAAGACCACACCCGGGTCGCGCTGCTCCGCACCGCTCCCGTCATCCACCGCCGCGGGGTGCTCAAGCCCCTCGTGCAGCTCACACGTTTCGGAGTCTCCGGGCCGCTCGGACGCGGTACGCAGGTCTGGCCGTGGATCTCCCTCGACGACGAGGTCGCGGCGATCCGGCACGTCATCGACGCGAAGGTCGCCGGACCGGTGAACCTCACCGGTCCCACCCCGGCTTCCGCGAACGACATCGGTCGCGCGCTCGCCGCCCGGATGCACCGTCCGTTCTGGCTCCCGGTCCCTTCCTGGGCGCTGCGGTTCGCGCTCGGCGATGCGGCGGAATCGCTCCTCCTCCCGGACGCCGACGTGCGCCCGCAGGTGCTGGAGCGCACGGGATTCCGCTTCACCCACCGGACCGCCGCCGAGGCCGTCGACGCGGCGCTCTAGGTCGCTGCTTCTGCACGTGACCGTTCCGGCGGCGCCCCTCCCGGATCGGCACCCTCCACTGCCAGACGGCACCCTCCACTGCCAGACGGCACCCTCCACTGCCAGACGGCACCCTCCACTGCCAGACGGCGCCCTCCACTGCCAGACTGAGCGCATGGAGATCATCGAGAACTCGAAGCTCACCGTCGTCGGAGCGGGAAGCGTGGGGTCGAGCGTCGCGTACGCCGCGCTCATCCGCGGATCGGCCCGTCATGTCGCGCTCTACGACATCGCGACCGAGAAGGTGGAGGCCGAGGTGCTCGACCTCGCCCACGGCACGCAGTTCACCGGGTCCAGCGACATCATCGGCGGCAGCGACATCTCGGTGGCGGCCGGTTCGCACGTCGTGGTCATCACCGCCGGTGCGAAGCAGAAGCCCGGGCAGACCCGCATCGAGCTCGCCGAGGTCAACGCAGGGATCATCCGCCGCATGATGCCCGACCTGCTCGCGGTCGCGCCGAACGCGGTCTACGTGATCGTCACGAACCCCTGCGACGTGCTCACGGTCATCGCCCAGGAGGAGACCGGGCTTCCTCCGGAGCGGATCTTCGCATCGGGTACCGTGCTCGACACGTCGCGGCTGCGCTGGAAGCTCGGGCAGCGCGCCGGTGTGTCCACCGCCAGCGTGCACGCCCACATCATCGGCGAGCACGGCGACACCGAGTTCCCGCTCTGGTCACGCGCGACCATCGGCACGGTGCCGATCCTGGAGTGGGAGACGCCCGACCACCCGCGCTTCACGATGGACGAGCTGCAGGAGATCGCGGTCGACGTGCGCGACGCCGCCTACAAGGTCATCCTGGGCAAGGGCGCCACCAACTACGCGATCGGACTCTCGAGTGCACGCATCGTCGAGGCGATCCTGCGCGACGAGCACGCCGTGATGCCGGTGAGCACGGTGCTGCGCGACTTCCACGGGCTCGACGGCGTCGCCCTCTCCGTGCCGTCGATCGTGAGTGCGAAGGGTGCCGTGCCGATCCGGAACACGTCGTTCTCGGACCACGAGCTCGGGCTGCTCCGTCAGTCCGCGGATGCGCTGCAGGCGGCAGCGGCCGACCTGCGCCGCTGAGGGACGCCGGCGCGAACCGGCGCCCCTCGCCCTCACCGTCCGTGCGGGTCGGTCCGGTTCAGCGTCGCGACGACCTGGTCGTAGTCGCCCCGCGCCTCGCCGTAGCGGAGGAACTTCACGCGCTCGACCTGGATCTCGGTGGCGTCGGGCTGCGACTCGATCAGTGCCGTCACCTCGTCGATGAACTCGTCCAGCGGCATCGCCGCCTCGTTGGCCTCGTGACCCGGCATGAGCGGCGTGCGGACTGCCGGCGGCTCGAGCTCGAGCACCGAGACGCTCGTCCCGGCGAGCTGCAGCCGCAGCGACTCGCTCAGCATGTGGATCGCTGCCTTGCTGGCGTTGTACGTGGGCGTCACGCGCAGCGGGGCGAAGGCGAGCCCCGAAGACACGGTCATGATCGTCGCGTCCTGCTGCGCACGCAGGTGGTCGATGAACGCGGCGATGAGGCGGATCGGGCCGAGGACGTTGGTGGTGACCGTCTCCTCCGCGGTCTCCAGGAATCCGGAGGGCGTGGTCCAGTCCTCGGCGCGCATGACGCCGGCCATCGTGATGAGCACGTTGAGTGCAGGATGCTCGGCGAGCACGGCCCGGGAGGCCTCGGCGATGCTGCCGGCATCCGTCGTGTCGATGCGGACCGTGTGGATGCCGGGGTGCTCCGCGGCGATCGAGGTGAGCCGATCCTGTCGGCGCCCGCCCACGATGACGGTGTTGCCGCGTTCGTGCAGGCGCAGAGCGAGGGCGAGACCGATGCCGCTGGTCGCGCCGGGGATGAAGATGGTGTTTCCGCTGATGTCCATGCATCCAGCATCCGAGCGTCGCCGAGCGCCCTCCAGAGAGCGGTCGTCCAGGGATCGGCGGTCCCTGGATCGGATCATGCCGCCGGGGGATACTTCAGGGGTGGACCGTGATGCACTGGCCGAATTCCTCCTTCGTCGACGCGAAGCCCTGACGCCCGCCGACGTCGGCCTGTCGACGGGGCCGCGGCGTCGCACGGCGGGGTTGCGCCGCGAGGAGGTCGCGCAGCTGGCCACGATGTCGACCGACTACTACACGCGTCTGGAGCAGCGGCGGGGTCCGCAGCCGAGCGTGCAGATCCTCGCCGCACTGGCCCGTGCGCTGCGGTTGACCGAGGACGAGCGGGACTACCTGTTCCGACTCTGCGGACACAGTGCCCCCGACCGGGCGCATGTGACCGACTACGTGCGACCCGGCATCCTCCGAGTGCTCGACCGTCTGCATGACACACCGGCGTTCGTGGTGTCCGTCCTCGACGAGGTGCTCGTGCAGAACGACGCCTCCCGGACGCTGATCGGCGACGCGGGCGGGCTCACGGGACTCGATCGCAGCGGCATCTACCGCTGGTTCGCCCATCCCGAGCTCGAACGTCGTCGCTACCGCGAGGTGGATCATCCCCGGCAGTCGCGCGCGCTCGTCGCATCGTTGCGCGCCGCCCACGGGGTGATGGGTGCGCGTTCGAGGGCCGGGGAGATCGTCGCCGAGCTGTCGGCCCGCAGCCCGGAGTTCGTTGAGCTCTGGGTCGCGCACGAGGTGAGCCGCCGGTTCGAGCAGCACAAAGTGATGGTGCACCCCGAGCTGGGCGAGATCGAGGTCGACTGCCAGGCGCTGTTCACCGAGGACGAGTCCCAGGCGCTGATCGTGCTGACTGCGGCCCCCGGCAGCGAGGCGGCGAGCAAGCTCGAGTTCCTGCGGGTGCTGGGCACGCAGAACGTCTGACCGCGGTGCCGGTCAGGACTCCTCGTGCGTCCGCGGGTCCGCGCCGAAGAGGCGTCCGTCGGCACGCCCGAGCGCGGTGATCGCCGCCACCTCGGCGTCGTCGAGCACGATCTCCGCCGCCGCCAGGTTCGCCACCTGATGCTCGAGGGACGACGCCTTGGGGATCGACACGGCGCCGCGGGCGACGTGCCAGGCGAGCACCGTCTGCGCGGCGGTGATGTCGTGCGCGGCGGCGACCTCGCGGATCACGGCCTCGTCCAAGAGCTCGCGGGCGCGTCCGAGGGGACTCCACGCCTCGGTGAGGATGCCGTGTTCGCGGTGGTATGCGATCTGCTCCTCCTGCGGGAAGTACGGGTGCACCTCGATCTGGTTGACGACGGGACGGACACCGGTCTCGCGCTCGATGCGCTCCAGGTGCTCCGGCAGGAAGTTCGAGACGCCGATCTGCCGGACGACCCCGCGCGCCTGCGCGTCGACGAGAGCGGCCCAGGCCTGGACGTACTCGTCCTGGCTGGGGTTCGGCCAGTGGATGAGGTGCAGGTCCGTCGCGTCGAGGCCGAGACGCGAGCGGCTCTCCTCGATGCTGGTGCGCGCCTTCTCCGACGGGTGATGCCGCCCGGGCAGCTTCGTGGTGACGATGATCTCCGCGCGGTCGACGTCGGACGCCGCGACCCCGCGTCCGACCGATCCCTCGTTCTCGTAGTTGAAAGCGGTGTCGATGAGGCGGTACCCGGCGCCGATGCCCCCGGCGACCGCGTCGGCTCCGGCATCGCCGTTGAGCGCATACGTGCCGAGGCCGATCGCCGGCAGCGCGAATCCGTTGTGGGCGGTGAAGGTGGGGACGACGGGCTGAGCGGTCACAGGGGCTCCTTCGTTGGCTTTTCCTCGAGCGTACGCTGAGGGTGTGATGCGAGAGGTGGACATGGCGCAAGATGACGTCGTGATCGAAGACGCGGCGCGGTGCCCCTGCTCGTCGGGTGATGTGTTCGGCGACTGCTGCGGTCCGCTGCTCCAGGGGGCGCCGGCTCCGACCGCCGAGCGACTGATGCGCTCCCGCTACACGGCGTTCGCGCTCGAGGACGCCGAGTATCTCCGGCGCACGTGGCACACGACGACCCGTCCCGCGACGGTCGAGGTCGAACCGGAGCTGCAGTGGCGACGGCTGCTCATCATCGACCGGGTGGCCGGTGGCCCCTTCGACCGTGAGGGCGTCGTGGAGTTCGAGGCGTTCTGGCGCCAGGGTGCGGACCGCGGCTCGCTGCACGAGCGCAGCCGCTTCGTCCGTGAGGAGTGTCAGTGGTACTACGTCGACGGCGATGTGACCTGATGGGCGGACGTCGCCGCAGCGACTAGATTTGAGAGCGTGAACGCCAGCCCCGAGAACCAGCGCACCCTGCTCGACATCGCCGACCTCGACCGGCGCATCGCGCAGGCCGAGCGCGCCCGCACGAAGCCGAGCCAGGCGGGGCGGATCACCGAACTCGTCGCCATCCGCCAGGAGCAGCTCCGCGAGCTGACCACGCTCGCCGGCACCCGTGACGACGTGCGCACCGAGCTGAAGCGACTGGAATCGGACGTCGCGGTCGTCGAGGCGCGTCGCAACCGTGACGCCGAGCGGCTCGCCGCATCGACGAACTCGAAGGACGCGCAGGCGCTCGAGCACGAGCTCGCGAGCCTCGCCCGGCGACAGAGCGATCTGGAAGACGCCGAGCTCGACGTCATGGGTCGACTCGAAGAGGCAGAGGCCGCCCTCGCCGCACAGCAGGCGCTCCTCGACACCACGACGGCGGAGGGCTCGTCGCTCACCGCGCAGGCCAAGGCCGATGTCGCCGCGGCGACCGAGCTCGGTGCACAACTCGCCCGCGATCGTGCCGCCGTCGCCGAGAGCGTGGCGCCGGAACTGCTGGCCGAGTACTCGCGACGGGCCGCGAACAGCGCCGGGGCGGCGCTCCTCACCCGGGGCACCTGCGAGGGCTGCCGCATCCTACTCCCCAGCACCGACCTGAACGACATCCGCCGCGCTCCGGACGAGCTCGTGGTGTCGTGCCCCGAGTGCGGCTGCATCCTCGTGCGCACCGAGGAGTCCGGGCTCGCATGAGCGGTTCCCGCGACCGCCGACCATGACGACGCCCGCGTCGGGCGCCGAACGACGCATCGCGCTGATCTCGGTCGGCCCGCAGGACTACGTCGCGATCGAGCTCGGCAGCGACGACGAGGAGCGGAGTCGTACGCCTCTGCGCGCGGGTGAGCTCGCCGCGTGGGTCGCCGAGAACGAGGCCTCCGACGCGCCGAGGTGGATCATCCGCTCGGCCGCGGAGATCTACGCCTCACTGCTCCTCGACGGCGTGCGCATCGGCCGCAGCCACGATCTGGTGCTGTGCCATGCGATCCTTCGCGACACCGCGACGGTGCCGATTCCGCTCGCGGCCACGGCGGACTGGGAACGACGTGAGCCCACGGCCGCAGCCCCCTCGCTCTTCGACGTGTTCGATGACGAGGGCGGCGACGACGCGATCACCGCGGCGCTGGAGCAGTACCGCTCCCAGCGCCGGGTGATCGCGGACGCGGCCGACGGCCGGCTCACGCTGCTCTGCGCCGCGGAGTCCGCCGGCGGCCTCATCGCCGAGGAGATGCGCGTCGCCGGGCTGCCGTGGGACGAGGGCGTGCACGATGCGATCCTCACCGAGACGCTCGGCACCCGCCCCGTCGCGGGAGGGCTCCCGAGTCGCATGGTCGAGGTAGGGGATCGGGTCCGAGAGCTCCTGGGCGATGCCACGCTGCACCTCGACAGCCAGCCGAAGCTGCTCCGCGCCCTGCATCGGGTCGGGGTGCACGTGGAGTCGACGAGCCGCTGGGAGCTGGCGGAGCACGACCACCCGGTCGTGGAGCCCCTGCTCGCCTACAAGAAGCTCTCCCGGCTGCTCAGCGCCAACGGCTGGGGCTGGCTCGCCGAGTGGGTGCACGACCGCCGGTTCCGTCCCGTCTACATCCCCGGGGGCGTGGTGACGGGGCGCTGGGCCTCGGCGGGAGGAGGGGCCCTGCAGCTGCCGCGCAGTCTCCGCCCCGCGGTCCGCGCGGATCCGGGCTGGACGCTGGTCGTGGCGGACGTGGCGCAGCTGGAGCCGCGGATGCTGGCCGCGATGGCGGCGGATGAGGCGATGGCCCGTGCCGCGCGGGGGAGCGACCTCTACGCCGGCGTCGTCGCGTCCGGTGCCGTCGCCACCCGCGAGGAGGCGAAGTACGCGGTCCTCGGCGCGATGTACGGCGCGACCACCGGCGACAGCGGGCGACTGGTGCCCCGGCTGCGGGAGGTCTATCCGCGCGCGATGGCCCTCGTCGATGCGGCGGCGCGGACGGGGGAGGACGGCGGGATCGTCTCCACCTGGCTCGGCCGGTCCTCGCCACGGCCCTCGGCGGAGTGGATGCGGCTGCAGGCGGAGGCGACCGACGCGGACGCCGACCCCGCGGTCGTGGCCCTCGCCCGGCGCCGAGCGCGCGACTGGGGACGCTTCACGAGGAACTTCGTCGTCCAGGGAACCGCCGCGGAATGGTCGTTGATCTGGCTCGCCGAGATCCGCCATCGGCTGCAGCAGATCCCGGAGGTCTTCATGGCGGCGGAGGCATCCGGCCCCTTCGCCCGCTCTCCGCACCTCGCGTTCTTCCTGCACGACGAGGTGATCCTGCACGTCCCGCAGGAGCACGCGGAGGCGGCGGCGAACGCGGTCCGCGATGCGGCGGCCACCGCGACGACGCGGCTGTTCGGCTCCTTCCCGATCGATGTCCCCCTCGACCTGCGCATCGCGGAGTCGGCGGAGAAATAGCCGCAGGTGGCGGCATCCGGAGAACGTAGACTGGAGTCGCGAATGGGTCGACTGGACGGTCGCGTGGCGGGAAACCGCACCGAGGAACGTCCGGGCTCCTCAGGGCAGGACGGTGGGTAACGCCCACCCGGAGCAATCCGCGAGAAAGTGCCACAGAGAGTAGACCGCCCCGCAAGGGGTAAGGGTGAAAGGGTGG